>Ga0180429_10000733_pt1 | contig 28805 bp, 20 predicted proteins | sample SS_ome_FD_132428 | JGI IMG/M metagenome (GOLD analysis project Ga0180429, IMG submission 132428) | Hypersaline lake sediment archaeal communities from the Salton Sea, California, USA - SS_1_S_1 metaG | ecosystem: Environmental > Aquatic > Non-marine Saline and Alkaline > Hypersaline > Sediment ...
ATCCGCTGGAGATCATGATCCGGTGGTGCAAGGAAAACGGCAAGGAGATCTTCTGGTCGATGCGCATGAACGACCGTCACGACACGTCTCCCAAGAACGCCCACCTTCTGTGCCAGTGGAAGCGGGACAATCCCGACCTGCTCATGGGCAAACTGGGCGATCGCTTTCCCTACGGCGGCGGAAGCTGGTCGGCCCTGCGCTACGGCCGCGTCGAGGTGCGCGAAAAGATGTTCCGTATCATCGAGGATGTGTGCGTCCGCTACGACGTGGACGGCATCGAGCTCGATTTCTTCCGCCACCCCGTCTACTTCATCGAGACCATGAAGGGCGAACCGGTCCCCCGCGAGAAACGGGCCGCCATGACCGCCCTCTGGCGGCGGGTGCGCGCCCTCACCGATCGGATCGGCCGCGAGCGGGGCCGCCCGCTGCTGATCGCCGTGCGCATTCCGGACTCGGTCGGCTACTGCCGCGCAATGGGTCTCGACGTCGACCAGTGGCTGGCCGAGGGGCTGATCGACGTGGTGGTGGGGGGCGGTTACTTCAAGCTCGAGCCGTGGGAGAATCTCGTCTCCCTCGGAAAGAAGTTCGACGTACCGGTCTACGCCGCCTTTGTGAGGCGCCGCATCGAACCGAATGCGCCCGCGCCCGAGGGGCCCACCGCGCTCGATATCTGGAGGGGCGAGGCGCTCATGGCGTGGAGAGCGGGCGTGAACGGAATCTACACCTTCAACCGCTTCGTGCCCACTGATCCGATCTTTCGAGAACTGGGAGACCCCGCGCTGCTCGAGACCCTCGACCATGTGGAGCAAACCGCCTACGACGAAAACTGCACCTGGTCGAAACCGCAAACATGGCTCAAGGACGGAGACCGCTTCGTGAAACGCCCCGGTGACTAGAGGTGGGCGTTAAAAAATATTGCGGTGTTTCCAGAAGTAGCGCGCGATGCTGCCGATGTGGTGGACGGTCATCTTGTTGAAAGACTGGGCGCTCTTGCGGCGGTAGTGGTGGGTCACCGTCGTTGACGGAACGTAGAGCACCTTGAGGCCCAGCTTCTGCGCCCGGTAGCAAAAATCGACATCCTCGTAGAGGTAGAAATACTTCTCGTCGAGCTCTCCGATGCGGTTGAGATGATCGCCGTGGATCAGGTGGCAGGCGCCGAGAGTCCAGTCGACGAACTGTTCCACGCTGTGATCGGCGTCGATCATGAGGTGGTTGCGCACGATCTTCGAGTCGGGGAAGAGTTTCCCTAAAGGAGATCCACGGAGCACGATCGGCGCGATCGTCTGAAAGGTGCGGCACGAGTGCTGCAAGGTGCCGTCGGGGTAGTGGAGACGGGGCGCGGCCACGGCCACGTCGGGAAAGCTCTCGAGACGTTCGCAGAGGATATCGAGGGCGGCGTCGTGGAATTCGAGATCGTCGTCGAGCAGCGCCATGTGGCGCCCCGCGCGCAGGCGGATCGTCTTGTTGCGCGCCTTGGCCACGCCGAGATTGGCGCCGTTTTCGATGAGCTCGACCTGCGGGTACTTGTCGCCCACCATCGCCTGCGTGCCGTCTGTCGATCCATTGTCGGAGACGATGATCTTGTATTCATCGGGATCGTGGAAGCGCAGGAAGGATTCGAGCAGGCGATCGACCTTGACGAGCGAGTTCCACGTCACGATACCGACTGTTGTCTTGACCACGACCTCTCTCCAACCGACTTTGTCCGGCAGTGGGCCGGCTCACGTTCTGCGCAATAGACCAGCCCGCCGGGGCAGCGTCAATTCTTTAATGGCAGCGAGTGGCGATCCCTGACAGGGAGTCACGGCCATCGACAAGCGGAGGGGAGAGGGATTTTTCTCGTACCACCCTGACCGTTCCTTGACACTGTTCGCTGTCGAGAGTAGATTTTTTGATTCGAAGCGTCCCGAAAAAGGGGCTGGATCGTGAAAGGCCCGCCCGTGGCGGCAGCGCCCGCAGGGGGAAGGCGAGCCTTTTCCAACACTGTTCTCGAAGAGACGTATCATCCTCTAAGTTGCCGGGATCGAGAGTCCCTAACCCGGTGCAAAAGAAGGAGTATTGACCAATGCACGTGGACGTTCAGCAGATCAAGGAACGGGTGGCCCAGAAGGCCGATTTGATTCACCGCCTCCGGTCGGAGGTGGGCAAGGTTCTCGTGGGGCAGGACACCATGCTGTCGCGCCTTCTCGTGGGTTTGCTCAGCGACGGCCATATCCTGCTCGAGGGCGTGCCGGGCCTCGCCAAGACGACGGCGATCAAAACCCTCGCCCAGGCGATCGACACGCAGTTCCAGCGGATCCAGTTCACGCCCGACCTCCTGCCCGCCGATCTGGTGGGAACCTTGATCTACGTGCCCAACGAGGGGACGTTCAAGACACGCCGGGGGCCGATCTTCTCCAACTTCGTCCTCGCCGACGAGATCAACCGCGCGCCGTCCAAGGTGCAGTCGGCGCTGCTCGAGTCGATGCAGGAGCGGCAGGTCACAATCGGCGAGGAGACCTTTCCGCTCGACCGGCTCTTTCTCGTTCTCGCCACGCAGAACCCGATCGAACAGGAGGGCACCTACCCGCTGCCCGAGGCGCAGGTCGACCGGTTCATGCTCAAGGTGGTGATCGGTTATCCCACGCCCGAAGAGGAACGGAAGGTGATGGACCTTTCCCTCGAGGGAGCGGCGGCCACCGTCAATCCGGTGATCACCGCCGAGGAGATCTTCGGAATCCGCGACGTCGTCGAAATGGTCTACATCGACGAGCAGGTCAAGGATTACATCCTCGGAATCGTCCTCGCCACGCGCGATCCGGAGACGATCAACCGCGCTGATCTCAAACCGCTCATCGATTTCGGCGCCTCGCCGCGCGCGTCGATCTATCTCTGCCAGGGGGCGCGCGCCATCGCCTTTCTCGCCGGGCGCGGTTACGTCACGCCCCAGGACGTGAAGGACATCGCCTTCGACGTGCTCCGCCACCGCATCATCCTCACCTACGAGGCCGAGGCCGAGCAGACGACCACCGAAGACGTGATCAAGGACATCCTGGGAGAGGTCCCCGTCCCCTAAGGGTACGGGAAGAAGGAGCGCGCCGTGGCAGAACAGACCGTTGCCGAAATTCTGAAGAAGGTCCAGCGGATCCAGATCGTGGCCGACAAGATGGTCAACGACCTCTTCGCCGGCCAGTATCAGTCGGTCTTCCGCGGCCGCGGCATGGAGTTCGACGAGGTGCGCGAGTACCAGCCGGGCGACGACGTGCGCAACATCGACTGGAACGTGACCGCCCGGTCGGGCATCCCCTACATCAAGCGCTACGCCGAGGAGCGGGAGCTGACGATCATCTTCCTCGTCGATGTCTCCGCCTCGGGCGCTTTTGGCTCCGTCGATCGGTCGAAACTCGAGATGGTCATCGAAGTGGCCGCCCTGCTCATGTTCTCGGCGCTGAAGAACAACGACAAGGTGGGGCTCATCCTCTTCTGCGACGAGGTGATCCAGTACTTTCCGCCCAACAAGGGCAAGGCGACGGTGCTGCGCTTCATCCGCGAACTCGTGTCGGCGCGGCCCGTGCCGCGCGATACCAACCTCGACGAGGCGCTCCAGTTTCTCAACCGCGTCCAGAAAAAGCGGTCCGTCGTTTTTCTGATCAGCGACTTTATCGGCTCGGCGGCGGACAAGACGATGGGAGTGACCAACAGGCGCCACGATCTGGTCGCCGTCACCGTGGCCGATCCGCGGGAGCGCACCATGCCCGACGTGGGCTTCATCCGGCTCAAGGACGCCGAGACGGGCGAGGTGGTCGAGGTCGACACGCACCACCCCAAGGTGCGCGCTCTTTTCGAAACGCGCTCGGCGGCGCAGATGGAGGATCTCTCGGCCCAGTTCAAAAAGATGGGAGTCGACGAGCTTGCCATCAACACGGGCGAGGAATACATGAAGAGTCTGAGGCGTTTTTTCCGCATGCGCGAGCGGCGGCTGAGAAAATAGTCGAGGAGCAAAGGAATGAGCGACATCGATCAGCGAAATGGCCAACCACAGCTCGACCTCGGGAAGCCCGTGGGCAAGCTCGCCAAGGCATCGCGCCCTCCGGGCGGCCGCCTCCTGCTGGTGGTGGTCGTCCTCCAGATCGCTGTAATTGTTTTGCTTTTCGTCAAGCCGGCGGCGATCGCCACCGGCGGCGCCGCGCCCGACAGGGACACACTCCGCGCCATTGCGCTCGATCTCGAGGAGCGGGGGCTCCATGGAGAGGCCGCTAGCCAGTGGGACCTCTACCTCGGCGCCATTCCCGAGGGCGCGGAGGAGGCGAGAGTGCTCTACCGCATGGGCGATCTCTTTTTCAAGGCCCGTCTCTTCGAGAAGGCCGCCGCGGCGTGGATCCGCGCCGAGCGTTCCCCCGGCTGCGACGACGCGCTGAAGGAAACGATCGGCCCCAAGATGGTCGACTGTTTGCGCCAGATCGGCCTCGTGGGCGAGGTGGGCCGCGAACTGGCGCGGCGCACGAACGCCGTCGGCGATGCGCCGAGCGGCTCGCCCGTCCTCGCCACCCTGGGGGGAGAGCCCTTCACCGAATCCGACCTCGACAGGCTCATCGGCTTCCGCGTCGACCGGATGCTCGCCTTGCAGGGCGCGGCGGGCGACGGCGCCATGCGGCAGGCGCTTGTCGGTCAGATGTCCGATCCCAAGGTGCGGCAGCAGGTCTTCAGCGAGATCATGCGCACCGAGCTGTTGAGCCGCCGCGCGCGCGACCTCGATCTCGGCGACGGTGAGGAGTTCAAGAATGCCCTCGCCCTCGCCGAGCAGGAACTCCTCGCCGCCATGCTTCTCGAGCAGGAACTGGGCAAGATCTCGTCCACGCCCGTCGATGTGGAAGCCTATTTCAACGCCCACCGGCAAGATTATGCCGACGCCGAGAGCGGCGAGATTCCCGATTTCGAATCGATCGCCGACCGCGTGGCGTCCGATTACGTCGCGCGCAAGAGGACCGAGCTGGGCGAAGCGCTTCTTCACGATCTTATGGCCCGTTACGACGTGACGATCGTCGCTCAGCCCGGAGCGGCGCCCGCGCCGCCCACAGGCGAAAGCGTGCCCGACGACGAAGCCGGAGGAGCGCCTTGAGTCGAGCGGTGAACCGGTACTGTTTGATCGCCATTGCGGCCGCCCTTTTGCTCTGGCCGGGGTGTGGCCGCGACGAGAGTATGCCGGCGGGGGCCGAGGAGAAGGAGACTGCGCGCACCGAGCGCGATCTGGGGCCGGTCAAGGTCATCGTCGAGGTCACTCCCCGTGAGCCGCGCCTCTCCGACGATCCGACCTTCACCCTCACCGTCGAGGCCGAGGAGGGGGTCGACGTGACCATGCCTCCCTTCGGAAACTCCCTGGGCGACTTCGTGATCAGAAACTATCGCAAGCCCATGCCCGAGGTGCGCGACCGACACCGGGTGATCCGCCAGGTCTACGAGCTGGAACCGGTGCGCACAGGCGAGCATCTGATCCATCCGATCGCCATCCCATTTGTCGACAACCGTCCCAAGGGCGACGGCAAGGAACACGTGGCCGAAACGGAAGCGCTCTCGATCATCGTCAAGTCGGTGCTCGGCGAGGAGATCCCGTCCCTCGCCGACCTGAAGCCGCCCGACGAGCCGAAAGAGATTCCCCAGGAGCCCTTCAACAGGCTCCTCCTCCTCTGGGGTTTGCCCCTCGTGGCCCTCGGCTTTTTCCTGGTCTGGTGGAAGAGGCGGCAAAAAACGACGGACCATGCGGCGCCGAAACTCACGCCGCGCGAGAGGGCATGGCTCGAACTCAAAGACCTTCTCGCTGCCGGCTACCTCGAGCGCGAGGAGTACAATTTTTACTACCGCGATCTCACGGCCGTGGTCTGCCGCTACATCGAGCGCACCACCGGAGTGCGCGCCCACAAGCAGACGACGGAGGAATTTCTCCACGCCGTCTCGGGGCGGGAGACCTTTCCCGACGACGAGCGCCGGAGGCTGCAGTCTTTTCTCGAATCGGCGGACCTGATCAAGTTTGCCGCGCAGCGGCCGGGCAAGACCGAGATCGAGTCGAGTTTCAACCGGGCCAAGGATTTTCTCGGCCTCGAGGTGAGAAACGGGGAGGGGGAGGAACGATGAACAGCCTGCGCCTTCACGATCCCCTCTGGCTCCTCCTCCTCGTCCCCGTGGCGGCTTTCGTCTTCATCGACGCCACCAGGCGCAACCGGAACGCCGTTCTCTATTCGAGCGTGCAAGTTCTCAAAACCCTTCCCAAAACCTTTGCGCAACGGATCAAGGCGATCCTACCCTGGATGCGCTTTGTGGGCCTCGCCCTGGTGATCGTTGCCCTGGCCAGGCCTCAGGCGGGCCAGGAGGAATTTCGAATCCGCACCGAGGGGATCGCCATCGAGATGGTGTGCGACAGATCGGGATCGATGCAGGCCATGGATTTCGAGGACGACGACGGACAGCCCGTCGATCGGCTGACGGCGGTGAAGCAGGTCTTCCGCGACTTCGTGGCCGGTCGGGGCGATCTGCCCGGCCGTCCCGACGACCTGATCGGACTCGTCTCCTTCGGCGGATATGCCGAGGGGGTCTGCCCCCTCACCCTCGATCATGGCGCCCTTCTCGAGATCCTCGAATCGGTGGAGGTCCCCAAACCGGTTTTTGACTCGCGCGGCCGGGTGATCAACGAACAGTTCCTGCAGGAGGAGATGGCCACCGCCATCGGCGACGCGCTCGCCCTCGGCACGGCGCGCGTCCGGGATGCAAAAGCCAAAAGCCGAATTTTGATTCTGCTCTCCGATGGGGAGAACAATTTCGGCGTCATCGATCCCCTCGAGGCGGCAGCGGCGGCCAAGGCCTTTGATGTCAAGGTCTACACCATCGGTATCGGAACGACGGGGATGGCGCCCTTTCCCGAGCAAGATCCTTTCGGGCGGGTGAGGCTGACGGCGCGGCCGGTGAAACTCGACGAGGCGCTTCTCAAAAAAATCGCCGACGAAACGGGGGGCAAGTACTTCAACGCCCGCGACCGGTCGTCGCTCGAGGATGTTTACGCCGAAATCGACGCTCTCGAGAAGACCGAGACCGAGGGCCGCCTCTACACGGAGTATCGCGAACTCTTCGCTTATTTTCTCTTTGCCGGACTCGGTCTGATCGTATTTCAGATGATGCTTTCAACGACCCGCTTCCGGTCGCTACCATAGTGTGAGTCATGAACTGGCAGAACCCGAACATTCTCTTCCTGCTCTGGATCGTGCCCCTCCTGGCCGGCCTGGCGATATTCTCCTTCCGCCGCCGCATACTGGCGGCGCGGCGATTTGCCGATGACGCCATGGTGGTGCGCCTCATGCCCTCCTTCGACGGTGCGCGGCCCTGGCTGAGGCTCGGCGTGATGCTGCTCGGGATCTGCCTTCTCATCGTTGCCGGGGCGCGGCCCCGTTTCGGCGAGTACTTCGAGAAGGTGACCCGCCGCGGCGTCGACCTCTTCGTGCTCATCGACGTCTCCCGGTCGATGATGGCCGAGGATGTGACCCCGTCGCGCCTCGAACGGGCCAAGTCGGACGTGAGGGACCTGCTCAAAAGGCTGCCCGGAGACAGGGTGGGGCTCATCGTTTTTGCCGGCAAACCGGCGGTCAAGGTCCCGCTCACCACCGACCAGGGTTTTTACCGGACCGCCCTCGACGAGATCAACTGCGCCAGCGCCCCGCGCGGCGGAACCCAGATCGGCGACGCCGTCCGTCTCGCCCTCGGCGCCATGGACGAGCGCCGCGACCGCGACCAGGTCATCGTGCTGATCACCGACGGCGAGGATCACGATTCCTTCCCCCGCGAGGCGGCTTCGGCAGCGGCCGAACGGGGAGTCAAGATCTTCACAGTGGGGCTGGGCGATCCGACGGAGGGGGCGCGCATTCCGATCAGGGATGAGAGCGGAAACCTCGTCTACCTCAAGCACGAGGGCCATGAGCACTGGTCGAAGATGGACGAGACGCTGCTCCAGGAGATGGCGCTGAGTACCAAGGGAGCCTACATCCCGGCCAAGACGACGGTCTACGATCTGGGCGATGTCTATGAGACCCATCTGAGCAGCCTGGCGCGGGGAGATATCGAATCGGAGAAACGCAAACGATTCAAGGACCGTTTTCAGCTCTTCCTTTCGCTGGGCGTCCTCTTCTATCTGGCCGGAATGCTGATCGCACCGAGCCGCGACATGAACGGCAGGGAGGCGCGACGATGAAACGCCTGTTTTGGACGAACCTGATATTGATCATGGCGGCGGCCGTCTCCTTCGCGCCTCTTTGTGCGGGCAATGACGAGGGGCGGCGCAAGGTGGCCGAAGGGATCAGGCTCTTCGCCGGCGGCGACCACGCGGGCGCGGAGCGCGCCTTTGCCGAGGCCGATGTTTTGCTCCCCGAAAATGCGCGCATCGCCTACGACAGGGGATGCGCTTTCGAGGCGCAAGGCGATTTCGACCGTGCCGTGGAGCTCTACTCCCGGGCGGCGCTGTCGCGCGAGACGGCCGTTGCCGCCGCGGCCAGATACAACCTGGGAACACTCAACGTGAAGCGTGCCACGGCCGCCTTCGGCGAGCGGCCCGAGGCGGCCCCACCCGAAGTGCGCGACGAGGGGCTCGGCCATCTGGGACGCGCCGTGCGCCATTTTCGGGATTGCCTCGATGTCGACGCCGATCACCGGAACGCCCGCCACAATCTCGAGGGGATCCGGCTCTGGATCAAGCACATGACCGCGCTCTGGGAGGAGGCGGACCGCCAGAAAAAACGGGACGAGCTCGATCTCGTCGAGTTCCTCGAGATGATCCAGGCGACGCAGCTCGAGATCCGCGATGCGGTGAGGGGGATTACCGGCCGGGCCGACTCTCCCCAGCGCCGCGAGGCGGTGGGCGTGGCCGAATCGGATCAGCGCACCCTCGCCGGAGAGATCGAGTATCTCAAGGAGAAGATCACCGAGACCTTGACGCCGCCGCCGCCCCAGCCCGGCCAGGCGGCGGCTCAACCCCAGCCCGATCAGGAGAACATTGACAAAGCCCTCACCATGCTTCACGGCTGGGCGGATGAATCGGCAGGCAAGATGGCCGATGCCGCCGATGCTCTGGCGGGCGGCGCGCCCCAGAACGCGACCTTTCCCCAGATCGAAGCGGTGGAGAGGCTCGATCGTATCTTTGGAGCGCTGGCGCCATTCCCCATGATTCTCGAAAAGTCGATCAATACCGAAACGGGCCTCGTCGACGAGACGTCGGCAGTTGTTGATGCCGCGGCGGGGGGTGAATCCTTGTCAGCCGACGGGGCCGAAGATGCCGCGGCGGACGAGCAATCTCCCGATCAGCGGTCCGACACCGACTGGACCAAGATGAGTGTTTTTCAGGACCGGGTGACCGCCCTCGGCGATGTTCTTCCCTACAAGGCCGACCAGGCCGAGGAGCAGGTGGAGCAAGCGGGCGCGGCGATGGCCGCCCAGGCCGCCCAGGCGGGCGACGACGAGGCCCAGCCGCCCGAGCAGGCCGAGGCGATGAAAAAGGCCCAAGACGAGATGGAGGCGGTCAAGGCGGCCCTCGCCAAGGCGCGCGAACTGGCGCCCGAGATCAGCCGCCTTTCGGGGGAGGCGGCCGAATTGCTGCGCAACGAGGACGCCCCCTCGGCGCTGCCCAAGGAGGAGGAGGTTCTGGCCCTGCTCAAGGAGATCGCCGATCTCATGCCCAAGAAGGATCAGGATCAACAGCAGCAGCAGGACCAGAAGGATCAGAATCAGGAGCCCCAGGAATCCCAGGAGCAGGAGAACAAGCCGAAGGAGCAGAAGGAGCAGGAACAGATCTCCAAGGACGAGGCCGAGGCGCTGCTGCGCAAGGCCAAGGAGCGCGAACGGGACCACAAGAAAGAGAAGGAAAAACTCCAAAACGCTGCCGGTGTGCGTGCCGCAACCGACAAGGACTGGTAGGGTGATGAGGCGAGACGTATCATTTCTGTTCAGACTGGCTGCGGTGGTGTTGATCGCCGCGTCGGGAACCGGCCCATGGTGTCCGGCAGCCGAGGGGCGCGCCCAGGACGATCGTCCCGAGATCATCACCGAACTGGGACGTAATCAGATCTACGAAGGGGAATCGGTCCTCTACCAGGTGACCATGAACAACATGGAAAACCCGCCTGAACCCGACCTCGGCGCCTTCGTCGATTTTCGCGTCGAACTGGTCTCGTCCACGCCGATCAAATCCTATTCTTCGTTCTCCATCAACGGGCGCACCACCGAGGTGCGCCGTTTCGGCAAAGCGCTGCGATACCGCCTCTGGCCGAAGAAGTCGGGCATTCTCATCATTCCCGCGCCCACGGCCGAGGTCGACGGCGAGCGTCTCGTGGGGCGCGCCCTGCGCCTCGAGGTGGTTGCCGTCGAAAAACAGGACCTCGCCATCATGGAACTGGCTGTCGACAAGACGCGCGCCTATCTGATGCAGCCCTTCACGGTGACCCTCACGATTTACGTGAAGACCCTTCCCCATCCTCACAGCGCACAGAGCCCGATTTCCTTTTCCGAGGCACCGGCTCTCAACATTCCCTACGTGGAAGAGATCGACGGCCTCGACACCGACACGATCTCCAACTGGCTCTCGCCGATCATGGACGACAAGGTCGGATTTTCCATCAACAACCTCACCGCCGGCCGCAGGCATCTCATGAGCCTTTTCGATACGGCGCCCCTCGGCCGTTTCGTCCCCGAGCGGGAGAGGGTCGACAGGCCCGATGGGTCGGGAAAACCGACCGAATATGTGAAGTACACTCTCACCCGCCGCTTCACTCCGAAAAAAACGGGAGACTTCGTCTTCGGTCCGGTCACGCTCAAGGGGCGTTTCGTCACCCACGTCGACGCGCGCAACCAGGTGACGTCCGAGCGGATCTACGCCGTGGCCGGGGCGCAAACGGTCACCGTGATCGACGCGCCCCTCGACGGCCGGCCCGATAGCTTCATCGGCGCCGTGGGGCGGTTTACCGTCGATGCCGACCTCAATCCGCCCCGGGCGTCGGTGGGCGATCCGGTGACGTTCACTCTCACCGTCCGCGGCGCGGGAACGCTGGAGCGCGCCTTCGCGCCCCCGATCGGAGGAAACGAGGCCGTGGCCGAGCGCTTCAAGGTCTATGACGCCACGGAAGAAACCAAGGGGCGGAGCAGGGTGTTCACCTACAGCATCAGACCGCTCAGCGAAGAGGTGACCGAGTTTCCGCCGGTGCCGGTGACCTGGTTCGACTGGGAAGGAGATCGTTTCAAAACGGTGTGGACCGAGGCGATTCCCATCGAGGTCGCCGCCGCCGATCACCTCGATGACGGCGACATCGTTTCGGGCGCGCGCGAAGCGGGCAGGGGCCGATCGATCGAGGCGCAACGGGAAGGGATCTTTGCCGATGTGATGGATCTTTCGGGGCTGCGCGACCAGTCGATCCGCCCCGAGCGGTGGGCGGCGCTCTGGGCCGGCATGGGGGGCGTCTATCTCCTCGCCGCCTTCGGTCTGCGCCTCGGCCGGAAACGCTATGGCGACCCGGCCGCGCTGCGCCGCCGTGCGGCTCCGGCCCGGGCGCAAGCGCTGCTCCGCGAGGCACAGGCATTTTTCGGGCAGGAGCGTATCGACGACGGGGTGGAGTGCGTCAAAAACGCGCTCACCCGTTTCGTGGCCGATTTGCGCGACGCCAATCCCGAGGGACTGACGCACCGCGATCTCGAGCAGGGCCTCATCGCCGCCGGGCTCGACGCCGCGGGGGCGTCGGAGATCGCCCGCATTCGCGAGGAGTGCGACGCGGCCCGTTTCGGCCTTCGGCCCGCCGAGGCAGTCCAACTCGGCACCGACGCCCAGGCCGCCCTCGATCGAGCCGTCCGCGGTTTGCGGCAGACCCGATCGAACCGGTCGGCACGATCATCGACGGTCCCCCTCCTTCTCGCGGCGTTCTGCCTTCTCTTCTCCTCGTGCGGCGCCGGTCCGGACACGGCCGTGTCGCGCAAGCTCCAGGAAGCGCAGGCCGCCTTTCTCGATTCTCAGTCGCCCGACGATTACCTCCGCGTGGCGGCTCTCTACGGGGAGGTTCTCGATCGGGGTTTCTTGAACGGCGCCGTTCTCTTCAACCAGGGCAACGCCTACATGCGCGCCGGCCAGAAGGGGCGCGCCGTGGCAGCCTATCGCCGGGCGATCCGTTACAAGGCGCGCGACGAGTACCTCAAATCCAACCTCGAGCTCGCCCTCGGACGGAGCGCCGACCCGCCGTCGCGTTCTCTCGTCGACCATGTCTTCTTCTGGCAGGAGTGGTTGAGTTTTCCCGAGAAGGTCGGCGCCGCGACGGCGGCGTGGGCTTTCACGCTCCTCCTTGCCTTTTTTGGTCTCCTCTGGAGACCGCGCGGAGTGCGCCGTGCGCTGGTGTGGACACTTTTTATCGCCGCTCTTCTGCTCATGACGTCGGCCGCACTCGACTGGTACCGCCACGATGTGATCCGCCACGGTGTGGTCGTCGCCGATGAGGTCATCGCGCGCAAGGGCAACGCCCGCAGCTTTGCTCCCGCCTTCAGCGAACCCCTCCGGGAGGGGGCCGAATTCATCGTGCGCGAAGAGCGGGAGAACTGGCTGCAGATTGAACTCGACGCCGGCCCCGGTTGGATCGAGAAACAGGATACGGTGGTCTACTGATTCCCACCTGAACGCGCCCTCCGCCCGCCGGGATCTGCCTCTTTTCAGTCTCTCTTCAGACCGCAGAATTCGGCGAGACCGGGCAATTGCTCGAGCAGTCCGGTCAGTTCCGGAATCTGCGTTCCTTCCTCGACGGCGTCCTTGATGAGAACGGCCAGATCGGTGTCGCCGTAGAGGTTGGCGCCCACGATCCGGCCGTCGCGAAGAACGAGGCGCCGATAGACGGTGCGGTCTGCGTCCTCGTAGACGGAGTAGCTCGCGTCGGGCGGTTGAAAGAGGCCGATGCTGAAGAGATTGACGTCGAGCACTTTCAGCCTGTTCGAAGGCGGAAAACCGCCGAAGAGAGCGTCCCCGCCCGCCGCGTTGAGACCCGCCACGCTCCCCTGCGCGTACGATGCCGGCCAGATTCCGTAGAGGAGACCGAGGTGTTCGGCCACATCGCCGCAGGCGAGAATCTTGGGATCGGACGTGACCATCCGGTCGTCGACGACGATTCCATTGCGCACGCTGAGGCCGCACCGGCGCGCGAGGCTGGTGTTCGGCCGGACGCCCGTGGTGAGCACGACCATGTCGGCGGGGATCGACCGTCCATCGACGAGGCGCACCGCGTCGACCGCTCCGTTCCCCTCGATCTCAGCCACGCGCGCCGAGGTGTGGACGGTGATCCCCGCCCCTTCCACGTGCGTGCCGAGCCGCGAGCCGGCTTCGTCGGTGAGCTGGCGGGGCAGGAGATAAGTGTTCCCCTCGATAACGGTGAGCGCCGATCCGCGCTTGGCGAGAGCGCCCGCCGTCTCCAGGCCGAGCAGCCCGCCGCCGACGCATACGACGCGGATCCCCGCCGTTGCTTTTTCGATCAGGGTCCTGGCATCGTCGAGAGTGCGGAGGATCATCACCCCGTCGAGTTCGGCGCCCCCGATGGGGGGGACGAAGGGGTGGGAGCCGTTGGCCAGAATCAAACGGCCATAATCGAGTGCGCGTCCGCCGCTGAGCAGCACGCGCTCCGCGGTCCGGTCGATCTCCTCGGCGGCCGCGTCGATCAGATCGACGCGGTTTTGCCGAAACCAGTCGCTCTCATGCATGACGAGACTCGGCTCGTCGACCTCGCCGGCGAGGAAGCGGGTGAGATTGAGCCTGAAATAGGGAAGACCCCGCTCAGCCGACACGAGCGCGATCGGTACATCGGGCGCGGCGCGGCGCGCCTCCTCGGCGGCCGTCATGCCGGCGATGCCCGCTCCGATGATCACGATCGGTCCCGCGCTCGGTCCGCTCCCCGCCGATGGCGCCGCCTGCGGGCTCCCCTCGAAGAGGCTCGCCTCGGCCCCGCACAGGGGGCAGGCGTCGGGCGGCGCCGCGCCGTCGTGAAGGTACCCGCAAATGTTGCAGCGCCACGATCCGGTCCCGACTCCCTGCGGGGGTTGAACCCCGATCGCGTCCATGGCGGTGAAGTCGTCGCTCCCCGCGCCGCAAATGGGACAGCATTCGGGCCGTTCGGCCGCGCTGTGCACGTAACCGCAGACTTCGCATTTCCAGTTTGCAGCCATATGGAAGGAACCCTTCATAGCGAGTGAGGTGACTGGTCGAGATTATTCTTCGAAGTTATTCTTCGAGATCAACTGTCGGCCGCCTTCTTCCGCGGAGGCGGTTCGAGGTAATGATACCCCGAGTTGGGATTGTCCTTGTCGTGGGCGAAGGCGTCCCTGTTGAGAATGAAACTCTTCACGTGGCTCACGGGGATGGCGAAGTTGAGCCCCTCCGTTCCCACGCCGCCGAGAGTGGTGACGCCGATCATCTCGCCCTTGGAGTTGAAGAGAGGACCGCCGCTGTTACCCGGATTGATGGGGGTGTCTGTCTGGATGTATGTGACGCCGCCGATCGCCCGGTTGAGGTTGGAGACGCCTCCCGTTGTGACCGTCCGTTCGAGGCCGTGGGGATTGCCGATGGCGTAGACCTTTTCGCCCTGCTTGACGCGCTCTATCTCGCCGAAGGGAACCACGGTCAGCTCGAAATCTCCCAGCTCGGCCTTGTCGATCTTGAGGAGGGCGAGGTCGATGTAGGGATTGACCGCCACGATCTCGACCTTCTTGAAGACCTTCTTCTCGAAGGCCTGATCGGTCCTGCTGAAGACGGTGACCGCCACGTCCTGCTCGCCCTGCACCACGTGGGCGTTGGTGATCACGTAGCCGTCCTTGCTGATGATCGATCCCGAACCGAGCGCGCCGGGGACGCGCACGAGTATTACCCCTTCGCCGATGCGGTCCACATTGTCCTCGACCGACATCTCCTTGAGATCCTTCTCGGTCCAGATGTCGTTGATCCGGTCGACACCGACACTGTGGGCGCTCTGCTCGTCGGCAACGACGTCGATGATCTCCTTCCGCGGTACGGCGAGGATCGTGTATCCCAGGTCGACAAAGAGGTGGTCGGCGGTCTTCTTTACGATCGTGCCCTTGATCGAGCATCCTTCCGCGAGCCGTATCTCGTCGGCCGTGCAGGTTGGGGAGAGGAGGCAGAGAAGAAAGGGACCAAGAAAAAGAAGGAACGCGATCGACGGTCTCATGAAAAACTCCTCGCTTGGCGGATTGCGGTTTTCGGTCTTGCCGATGATGACGACTTTGTACCGGAAGTGGAGGGCATTTGTCAAAAAAACCTTCTTTTGTCGCCGTCCGATTGATAGAGTCGTTGACCTTCAAAAAGAGATTCCGGCCAGGCGATCAAAAGAACAAACTTCGTTGACGTGCTTGTTGGAGAGAGTCATGAATCTCGCGCACATGCTTCTGTTTCTTGCCCTTTTTGCGCCCGTCGACGACCGCCAGGCGCCTCTCGCCCACCAGGCACCGCTCGCGTCGGACTACGGTTTCGACGGGCTCGAGATCTACAAGGTCGACGACGGCGTGTTCGGGCTCACCTTCGACGACATCGACGGCGACGGCCGCCAGGACCTGGCTTTCATCAACAACATGCGCTCCCGCGTCGAGCTCTACCTGCGCCTGCCCGACGATGCCGCCGACCAGTTCGAGAAGGACGATCCCGACGCCATCAACGAGGTGACCTACGACGGCCGCTTCAAGAAGGAGTACCTCCCCGTCGAGCAGGAGGTCGTGGGGCTTGCGCTCGGCCGGTTCAACGAGGACAAGATCGTCGACGCCGCCTTCATCACCACCGGCGCACGGCTCATCATCGTGCTGCGCGGTGCGGCGCCGCGCGACGAGGGCCGTGAGACGATCGAGCTCGAGGATTTTTCGCCGCGCATTCTGGGACTCGACGCCGCCGATATCGACGGGGACGGTGTGGACGAGATGATCCTCCTGGGAGAAAAGAAAACGATTATCTATCGCTGCGGCGACGATCCCGTCGTCCTCGGCAATCTGCACGAGAAACCGGGCTCCCACAGCGTCGCCGATTTCGACGGCAACGGCCTCGACGATCTGCTCTACGTCGACTACCAGAGCGACTATCCCTTCGTGATCCGCTTTCAGCAGACGCCGGGCCATTTCGGGCCGGCCGAGACGTGGAAACTCGAGGGGGTGCGCGCCTATGACGTCTCCGACATGGACCGCGACGGCCGCGCCGAAATCGCCGCCGTCTACAGGAAGTCGGGGCGGCTCGTCGTCTTCGGTCTCGAGAAGGGCGCGGCGCCGCGGTTTCGCTATTATTCCCTGCGCGGCGCGGGCGACGCGGACAAGGTCTCTTTCGCCTGCGGCGACGCCGACAAGGACGGAACGGCCGAAGTTCTCATCGCCGATCCCGACGCCGCCCGGATCACGGTCCTCGACGGTCTCGACGGCCGTGAGGCATCGACGCGGCGCGAGTATCCGTCGCTGCGCGGCGTGGCCGATCCCCGCGTGGCCGATCTCGACGGGGACGGCTGCAACGATCTCCTCGTTGTTTCCGAGACGGAAGGCGTAATCGGCATCTCGTCCCTCGAAAAGGGGATCGGATTTCCCCGTTTCGTGGCCGTCGACGGGAAACCGGTCGCCTGCGATGCGGGCGACATGAACGGCGACGGCACCGTCGAGGTGGTCTGCCTGTCGACCAAGGGCGAAGGCAGCCGCAAGGAGTTTATCCTCACCCTCCTCGCCCCCGACGGATCGGGTGAGGGGAACGTGCAGTACACGGTTCAGGAAGCCAAGCAGAAGGACAAGATCCTCAAGAAAACGCCCCAGGACCTTCTCCTTTCCGACGTCGACGGGGACGGCCTCAACGACGTGATTCTCTTCATGCCCGGCGAGGTGCCGGCGATCCTCTTCAACGCGCCACACGGTGCGGAGGGGGACGCGAAACCTTTCACACGATCGGTGGGCGAGGAGACTCCCGGCCTCGGGCTCCTCGAGGGCGCGCGCAGTTGGACGCTCTGCCCGGCCGACTCCGATCAAGATGGCAGGATCGAGCTGGCCGTCGCCTCGGGCAATCTCGTGCGTTTCGTCTTCATGCCCGAGGGGAGCACGGTGCCCCAAGCCGCCAAGCAGTACAACTGTTCCAATCCGGCCGACCAGCTCGAGGGATGCGCCTTTGCCGACGTGGCCGGCGACGGTGCGCCCGAGCTCGTGATCTACGAGCGGAAAACACGCACCGTGCGCATCGTCGACAACGAGGACCGTCTCGTGGAGCGCATCGACGCGGGGCGTACCGACTTTCGGGGATTCGAAACGGTCGACCTGAACAATGACGGCAAAAAGGATATCGTCCTCAAGGGGCGCGACCGCATCGGCATCCGGCTCTCGGGCGACGCCTCATGGAGCCTCGTGGAGCGAGGAAGCTATGAGAGCCCCGACAAGGACAGTTTCTTCCTCGATCTCGCTGCCGGCGACATCAACGCGAGCGGCACGGCCGAGGCCGTGATCGTCGACTCGGGACAGAATTCCCTTTTTGTGGTGGCCCACAAGGCCGACGCGCTGAAGCACGTCTTCAAGTTCAAGGTTTTCGAGGAGAAGATTTTTCACGGCGGCCGCGGGGGCAACGAACCCCATACGGTGTTGACCCATGACGTGACCAACGACGGCAAGGAAGATGTCGTCATCCAGGTTCACGACAAGATAATCATTTACCCGCAGGGTTAGCTCGACCTCTCTGTCGGGCTGACGGGATCGACTGAATCGAAAGGACTCAAAAGCATGCTGCAACTCATACTGACCAGTCTGTTGTTCCTCGCTCCCGCGAACGACGCCGACCTCCTCGAGGCCGTGCCTGTTGACGCACAGGTCGTGATTTCGATCGAAAGCGTTACAGAGCTGACTCAAAAAGCCAAGGGAAGCGCGTGGGGCAAGTGCTTTACCGATCCCCAGGTGACCGACTGCCTCGAATACTGGCTCGACGTGGCCGAGCTCCAAATGGACTCGGAAAACGAGAATCTCCACCCGGCGCGGTTTTGGAATTCCGTCGACGGAGGCTTGACGGTGTTCGCTCGTATCGAGAATTTCGAAGAAGAGCTCATCGGTCTCGGCGTGTTGGCCGAGCCGGGCGCGAAGCGTGATTCCTTTGACGATTTCCTAGGGGCATTCACCGATTTTCTTACCTCTGAAAAGGAGGGGATCACCGATTCGGTCGAGACCTATGCCGACCGGGAGATCCAGATTTTCGAAAGTGCGTCGGAGGAGAGCGACGAGCCCACCTTTTTTATCTGTGACATGGGAGACGCTGTCCTCGCCGCGATCCACACCAACACCGACAAGGGGCTCGACCTGGTTCGCGCGGTGGTCGATCTCGCCGGCGGAGAGGGCGATGGGGAATCGATCCTCGACTCGACGCCCTTTCAAGACGCGCGCGACATGGCCGGTGGGGCCGGAATCGCCGAGCTCTTCGTCGACACCAAGGCGTTGATCGCGCTCTTTGCCGACGAAATGCGCAAGAATTCCAAACTCAGCGAGATGGAGGGAATGATTCTCAAGGCGATCGGATTCCGCGATCTCACCATGGTCTACAGCACGGGCGACATGGGAGAAGGCGAAAAATTCGACTCCTACTGTCTCTTCGGAATCGAGGGCGAGGGCGCCCTGCGCGGTTTCGTCGATTGTCTCGACGGCCCCCTGCCGCGCGACCTTTTGAAGATCATTCCCACCGGGGCGATCAGCGCCAGCACGGGCCGGTTCGACTTCAACGGATTCTATGGCAAGATCATGGAGGTTCTCCGCTCGGTCAACGAGGATACCTATAACAGCTTTCGCGGCGCCTACGACATGTTTCTCAAGCAGCAGTACGGCGTCGATCCGGAAAAGGAGATTTTTGCGCTCATCGACGGCCGCTGGGGGGGATTCTCGATCGAGGTCCCCGAGAGCGAGGTCGAGGCTGTCGGCCTGCCGATGATGACGGGCGGATCGAACGTCGGGAGCGCGCTTCTCGTCGGACTCACCGACACCACTCAGTTCCAGGCGAACCTGGAGAAGATCTTCAAGGCCGTGGGATTTTACATGGGTGTCCAGAGCGAGGAATTTCAGGGGCACAAGATCTATTCCTTCTCCGTTCCGGGAATGGCCGCCAAGGTGCACTGGGTTTTCGGGGGCGATGTGGCGACCTTTTCGCTCTATCCGTCGGTGGTGCGCGCCTTCGTGCGCATGCTGGCGAGCGACGACCAGCCTTCGGTTCTGGAGAGAGAGAGCTACATCTCTTTTCTCGATCGCGCCGGTGATTCGTCATGGTTCACCGTGGCCGAGGTCGCGGCAAATCTCAAGAACAGCCTCTCCACGATGAAATTCACCATTCAGACTCTGGCGGCCACGAGCGGAGACGATTCACTGAGCGGGGCGCCTTTTCCTGAAGCGTCGCTGGTCGACAAGTACTTCAAGGGAGTGATCGCCTCCTACATCGATGTGGACGAGAAGGGCATACATATGCGCGTCGTCAGCCGCTAAAGCGGCTGCAGGCGTCAGACGACGCAAGGCTAAGGATTGTCGATGGCCGGAGAGAAGGAAAACCTCTGGATCAGGCCGGGATTCGTGATTCCCGCGTCGGAGTTGCATTTTGCCTTCACCCGGTCGTCGGGACCGGGCGGGCAGAATGTCAACAAAACGGCAACCAAGGTCAGGCTCAAATGGTGGCCCGCCCAGAGCTGCGCCGCCCGGGCGGCACTCTCGACTAGTGCCATGGAAAGACTTCTCGAAAGGGCGGGCCCTCACCTCGCGGAAGATGGATCCCTGCAGGTCGTGGCCGACAGCTTTCGTACGCGCGAGGCGAACAAGAGGGCCAGTTGCCAGAGGCTGGCTGGGAAAATCAGATCCTGGCTCAGAGTTCCAAAAAAACGTGTTCCCACGCGTCCCACAAAAAATTCCAAGGTGCGGAGGCTGGATAACAAGAAGAAGACGTCCCGCCTGAAAGCACTGAGAAGGAAGCCCGATCAGGATTAGGCCGATATTTTATTGCGCTTAATTGCTTGCTTCAAAAAGTGTTGCGCTTGTTCCTCCCCGTCTGGTCTCGGGAAAGAGTGCCTGAGACCATTCAAATCCATCATTTATTGAAAAAGGGCCGTAGAAAAAGCCGATAAAGAAGAAATTAGTGTAAATGTCCGCTATGTGATAACCTATACAAAGACGACACCGCGCTCGAACCCGGAGCGCGGATATGGACCGGACCAACGGGGATCGATCTGCATGAGACACTTTGGCTTCACACTTTGTGCCGTGGCGATAAGCTGCATCCTTCTCGGAAACGCGGCATTGGGCCAGAGTGAAATCGCCGGCGCCGGCGCAATCCCCACCCTCGAGAACACCCGTCCCGTTTATGGCTCTGAAATCACCCTCCGTCTCGTCGACGCGCCGCCTCTGGGGCCGGTGACCTGGTTCAAGTCGGACGCCGACGGATCGCGTGTGGAGGAACTGGGGCGGTCGATCACCGATCGGGACGGAAAGGGCGTCCTCACCTTCACTCTCATCGATCGCGACTGGGTTGGCAGAAATATTGTCTTCTGGGCCGAGATTTCGCGGCTCAGTGGCCCTTCTGTCCGCTCGGAGCGGCGCGAGGTGAGGGTCGACAACCCGAGCTTTTACGTGCCCGCCACGGAGGCGGACGGCACGGGCTCCATCATCAAGTACGACCTCTTCGAGGACGCGATCACCGGCCGTTCGGAGAATGTTTCCGGAAGTCCGGGCAAGATCGTGTTCAGCCGGGACGGAAGCCTTGGATTCGTTCTGCTCGACAACGACCAGATCGGGATCTTTTCTCCCTTCGACAATCAATGGCTCATCCGCTACTTTCCGACGGGCTCCGGTCTTCTCGATCTGATCGCCTCGCCCGACGGTTCACGGATCATCGCCCTCTGCTCAGAGCAGGATCCCCTGTCCGACGAGTACGTGCGCGGCACGCTCCGGATCTATCGTGTCGATCCCGAACTCGATCCCGAACCTGAAACGATCCTCATCGATGCGGTGATGAATTCGGGCCGTGGGCGGATGCTGGCCATGAGCGAGGATTCGCGACTCGTCTACGTCCGCTCGGGCGAGTCGGCCGTGGGCGAGTACAATCTGGCGACAGGCACTTACAAGAACTTCTTCCTCGACGACAAGCACCCCCTGAGCACAGTCGAGGACATTCAGATTCACGAAAACTGCCTCATCGCTCTCGTGACCAACCCCGGCGGAGACGGTTTCGTCTGTCTCGCCAATACTCAATCGTACGAGAAATTCTACGTCGCAGTCGGGCAGCATCCGGCCATGTTCGAAGTCTTCCACAGGGCGACGCGGCCCCTCGTTCCCGTCGTGCACCGCACGGCGTTCAACGAGGACGTGGTCGAGTTTCTCGATCTGTACTCGGGGACGATGATCAGCGCGATCAGAGGATTCATTCCGCCGGGCGTGAGGGATCTCGAGGTTTGCGCCGAGCGCGATCTCGGCGTCCTGCTCTGGGTTCCGGGCGGAGAACGGGGCGAAAAAGGATATCTGGGATTCTTCGACAAGAGCTCTCTCTCTCTGAACTTCAGGCACCTCTCCGTTCCCGTCGACAGCGGAAGCCGCGTCTTTCTCTCCCGATCGCCGATGATCAACCGATGCTATGTCCTGTCGAGCAGCGGCCTGTTGAGCGTGGTCGATCTCGATTCGATCAACTTCCTGCGCCTTGGCGGGGAGAGCGACGGCGCCCTCCGGCTCGATGCGAATTCCGATCCCTCATCGGTCGTGTCTTACTAGAAACCTGCCGAATCTCTCCAACCTTCAGTGAACCGAAGTAAATTAAGAATTTTTCTCGCAAAGTCGCAAAGGGCGCAAAGGATGATATTTTGGTTTCAGACCTCCTTCGATTCGGGTCAATGTACGCGCGAGGAATCGGCCACAGGGCGAGATAGATTGGGGCGGCGAAATCCTGTTTACTGTCTTGATCTTGGCGTTCTTGGCGACTTCGCGAGAAAATCCTTTTCCCACGCCTAATCGAAGGCTCTTGACTTTCGGAGTCGAGGAAGAAAGATTCGGGCCAAGCAGTATCCGGCATGAGAGGAAGAGCGTGGACGGCGAGAGCAAACGAAAGATCACACTCCAGTACATCTGCAGCGGCGGCAACGTCCTCAGAGCGTCCACCTTCGGCGGCCCCTCACCGCTGGAAACGGCCGTCAAGTACTACGAGCAGTTCGAGGTTAATCAGAAATTCCTCGAGACGAAGGTGGGGGAGATACTCGGCTGCTTGCACGCCGCCGCTCGCAGGGGGACGGTCGAAAAAAAGGGAGACAGGCAAGGTCATCGGATCAGGGAACTTGGTGGGGATCTCTATCGCGAACTCGTGCCCGCGTCGTTCCGGGCCAAACTCGACAGCGTCGTCGACGGCGACCTGACCCTGTCGATCGACAGCGATCTGGCCTGGATCCCCTGGGAACTGATTCACGACGGCAGCGATTTTTTCTGTCGGCGCTACAACATGGGTCGCCTCGTGGGGCTGCCCGTCTCGGTCGCCCATGTCGAAAAGCGGCAGCTCGCTCTTCCGCTGCGCCATGTGGCCGTCACCGATCCCGAGGGCAACCTTCCGGCGGCGGCGGCCGAGGGAGCCGCAACACGCGATATGCTCCTCGCCCGGGGGGGCGGTGTCACGCCCGTTCTGCTCTCGGGCCGTGTGAGCGCCGCCGGTTTTATGGACAGCCTCAGGCAGGCCGACGTCCTCCACTTCGCCGGCCACGTCGAAGGGACGGGCGACGACGCCCGCATCAGTTTGAACGACGGTTTCTGCTCTGTGCGGCAGGTCGCCAAATGCAGCGGCCGTTTTCTTTTTCCCGGCCTCGTTCTCGTCAACGGGTGCCGTTCGTCGGCGCACGACGCGCCCCTTCTGATCGACGCCGGCCAGCGCCGCGCTCTCGGCCTGGCGACGACCTTCCTCGTTTGCGGAGTGCAGCACTTCGTGGGCACGCTCTGGGACGTGCGCGATTCGGTGGCGCGCACGGCGGGCGTCGCCTTCTTCCGTTCTCTCTACGAGGGGCGTCCCGTGGGAGCGGCGCTCCGCGCGGTGCGGTCGGCGCTGGCCGGAGAATTCGGGGAGTCTTCCATGGAGTGGGGAGGCTACGTGCTCTACGGCGATCCCTCCTTCGCCATCGACCGATGCCGCCGGCCTGACGAATCGTGATGCCGCTCAGATCTCCAGCCGCTTTTCCAAGGTGCAGAGGTTTTCCACGCCCTCGTCGCGAATGACGACCACGTCCTCGATCCGCACACCACCCTCAGAGGGATAGTAGAGTCCCGGTTCGACGGTGACCACCATGCCCGACTCGAAGAGATAGGGCTTCTTGCCGAAGGCGGGGAGCTCGTGGATCTCGAGTCCGAGACCATGGCCGGTGCCGTGGAAGAATCCTTTCATCCCGCCCCTGTCGTCCCGTCCGGTCTCGAATCCGCCGCGCACGAAGAACTCTTCGACCTTGGCGTGAACGGAGCTGCCGTCGACGCCGGCTCGGAGCGATTCGAAGACGAGAGACTGGGCGCCGCGCACGGCGTCGTACATGGCGCGCACCCGTGGCGTGGCGCGGCCGCGCACCACGGTGCGCGTCATGTCGGCGCAGTACCTGGTCGCCATCGATCGGGGAAAAACGTCGATGATGATCGGCTTGTGAGCCGGAAGGCGCCCCGTGCCGGCCGCATGGGGGTCGCACCCCTGGTCGCCGCCGGCGACGATGGTGCGCGTGGCGAGATATCCGTTGACGAAAAGATCGGTGTTGATCACGGCACGAACATCCCCGGCGGTGAGCGGCTCGCCTTCGAGAGAGAGCCAGCCGCCGTCGATCGTGGCCGCGGCGATCGTCTCGATCCCCTTGCGCAGGGCTTTCTCGTTCGCCCGCATGGCGGTGCGCATCCAGTCGATCTCCTCTTCCGACTTGATCACGCGCTCCGGCAGAAAGGGCCGATCGGCGGCGTGGGGAATCACGTCGATCTGCGCCGCGCGCACCCTGTCGGCGATCCCGAGAGGGAAATCGTGGGGTACGGCGATCCGCTCGAGGCCGAGCTCGCCGAGCACCTCGACGAGGAGGTCGCCCGTCTGCGGTGATTCGACTCCCCGCGCCAGCGCGCGCGACCGGAAGAGGGAGAGGCTGAGGATTTCGTCGACCTCGGCCTCGGCGCGCGCGCGGCCGATCTCGAGGTCGGAAACGATCATGTACGTACGATCGCCCCTGTCGACAAAGATGAAGGGATCGCCGGCCACGAAACGTGTGGCGTAGTAGAGATTCATGTTTTTCGAGCTGGCGGCGACGATGACGCGTGCGTCCCTCTCAGTCGCTCCGATGCCGGGCGATCCGGTTTCATTCGACGCCATGTGTCAGTCCTGGTCCTTGGGCTCCGCCCGATGCCCGAGATCGCGCGCCGCCTTGATGTGCGAGGGATTGAGTTCGTCGCCCGGCCATTTTGTCTGGAGTTCGTGAAGGCGCGCGTAGAGTCCGTTTTTTGCGAGGAGTTCGTCATGGGAGCCCCGCTCGACGATCTGGGCCTCGTTGAAGACGAGGATGATGTCGGCCTTGCGAACGGTGGAGAGCCTGTGGGCGATGACGAAGGTGGTACGGCCCTCCATGAGCCGGAAGAGCGCTTCCTGAACGAGCGCCTCGGCCTTCGAGTCGAGCGCCGATGTCGCCTCGTCGAGGATCAGGATCGGCGGGTTCTTGAGAAGGGCGCGCGCGATGGCGATCCGCTGGCGCTGGCCGCCGGAGAGGAGCACGCCCCGTTCGCCGATATCGGTGTCGTAGCCGTTCTCCATTTCCATGATGAAATCGTGGGCGTTGGCCGCCTTGGCGGCGTCGATGATCTCATCGTTTGATGCGTCGGAACTGCCGTAGGCGATGTTCATGCGCACCGTGTCGGAGAAGAGGAAAGTTTCCTGGGAAACGATCCCGATCTGCTTGCGCAGTGAGGCGAATTTGAGGTTTCGCAGATCTCTACCGTCGATCTCGATCGAGCCGTTGACGACGTCGTAAAAGCGCGGAATGAGGTCGACAAAGGTGGTCTTGCCAGCACCCGAGGGGCCGACGAGCGCCACGATGGACCCCTTTTTCACGGTCACGTCGATGTCCTTCAAGACCGGCACGCCCCGCTCGTATTCATAGGAGATGTTGTTGAATCGGAACTCCTTCTCGAACTTGTTCAGGTCGACGGCATCGGCCGAATCGGAGATCTCGGGATCGCTGTACAGAAGGGTTCCCACGCGGTCAGCCGAGGCGAGCGCGGCCTGGACCTGGTTGTTGCACTTGGCCAGCTTTCGGGTCGTGCCGATCAGTCCGATCAGCGCCACCACGATCGCCATGAAGTGCGGGAACGACCACCCAGCTTCTTTTGCTTTCTTCTCCGCAGCCAGCTTCTCGGCCTCGAGCTCTATCTTCTCCTCTTCCAAAGCCTGCGCCAGGATCGGCCTGTAATGATCCCTCACTTCTTGCACGGCCATATTGTAGTCGATCACCTTGGAGCCGCCGTACCACATGAGAAGGGCGACAACGAAGGCGCCCATCGATTCCACGACGGGAGAGGTGCGCGAGCGGAGCCGGGCGCTCTTCATCGTTTTTCGATAGGCCTGCTTGCCGATCGTCTTGAACTTCTCGTATTCCTCTTTCTCCGTACTGAATGCCTTGATCACCTTTTGACCGGAGAGCGCCTCGGAGAGCTGGGAATAGATCACCGACACGGAGCGCCGGATCTGGCGGTCACTCTTGCGGATCTGGCGGCCGATTGCCTGGATCGGCAGGAAGATGATGAAGATGAGCGCGCCGAACAGAAAGAGGTCGCCCCCGCCCATCATGAGCAGAGCGATGATGCAGAAGATGAAGGTCGTGAGGTTCTGCATGAATTCGGTGGCCGTGTGTGTGAAGAAACCTCCGAAGACGGCGATGTCGCCCGTGATGCGGGAGATCAGCTTGCCCGAGTGGTTCTTGTTGTGAAAGCGGAGCGACAGGGACATCACCTTGGCAAAGAGTTCGTTGCGCACATCCATGATGATGCGGTGCCCCGCGGCGCGGATCATGACCGACGAAATGTACTTGAGAGCCTGTTCCAAGATCACGATGGCGAGAAATATGCCGATGAGTATGGTCAGTTTCTTCTGTGGTGGCTGGTCGCTCTCGAGGAAGAAATCGTAGAGCCGCAGCTTGGCCTTCTGGTACCAGGGGGTGTCCTCGTCCTTCTCGGCTTTTTCCTTCTCCTTCTCCACCTCCTCGGGCGCCACGATCGGTTTGGTCCCCTCGTAGGCGAGCCAGAGCTTGGGCGCCACCATTGCGCCGGCCACGATGGTGATGACGAGACAGAGGATGATTCGAGGCACGTAAGGTTTGGCAAAGACGAAAAGTTTTTGCCAGAGCGTGAAATCGGCATTCCGGCTCGGTCGCAGCAGGTCGAGAATGGAGAGATTCTTTCGGAGCTGTTCTTTTTCGAGTTCGAGCCGGTCGAGATCTTCGAGAATGATGTTCTTGCCGTCGTTGTTCAATTCAGTCGCCAGTGTGCCAGCCCTTTGTGTTGAGCGAAATGACTTTCAAAATCGTTCCGAACCGGTTCCGGTTCATGATTTTGTGCATGAATATCCTCTTGGGCCTTTGCAAACAAGGAAAATACGGATATAGGGAGGACTTCGATCGCATGAATTCGAAGCACGAGCCGATCGAGTCAGCGCAAAATCGAGGGGACCGAGGATTGTGGCGATCCACAGCACCGAGGCAATTTGCATCTTGAAAGCGCCTTTCGGCGAGACATCGCAGGTGATCCACTGGATCACGCGCGATTTCGGACGCGTGGCGTGCCTGGCCAAGGGCGCCTACCGGGACACCAATCGCTTCGAGGGTAACGACGACCTTCTGAATCTCAGCCGGATCACTTTCTCCATCCGTCCGGGGCAGGGTCTGGGACTCCTCCGAGAGAGAAAACTGATCGATTATTTTTACGGACTGAGGAAGGACCTCGGCCGCTTCGCCGCGGCTTATCTCATTCTCGACGCCCTGCGCCGGTCGATTCAGGAAGGGCAAAAGACGGAAGGACTCTTCGAATCGCTTCGACAGACCCTCCGGCTGCTTTCCGGCTGCAAAGGGACAGCCGACATTATCCTGTTTACCTTCCTCGGGAGGTTCCTTAGAATGATTGGATTCGAGCCTGTCCTGTCGAGGTGTACTTCCTGCGACAGGGACGCGGCAGGTGCGAACCTTCTCTATATCGATCCGAGGCAGGGAGGTGTGGTTTGCCGTAACTGCCGGTCCGATATGCGTCAAGGTGTCGTAATCTCGGGCGAAACCGCCCGCGTGATCGAATCGTCGGGCTCCATGGATGTGGAGGCCGTCTCCTTCGGGCCGCGTGCTGGGGCGGTCAGCCGCGAGCTCTGGGCGTTTTTTGAGTTTTTCCTGACCTTCATCCTTGAGAGAAAGCTGGAAACCTTTGACTTCGCCAGAATCCATCTGGCGAGGGATGATTGAGAGAGATCGATTCGATGTATCGCTTCGTGATCCAAATCTGTTTTTTTCCGCTTCTTTGCGGCTGCACCTATTCGTTCACCACCGTGCGCGACCAACCGATCGAGGACTGCGCGCCCCAGGTCGTTCTCGACGAGGCGCAGGCTGCGTTTCAGAGCGGCGACTTTGACTGGGCCGGCCACCTCGCCTCGTACATCGTCGAGGAGCAGCCCGACGCTCCCGAGGCCGAGGACGCCCTCTATATCGCGGCCGAATCTTCCTATCGCGAGGAGGAGCTGAGAGAGGCCTTCAGCCTCTTCAAGGAACTGGCCTCGCGGTTCCCGGCGACCAAGTATAGCCGGATCATCGCTGAACGGGACTACGCCATGGGCTGCTCCTTCTTCGAGGAGGGAGAGGGATTCTTCGGCGTCTTCAAGAATCGCGCTTACGGCGTCAAGGTGATGAATCATCTCATGACCTACTTTCCCACGTCCGATCTGGCCGACGATGCGCAACTGGCGATCGGTGAATATTTTTTCTCCGTCGATGACTACACGGCCGCCGCCGAATCGCTCGAGAGGATCATCAAGGAATATCCCACCTCGGAATGGGTCGAAAAAGCGACCTTCATGACGGGGATGAGTTATTACATGCTGAACAAGGGACCGTCCTACGACCGGGAGTCGCTCCTGCGATGCATCGAGTTCCTGCGCTTCTACCGCGACCGCTATCCGGCAGGAAATTTTTTCGATGAAAGCGGCGAACTCCTCTCCGATTCGTGCGAGCGGATGGCGGCCAAGGAGATGGAGATCGCCCTCTATTACCTCGACCAGGACCAGGACCGCGGCGGCCGCATGCACCTGGCCAATGCCGTCCTTCTCTTCCCCGCGACCGACAGCGGCCGCAAGGCGCAGGAGATGCTCGACGAGAAGGGCTGGGACACGTCGATCAACTCGATCGACACGATCCGGTCGCGCAAAGAGGGCCGCAGGGCGAGAGAGTGATCTCGGGCGCAAGACTCCGGGATAATGACATTTTGATCTTTTTGCGGAACGATCAGGCTATACCTATGGTGAAGACAGTGAAGATCGGCCGGGTCGTGGGGTGCTATATGCCGATCATACTGTTATTGAGAGAGTTATGACCGTTTTTCGACCGATCCTGGGCCTCTTGGCCCTCGTGGCGCTCTGCGCGATCTCCCTGACCGGCTGCACCGGGTGGACGACCCGTTCCCTGGTTCTGGAAGGAATGGAACGGATCTACGTTCCTTTTTTCCAGAACGACACGTACTATAGAGGGCTGGAGGAGCATCTCACGCAGGAAGTGATCGCCAGAATTAACGAGAGAACGGACCTTCAT
>Ga0180429_10000734_pt1 | contig 28772 bp, 31 predicted proteins | sample SS_ome_FD_132428 | JGI IMG/M metagenome (GOLD analysis project Ga0180429, IMG submission 132428) | Hypersaline lake sediment archaeal communities from the Salton Sea, California, USA - SS_1_S_1 metaG | ecosystem: Environmental > Aquatic > Non-marine Saline and Alkaline > Hypersaline > Sediment ...
ATTTTCAAATACCCCAAAATCGCGAAAGCTGATCGAAATTTACGATTCAAGAATGCCCGAATTATTGGAACAAGATGAAATTCGAAGGCTGTTCGACAAATGGGGATTTCCTTATCCCTCCTTCACGCCGAGAGAGGGCAACGATGGCGTGAAGGTTATCGAATAGAAGGATAAGAGGGTCACTGATTGGTATCTCGTTTGGGACCTGCAAGGCGCCTTTTATATGCATTGTTTGCATTTTTGCTGCTTACGGGCTGCGGCTTAAAGGTCGGAGCCATTAGGTCAGTTGATGCCGCCAAATCGTTTCCTGCAGGCAAGGGAGTGGTGGTCGGTAAGGTTCAGTTTATCGGTGATGGCCAAAATTTGAAGTACAATATCTTCAACAGGCCTCTCATGCGTCTGTTTCGATTCTCAGACACCGATTATTTCGAAACGCCCATGGTCGAAGCGACCGGTGCCTTCTCATGGGAACTACCTGCAGGTGAGTATGAAATCGCCATGCTGGGTGGCGGCATGTCTCCCGTCAAGCCGCGCATGCTGATGCGTAGCAGCGGCAAATATTGGCAGGTGAATGGATTTACATATCCCGGCTAATCGTTTCCTCGCAACATCTGGGGAAATAAACTATTTGGGCACCATCGCAGTCGATGTAAACTCAAGGGCAATGGAAGCCCTAATCGACTTTGCCGGCGAACGCGTGTTCGATTCGCTTAACCGCTTGCTGATTGTCGATGAATCGGAAACGGATCCAAAGTGGCCATTGCTGAAAGGCCATCCTGGAGCAGCAATAGAACTGTTTGAACCCATCCTGCTCCAATGAAAGATAAAACGTAAGTAATCGCCAAGTAAATAAAGCAGCTTGTCCGGACCGGGTTGCGGGAAATGGGTCCGATGGTCTCATTATTTGACAAAAATTGTCGGGCGTATCAGGTGTTGGGGTCATGACCCGGTAATTTCAAGAAGGTCGTCCTTATATTACGGTAGTTCGATTCATCGGGTATGAAAAGGAATTCCTGAAAAACCCGTCTCTATCATTTAGATACAAGCGTTTGTTACAATCTGATTGTTCCGGCTGGTCTGGTAAAGATCATACTGAAAGTGCCGGATGAGAGCAACGTGAAGCATCCATCACCTTGGTGGTATTCACAAGCGTGGAATATCCGCCGGTGTGGGTAGGCTTTATTGTAGCAGGCTGGTACGCCTGATCACTCCGTGCGCAGCATTGGGATGACGGGAGGTGCTCCATTGGCAGAAGCGAAGACAAAACTCAGGCTATGGACGGCGCCCGCAAAGATAAAGATGCCATACAAGGTGTCCCTATTTTTGCTATTGCTGTTTGGCTACCTTGTTAGCGGTCCATGGCTGCTGACGCAACTGGGCAATGTTTCACGCCTCTTCGTCTTCGTCTTCACCTTGCCGGCGGCATTCTTCTGGGGGCTGAAGGGCGGCATTGCCGCTTCGTTGGCAACGCCGGCGCTTGTCCTGGCGCTTCATGCCGTCATGGGGGTGCCATTCAGCGGAGGCATACTCGGTCCCCTTTTCCTGCTGCTGATGAACACGATGGTCGGGCGAATGTGCGACCTGAGTCTGCGGCTCGAAAGGGAATTTGAGGAAAAAGACCGGGCCGAAATTGAACTGCAGCGGCACAAAGCCCATCTGGAGGAGAGGATCAGAGAGCGCACCGCCGAATTGACGCGCATCAACGAGGAACTTCAGCAGGAGATCGGCGAACGGAAGCAGGTGGCAAAGGCACTGCGTGAAAGCGAAGAAAAATACCGCCTTCTGGTCGAGACCGCCAACGAGGCGATCTTCATCGCCCAGGACGGCGTCATTAAGTTCCCCAATCCAAAGACCATTGAGATGACGGGATATTCAGAGAGCGAAGTGAAGGCGAGGCCATTCGTGAATCTGATCCATCCGGACGACAGGCAAATGGTCGCCGAAAGACATCGTCAACGATTGAATGGGGAGCACCCGCCATCCGACTATGCCTTCAGGATCGTCAACAAGGCTGGTTCCGAAATGTGGGTCCAAATCAATGCGGCGCCGACAACGTGGGAGGGCCGGCCGGCGACAATCAATCTCATCAGGGACATTACGGAAAAAAGGCAGCTGGAGGAGCGGCTGCGACAATCGCAGAAAATCGAATCCATCGGCACATTGGCCGGCGGGATCGCCCACGAGTTCAACAACATCCTGGGCATTATCATCGGCAATACCGAACTGGCCCTTGAAGACGTTCCCGAAAGGGGCCTGGCGGCAGGAAACCTTCAGGAAGTCCGCACCGCATCGCTGCGCGGCAAGGACGTGGTCAACCGGATTTTAAGTTTCGCCCGCATCGCGCCGGCGGAGAGAAAACCGGTACGGGTGGGCGACGCTGCCAGGGAATCCCTGAAACTGCTGCGGGCGGCCATCCCTGCCACGATCGATATCCGGCAGCACCTCGTCTGCGAGGAGGAAACGATCCTGGCGGATCTTACCGAGATCCATCAGGTGCTCATGAACCTGTGCACCAACGCCGCCCATGCCGTGGAAGATACCTCCGGGGTCGTGGAAATCACGCTGGAACCCGTTTACCTGGATCGCTCAGCGGTAAGGCGCTACGACGGTCTCAATCCCGGGCGTCATGTGCGGTTGACGGTCGCGGATACCGGCCGGGGAATTGCCCCCGGGGTGATCGACCGTATTTTCGACCCTTATTTTACCACCAAGGATATCGGCCAAGGGCTCGGCATGGGATTGGCGATCGTGCACGGCATCGTGAAGAAAAATGACGGGGCGATCCGCATCGAAAGCGAGCCGGGTCAGGGGACAACGGTCGAGGTGCTGTTCCCGCAGATAGAGGCCCGCGCCGTTACCGAGGTCCAGAAAGCTGGTGTTCTACCCACGGGAACCGAGCGGGTCCTGGTTGTGGACGACGAACCCTCGCTTTTGGAAATGACCACCCTCATGCTGAAAAGGCTGGCGTACACGGTTGTCAGCACAACCAGTAGCATCGAAGCATTGAAGCTTTTTCAAACAGAGTCAGACCGATTCGACCTGGTCATAACGGACATGGCCATGCCGGAGATGGCGGGGGATATGCTGGCACGGAAACTCTTGAGCCTGCGCCCGGACATACCCATTATTCTTTGTACAGGCCATAGCGACCGGATCGATGCCGAACGCGCTGCAGAAATCGGTATCGCGGGCTATTACATGAAGCCCCTTGAAATGAAGACCCTCGCCAAAGAGGTTCGCAAGGTATTGGATGAGGCCCAGCTAAAACGGAACAATTCAGGGTCGTCCATTAAAGGATTCGACAAGGGGGAAAACACTTCTCCATAGCAAAATTTTACGGCATTTTTGCTTGACGACACACTCACTGACGGGCTGTGTTGTTCGGTCTCGCACCTGAACTTTTCACGGCGGTTGGTTGCGGAGTGATATGTCGATCCACACCAGTCACCCATAAGGATTAAGGCCCTGTTCTTTGAAAATCCAATCTGAACTACTTTTTGCCCTATGAAATCAGCGATCGGCTAAAATCACCAACAAAAACATCCAGGGAACCGTCCGGAATGAAAAATTCGCTGGGCAACAAGTCGCGGCCCCATTTGGATCACCTACGAAAATGAATCCATTAATGACCATATGACTGTGTATAAATTCCGCCAATATCCAATATTCGGAAAAATTTCCAGATAATCAATAGTTAGTCTTCATTTAAAAAAATCGCTGTTCCTGAAAAGTATAAGGAAACCTTTTCCCAGAGGGAAATATGATGAAAACACATAGCGATGCAAACAAGCTAAACCGGATTGAAAAACGAGCGATTGAAGCCTTTGCTGTTACCCCTATAATTCAAGCTGTAGCACAACGAATTGGAAAGGAAGAAGCGCTTTCCATCTTACAAGAGGTCAATGAAAAAGAAGCATTCCAGCGTGGTGAATCCATACGAAACCAACTTGGAAAGACAGGGATTCTTGAATTAGTTGAAGATGTAGATACATGGGGCATAGGAGGTGTGCTATAAATGGAGGTTATAGAACAAACTTTCGAGACGTATCATTTCAACATAACTCGTTGCCCATATTATGAAAAATACCTTGAGTTAGGCCTTACGGAGTAAGGGGTAGCTTTATCTTGCTGTCGTGACAAACCATTTGCACTGGGATTTCATCCTCAACTGAAGCTTGCGCGTTCACAAACAATCATGGAGGGAGCTGATTTTTGCGATTTTCGATACACCTTGCGTTTGATTTAATAAATACATTAAATGGCTAAGATTAGTTATCCGAAGATCGTAAGGATCACCCCATAAAGGCAAACCGCTGTGCGAAAATTCCGGCAGAAATATTATGATTATTTTTCGAAATTCTATGACCGGTTTATCGCCCTTCACGCCAGCGACAAGCAGGGTGTGCTGCGTGATATTCTGGCTGAACAAACAGGTGCCGAACCGGGGGATTGCGTGCTCGACATCTGCACGGGCACCGGGGCAGCCCTTCGGCCGCTCGCCGGGCGGGTTGGCGCGGAAGGGCTGGTTGTGGGGCTCGATTTCTCTTCGGGAATGCTTGCGGCGGCCCGGGAAAAAACACGGGCAGATAATCAGGTCTGCCTGGTCCAGGCGGACTGCGGCCGGCTGCCATTCAAAGCGGGTGTCTTCAGTGTCGTCACCTGTTCCCATGCCTTCTACGAGCTGAAGGGCGCCACACAGGTTAACACCCTCGACGAAATCAAGCGGTGCCTCAAACCGGGAAAACCGTTTCTGATGATGGAGCACGAGGTCCCTGAAAATCGACTGGTCCGGCTGCTCTTCCATATCCGGCTCATGTCCATGGGACGGGAAAGAGCCCTCCAGATCCTGAAGCATGAAGCCGGTTTCCTGAACCAATACTTTCCCCAGGTCACGAAATCCGCTGTGGTTACCGGCAAATCTAAAATCTATATCTGCTGGACATAAAATTTAACCCGGAGGGTGCGGGGCGCTCAGATCAGGGTTTCGCTATGCTTCCCAAACGCGTCTCCGTATAAACTTAGGCGCTTGATCACATCCCGGAGATAGTTGCGACTTTCTGTGGACGGCAGCGCTTCCACGAGGCGCTGGTAGACATCCGCGGGGGTTAGGCGGTTGATGGCGGGGATGGCCTCTTTGATCAACGGTTCCGCGATAAACGCTTTCCAAACGTTCGAAGGGCCTGCGTGGTAGGCAGCCACGGCGCAGTAGGTGCGGCTTAGCGGATCGGTGATGGATCCAAGGTAGCTATTTTTCAGGATGTGGAGATAGGCCGTTCCCAGTTCGATATTATTGTGAGGATCGAAAAGATACTGGGGCGTCAACTCGCGGAGCTGGCCGTAAACCCGGTGGTAGGCCTCCCGGCCGGCCGTGTGGGGAACCAGCTGCATGAGCCCATAGGCCGAAGCCTGCGAGCGTGCTTTCGGATTGAAGGCGGATTCGGTATGAATCATCGCCATGACCAAAGCCGGGTCGAGATTGAATTTTTGGGCATGGGCCAGCACGATCGGGTGAAACTGGCGCGCCCGTCCTTCCAGGAGATTTCTTACCAGCTGAAAATGAATCACAATGGTCAGGTCTGTCATAGGCACACCTTGGGGCGTTTCCGGGGATCCTGGAGGATGCTGTTCGAGGATGTCAGCCATATAATCCGTTACCAGCCAGCGGGGCACCGGACGACCGTCGATCATCCGGATATGTTCCACAAGGGAAGGGTGCCTGGCAAGAGGCCCGGAGGTCAGGTCCAGGCGCAATTTCTGCGACGTGGCGGCCTTTACCTTCAGTGGCCGGCCAACTTGCAAGGACGCACTGATGGCGATTCCATTGACCGTTGCCAATGCTTGGTGGTTCATGTCGAACCGCCGGGCGATCTTCCACAGGGAGTCGCCCTGTTGCACGAGGTAGACACGAAATTCCTCTCGCAGGAGAAGGGACGCGGCAATGGTGTCTCGATTCGGCGGCGTTTCCTGGGGCTGCGTCGCCATGCCGTCGGGAGGCGTTTTTGTTGCGCTAGGCAGGCGGCGCGGCGCCAAGCAGTTTCGGGCAAGAAAGAAACCACAACGCGAATCACCAGCGAAGACCGATAGGGTCCCAAGGGTTGCCCGTTGGTTTATTGCGTCTTCGATGAGGCCTGTCCCCAGGACTGATTCGCGTCGACGCACTGCGTCGGCGCAAGGGGTTGATGCGGCAACATGGCCCCACGCCATGGCAGCATCGCTTTCAAACCCCTCCAAAGCAGGCCCCGGTTGAAACGCAGAGGCCAAATAGGAAGATTCACCAGCAGATCCTGTTGCCGGCCAGCTAATGAGTATGGAAGTCGCAAGAAGGACGAAAAACACGTTGATGAGCGATCGCTGGAAACGGCGGCTCGAACGCATTGCGGGGTTGGTATGGTAAATGAATTTTTCCATCTCCAAATGAAGGGATCGGATTCATGGACGGAAGCACTGAAGCTACAAGCAGCAATAACCGTACCGATTACACCATATTGGTGTACGCGATAAAAAGAACAACAAAATGAAGTGGTTCAGACCAAAAGCGGCAAACCATGCGGAACAATATTTGTGAAAAATGATTCCCTGTGAGTAATGGTTTACATAAAACATTGCCTCCTTTTACAACAACCCCAAGGGGTCAAGTCCGCTCTTGACCTTTTCCGGGCGGTCATGTTAGCGAATCCCTATGTCACGACCCCTTCGTATTGAATATCCGGATGCATGGTACCACGTCATGAACCGCGGCAGGCGGGCGGAAGCTATTTTTTCGGATGCGCCGGACTATACCGCATTTACGGAGTTGTTGAAGGAAACCTCGGAAATCTGGAATATACGCATTGCGGCCTATTGCCTGATGCCAAATCATTACCACCTGCTCGTCCAGACCCCCGAAGCCAACCTGTCAAGAGCCATGCGCCATTTGAACGGGATCTACACCCAGAGATACAACCGCCGCCATCACTGTGATGGCCAGCTTTTCCGGGGTCGATACAAGTCCATTCTGATCGACACGGACAGCTACTTGCTGCAGGCCGTTCGCTATATTCACCGCAATCCCCTGCGCGGCGGATTAACAGGCAGGATCGATGATTATAAATGGAGCAGCCATAAAGGGTATGTCTCCATTGCCCGGAAATGGGATTGGCTTCACAAAAATTATATTTTGGCGCTGCTGTCGAAAAACCGCGAGGATTGGCTGCGATATTACAAAAAGTGGGTTTCGATAGAGGAAGAAGGCGAAGTCAGTAAAATCATCGACGGGAAAAAATGGCCGCTGTGTTTAGGTCCTAAAGCTTTCATCGAGCGAATCAAGGCAACATACGGGGCAGAAAAATTAGACAAGGATATGCCTTCCAGCCGGGAGTTGTTGCCGGATACGCGTCGGATTGTTGCGGTCGTCTGTGAGTCTTATGAGATGGCGGAATCGGATATACTAAAGAAGAGGCGAGGGCGAGAAAATGAGGCGCGTAATGTGGCGATATATTTAACCAGGAAGCTGAGGCGGGATATCTTAAGGGAAATTGGTATATATTTTGGGATCGACAATGACAGCACCGTCGGCAGCGTGATTGAACGCATGCGAAAGAAACTGGCCGTTGATCGCAAGCTGCGCATGCGGCTGAGCAAATTGGAAGAATCCACATTGAAGAGCCAAAAGCGGACTTGACCCCTTATCTCGCTCATGACGGTTTTAACAGCCGGGTAAACTGGGACAAATGAAGAGCGTCCCATCCAACCTCCCCATAAGGGCAGACGGAGACCACAATGGAAGTCAAACAGGTAAGACTCATCTCTTTTTCACCCACCGGAACCACTCAGAAAATTTTGGAAAGCATTGCTGAAGGTGTCGCTGTTGATGATGTCGCCCCTATTAATCTGACACTCCCGGCAGGCGCGCAACAACCAATTCCACCTCTTTCAGATGAACTCGTCATTATCGGCGCACCGGTCTACGGCGGTCGTCTGCCGGTTGATGCCATCCATCGCTTTAAACGGCTGAAAGCAAGCAACACCCTGGCGGTTCTCGTCGTTGTGTATGGCAACCGGGAGTTTGAGGATGCCTTGTTGGAATTAAAGAATCTTGCCATTGCCATAGGCTTTAATCCGGTTGCCGGCGGCGCCTTCATTGGGGAGCACTCTTTTGCAACAGCGGATGTCCCCATCGCCAATGGACGGCCGGATGGCCGGGATGTTCAAATGGCAATAGATTTTGGTGCCAAAATTAAAGATAAAGTCACAGCGTTGCCATCGCCTGATGCCTCAATGGATTTGGAAATACCCGGCCGATACCCATATGAGGCTGACGGTGCGCGATCGATGGCCGTTTCCCCCGTAACCACCGAAGACACCTGCACCGTTTGTGGTACGTGTGCCGGTGTATGCCCAACGGCCGCCATCTCGATCAACGGGAGCGTGGCGACTGACATCGCGCTATGCATACGCTGTTGTGCTTGTGTTAAAAACTGCCCCACAGGTGCAAGGGTGTGGGAAGACGGCATGGTGAAAAAGATCGCCAACTGGTTAAATGAAAACTGCCGGACACGGAAAGAACCTCAACTTTTTGGGATAGCGTCGTAGCGTCCTCTAAGGGATCAAGACGGGCGTCAGCCATGGCCTTGTCCCCCCCTTCTTTCCGTTTTCTCGTTATGATACAACGAAAACAGGAAAACAGCCGCCTGACACTTCGCCCCCTTCGTGTTGCCGACGAACGTTCCTTCCGCCGTGCCGTCAAGGAATTCCAGGAGAATGAGCCTGAATGGCTGTTCGCCTTCCACTTCGAGGCGTCCAACGATTTCGCTATGTACGTCCGGCGACTGGATTGCTGGGCGAAGGGCCAAATGCTTCCTGAGGGATTTGTGCCCAATACGTTCCTGGTCGGCGTCGTCCGGAACACCATTATCGGCCGGGTGTCAATCCGGCATGAACTTAATGACTATCTGTCGACGTATGGCGGGCATGCCGGCTACGGCGTTGTGCCATCGCAGCGGAATCGAGGCTACGCCAGTCAGATGCTCAGGCTCACATTGCCCATTGCCGCCAATCTGGGCATTCCCAGGCTGCTGGTCACCTGCGATGCAGACAACCCAGCCTCCCAAAGGGTTATCGAAAAGGCCGGGGGTAAGCTGGAGAATATTTTGGCGGAACCCGGGAAAACGGTGTCCAAGAAACGGTATTGGATCGAGACCACGTAAACCATGAGGCATAAAGAAACCATCGCATTTTGCCCCTATCGTTATATGATCGAAAGGCGAGACGGATGAAAAAACACATCATTCTCTTGTCGGCCTTTTGTCTCATCCTGATGAGCCACCAGGCACAGGCGTGTACGGGTCTTGTGGTGCAGGACGGTGGACGCGTTTTGGTGGGCAACAACGAGGACTGGTTCAATCCGCGCACGAAAATCTGGTTCGTCCAGCCGGTTGGCGACCGCTATGGCAGCATTTTTTTCGGGTTTGACAACTATTGGCCCCAGGGCGGCATGAATCAGAAAGGGCTCTTTTTCGATGGGTTTGCTCTGAAACCAAAGGCGGTCGACGAAGCGGAGGCCAAACCGCGCTTCAAGGGCAACCTGATCAAAGAGGTCATGGCCACCTGTGGAACGGTAAAGGAAACCCTGGCGCTGATCGATCAATACAGTCTCTATTTCATGGACCATTTCCAGTTGTTTTTCGCCGATGCCACCGGCGATGCCGCCATTGTTGAAGCCAATGCCGTCATCCGTAAACAGGGCGACGATCACGTCGTGACCAACTTTCGTCAATCGGAAACCGATCCCGATAAGATCTCATGCTGGCGCTACCTGATGGCCCGCAAATTGCTGGCGGAATGCAGCGATGACCGACTGGGCTGCATCCGAAACATCCTGGCGGCCACCAGCCAGGAGGGGGACTACCCCACCCAATATTCCAACATCTATGATCTGAATGCCCGGCAAGTCTACCTATACTATTTCCGCAATTTTAAAGCGGAGGTCGTGATCGACCTCGAAGAGGAACTGGAACGACAAATCGGCCTGATCGATCTGCCGACCCTGTTCCCCCATAATGCCGCGGCGCAAACGTATAACGCCAGTCTAACACGCTTGGAAAAGGAGTACGTGCACGATGCGCCGCATTTTGTGGTGCGCTATCCCAGGGTGTATGTGGTCGACGAACCACTGGATGACAGCCAGGTCTTTCTGTCCAAGAGCCGTGTCGGGCAGGTGCCGGTGCTCACCGTCTCCGTAACGCCGGCCGAGGCCGGCCGGCCCCTTTCCATGGTGGGCGGTCAGGTCTATGCCCCCAGGCTGCGCAAGCTCGGGAGCCGGGTGACGATTCTTTCCAATCGACCCACCAGCCTGATTGACGGATCGGAGGCCTATGAGACTCGAATTGCATGGCGGTGGCAGGGCAACGTCAACGTAAACAGCCTGGTACTCTCCACCATTCGGGAGAACAAACTGGTTAACGTCGCCTTGCATCACACCGGCGAGTTGGATTACCTGATCCACATTCCCTACAGCTTGCGTTTCGAATAGAACGGGATCATCTGGGGCGTGAAATAGCCGGGTTCAAAGAGCCTCTTCCATATCAAGAATGCGATTGTAAGCGATTCCAAAGCATTTGAAATTCCTCATAACAGCCCTGTGAAATCTCTTCATAGGATCGATACGGATCACAACGGGCGCATCCCCAGGGGCGATGGACACGCAAATGCGTCTTGGGATCCCGGATTTGCCGCCTACCGCAAGAAAAGCGCCAAGCCCCTCTTGATCCCCACGACATCGACGAAGCCATTCTGCTGGCAGACCTGTTCATATCGTGTCCCGTCGACCCTGGCTCATCATCAAACTGATTGCTGTGGACATTCCGCGCTCGCGCGACCCAGCGTATCGCTCCTTTTAAGCTTCAACGATATCAAATACGATATCATATAAACGCCTTGGGAAGCGGTTGGCTTTCTCGTCCATGCAGGGCATGACATGCTTTCATGGTGAATCTGGAAGCAATCGATAGGAAATGGCCGAAATTCGAAAATTGTGAACATTTCTACCCACACCCTGTCTCATCGCGAAAGTGCTGAACGGCGCTTTTGCCACAGTCCCTTTTTTGGCTAAAATCAAAAAGATAGTTTAACTTACCAGTATGTTATCAGTCTCAGAATAAAGGGTCTATTCGTCTGGTGGGCCGTTTCCCTTTGACGGGATGGCCGCGGAAAACGCCTTTCAACAGGGGCTAATTCCTTTTATTTGATTTTGAGTATTATTTCATTTTTGATATTAGTGGTGTCCGAATTCATTCCGAGATAATACTTAAAACAGTGCGCCGTTCGATCGGTTTTCACCAGATAACGTCCCCGAGTGCCTCGTGAGCCGCGCGACGTCGTCCCTTCATTCACTTTTAAAGGAGGCCTGAAAATGACATTAGATGCTGCTACCGCTGTTCAAGATGTTCCCACCCCCGTCGACACCGAAATGTATCTGGATGACGTTGCTTTGGCCAAAGCGCTTCTGGAAAATGCGGCCCGCAACAACGGCGTGCTCAGCAATGCCGACATTGTATTCGCTTTGCGGAATCTCCTCAAAACGACCTATTACCCGGTGGCCATCAAATATTTCTATTCGGAAGACGAATTGGAAGACTTCAAAAACAACAATGACTACAAAACGGCGATGCACGCCTACACGTTCTGCCATTTCGTCGCCGCATCCCGCATGCGCGGCGACGTTCTTCTGGGCACCAGTCATGAAACGGGATGCTCCAACGCCAAGTACGTCATGGGCTGGAAAGAATTAGATGACGCCGAAATTAAAAGTCACCTGAAATATACGAAAAGCTGGGAACAGGCGGAAAGATTCATCCACACTAAAAAGCGGCTCCCGGAGGGGTTGCTGGCCTTTGCTACGGCGCCCTTGCACAAAGCCCCCTTCAAACCGGATGTGGTTCACGGAATCTGCGATGTTCTTCAGGCCTATCACCTCGGCAACGACTGGTGCGCGGCCTATGACGAACACCCCTTCGAGATGATCATGACCATGAATTCCTCGATCTGTCACGGCTGCGTGCAGTGCCATGTTATGGCCAAGCCGAACATCACGCCCATGTGCAGCAGCAGCAAAACCGCGGGGAAAACCGAACAGAGCGAAATCAACTGGGTATGGCCCGGCGATCAGGTAGAACCCACCGTCCATTGGATGTTGGAGCGCACCGTGCGCGATGGCGGACCGTCCTTTCCGCGAACAGGGGAGACCTATCCCGGTTTCGACATCTGCAAACTTTGCAATTTTATCGTTTTCAGGCCGCACAAGCATAAATAGATGGAACGCATCGCGGTTCCCATCTTTCAGTCGCGCGTTTCTCCGGTCCTTGATTCCTGCAACGACCTGATGCTCGTTGATCTGTCTGAAGCAGGAGCCGTTCGGCGCGCCAACGTATCCCTTCGAAAATTGAGCCTCGGAGAGCGCGCGGCAACGATGTCCCGCCAGGGCGTCGAAAAAATCATATGTGCCGGCGTGAGCGATCTGATGATAGCGTGTATCGTAAGCCGCGGCATGCGCATCATCAGCGGTTTGTCAGGGGAGGTGGAGCAGATTATCGCCGCTTATCAACAAGACCGGTTGGATCAGGATTGTTTCAGAATGCCAGGCGGTAAAAAAGCGGAATCTCCATCTCAGCCGGAACCAGCGACACACTTCACTCATGGCACATAAAGGAACTGTCCCGCATGGTTTGACGCGTACCAAACGCCAGCCGCTATTGAAATTCCAACAGAATCCGCTATAAATCAGAGGATGAGGCCTCTGATTGCGAATTTCGTCACATCGCCCAGACGCCTGCTATCGAAGTCGAAAACCTGAAGACAGGGTCAACGTGTCGCCATGCAGGTGCCAATAAGCGGATATACCAGACGGTCCATTCTTGCGGTGTTTTTCGTCATGCTGTTCCTGCTGACGGTGCCCTTCTCGGCGAATGCGGCCTCACGGGCAGACGCGGCTCAATTCCAGCGGTCCATCGTGGACTACCGATCGCGACTGAATCCGCGCTTCAAAAAAATCAAACGCCAGAAGACCAAATACATTATCGTGCACACGGCCGAGCTTGGACGTCAGACAACCTTACGCGTCGTGTCCCAGGGCAAGCGCTTTCGAAACGGCCGGAGCACGCCCGGCGGCCATGCCCATTACGTCATCGCACGCGACGGTCGCACCTACCGCATTTTGGATAAACAATATGTGGCCGATCATGCCGGTATCAGCATGTGGGACGGAGATACGAACCTCAGCCAGTTGTCCATCGGCATCGAACTGGTGGGGTATCATTACGCTGCGATCACAGATGCGCAGTACCGATCGATGGGCCTTCTGATCGGCATCCTCCAGGGGGTCTACGGCCTGGATGACCGGGCGGTCCTGACCCACAGTCAGGTGGCCTTTGGGTATCCCAACCGCTGGCACCGCAAGAATCATCGGGGGCGCAAGCGCTGCGCCAAGAACTTCGATCGTGCCAAAGCCGGCTTGGGGCCCACCTGGCGCTATGATCCCGACGTGCGCGCCGGCCGGCTGGTGGCGGATCGACAGCTGGCAGCCGTGTACTACAGCCCCAGGAACTTTATTGCTGTGGCCGAAGAAGCCAATGTCATCTCCAAGAAAAATACGGCCTGGGTCATTGCGGGGGAGGATTTCGACAGTTCGGCAACGGTCTACAAATTCCCCGACGGCCGAATATACACCGGCGACCAGATTGCCGCCGAGGTCGGCTGGCACCTGTTGCCCGCCAAAACGGTGGTTCTGCTCAACCAGGAGGTCAGCGTCGAGAAGCTGAAGGACGACGGCCCGGTTAAAACCATTGCGGACGGTGTTACAGCCTGGTCGCTGGCCGGCCGGTCGTACGATCGGGAGACCACCATCTATTTTCTTCCCTCGGGCCGCATCAAAACCGGATCGGTGATCGACGACTGGGATGATCTCCCGGTCCAAACCCGGTTGATCATCGGATACAAAGGGCCCTTCGAGCTCCGTAAGGATCAGTCCGCCTATCGCATCGCCGGCAAGGGGTACAAGGACGCCAACACCATCTACTACCTGCCGTCTAGGCAGCTGGTGCGCGGTCATCACATCAAGGACTTCACGCAACTTCAGCTCGGCACGCTTGTTTTTCTTCCCACCGGGGATAGCGCGCTTACCTTATCAACGATTGGATATCGATATCGGTTGAAAGGAAACGATGAAACAGTACATGGTCATTGAATACTTTAAGCTGGGGTGTTTTGAGGCGATCTATGAACGCTACAACCAGCGAGGCCGGTTGCTGCCGGAGGGCTTGCATTATTGTGATTCCTGGGTGAGCAAGGATAAGAATGTCTGTTTTCAGCTGATGAAAACCGACGATGTGGCCTTGTTTCCCGAGTGGTTCAAGCGGTGGGATGACGTGATCGAGTTTGAAGTGTATCCAATCGACTAATCCAATCTATGAAACGTAAGGGGGTAGGCCGTCTAACGCTTTTCTTCAGCAATTATTGATAGGGTGCTATTTCGCCCCCCCTGCGCGCAAGGGAATGGGAGGATAGGACAGATGAAACCCAAGCGCCTTCAAGCGCATATCACCGCTTCTTACACTACGCTTCGCATCGGCATGGCGGTGCTGGCCATCGCCTTGCCATTTCTTTTGTGGGTTGCCGGGCACATCCTTGCAAACCTGCCGCTGCAGGGCTCGATGAGCGCTTATTATCATGCCGGCGGGGGCGCCGTGCGGGATGTGTTTGTGGGGTTCCTGTTCGCGATCGGTGTATTTCTGATGCTCTACAAGGGGTTCACGGATTTCGAAAACTGGGCCCTGAACTTTGCCGGCGGATTTTTATTGATTGTCGCCCTGGTTCCCATGGCGTGGGGGTGCGGTGATGCCTGCCCCAAATTCTCATGGCACGGAACGGCATCGGTTGTCTTCTTTCTAGCCATTGCGTATGTGTGTATTTTCAGGTCGGCGGATACCCTGGGGTTGATGTCGGATCAGGAAAGGGCCACGCTTTATCGGAAAGCCTATAAACTTATGGGGTGTGCCATGATCGCCTCGCCTGCCATCGCGTTTGCCCTCAAATTATTTCTACAACCCGATCCGGGAAAGGGGTCGTTCATATTCTATATCGAAGCCGTCGGGGTCGTCGTATTCGGGTCCTATTGGCTCCTGAAAAGCTTCGAGATCAGGGAAACGCATGCGGAACGACAGGCTGTCGCAGGTCACCTGACAACATCGACCTACAGCATGGCCGACTTTTTCAAACCCATATTCGTGGAGCGCGTTGACCGTAATGAGGGGCCAGATCCTGAGGAGTGAACGACAGCCTGTCGTTTCTGCGACATTCCGACAGGCATTTTTATCACAATCATGGAAGAATTCACCGCGAGAGATAACGATGTGTCTGCAAGACAGGGTCAAAGCGGCGGCACTTTCCAGGGCGGATGGTGGGCTTGTGGCCGATGTTCGCATTGGTCTGGGCTATACGGCGGTACTGCTGGACAACGGATGTGCCGGCGTGGCCTACACGTTTCTTGATGAGGCTTCGGGCGGCTGTTCCGTGTACCGCAATATCCGCCCGCTGGCAGGTCGGCCGGCCGAGGACCTCCTCCACCTTTTCGATACCGGCGGCCGCATCGAGGCGGCTCTGGCCCTGGCCACGGCCAATGCACTTTGCAACCGCCCGGACAGGGACTACCGCAGGGGTGACATTTTAGAGCAGCTGCAGATCGGACCGGAGGACCAGGTTGGTATGGTGGGCCATTTTGCACCGCTGGTTGCGGCCATCCGCAAGCAGGCCAAGACCCTTTATATCTTTGAGCAGATCGATCGGCCTCAGGGCAACCTGTTGCCGGTGAGCGAGGCCGAACATCTGCTGCCGCAATGCCAGGTTGCCCTGTTGACGTCTACGGCCATTATCAACAAGACGGCCGATCACATGTTGGCACTGGCCGGTGGCTGCCGAGAGATCGTTTTTTTGGGGGCATCCACCCCCCTTATTCCGGAGGTTTTCGAAGGGTCCAAGGTGACCATGCTTTCAGGTGTCACCGTTGTCGACCCCTCAGCGATAGTTCAGATTGTCAGCGAGGGCGGCGGCATGCGCTTCTTCAAATCTTCCATTGAGAAGGTCAACTTGCCGCTGCCTGCACAAACACATGAACCTTAGGCGCGTTTTCAATAAATTGACCACTGGCGGATATCGTCTTACAGTAGATAGTCGGCAGCCACTACAACCGACGGCGCAATATTAAGCAGGAGGACATAATGGCGGGCGGGTGGTCACGCGACGGGGCGGTGCAGGATCAGATCGATGCCAGCGTGGATGATGCTGTCAAGCTGGCACGGAGCCGGTTGCCGGAAGGCAAGAGCCTTACCCATTGTACAATGTGTGAAGAAGCCATCCCCGAGGCGCGGCGCAACGCCATCCCGGGCGTTCGTCTGTGTGTCGATTGCCAGGCCGATAATGAAAAGCATCAGCTGCCGCAAGCGCTTTTCAACCGGAGGGGGAGTAAAGACAGTCAACTAAAGTAGAAGCCAACTCAAAAAAGTCTTTTCGTTCGATATCGGCGTTGATCCCTCGTCACAAGTCCTCGACATACTGCAGTATGCCTGTGGGTTGCGACCCGGCCTCGCCTTGATCTCAAACGAAAATCCCAATTTTGAGAAGGCTTCTTTATAGATCTGACGAAAAACCACCCCTTAAACGCTCAACTCCTGATGGATCGCATCCATTTTCTGATCGATCGGTCCGAGGTCTTCTTCCTGGCCGGTACCTTCCAGCCTTTTCCGCAGTTCTTCGATTTTCTGTCTTAATTGCGGAAGAATTTCGTTCTCGAGCTTATGCTTCATTTCGTGGCTCATGCGCTCCACATCAGCCAAGATGGCATCGAGTTGCTTTTCAAGCTCCTCGATCTGTTCATCTGTTGTAAAGCCTTGCAGCTCTCGCAAGAATTCATTGATCCCGAATTCAAAAATGGTTAGATTCTGGCCCAACTGGTAGGCAAATTGTTCATAGAGGACGGCATACTTGGCATGGCCTTCAATGACGGCCCCTTCTTCTATCGGGTGGCCCCCTTTCCCGAGTTGAACAACCCGAAGGGCCCTTTGCCGACGGTTTGCCGGGTCAGTATCGATATAGAATTTGCTGGTATGCGTTGCCGCTGATGCATATTCCTTCTGGATCGTGACGCTCACCAGGAAAACGCCGGAATCCGTATACGCAACCTCTTCGATATTACCGATAACGCTATCTTCAAAATACACCGAATTGTCTTTGTGCAACCCGTGAACATCACTGAATCGGATCTTAAAGTCATGTGCACTGTCCATGCAGCCGAAAAGGGAAGCCGAAAGGATCGCCCACATGAGCGCTAATTTTAGGAAGGTATGGACTGCGGGCAGCATTTTGTCTCCTTCGTCACCATAAAAGGCAAGGCACTTGATCGGACTTTCCCCGTGACGGTTTTGTCGACAAGGATTGGTGTTTTACGATTCGTTCATAGCCTAACACCGGAATTTGGCCCGTCAAGGTTGAATCTTCTGATTCTGATTTTACATGAAAGGCAGGGAGAAGCGCTTTGCTTCTCATTGAACCGTTTCATCCACCTGTAGATGGCACCACCTTTCAACAGACTGAAGGCCCCGTCTTCCCAATGGCCGCCGTGTCGCGCCGGCGACAGAACTTTCCTGCATGATTTGGCCTTACAATGCTGCGCAACATCGACCACGCGATTTTACATTGGTGACAATCGGCATTACCCTAAATTTGCTTGTCTCATCATCCCCCTTGTCATGCCTAACAACAGCACTGGAGGGCCATCATGTCCAAAATTGATATCATATTTGGCGCCGTCGAGAATTCATCTCCGCCGCTATACATCGAGCAGAAAATCCGTGCCATGTTTCTTGCGGCAGAACTGGTGGCGGGAAACATCGGTCGGAATCGACTCACACCAGTAAAACTCCGGAAGTATGTCAACGCGCTTGTCGAAAGCAGAAAGAAGGACGGCGTTCCATCACTGCCGGTCGTATCCCGCTACGATCTTAAACGATGCAGTGCCGCCGAACGCCGCATCATCGACCGCCGCATACGCTGCCTGTTGGACACGGTGAACAGCCAGTTTCCGCTGCTCGATGGTGAACATGTGCTGCCGAAGGGCGACTTTCCGGCCTACCTCAAGTCGGCCTGGCACGGCTACCCACGCGCGACGGCGCTATTGCGCCGCCGCACGAATATGGCGACCACCTATTATATGGTACCCGATACTTTTGTGGATGCACGCAACCGGCGGGTGGTAGTCCAGGCGCAAGATCCGAGGGGCAGGGAAATGAGGATCAAAGCCGCTTACCAGCCGGATTTCGGCAAGCTGGCGCGCGACATCGCCAAAGGACTAGCCGGAAAGGCGCCTTCACCGTTCAACATCATCGGCGCATTCCTGATCGACCAGTTCTGGTCCTCCGGTTCGAAGGCCAACGAGGACTGGCAGAAAGTATATCAGAATCTGCAGGAGATCGTTAAAAACGGCCTGGCGGACGCCGAAGTCAAAAGGGCGGCGGCCAAGGTGAAGGGGTTTGTCAATTTTTTGTCCACCGAATATGTGGAATTGAAGAAATCCCAACGCAAGCGTCCGGATGTACTTCTGCAGGCCATGCAACCTTACGATACGGCCTTTTTCATGGATATCGTCAACATCTTTATGTTTACCGAAAAACCCACGGCGGATATTGCGGCGGCCAGCCTTGCCAACTTCATGCTGGGCGCCAATTTGCATATCGCCCTCAATCAGGAGCGCGCCCTGGTCGACCCCGATTATACCGATGATCCGGGCCAGTCGCCCTATGCCAAAACAGCCGCCAACCTTGCCAGACTCTATGGCGATTATGCCAAAGAGGCCGCCCCGGGGGTGGTATCCGCACGAACGAAACAAATCACGGGGATCAAAACCGATCACGATACCCACTGTCAGGGCGGGGCCGCGGCGCACTGCACCACGACCTGGTACTACTGGTTCGAGGACAACAACCCCAAGCCCAAGTACAAATCGAAGGTGTACTCCTACGTCGATGCCGATAAACATCCGCCGGATGCCAAGAAGCAGGCAACGGACGCGCGCAAAGCCCATATCAAGAAAATTACCGATGAGCTGGATCTGCAAACCCAGGTATATGACGTGGTCGCCTATTGGACGGAGGTAGCCAAGAATCCCGTGGCCTTGTCCTATTCGGCGCCCACGACCGCACCGGGTATCAAAGCCGACGGGTGGGCGAGCCAGGTCCCCGTGCGCGGCAGCCGCAGGTGGCGGGATGGATATGCGGTGCGCTATGCCGTCACCTATTTTATCAATCGTCAAGAAACGGAAAAGGGCCCTTGGTGGTCGCCGAAAGGAGCGGATAAGGAAGGATACTTCGCCGGTTCGCCGGACGCCTTCCCAACGCTGACCGATCTTCCGATCGACCCGTTTTATCACGCCGAAGGCCGGCGGCTGTATCGCCAATTTAAAAATTTCAAAGAAGAAATGGTGGCGACGATCAAGGACAACCAAACGGTTGAGCATCTGGAGAAGAAAAAATAGTATGTCGCAAAGGGCATCGGCAATTGCCAAGGCCTCGCCTGTGAATGCATGCCCTTTCACAATGTGACGGATAGTCCGCTACATGGATTCTTACGGGAAGGATTCTCCGCTTTTCTTTTCCGTCAGGTAGCGCCAGTACCGGCGCGGCAGATTGCTCAGGTGCAGTTTGGGGTTGGCCCGCTGAGCAATATTGACGGCGGCGAAATACCGCTGCCAGAGTTTTTGGGAGCGTTGTTCGGAGGCCGTGGGGTCGCTCCGGATGGTGTGCAATTCATTAGTATCCAGCGTCAGTTCGCGCGTGCGGTGCTGGTCGTAGCAGAGTCCGTAATTGCGCCGGGTGTCGTAAATGATCCAGGCCTGGTCGGCAAAACGTTTTTCAAAATACCGGCGCACCAGGGGCAGCACATCATAGCGAGGGGCGACCAGGGCCAGGTAACGGTCGTCTGCGGTATGCTCAAAGCGGACAAACCCTTTTATGCGGTGGGCTTCCTGGCGAACCTTGCGGGATAGTTTGCCGATGTCGATGTGCGCGGCGAGGTGGGCTTCCCCTTTTCCGTTGCTGCGGCCCGGAAGCGCATCCTGTACGAAGCGGCATATCGCCGTGGCCACCCCGGGTTCACCGGCGAGAAAGGCCTCGAACAGCCTGCGGCGGCGTTTCACGCCCACGTGGGTTTTGAGGCCGCGCCAGACCCGGTCGGCCTGGTTGACGTCGGTGGCGATGGGGATCGTGTGGTCGAACAATCCCGGTTGAAAATTTCCGGCCGGTTCGATGGCATCCGGCGGTTGCAAGGCGGTGTAGGTCGCGAAAATGGCGCTCAGCAGGCCCTCGAAGGAACCATCGGTCAAAAAAACAACCTGGGCGGCCCCGGCTGGGGGGGCGCCTTCAGGTGCTCGGGACTTGGCCATGCCGGCACCCGGCCATTGTTGGGGCGGCAGGCCATCGCAGCGGACAAAGGGCCTGGCCCTGGAAACCACCACGCCCAGACGTTTGAGGTGCTCGAACCGGATGCGCCCCTGGCGCCGCAAGCCCACGATCCGGTTGGCCGATATCAATCCGATGCCCGGCACCCTTAGGATGGCGTCGCGATCGGCGGCATTGATGTCCACCGGAAAGCGGTCCGGATGACGCAGGGCGAAAGCCTGTTTGGGATCGATGTCCAGTTCGAGATGGGGGGCGTCCCGGCCAATCACCTCTTCAAGGTTAAAACCATAGAGCCGGATCAGCCAGTCAGCCTGGTAGAGGCGGTTTTCTCGTTTCAGAGGCGGTTCGGCAATGCCTGGCAGCCGGGGTTCGGTCTGGTGAACCGGCACATAAGCGGAATAATAGACGCGTTTCAAGGCCTGTTGACGATACAATCGATCGGACAGACTGAGAATGTCGTAATCCGACTCCGGGCTGGCCCCGACGATCATCTGGGTGCTCTGCCCGGCCGGTGCAAAGGCGGGCACGTGTTTCAGCCGCCGGCGATCTTCGCGTGTTTCGGCGATGGTTTCCCGAATAACGCCCATGGGTGTCAGCACGGAGTCGAAGGTTTTGGCTTCCGCCAGCCGCTTGAGGCTGGCTTCCGAAGGGAGCTCGATATTGATGCTCAGGCGGTCGGCATACCGTCCGGCCAGTTGGATCAGGCGTTTGCTGGCATAGGGCACGCACTTCAGGTGGATATAGCCGTTGAAGCCTTTTCCACGAAGGTCCTGTACCGTTCTTACCAGCCGTTCCATCGTGTCGTCCGGACTGCGCAAAACACCGGAGCTTAGGAAAAGCCCCTCGATATAGTTGCGTCGGTAGAAATCCACGGTAAGCGAAACGATTTCGTCCGGGGTGAATGCGGCCCTTGGAATGTCATTGCCGGCCCGGTTGATGCAATAGGCACAGTCGTAAATGCAGACGTTGGTGTACAGGATTTTTAACAGGGATACACAGCGACCGTCTTCGGTATAGGTGTGGCAGATGCCGCAAGGTGCGGTGTTGCCCAGACGACGGCCGGTGTTATGGCGGCGGCTGCCGCTGGATGAGCAGGATACGTCGTATTTGGCGGCGTCGGCCAGGATGGTCAGTTTGTCTTCGATCAGCATCAAGCGTACTCCACGGGTAGATCAGGCCAACCAAAACATAGTCATCCTGCCGAGCAGGGCAACGATCGAAGCGTGATGCGATATACATGCGTGACAGGCTGGCGGCACCCATCGGGTCGCCGCTCAGACGGTATGACGCCTTTGACCCCTGTTTTAGCTATAAAGCCTTGCTTGAGTCGAGGCGAGGGCGTAAGTGGGTAAGACCAAGAATGCATAATGGGGAAATGAACATGGATGCCCAAATTTCAGGAGATTGGATCGAAAAGCGGATTGGGGCCTTCATCGCGGCTTCGCCCGAAAACACGATGCAGGATCAGACCGGGGAGCCGGCCTGGGACGATGCCCTGGTGGGCGTTGCTTCCGGAGACGACCCGATCTGGCAGCAATACAAAGAATATGTTGGGGCCTTTCACTGGACGCCCTGGGAGGTTTTTAATCAGCATTGCCCCGGAGCGCCGGTTACACATGGTTGACCAGCTTGAACGGCAGGGTCATGCTGCGATGGCACCGATGCTGGCCCCTAATTGGATCATCGTCAAATCGGAACGGTTTTCTTTTGCCTCTTCATGGTCGGAAAGACACGCCGCGCATGCCGCCGGATTGGGAACCTTCGGCCTGTGCGACGGGCTGATAACCGAACGGGGCAAAGCCATGCGGGTCGGTTCAGTGGTGGCCAGGGTCTCCATCGCGCCGATGCCCCGTCCCTATAGCGATCACCGATCCTATTGCCTTTACTTTGCCGATGGCACCTGTGGCAAATGCATCGACCGCTGCCCGGCACGGGCCATCACCGAAGCTCGGCACGACAAGGAAAAATGCCGGCAGCACCTTGGGCGCTCCCGGGAGCACGTCAAGAAGACCTACCGATTCGAGGGCTATGGGTGCGGCTTGTGCCAGGTGGGCGTACCCTGCGAGGCCGGCATCCCGGTCAAGGCCGCCTGGGAGGCGTTGGAACGTGGTGAGTTACCGCCGCCACCGCCGTTGGCCTGATTTAGAAACTTGCGCAGACGGGAGATGTCGATCATGACCCGAAAAATCATTCTTGCGGTGGCGCCGACCGGCGGCTGGGGCCGCGGGGACAACAATCCCATAACGCCGGAGGCCATCGCCGGAGATGTGATCGCCTGCGCGCAGGCCGGTGCGGCGATCGTTCATCTGCATGCCCGCAATGAAAGGGGAGACCTCACCACCGATCTGACGTCTTTTTCAAAGACAGTCGAGATCATCAAGGCTTCCTGCGATATCATTCTGGAAGCATCCACCGGCGGGTTGTCGACCCTCACGGCGGCCGAGCGGGTGTTGCCCACATCGAACCCGCATGCCGAGTTGGGCTCACTGAACATCGGGTCCCTCAACTTCGGCGATGCGGTCTATCAGAACAGTTTGCCCGACGTCCGGTTCTGGGTCGATGCGATGACCCGCTCGGGGGTCAAGCCGTCTCTTGAAGTTTTCGATACGGGGCATCTCGAAACCGCGCGTCACCTGATTGCGGAAGGGCTGGTGGCACCCCCCTGCAATTTCAGCTTCATTTTTGATGTCCGCTGGGGCATGCCCTACCAACCGGCGCTTCTTGCGTATCTGATATCACGCCTGCCGGCCGATAGCCGCTGGGGCGCCATCCTCATCCAAAGCCGTGATTTTTCACATCATGTCGAAGCCGCCAGGGCAGGGGCCGCCATCCTCAGGGTCGGTTTTGAAGACGCGCTCGTTTATGAAGGCCAAACGGCCACCTCGAACGCCGAACTGGTGACGGCGTTGCGGGAGAAACTTGAACCGGCCGGTTTTTCGATTGCATCCGCTCCAGAGGCCAGGGCTATGCTGCTTGGGTAGACCCCCATTTTTGAGAACCCACCAAGATCGTTTATCAACTATTCGTAGGAAGAAAATGGCTCGCTTTTCAACCGATAAGCGGATATGGACGTAGGCAGTCTGTTCGATCCGCCATATAGGCGGTGTAACGAGGAGAAACCAAGATGGATATGGTCACGATGGGTATTGGGGGCGTCCTGTGTCTCTATGGCGTCTACACCATGACGATGCGAACAAGATCCCCTGAAAAATTCGGCAAGCTCAAGGCGATGAAAGACAAATACGGTGACAGCAACGGTTTGGCGATACACATCATGGCCTATACCGTGGTGCCTATTGTGGTTGGCATCATCGTGTCATTTGCGGGATTTAATGGGTTGTCGCTGTTGGGCATGTTCAAAAGTTAATCCTGCGTCGTCTTGAACAAGGACAGGATATGAAATTATTGAGTTTTGACATTGAAATTTCGGATGTTTTCGAATTGGGCCCATACGAAGATATGGAGACGTATGCACCGTTTCATATTTCGGTGGCGGCCACCGCCATTCATGGCGGAGAGGAACGGGTGTGGTATTCTAAGGACGAAGCGGGTCGGCCGGCCCTGAATTTGACGCCGCGGCGGGCACATGAACTTCTGGTGTATCTTGACGAAATGCAGCAGAAGGAATTCATGGTGTGCGCCTGGAACGGCTTGAGCTTCGATCTCAAATGGATCGGGCATCAGGCCGGCGACATGGGCTTGGCGGCACGCATCGCGCTGAAGAGCTACGACCCCATGTTTCAGTTTTTCAACCAGGCCGGTTTTCCTGTCGGTTTGGCCAAAGTGGCCCAGGCGATGGGGATCGCCCAGGAAAAACTCATGGACGGTGCGGATGCCCCCAAGCAATGGCGCGCCGGCAATTGCCAGCAAGTGATGGATTACTGCCTCGGTGATTGCCAGATGACCAATCTTATCGTGCGCGCCATCGCAGACGCCCGACAGGTCCAATGGGTGACGGCTAAAGGTTATGTGCGTTCAACCCCCTTGGCGCGTCTCAAACCGGTGGCGGAAGTGATCCGTGATCCGGGACCGGACCAATCCTGGATGGACACGCCCATACCGAAGGACAAGTTCTACCAATGGGTTCAGGACGCCCTTGGGACAGTATAAAAGGCGAGGGCAATGGACGGTAAGCGACGCATTTCCTTACAACCGGGCCTTAGGGTTCGGGTCGTGTTGAAAAAGGACCAGCGATCCGGCAACCTGACCGAGGGTGTCGTAAAAGATATTCTGACCAAATCGCCCACCCATCCGCATGGCATCAAGGTCCGCCTGGAAAGCGGAGCGGTCGGGCGTGTCAAAGAAATCATACGCTGAGCACGATCGACCGCCGGAAAACGACAGCCTGGAATCGGATTATTGCGGCTTTTTATAGAGGGTGGCGACATCCAGGGGGATGTCATAGCCCGCCGCGGCATAGATTCCCTGGATGGTCAGCATGTCTTCGGCTTTATTTTCGCCGGGTGTCAGCTCGCCCAGCCAGCGCGTCACTTTGTTTTCGTTGTCGAGATACCAGCAGATGATCGATACGTCCGCTGCTTTGGCAATGTGCCAAAACCCAGTTTTGATGGTTCGAACCCCTTTGCGGGTCCCCTCAGGAACAATGGCCAGGAGAAAATCATCGTGTTTCTCAAACATCGTGACCATCTGGTTTACCGTTCCCTGGGGTGAATCACGATAAACCGGTATCCCGCCAAGCGCCTTGAAGGCGATGGACAGGGGGAATACAAACCACTCTTTCTTGATCATGATGTGGCCGGTCTTCTTGATGATCCGGAAGCCAAAAAAGGCGCGGATGGTGTCCATATTGGACGTATGCGGAAACCCAATGATGACATGCTTCTTCCCGAAATAGTCCGGCAGCGGTTCAAACCGCCAGTGGGTCGACCAGTAGAACAATTTTCCGAGAAGACTTAACAGCGTCCGCATCCATCACCTGAAGGGCTGAGGTTGTCGTGTCCGGTATCATGACATATCACCGGGAAATGTACCAGCCTGAAGGTCATGGGCACGAATGGCAAAAGGTGGGAGAAGCGTTGTTTATCCCGCCCCTATAAACATCGTCCGGGCGGAGGCCGAATTCAACGAGGATGGCGGCCGTTGATGTTTGCATGAAAAAAGCATTGCCGGACTCGCAGCCGGATCTGTTTTTTACGACAAACAGGACCAGGTCCGCATGCTTGACATATGCGAAGAGGTCTGCAAATACTTTCAAACCACATCCTTCAACTCCCACCACGTGAAAGGAATCCTGTTAAAATCCTATGAGCCCGATTGAGACGATATTCGCCTACCTGGGAGGGGGCATTTTCGTGGTCCTGTTTTTCTGGAAATCACGGGATTTTTACAAAGAAGCACTGAATGACGCGCGGGCCAATAAACTGCCGCCCCAAAAATGCATCACCGTGGCCATCACCTATACAACCCTTCTGTGGTTGTTGATCCTCGGCAGCTTTTTTGTGTTCGGTGTTACCGCTGTCAAGGCCGGCAGTCTTCTTTTGGGACTCATGACCATGGCCATCTGGGTTATTGTTTTGATCGGCTGTATTATCAAGCTGGCTCGATCCATGCCTGTCAAAGCCAGGGATCTCAAAAACGATCGACACACCTGACGCATTCAACCCGGAAATCCAAACCATCAGGGCGACGCACCACATCTTCGGAGGACACCATGAAGGTTATCGCTGTTAATTCAAGCCCGCGCGGCGGCGGCCGGAGTAAAACCGAACTCATGCTGAATCATCTGGTCGAGGGCATGCGCGCTGCCGGCGCCGAAGTCGACACCTTCAACCTGCGTGAGAAAAAAATCAAGAACTGCATCGGTTGTTTCACCTGCTGGACCAAAACCCCCGGCCAGTGTATTCACAAAGACGATATGACCACGGAGATCTATCCGAAATGGCTGGCGGCGGATCTGGCCGTTTACGCAACCCCGCTCTATTTTCACACCATGAACAGCGCCATGAGCACTTTCAAAGAGCGCACCCTTCCGGCGGTTCAACCCTTCTTTGAGAAAGACGCCGCCGGGAACACGTTTCATCCCCTGCGGCACAAGGTCCCGGCGGCCGTGTGGCTTGCGGTGTGCGGGTTTCCGGAAGCCTCCGAGTTCGATGCCCTCTCGGACTATTTGATTCGTACCCGCCACCAAGACGCCCCCATAGTGGCGGAAATCTACCGGACCGCGGCCGAAAATATGACAACAGCTTTTTATGAGAATGAGGCCAGGGAGATCCTGGATGCCACCACCCGGGCCGGCCGCGAACTGGTGGAGACCATGACGATTTCCGCTGAAACGCTCGGGCGGATCACCCACCCTTTCGTGGCGCCAACGGCGTTCGCCCAAATGGGCAACCTTTTCTGGAAAACCTGCATTGCCGAAGGGGTGACACCCAAAAAATTCGACGAGGAGAACATGGTGCCCCGCCCGGATTCACTCGAGACCTTCATGCTGCTCTTTCCCGCCGGGCTGAATGCCGAAGCGGCCGGCAACCGCAAGGTGATCCTGCAGTTTGCCTTTTCCGGCGAGGTGAATGCCGCATGCCATTTCGCGATTGATTCAGGCGGCATCAAGGCCTCGGAAGGTGCGCATGAAAGCCCCGACCTCACCATCGAAACCCCCTTCGAAGTGTGGATGGATATCATGACCCGCAAAGCGGACGGTCAGCAGATGTTTCTGGACCAGAAGTATCGGGTTACTGGCGATTTGGCATTGATGATCGCGCTGTTCAAACGGGATGAGGGCCATAGGGACTAATGAAACAGCCCTTGTCCGTATTTGAGAGCATCATAACAGATCGAGGTTTCCTATGGGGAAAAACGACACTGCGGATCACCCGGGGCATTCGCACCGGGGGAAATTCACGGAAGGGCTTCTGGACAACGATCTCATCCTGCAGGCGCTGGATATTCAAGCGGGGCAACGGCCTTTCCGATGCAACCCATTGAAAAGTGCTACCGGCATCCAACGTCATATACCGCTCAGTAGACGGAGGCGATAATGGGCCCAGGCGATTTATCCAACACGGTGTTCATCAAACGCTGCGAAGACTACGACCGTGAGCGGCTCAAAGGCATCGTGGCCGAGGGGATGGCGTATTTCGACTATCGCCCTCGGGGCAGCGTCATGGTCAAGCCGAATGTCGTCTTTGCCTACAACACGGACGTGTTTGGCAACATGGCTTATACGGCCACACCGCTGGTGGGCGCTTCGTTGGTGGCGCTGTCCAAATCTCCCGGGGTGCGGCGGATCGATATGGGGGAAAACTGCGCCGTGGGGTTTCCCACACGCCTTTGTTACAAAAGCGCCGGTTACTACGACGAGATGGTGCGCGTGAACCAGGAAGCCGGCTGTCCGGTGGGGATCTTCTGCATGGACGAAGAGCCGCGAGAGTCGGTCTTTATCGGCGGGGTGGTTCATGACAACCTGCGGGTCTCCCGCAAAATGGCCCGGGCGGACTCCAAAGTCTACCTTCCTAAGCTCAAGTGCCACTGTGTCAGCAACATGACCGGCGCCGTCAAGCTCAACGTCGGTATCTGCTCGGACGACGAGCGTTCGATCCGCCACGATTTCATGCTGAACGAAAAAATTGTCGACCTGCTGGTGGCGAGCTATCCGGATTTCATCCTCATGGACGCCATCGATGTGGGTATAGGCAATGAGGCTTTCCCCACCCGCCGTAAACTGGGCCTGGTGATCATGGGCACCAACCCCCTGGCCGTCGATATGGTCGGGGCCCGGCTGCTGGGGTTCGACATCGCGGATGTGCCCTATCTACAGGCCGCAGTAACGCGCGGCTATACGCCTGCCGACATCGATCAGGTGGTCATCGCGGGTGACCTGCAAAGCCTGGCGGACATAGACAAACAGGCCCGGCGGTTGATGCCCTACGACGATGAGTTTTCCCGCTGGCAGGATGTGGGCAAGGAGCTCAAACGCTTGAATTCGCCAATGCGCTTCCACTGGGGGCCTTACCGGGCGAATGCGGACGAAAAATGCCTGACCGGCTGTGTCATGGGACTGAAGATGTTTCTGGGCGCCATGGAGCGGTTTGCCGGCGCCGAAGCCTTTGCCAGGGCCCGGCCCGTGACCTTTGTCATTGGTCGCTGGGATGCGCCGGTCGATGCCGGAGGAGAAGACGTTTTCCTGCTGGGAAGCTGCGCCAAGGCGGAAGTCACCAACGCCAAGAAAGTGACCCATTTGGACAAGTGCTTTACCACCGCCGGCGACATGAATCTCTCCTTCGCCCACAAGCTCGGCATGCCGGCCTTCACACGCGATCCAACCTTTCTCACCCA
>Ga0180429_10000735_pt1 | contig 28731 bp, 25 predicted proteins | sample SS_ome_FD_132428 | JGI IMG/M metagenome (GOLD analysis project Ga0180429, IMG submission 132428) | Hypersaline lake sediment archaeal communities from the Salton Sea, California, USA - SS_1_S_1 metaG | ecosystem: Environmental > Aquatic > Non-marine Saline and Alkaline > Hypersaline > Sediment ...
ACGATTTGCCTCGGTCGCGCGAGGAGGTGCGATCTTGTTCGCGAATGCGAGCGGCTTCTTGATGGAGTGCTTCGATCTGTGGGTCATCGGCGAACATGCCAACGACATCGCGCCACGCACCGCGCGCCGGCTGCCGCTGCAGGCGTTTTTCGAGTTCAGCGCACCTCATTTCCAACACTTCTACGCGATGTTCAATATCGGCGGCGCTCATGGCTTAAACTCCGTCAGGCACTTTGGTCCCTGCATTATACTTCGTGGGGCTGGCGTGGCAAATGCACTTACGAATGCCAGTCGACCAGATCGCTCAGGAAGAGGCGGCTGCTTTCGCATAGATGCGGGCTACCTTTTCTCGCGGAACGTAATGGACGAAACGTCCCCGGTCGTTCGGATGTGCCGCCGTGGCCAAGGCGAGGGCTTCGACGGCCGTGTCGGTGACTTGCTCCATCACGATAGGATTATTGCGGTCGCGCATTTCCAAGATCCTCGGCAAATGACTTACCCTATTATCTTGATTGTATCCTCGATAAACGACCGTGGCAATCCTGGTCCACCGGGATCCTCACTGAATTCAGTATCCGCTCTCTTTTTGGCTGACGTTCTCAGCCGATCGAATGCTTGGCCCAATCCGGGGCGGGACGCGGGTTGGGACGTAGTGAGTTGAAATCCGCAAGTTCCTTGTCTTGGCCGTCTCGCCCCTTACCATGACGAAACAGCTTACCACCTCGACAATACACCAAGTGTCCCTGATGATCATGCCCACACCAGTCCGCGCCCTCAACCTCGCCGGTTGATCGGTGGTATTCCGCGTCACCTTCAAGGATTTTGAGCCCGGTTGCTGGATGATCGGGATGCGTCGCGACTCTCATATTGACGTGCAGCTTCAGTCGCCGATTGTCTAAGAACCGCCCGCCACCGCCCCACGTTGATCCCCAGGGCCAAAGCCCAAGAGCGTATAGCCACGGCGCCCTGCTGACGGCGGTCCATGCATCGGTATAACCCGGCCGAAGAGCGCCGCCGTGGCAGAAGTAGACAAACAGGCTCCCGTCAGGAGACAGATCGCATCTCTCTTCGTAGATCCTTCCGTGGAACCATGCACCCTCCTCAAAGGCGTCTCGCTCAGTTTGCCACCGGATCAAGTGATACCACTTACTCGGGCCGCGTCGAAGAATGACGGCGAAGGGTGCGTCCCGAGCTGGGATAACAAACAGGCGACAAGGTGGTTTGTCCATTACGCAACAACCTAGCTCGGCCAATGGCTGTTCTGCCGCTGAAGGTGTTGAAAACGGGATTGAAGCCAGGCGGGTTTCCGTCTCCTGACAAGAGGCACCACGCATACACGGATCGTATTCGACCTTCAGCCTCTAACGCAACCCCCCGTCCTTCGGGTGCTTGACAAGGAAGGCCGGTTCTGGTGAACTTGCCGTGCTAGCGTTCGCCTTCGTACTGGTCAGGTGGAAACGCCCGATGGCTCACAAATCCGTGGTCGTCCTGAATCCGTGGGGGAGTCTTGTACGCCACAGAAAGGAAATCTGATATGAAAATCGGTATCGACAGCTACTGCTACCACCGCTATTTCGGCGAAATCTACGGCAATCAAGAGGATCCCGGGAAGCGAATCACTTACGAGGATTTCCTCAACCGGGCAATCGAAATGGGCGTCGACGGCGTCTCGCTGGAGACCTGTTTCTTCGAGAGCAGGGAGGACGACTATTTCAAAAAGCTGCGCGAGATCATCGACCGCGGGAACCTCGAATGCGTGGTGGCCTGGGGACATCTCGACGGGCTGGAAGGCGGCACGAACCTCGAAGCGGCCAAGGATATGGAGTCGCACTTCCGCACCTGCGAAATCCTCGGCGCAAAGGTCATGCGGATGGTGGGCTCGAGCCTCACGTTCCGCAACGATCCGCATCGGCCGCAAATGGAACGAATCGCCAAGATTATGAAAGATTCGGTAAAACGGGCCGAGGACCACGGCATCAAGTTCGCCATGGAAAATCACTTCGATTTCACCGCCGACGAAATCCTCGAAATCTTCGACGACGTCGGCTCCGACTACTACGGAATGACCTTCGACATCGGCAATTCGCTGCGCATCGGCGACGAGCCGGTGAAGGCCGTCCGAAAACTGGCCAAGTATATTCACGCCACCCACACGAAAGACGTCGCGCCCGTCTACGGTGCCGATCCGCAGGATTGGGACTATTTCGCCAGCGTGCCGGTCGGCCAGGGCGTGATCGACATGCCGGCCGTAATCAAGACACTTACGGAACTGGGCTACGACGGGCTGTTCGCCGTCGAGATCGATTACCTGCACCCGGATTACGAAGATGAAGACCCCGCGCTGGTCGAAAGCATCGAGTACCTCAAGCAAGTCAGAGAATCCCTGTGACAAACGTGCAATCTCAGTAAGGAGCACTGAAAATGGCGATCGAAGGTTTTCAGGAAGTTGACGGCAAGAACGTGGCCCTCCGCCGCGTCGGGATCGGCCTGCTGGGATGCGGGTTCATCGGGCAAGTGCATTCCAACGCCTACATCAAGATCCCCTACACGTGCAATCCGCCGGCCGCCCGGCCCGAACTGGTGGCGCTCTGCGACCAGGTGGGAGCGGAAGACAAGGCCAAGAAGTTTAACTACCGGGGATGCTACACCGACTGGAAACGCATGGTCGAAGATCCGCGGATCGACGTGATCGACAACTGCACGCCGGACGACACGCACTGCGAACCGCTGGTGGCGGCCGCGGAAAACGGAAAACACGTCATCTCCGAGAAACCGATGGCCATGACCGCCGCCGACGCGCGGCGCATGGTCGAGGCCGTCGAGCGAGCCGGCGTGAAGAACCTCTGCTGCCACAACTATCGCTTCCTGCCGGCCGTTCGGTTGGCGAAAGATCTGATCGACAACGGCACGCTGGGCACGATCTATCACTTCCGCGGCCAATACCTGCAGCCCTATGGCCACGACCCGCGGGAAGTGATCGAAAACGCCTGGTACGCCGCCGGCACGGCCTCCGGCACGCTGCTGGGTATCGGCAGCCACGTGATCGACATGGCCCGCTTTCTGGCCGGCGAAATCACCAGCATCGGCGGACTGGTCCGAACTTTCAATACCTCGCGAAAGAGGGCCTCCGGCAAGTCGGAGGAAGTCACCGCCGATGAAGGCAACATCGCGTCGGTGGAGTTTGCCAGTGGGGCTATCGGCTCGATCGAGTCGTCGTGCGTATGTGCCGGAAGAAAGAACGGCTTCACCTTCGAGGTAAACGGCTCCGACGGAAGCATCGCCTTCGACCTGGAGGACCCGAACCACCTGCAAGTCTGCGACGCCAAGACCGCCAAGCAAGAACTGCTGGGGTTCGCCAACGTGTCGGTAACCGGATTCGATCACCCGCTGCAAACGCCGTATCTCCCGCCGGGGCACAACGCCGGCTGGGAATACGGACACCTGCACGCACTGAACCACTTCCTCGATTGCGTGGTAAACGACAAGCCGGTCGCGCCGTACGGGGCCACTTTCGAGGACGGCTACAAGGTGCAGGTCATCATGGAGGCGCTCAACGAGTCCTCGCGATCGGGGCAGAGAATCGAGTTGAAGTACTAGAGGGCATTTTAGAACCCGTGGCTACGCTCGCCAGAGCGTGGTTGAATGCCGGGAAACCCCGCGTTCTGGCGAACGCAGCTACATTGAAAGGGTCACGCAACATGGAAATCGGTCTGAACCTGGAGTTCATCCGCAGCAGCGACAAGTCGTTTCGCGTGGGCATCGAAACGGCGGCCCGGCTCGGCTACAAGTACGTCGAGCCGTGCGTCGGTCTCGGCTACGACTTGATCGCCCTGGGCGGATACTACCATACGGTTTCGATGGATGACGACCCGTTGGAGGTCAAAGAGTGGCTCGACGAACTGGGGCTGAAGCCGTCGGCCATTAGTGCCCATTCACCCTTGATGCGGCCCGAGGTTTCGGTCCCGTATCTGACGCGGGCGATCCGCTACGCCAGCGACGTCGGTGCCCCGGTGGTTACCACGGACGAAGGGGTCAAGCCCGATTGGATGTCCGAAAACCAGGCCTTCGACATCATGCGGTACAGCATTCACCAGGTAATGCGGACGGCCGAGCGCTACGGGATCGTCGTTGGATTGGAACCGCATCGAGATTACTCCGTCCGCAAGGAGACGTTCATTCGCATGTTGGAGTTGTCGGACAGCCCCTGTTGGAAGGTAAACTGGGACACGGGCAACTTCTACCTTGGCGGCCAGGACGACCCGTACGAATCGCTCGACGCCGTGGCCGACCGGCTTTGCCACTTCCACGCCAAAGACATCAGCATCCAGCAGAGCGAGTCGGACCGGGGCGAGGTGACCGGGACGGCGGTCGGCTGCGCCTGCGGCGAAGGGGTGGTCGATTGGCCCCGGGTGATCGACATCCTCAAGAAACACGACTACGACGGTGTGCTGTGCGTCGAGTGCGGCACGGTCGATCAGGCGGAGCGGAGCTTGAGGTTTCTGAATGATTTGCTGGAGTAGCGGCTGCCGGTCGGGCAGAGCGGCTGTTCCGGATAAAGCACGCCCCAGAGGACCAGCCATGGCAAGAGTCGAAACGGTGTTGAGCGTGTTTCTTGCATCTCCCGGGGATGTTGCCGATGCCCGAAAGCGTCTAGAAAAGGTCGTAGATGAACTGAACTATATCTGGAGCCGTCAGTACCGCCTGCGTATCGAGTTGGTGAAGTGGGAAACGCACGCGTATTCAGACATCGGGATTGATGCTCAGGACGTGATTAACAGGCAACTCAATGAGTTCGATATCTTTCTGGGAATCATGTGGAAACGATTCGGAGAGCCGACTGGCAGGGCCGAGTCCGGAACACAAGAGGAGTTCATGCGAGCCCGGCAGAGACACGCGGAGGATCCAGAGGCCGTACGAATAATGTTCTATTTCAAGGACGCTGCCCCAGAGCGGCTGAGCAACGTTGACGCCGAACAGCTTGAAGCCGTGAATAGATTTCGAAAGGAAGTTGCTGACTCGGGTGTACTCTATTGGACTTACAAGACGACAAGTGAGTTTGAGTCGATTGTCCGTCAACACCTGAGCCGACAAGTCCAAGAATGGGGAAAGACCTGGGGAGGCGTCGTCGAGGATTCCACGCGTCCGCCGATTTCAGCAACCGCAACAGACGAAGCCGGTAAGCCTGCGGTCATTCCCGAGGATGAACCCCAGGCTCGTTCTGTAACTGCAATCGTCTTCGAGGAAGTGGGTCGAGTTGAACGGCTGCGACAACGCAGCGCTCATGATCCGGAAGTGATTCACCGCTCGTTTATCGAGGCCCAAGCGGTCCTCGACTCATCTCCTAATGCAGATGATTGGGGGCACCTCGCGGCGCAACAGGCAACTGCGCTCGTTGCCGTCGCGTTGGCTGGCCGATTCGAGGAGGGCAAGGCGGCTCAAGCGCTCGTTATTCGAGTTTGTGAGCGCATAATGAACCTTCGTGGACTTCGGATCAACTGGGGTGACGAAGGAAAGGAGTCTCTCTACAAGCTGTCGGTAGAGGCCAAGTTCCGCCAGGATGACGAGGTGCTATGGTGGCTCAAGCGTCAAGCTGTCGAGTAGCCCGGCTGCTTTGTGGCGACACCCTATTGCCACACTCTACGCGGCGTCTTCGAACGCCTCTGACGTTAGATCGTCGACAGTGGGCTGAGTGAAGATCTCTTCAATTTCGTCCACCAGTCTCGCCCTATCTCGATCATAACCCAGTTGCAAACGGTTTAGCCATCGATCGCGAAGAGCGGGGTCGGCCTCCATGGCAATGACCAAATCGTCGAACTCTGATCTCGAAAGACGACGCCTAGTCCAGCCGGAATTCGCGTCTTTGAGAGACCGAGCCGAGGTCAGCCCGAGGTCGGCCTCGAATCGTCTCATGTATTCCTGATACCGATCGTACTGCAATCCATCCATCATATCGCTGCCTCCGTGCGAAGTTGGGCCACCCAACCGAACGCAAGCCTAGCAAAGATGGACAAATGCGTCAATCTGATGTGCCTCCCCCCCGAAGTGTGGCGTGATTCTGCAGGTGGAATAGCGCTAAACCTTTTGGCAGAAAGGCTTTGCGATAACGAATTGAGCCTGGACCTGTCGCGGCTGAGGGCGGAACTGGGGACGCGGCGTTGCGCAAGTTGTTTTCTCCGCACGACTTCTGACGATTTGACGCTTTTCGTCGGGTGGAAAATCAATAGGGAAATGTGAGAAGACACGCGCTGAGATTCGCATCCGACTCGCGGTGAAGATCTCCTACTGGGGCTAGCAACCCCGGCGGGAAATCGGTAATATGGGGTGTTCTTGAACTTCAGCAACCAGTTTCTTTGGAGGGGTCCATGTCTGATCCTGCAGAACTTTACGATGCAATCCTGACCGGAAACGCCAAGAAGGCGGAAGAGGTGACCGTGGCGGCGATTGAAGCCAAGGTCGACCCTAACGAGTTGGTCCAGAAGTACATGATCCCGGCCATGGACGAGGTCGGAAGCCGCTTCGAGTGCAACGAGTATTTCGTTCCCGAGTTGTTGATTGCCGCCCGGGCCATGAAAACCGCCCTCCAACTGCTCACGCCGCACCTGGTCGAGTCCGGAACGCAACCCAAGGGTCGCGTGGTAATCGGCACCGTCCAGGGCGATCTGCACGACATCGGCAAGAACCTCGTCGCCTCGATGCTCGAAGGCGGTGGGTTCAAGGTCGTGGATCTGGGCGTGGACGTCTCTCCCGAAAAGTTTGTCGAGGCCGTTCAAGAGGAGGAAGGCAGCAGCATCGTTGCCCTCTCCGCGCTGCTGACCACCACCATGACTATGATGAAAGCGGTCGTCGAGAGGCTTCAGGAGGCCGGCGTCCGCGACACGACCAAGGTGATGATCGGCGGGGCACCCATCACGCAACAGTACGCCGACGAGATCGGCGCCGATGGCTACAGCGACAACGCCAGTGCCGCCGTGGCCCTGGCCAGAAAGCTGGTCGAGTGACGCCCCCATGGCAATCGATGGCTTGACGATCATCGCCGAGGCGATCAACGATTCGGTCCCCTCGACCCACGAATTGTTCGAGGCGAACAACGTCGACGGGCTGCTCGAACTCGCCCGAGTGCAGGACCAGCGCGGGGCCGGCTACATCGACGTCAACGTCGGGCCCCGCCGGCCGGAGTTCATGGCCGAATTGGTTGATAAGATCCAGCGTATCACGGCCAAGCCGCTGGCCATCGACACGCCCGATCCCGAGATCGCCCGGGCGGGGCTGGAAGCCTACGACCGGCAACGGGCCGGCGGCGCGAAACCGATTCTCAATTCGATCACGTCGTTGCGGGCCGAGATGTTCGATCTGCACGCGCTGCAGCCCTTCAAACCGATCTTGCTCGTCTCCGAACACGAGGTCGACGGGCACTCGAAGCCCTGTCGCACCGCCGAGGAGACCTACCAGGCCGCGAAGCATCTGGTCGGAACGTTCCGCCGGAAATGTGAGGACACGACCAACGACGACTGCATCATCGATCCCGGCATCGCGCCGATCGGCAGCGATACGGAAGGCAATGTCCACCGGCTGATCGCCGCCATGGAGTTGATCCACGGCGACGCCGAGTTGGCCGGCGTGCACGCCTCGGTCGGCCTGAGCAATTTCACCGTGATGCTCCCGCCGAAGCGGGCCGATGGTTCGCCGGTGAAGAGCCCGTTGGAAAGCGCCTTCATCACCAAGGCCATGCCACTGGGGCTCGACATGGTCATCGGTTCGGTCAAGCGGAAGTATCAACTGCTCGGCCCCGACCATCCGGCGATGGTCTGTCTGGAAGACTGCTTGAAACTCGACGGCTTCGACGTGCTGATGCGGGTGCGAGAGTTCTACGCGTAGCGGGCGGTAGGGTTCGTTGAGACCCCCGTCAGCGAGTGGGCCGGCTAGTCAATTAGGCAACTTCGGATTGACACGAACGTCAATTGGACGTAGAATCGAGTAGAATGGTGAAGGTAGTCATCACCCCGATGGCTGTGAACCAACTCAATGCACTGCCTCGACCCATTCAAGCGCGGATGGTAAGGCTGTTCGAGAGGCTCGAAGAATGACCTGATGTGAGTGGGGCCAGGCCCTTAAGCGGAAATCTGGCTGGAAGCTATCGGCTCCGCACCGGTGACTACCGGATGCAGTTTCGCGTGGACGAGGAAACGGTTAGGGTCGAGAAGATCGGTCACCGGGATCGGTTCTACGAGGAATGATCTACCCATATGACGACACAGACGATTCACCTCGACGGTAAGGCCTACGTGATCCTCGAACGAGACGAGTTTGAACGGCTGGCGACACTGGCCAAGGCAGCAGAATTGCCGCCGCTGCCTGAGCCCGATGAGGACGGCAACTATCCGGCCGTCGAATACGCCCGGGCAAACCTCGCGCGAAGCATCATCCGCGATCGCGTTGAGGCCGGGCTGAGCCAGCGCGAGTTGGCCCGGCTGGCGGGTATCCGCCCCGAGACTCTTTGTCGGATCGAAACCGGTCGCCATACTGCGTCGGTGGCGTCGATTGAGAAAATCGACCGGGCTCTGAAGAAGGCCGTGGGCGGCATGGAGTGAGTTCTCAGCGAACCCCGTTGAATGTCGTGTGTCAACAATCAAGGAGGAGAACCATCATGCACGAGACGCTGGAAAAGCTCGTTTCCGCCGGACCGGTGGTTACCGACGGGGCCTGGGGAACGCAAATGCAACAGCGGGGGCTTCCACAGGGGGCGTGTCCCGATGCCTGGAATCTGGCCGAACCCGACCGGGTCGAAGCGGTCGCCCGGTCATACGTCGAGGCCGGAAGCCAGGTCATTCTCACCAATACGTTCGGGGCCAATCGCTTCATCCTCGCCCGGCACAAGCTCGAAGACAACGTGGCTCAGATCAATCGCACGGGCGTGGAAATCTCGAAAAGGGCTGCCGGTGACGACGCCCTCGTGTTCGCGTCGATCGGTCCCAGCGGCGTGATGCTGATGATGGGTGAGACGACTGAAGACGAACTACGGGCCGCCTTTGCCGTGCAGGCCGCCGCAATGGCCGAGGGCGGAGCCGACGCAATCGTCATCGAGACCATGACCGATCCGGCCGAGGCCCGCCTGGCCGTTGCCGCCGCCCGCGATACCGGCCTGCCGATAGTCGCCTGTATGACTTTCGACTCGGGCCCCGAGCAGGACCGTACGATGATGGGTACCATGCCGGAGCAGGCCGCCGAACAACTGACCGCCGCGGGGGCCGACGTCATCGGCTCGAATTGCGGCCAGGGTATCGCCGGGTTCATCGGCATCTGCCGCCGCCTGCACGCCGCCACCGATCGGCCGATCTGGATAAAGGCCAACGCCGGACTGCCCGAGTTGGTCGACGGCCGGACGATCTACCGGCAAACGCCCGCCGAGTTCGCCGAGTACGTCCCGCAGTTGGTCGAGGCCGGCGCGAGTTTCATCGGCGGTTGTTGCGGAACAACGCCCGAGACGATCCGTGCCGTCAGAGAGAAGCTGACGGGATGACATCACGGGTTTCCGACGGCTTTTCCGCGAGGTGAGGCCGCGGCACGCCGTGCGGCGTGGCAAAGCGGCACAGTTCCGCCTCGGGATTGTCGGTTACGGCCGCGTTGCGTTCGTAGAAGGTGGGCGGTTCATAGGTCCATCCGGCATCGAGTCGTTGCTCCTCTTGGCGAATCTTTCGCAACACCCAGCGCCCGCCGACCTCGCCGAAGAAACGCGCTTTCCAGCCGAACTCCCGGTATAGATCTTTGAGAATCGCCGTCAGCTTGGCGTACATGGCCGGCTTGCGGCGGTAGTAGAGTTGGGCCGCCTTGGTGGCGGCGGCAAAGGTCGTGGCCAGTTCCCGGGCCTCCCACTCGTAGCGGCGACGAATACGCGGATCGGGGTGGTTCTTGTATCGCCGCCAACCGGCCAGCGTGGTCCGCACGATCCGCGTCACGCTGGGCCCGTTCACTTCAAAGTCGCGGTCGAACGCCCGGATCATCAGTTCGCCTTCCAGGCCGTCCTTGATGTGTGCGTGGTGGTAGTTGAAGATCAATTGCCCGTGGACGTCGCCGTGCTCGTACTCGCTCTCGTCTTTCATCAACCCCTTGGCCGTGAGTTCGGCGTGCAGCGGCGTGCCGGGGATGGGAGTATAGAGCATGAACTGGTGGAAGTCGGTATCGTGCCGGGCGGCGTAGTCGATGGCCTCGTCGATGTTTTCGGGCGTGTGGTTCTCCAGCCCGATGATTGTGGAGCCGAGCACGCGGATGCCGTTCGACTGCAATTCGCCGACCAGTTCGAAGGTGTCGATACCGTCGAGCTTGGTGTATTGGCTCTGGCAGCCTTCGATTCCCATCCAGACCCAGGATATCCCCAGCCGGACGAGTTGGTCGATCGTGTAAGATCGCAGCACGTTGGCCGAGCTGAAGACGTACAGTGCCCAGGCCTTGTCGTTCTGCTCGATCAACTCCAGCAACCGCAGTGCCCGCCTGCGATGCAGGAGGAAGTTCTCGTCCATGACGAAGAACGATTGGATGTTCATCTCGCGTTCGAGTTGGCACATGACGTCGAACAGTTCGTCGCCCGACTTGTAGAAGTGGATACACTTTCCCTTTCCGCCGAACATGGCCGAGGTGGAGCAGAAGTTGCACCCCAGGGGGCAACCGACCGAAGGTATCAGCGAAGCGGCGACGTCACCCGGCTTGCTGTAGACCGTAATGCCGAGATTTCGCGTGCCGATACCCGAGGTGATTTCCGGATGGCGGATGGGCCGGTCGACGTCCTCGCCGAGGAACCCCTGAAACCATCGCACCCCTTCGCCCTTGACGATGTGGTCGGCGTCGATCCGCAAGTTCAGGTCGGGGATGTTGGCCACGTGTCCGCCGATGACGATCGTTGCTCCCGGCTGATACTTGCGTATCAGTTCGCACATGTGCTTCACCTTCAGCAGGTTGGGCGTGATGCCGGTGATGCCGATGACGTCGTACTGGTTGTTGCGGATCTCCTCAATGAACCGGTCGAGCACGGGAAAGTCCAACACCGTGCACGGGGCACTGATGTTCGCTTGGATGAGCATCAGCCCCCAACTGCGATGAAACATCCGCAGCGAAAACGGACCCTGGGTCCGCGTGACCTGATTGTGATAAAGCTCCATGGGATTGAGTGCCCGGCTGCCGTGCTCGTCGTCCTGCGCGTAGGGGCCAAACACGCTGCTCAGCAACACCCGGGCACGAGAACCGGCCGGATGAGCAGTTCGTGGAGTTCGGTTGGAAGTATGAATTTCAGTCAGGTCTCTTTTCATCGCGGGCAATCTCCCAAAGCAACCATACCTATTGAAACGATGTGAAAGCAGGAACACGATAGTATATTCGTCAAGTGGCTGGCGATCCCAGGCTAGATAGGTATTAGTTCTGTAATAGCTGCGTAAAACTTGCGCGGGTGTTGGTGTTAGTCGATCGAGAGAGAGATTTCCGACACAAAAGCACACCAATGTGCCGGCACTGCCGGTACGCTCGGGTGGACGGCCCCCCATCGCTTGACGGTCGGCCCACCGATTTGCTATGCTTGATGTGTTGGGTTTTCGTGTCCCGTCCTGCTGCCGACTTGCCATGGCCCTACGCCGTTCCCTGAGACTGCCGATCACCCTGGCGATCGTGATGATCGTGCTGCTGGTGGTACTGACCGTCGGTTGGGTGCTGATGGCCGTGTTCGGCACCTGGGACAACGCGGCCAACGCCGGGCTGTATTGGACGCTCCTGCCGGTGGGCACCACGTTTATCGCGCTGCTGTTGGTGGGGGTGGTCTTGTACCTGGTGCTGTCGATCAAGGCAATCAACCTGGGACGCCGACAATCGAACTTCATCGACAGCGTTACCCACGAGTTGAAATCGCCCATCGCGTCGATGAAACTCTATCTGCAAACACTCAATCGACGCCACGTCAGCCAACAGGAGCAAGTGGGGTTCTACCGCTTCATGCTTGAAGACATCGAACGGCTCGACCACTTGATCAACCAGATGCTCGACGCCGGGCAAATGGAAACCGGCCGCGTCGACGGAGAAGTGACCGACGTGCCCATGGCCGACCTGCTGCGCGAATGTACCGAGTCGGTATGCCTCAGCTATCGGGTTCCCGCGTCGACCGTCCGGCTGGACTTGCAGCCGTGCGTCGTGTCGGCGCGGCGCGCCGACCTGGAAATGGTCTTTCGCAACTTGATCGACAATGCCGTGAAGTATGCCGGTTCGCGGCCGGAGGTCGAGGTCGCGCTGCGGCCCGCGGCCGGTGATTACACGGTCACGATAATCAGCGACAACGGCCGGGGGATTCCACACAAGCTGCGGCGGAAGATATTCGGGCGTTTCGTCCGCCTGGGGCTCGAACTGGAACGCGAAAAACCCGGCACCGGACTGGGGCTCTATATCGTACGCACACTGGTCCGACGGCTCCGCGGCCGAATCAAAGTACGCGATCGCGAGAACGGCTCCGGCACCGTCTTTGAAGTACAACTGCCCGGCGCTCCGGTCGCACAACAAGAAAACGACCACCAACCACTATCCACTGACCACTATCCACTATCCACTAACCTCCCCCGTGGCTGACCGAAAACACATCCTGATCGTCGAGGACGAAGAGCATCTGGCCAAGGGGATCAGCTATAACCTCAACGCGGAGGGATACCAGGTAACCACGGTGGGCGATGGGCCGCGGGCGCTGAGCGTGCTCGATGAGAACCTCGGCCAGATCGACCTGGTGATACTGGACCTGATGCTGCCGGGCATGAGCGGCTATGCCGTCTGCGAAGCGCTGCGAGCCAAAGACGAGAACCTGCCCGTGCTGATCCTCAGCGCCCGCACGCTCAGTGAGGACCGGGCCCGTGGATTCGACGTCGGTGCCAATCAGTACCTGACCAAACCGTTCGATCTCGACGAGTTTCTCAGCCGGGTGAAGAACCTCTTGACGTTTCAGGGCCGCCACACGGAACATACGTCGGATCTCTCGGGCAAGATCACGTCATTCGAGTTCGCCGGCGCCAAGATCGACTTCGAGACCTACCAAGTCCACATTGCCGACGAACCGGTGCGGATGACCCAGTTGGAGATGACTCTGTTGCGGTATTTCGTGACCAACGAGGGCCGCGTGATCCCGCGGCGCGAATTGCTGGAGAACGTCTGGGGGCTGCCGGGAAACCTGAACACCCGCGCACCCGACCAGTTCATTCGCCGCTTGCGAAAGACGTTCGAGCCGAAACCGGCCGAACCACGGCACTTTCTCACAATTCGCGATGCCGGGTATCGATTTGTTTCCGAGCCGGAAGAAACGCCATAGGAGAGAACGCCCTTGCGCCTGAAGCTCATCGCCTGCGAGATCCTTTTCCGCGAGTTCTGCGCCGCCGCCGCCCGATCGGTCAACCGGGTCGACGTCGAGTTCCTGCCCAAGAGGCTGCACGATCTCGGCCAGGCCGGCATGATCGCTCGCCTGAAGGAGGTCGTCGAGGAAGTCGACCAATCGCAGTACGACGCCCTGCTGTTGGGCTACGCGCTGTGCAGCAACGGAATCGTCGGGCTGGCCGCCGGGGATATTCCCTTGGTCGTACCCCGGGCACACGATTGCATTTCCCTCTTCCTCGGCAGCAAGGAACGGTATCTCGAATACTTTCATAGCCACCCGGGCGTCTACTTCAAGACCAGCGGGTGGATCGAACGCGGTGAAGGGCCCGAGCAGTTCACCAACGACTCCGTGCAAAAACACAGCGGCATGAACCGGACCTACGAAGAACTGGTCGCAAAGTACGGCGCGGACAACGCCAGGTTCCTTTACGAGCAATTGTCGGAGATAACCCACAACTACGGGCGGCTGACCTACATCGAAATGGGCATCGAACCCGACGACCGTTTCGAGCGATACGCAGAAGAAGAAGCGGCCGAACGAGGCTGGGACTACGAGCGGCTGACCGGCGACATGAGCCTGATCCAGGACCTGCTCGACGCTCACTGGGACGACGAACGGTTCCTCGTGGTGCAGCCGGGCCACGAAGTGGCCGCAAGCTTCGACGAAGCAATCATCAAGGCCGCCAAGAACGGACAATAGGCTTGCCACAACGAAAACCTCTAACACCCCACGTGCAAAATGAACGGACGACAACGCACCCTAGCCGTGTTGGAAGGCCGGACCGCCGACCGATTGCCGCTGATGCCGATTACAATGATGTTCGCCGGCGACCAGATCGGCGCGGAGTACGGCAAGTATGCCGCCGACTATCGCGTGCTGGTCGACGCCCAGACCCACACGGCCGAGAAGTTCGATTTCGACTACGTATCGTGCATCTCCGACCCCACCCGCGAGGCGGCCGATTGCGGCGCTGCAATCCAATACTTCGACAACCAACCACCGGCGGTCGACGAGACCGCCGCCCTGCTGGCCGACAAGCAAACGCTGGCCGCGCTGAAGATCCCCGATCCGCTCGCCGGCCGCATGCACGACCGCGTTCGCGCCGCCGCACTGTTCAAAGAGCGCGTCGGCGACGAGAAGCTCATCGAGGGCTGGATCGAAGGCCCCTGTGCCGAAGCGGCCGATCTCAGAGGCATCAACCGGCTGATGCTCGACTTCTTCGACGACCCACCGTTTGTCCGCGACATGTTCGACTTCGTGCTGGAGATGGAACTCGGTTTCGCAAAGGCACAAATCGAGGCCGGCGCAGACATCATCGGCGTCGGCGACGCGGCGGCTTCGCTGGTCGGGCCGAAGATCTACGAGGACTTCGTCCTGCCGTACGAGAAGCGGATGATCGACGGCCTGCACCAGTTGGGCACCAAGGCGCGAATGCACATCTGCGGCAACATAAGCCGCATCCTGAAAGGCGTAGGCTCCCTCGGATGCGATATGGTCGACCTCGATTGGATGGTCCCGCTGGCAGATGCCCGACAACAGATGAGCGACGGCCAGGTGCTGGCGGGCAACATTGACCCGGTGGCCGTGTTGCGCAGCGGGACGCCAGAATCGGTCACCGCCGCAATTGCCGAATGTCATCGTCAGGCCGGTGGGCAGTATATCGTCGCCGCCGGTTGTGAAGTTACCCGAGATACGCCGGAAGAGAACGTTCGAGCGCTGCGCGACTATGCTCGTTCTCATCCGTGTTTGTAGTACCATAGTCGTGGTTCGCTCCGCGAACCAACGTTTGTTCGCGGAGCGAACAACTATTGAAAGGAGACATGGTTCATGCTCGACCGTTGGGAATTTCAGTTGCCGACCCGCGTCCAATTCGGCCGCGGCGGGCTGAGAAAACTTGGTGAAAACGCCAAGCAGTTCGGTCGATCGGCCATGCTGGTCGGATACCGCGACCGCACCGGCCTGGAGGAAACCTACGCCCGAGCCATCCGGGCGCTGGCCGGCGCCGGCATGACGGTCGCCGAGTTTCTCGAAGTGCCACCCGATCCGGACGCCGAGTTGGGGCTCGAAGGTGCTCGGAAGGCGGCCGATGCCGGCGTCGACGTGATCGTCGGGCTCGGCGGCGGTAGTACCATCGACGCGGGCAAGGGCATTGCCGTGCTGTGTAAGATGGGCGGCCGATTGTGGGACTACACCGGCGCCAACCCCGACTCGCGAGCGGCCACCGACGCCCTGCCGCTGATCGCCGTGCCAACCACGGCCGGCACGGGCACCGAGGTCTCGGCCGTGGCAGTGTTCACCCATCACGGGGTCGGCAGCAGCCCCGACGCGCCGATCAAGGCATCCGTTTCCGGGCCCGCGGTTCGGCCGCGGGTCGCTCTGGTCGATCCTGATCTTGCCGTGGGCAGTCCCGCGGCCCTTACGGCCGCTTGTGGTGCCGACGCGCTGGGACACGCCATCGAGTCGTGCATGAGCCGTCGAGCCAACCCGATGTCGTTTGTGCTTGCCGGCCGGGCGGTTGCGTTGGTCGTGGAGCATCTACCTGGGGCGGTGGCGTCGCCCGACGATCCGGCGCCCCGCGAGCCGCTCGCCCTGGCAGCCACCTTGGCCGGGGCCGCGTTCGGCTCCGCCGGCGTGACGATGACGCACTCGATCGCCCAGGCGCTAGGCGGCCTGCTGCACGTACCGCACGGACTGGGCGTGGCCATCGGCACGCCGCTGAATTTGCGCTACAACGCCGAGGTTTGCGAAGAGGTCTATTCGCGGCTTGCCCACTACTGCGGCATCACGTCCGAAACATCGGCCGAGCGGGCATCCCGATTCATCGACTGCATCGTCGGCTTGCTACAATCGGTCGGATTACCCAACCGCGTTGAAGTTCCCGCCGACGCCCCGGCCGATCTGGCCGCCCGGCTCGCCAGAAACGCCATCGAGAGCACCCCGATGCCGCTGAAGCTCAACCCGCGGAAGATCGACGAGGCCACGCTGGTGGAGTTGTTTGGAGAGATTCTCTGAGCCCCGTTGATTTGCCTTTCGTAATCAGCGATTCGGCCTTTCCGACCCGCACATCCGTTACCACCCACCTGTAATCGCCTCGGTTGTACCTCCTGAAGCTGTTTCCGCAACCTATGTTTTCAGTGTGATTATAGCCGAAGCCAAGTGGCGGGCCTTGCTCTCCTCGGGAAGGCGTGGAGAGGGAGGACGGTCGCGGCACGAATGGAGAATGTGATGGGGCGGTTGAGAACCAGTTTGCTCGTTCTGCTTGCGTTTGCAGTTGCGGTCCGCGCGCCGGCGTTCGGGCAAAGTCCGGACACAATCGTGCCGCTCGGCTGTCAGCCGGTACACGAATGCCTCAAAGAGCTTAACATCGGGCCCTACGAGGATCTTGGCAACGTGACGGTCGGTACTGTCTTCCGGCAGTATTGGCCTTGGCTGCTGACGGGGCTAGTTGTTCTGATCGCGATTGTTCTGGCGGCGATTCACGTACTGCAACTCAACCTAAGGCTCACTCGGGCCGTTTCGACCGAAGAAAGGCGTACCCATCAGCAAGCTGAAGTGGCCAGGTTCAGTCAACTCGCACTCTCGGGCATGTCCGTGGACGAGTTGTTTCGACAGGCGGTGGCCTTGATTTCCCGGGTACTCGGGGCCAAATACGCCAAAGTCCTGGAGCATCGTCCCGAGGAGGGAGTTCTTTTCCTGCGGGCCGGCGTCGGCTGGAAGGAAGGCTGGGTCGGACACAAGTCGGTACCCGACGGCGCCGGTTCGCAGGGCGGATACACGCTGCTGCAAGGCAAGCCGGTGATTGCCGAGGACATAGAGAATGAAACCAGATTCTCGCCTCCCGACCTGCTGACCGAGCACGACGCGGTCGGCGGCATGACGGTGGCCATCCCCGGCCGTGAGGGACCCTTCGGCGTTCTCGGAGTACACACCGACCGGAAGCAACGCTTCAGCGAGGACGATGCGCACTTCCTGAAGGCAGTGGCCAACATACTGGCCGCGGCGCTGCAGCAAAGATGGGCGATGGACTCGCTCCGCGAAAGTGAAAAGCGGTTCCGCGACGTTTTCAACACCTCCGCCGATGCCATCTTGATCTTCAATACCGAGGGTGCTATCGCATGGGAAAATCCGGCGGCATCGGAAATGTACGGATACACGGAACGGGAGATGACAAGCCTCTCCGGTAAGGACATTGTTGCTCCCGACCACTACTGGCTTTTCGACGACTTCAAGAGACAACTAGCCGGCACGGGTCGGTTTCAAGCGGAGTCTGTCGATCTCCGCAAGGACGGAACGCGGTTCGACGTTGAAGTCCGCGGCAACTCGTTTCAATACAGGGGCGAACCGCACCTGCTGGCCATAGTCCGCGACATTACCGAGCGCAAGCGGTCCGAGGAGTCACTGCAGGAGAGCGAACTGCGCCACCGCATCCTCTTCGAGAGTTCGCGGGACGCGGTCATGACCCTGGCGCCTCCCTCGTGGAGGTTCACGTCCTGCAACCCGGCCACCGTGGAAATGTTCAGCACCAAGGACGAGGCCGAGTTTACCTCGCTGGGGCCCTGGGAACTGTCTCCCCGCGTGCAGCCGGACGGGCGTCCCTCCGCCGACAAGGCCAGGGAGGTGATCGAGACGGCCATGCGCGAGGGCTCTCACTTCTTCGAGTGGACACACAAGCGGCACGGCGGCGAGGACTTCCCCGCCACGGTGCTCCTGACCAGAGTGGATCTCAACGGCCAGGCGTTTCTCCAGGCCACCGTGCGGGATATCACTGCGCAGAAACAGGCAGAGAAGGATCTTCGGGAGAGCGAAGAACGATTCCGCCGGTTCGCCGTGGCCTCGGGTTATGGCTTGGCGATGGGCGAACTGACCGGGCAGTTGATTTTCGCCAATGCCGCCACTCTCCGGATTGTCGAAGAGGAATCTGAAGAGGCCTTTACGAGCAAGACGTTTTACCAGTACTACACCCCGGAGGACGCCGATCGGCTGAGGCAAAAGATCCTGCCGATCGTCATGGAGAAAGACCGGTGGGTGGGAGAAGTCCCGCTCCTGTCGGCAAGAGGGAATCTGATCGCTACCGAGCAGAACATCTTCCTCATCCGCGATGAGCAGGGGGCGCCCCAGATGGTCGGTAACATCATCACCGACATAACCGAGCGCAAGCAGGCCGAGGAGAGGCTGCGACGCGAGAAAGAACTTTCTGACGATATCATCAACAGCCTTCCCGGCCTTTTCTACATTATGGATGAGGAACGGTTGGTACGCTGGAACAAGAAATTCGAGGCCATCACCGGCTACTCGGCAGAGGAGTTGGGAAAGATGCACTGTCCCGACTTCCACGAAAAGGCCGACAAAGTGCATATGGTAGATCGAATGCAAGCGGTCTTTCGCGAAGGCACCGCCGAAGCCGAAGCAGAAATCGTGACAAAGTACGGCAGGAGGATTCCCTTCTATTTCACCGGATTGCGCAGCGTGCTCGACGGGAAACCCCACGTCGTAGGCGTGGGCATTGACATTACCAAGCAGAAGCAGACTGAAATGGAGCTGGCGAAGGCAAGAGACGAAGCGGAAGCCGCCAACCGGGCCAAGAGCGAATTCCTGGCCAACATGAGCCACGAAATCCGCACCCCCATGACGGCCATTCTGGGGTACGCCGAACTGCTTCGTAGCGAAGGCGATTTGTCCAAGGCCCCTCCGAAACGCGTCGAGGCCATCGACACGATCATTCGCAACGGCAACCACCTGCTCAACCTCATCGGCGATATCCTCGACCTGTCCAAGATCGAGGCAGCCAAGATGACGGCCGAGTCAAGGGAGTGTTCACCGTGGCATATTGTTGAGGAGGTCGTCTCGTCAACGCAAGACAGTGCGCAACGCAAGGCCCTGAAACTGAGCGTGGAACATGCTTTTCCCCTTCCTCGGACGATCCGAACCGATCCGGTACGGCTGAAGCAGGTTCTAATCAACTTGATAGGTAACGCGGTCAAGTTTACCGAACACGGCGGCGTGCGAATCGGTGTGCGCTGCACGCAACACCTTGACACTACGCCACCCATCAAACCGGGGCCCATCATGCAGTTTGTCGTGACCGATACCGGAATCGGCGTGACAAAAGAACAAATGAATAGTATCTTCCAACCTTTCACGCAGGCCGATGCAACCCATACTCGTCGCTTCGGTGGAACGGGGCTGGGCCTGACGATCTCGAAACGCCTGGCGGTGATGCTCGGCGGCGACATCCAAGTGGAAAGTGAGCCGGACAAGGGCAGCACGTTCACGCTGACGATTGATCCGGGGCCGTTGGATGGCGTGCCCATGTTTGACGAGTCCCCGGGAGCCTCGGCCGAAGAAGAGCCGGCCGCTCTCAGAACCAGACTGGATTGCCGAGTGCTGCTGGCCGAAGACGGCCTCGACAATCAGCGACTGATAGCGTTTCTGCTCAAGAAGGCCGGGGCCGAGGTTGCCGTGGCCGAAAATGGGCAGATCGCTTGCGATCTTGCCCTGGCGGCCCGAGACGAGGGTAATCCCTTCGACGTGATCCTGATGGACATGCAGATGCCAGTCATGGACGGCTACGACGCGACCGCCAAACTCCGCGAAGCGGACTATACCGGGCCGATCATCGCATTGACGGCGTACGCCATGAGCGAGGACCGGAACAAGTGCCTGGCGGCCGGTTGCGACGACTACATGACCAAGCCGATTGACCGTGAGAAGTTGACTTCCGTGGTAGCCGAATACGACTCCCGGCAAGAACTCCACACGGCCGGCGACGCCCGATAGCTTACAATACGCCAGCCGCGCCGAGACGACGTACTCCGGTACCGAAGTACGCCGTCATCAGCGCGATGAAAGCGTTGCCGCGGACACGTACGGAAACCGCCTACACGGGCCGCTTCTCTCTCTTGATCCTGCAACAACCTGGCGAGCCCTTGTCCAGACCGCACTTCGTGCATTTTACCGTATTGGGCTTGCAGCACTTGTCCGATCCCTTGATCTGACCGCAATAGGTGCATAGGCAGACGGGCTTCTTCGCGCCGGCCAGTCGGCAACAGCCGGGTGAGCCCTTGTGCAGGCCGCACTTGGGACACTTGTCCGCGCCGGGCTTGCAGCAGAGCGCCGAACCCTTGATCTGTCCGCACTTGCAACACAGCACGCAAGTCCCCGGCTTCTTGGCGTTTTCCTTTTCCTCCGCGCTCGCCACGCCGTCGCCCCACCTGGTCAACATGGCCGCCGGTGCAATCAGCACTGCCTTCAAGATGTCTCGTCGTCTCATCGCTTCTCTCCTTCTCAAGAGCGGTCAATACGGATCTCGCCCAACAACGCTGCTGAGCCCAGAGTCTTAATGGTAATCGGTGCGTCCGCGCCGTGCAACAAATCGAATCGCCGCCGGCCGATTGCGGGTGTCCCGGACACCACCAGGCCCGCCGGCACGGTCGTTGGGCAAGGAGGCCTGACGATGAAGATCCCGCAAAGTGGGGATGAAGACAAAGGTCGCGAGCGGGGGCGGCACCTGGAAACGGTGGATTACAGTTCGCGCTGACTCTAGCCACCACTTGTGCTATGCTACCGGGTGCTTCGTTGATGAAGCAACCGAGGAGGAGTGCTTGTTACGACTAGAACCATTGAAACTGATACGGCACACCCATGCTCACCGACAACATTCTCGACCTGATTGGAGACACGCCGCTCGTTCGACTCAAGGGAGAGAGCATCTTCGCCAAGGCCGAGTTTCTCAATCCGGGCGGAAGCATCAAGGACCGCGTTGCGTTGGCCATGCTCGAAGGGGCCGAACGGGACGGGCGGCTGAGCCCCGACTCGATTATCTGCGAGCCCACCAGCGGCAACACCGGCATCGGCGTTGCCCTGATCGGGCGGCTGAAAGGCTATCCGGTCAAGATTGTCATGCCCGAGGGTATGAGCGAAGAACGGAAAAAAATCATCAAGGCCCTCGGCGCCGAATTGGTCCTCACGCCCGATGAGGAGAGCATCGACGGGGCGGTCCGAAAGGCCAATGAGATCGCCGCCGCCGATTCCCGGGTGTTCGTCCCACAACAGTTCCAGAACCCCGACAATCCGCGCTGCCACTACGAAAACACGGCGCACGAATTGTGGCGGCAGATCCGAGGCGACGTCGATTGCTTCGTGGCCGGCGTCGGCAGCGGCGGGACGTTGCAGGGCGTGGGCACGTTCCTCAAGGAGCACAAGCCGGACGCGAAACTCGTGGCCGTCGAGCCGAAGAACGTCTCGGCATTGTTGGGCCACGAGCCGGGTTTGCATCAGATCCAAGGCATCGGCGATGGTTTTGTCCCCGCCGTGCTCGACATCTCCATTGTCGACGAAGTCATCGAAGTGACCGATGAAGACGCTATTGAAACCACACGACAACTCGGCCGCGATCTGGGACTGCTGGTCGGTGTCTCTTCGGGTGCGAATGTGTGGGCGGCCCGGCAGTTGGTCAAGAGCGTGGACGGCAACATCGCCACCGTGTTGCCCGATCGGGCCGAACGGTACTTCAGTACCGCACTATTGTGAGAAAGCGGCCGATGCCGCGGAAGTCAACTTGCACGGGACTCATGCCGCCGCCTGACGAAGCTGGTCCAGCGCCTTTTGGGCCTCAGCCCGGACCTTGGCGTCTTCGTCGATCAGCAGCCCGCTGAGTTCCGAGATCGCGCATACGGCCCGCTTCCCGTGCAGTCGCAGCGCTCCGGCAGCGTTTCGTCGTACGACGGGGTCGTCGTCGTGCAATTGCCGGACTAGTTTTGCGATCAGTGAATCTGATTGGCCGACCATCATCCATTACCCGATATCGTGTCCCGTTCTGAGTAGGTCTCTTTGTGGCGATACGGCTGCGCCAGTGTTGCGAGTTTTTCTTGTATCGGCCGTGATTTCATTTGAACTTCAGAATTCCTGACGCAGGGATCCACTTCACGGTGTTTTTCTGGTATCTTGCTGGAATGCGCTATCCCGGTAAACTCCAGATAGCACTGGTTCGGCAAGGGTCTTCAGGCCGGTCCTGAAGGCCCGTCGACGGCCACGGCCCTTTCAATACCACAATACCAGCTTAACAAAGGAGATTGACCATGGCATCTGAAGTCACGCGTCGGAGGTTTCTGGGAACTGCCAGCACGGTGGTTGCCGCCGGAGCGGCGGTCAACGCCGCGGCGGCGGAGCCCGACGAATCCGGACAGGCCGGAGCGATCAAGATCGTGGGCGTCTGTTGCAGCCCGCGCAAAGGAAAAACCACCAGCACTTCTTTGGCCGTATGTCTGGAAGCCGCCCGGGAGGTCGACGAGAGGATCGAAAGCGAACTGATTGAACTGGCGGGCATGAAGATCGATGGTTCGCTGGCAGCGGGCCTGCCCTTGGAACCGGGACAGCAGGACGATTTCCCCGGGCTCGTCCCAAAACTCTCTGATTCAAAGGTGGCCGGGATTATCATCGGGACGCCGGTCTACTTCGGAAACATGACTTCGTTGTGCAAGGCGTTTCTCGATCGCTGTATCGTATTCCGCAAGGACAATCTTGCTTTGGCAAACAAAGTTGCCGGTGTGTTGGCCGTCGGCGGGGCTCGCAACGGCGGACAGGAACTGACTATCCAGTCGGTACAGACCGCGCTATTGTGTCAGGAAATGATCATCGTAGGCGACGGCAGGCCAACCGCCCATTTCGGTGCTACCGTCTGGAATAACGGCAAGGGAGACGTAACCGACGACGAGTTCGGCATGGCTACCACCCGGAACCTTGGGCGTCGCGTGGCCGAGTTGGCCTTGCGCATGTCCGGCGGGGCCGGCAGCTAGGACAGTTGGACAACCAGAATGTTGCCCTCGGAAGAAACCGGATAAGCCTTCAGAGGGCCATTCGCAAATCCACTGATCTTCTCACCGTTGGTTTTGAATCTGCTTCCGCCGAGGCTGGCACACTTGAAACACTTGTCGTCCGGGCGATACTCGACTTCAACGCCTCGGTGCGTGCAGTTGATTGATGTCGCCACATAGACATCTTCCGCTATTCGAGCGACCATCAAGGAATCGTCGATGGTCGGATCGAGGATTTTGACGGCCCCTCCGACGAGTGCAAGCTCGGGGACCTGGTCAAGACGTATGTTGATACTCTTGTCGTCCACAATGTCGTAGGCATCGGGGGCAATATCCGGAGTATTTCCCTCTCCGGATACTGTTGCCCAGCCTGTCTTGGTACACAGACAAGCGCCTGCTACGGCTGCGGCCGCGGCGGTCGCACCACCTGCAAGAAATGCCTTTCTCGATATTTTCTTCACGGTCGATCCTTTCGGTTGTTGCGGGATGCGACTACGAATGTCCCGGACAGTCCCCGGCTCCCATACCGGCCAGTCGCGATACGATGCTCGCCTAGACTACACCTTCTTGCAGCATCGCATCAGCAACCTTGACAAACCCGGCGACGTTGGCGCCCCGGACGTAATTGGTGAAATCGCCGTTCTTGCCGTACTGCACACAGCTTTCGTGAATCGACCGCATGATCTGACGCAATCGCTGGTCGACTTCCTCCCGCGGCCATCGCATGAACGTTCGATTCTGAGCCATCTCCAATCCGGAAACCGCCACGCCCCCGGCGTTGGCCGCCTTGCCCGGGCCGAACAGGACCTTGGCGCCGAGAAAAACATCTACACCCTCCGCCTCGGTGGGCATGTTGGCACCCTCCGACACACAGATGCAGCCGTTCTCGACGAGTGTCTTCGCATCTGTCGCGTTGATCTCGTTCTGCGTGGCACTGGGGAAGGCCAATTGGCACTTAACGCCCCAGGGGTTCTCGTTGGCGTGGTACTTGGCGCCCTTGAACTTCTCCGCGTACTGGTGGATACGTCCGCGACGCACGTTCTTCAACTCCATTACCCAGGCCAGCTTCTCTTCGTCGATGCCGTCCTCGTCGACGATCGTGCCGCCTGAGTCGGACAAAGTGATCACTTTCGCGCCAAGTTGCAACAGCTTCTCCACGGTGTACTGAGCCACATTGCCCGAACCAGACACGGCCGCGACCTTGCCCCGGCAACTCTCGCCCCGGCTGCCCAGCATCTCCTCGGCGAAGTAAACCGCACCATACCCGGTCGCCTCCGGGCGGATCAGCGAGCCGCCGTACTCGAGTCCCTTTCCGGTGAGCACACCCGCAAACTGATTGGCTAGTCTCTTGTACTGTCCGAACAAGTAGCCGATCTCCCGGCCACCCACTCCAATATCACCCGCCGGCACGTCGGTGTCGGGACCGATGTGACGGAAGAGTTCGCTCATGAACGACTGACAGAAACGCATTACCTCGTTGTCGCTCTTACCCTTGGGATCGAAATCCGAACCACCTTTTCCACCACCCATCGACAAGGTTGTCAGACTGTTCTTGAAGACCTGCTCAAAGGCAAGGAACTTCAGTACTCCCAGCGTGACGGTGGGGTGGAATCGCAGCCCACCCTTGTAAGGTCCAATTGCGCTGTTCATCTCAATGCGGAATCCGCGGTTGACTTGCACCTGTCCCTGATCGTCCACCCAGGGCACGCGAAACATGAGTACCCGTTCTGGTTCAACCATCCGCTCGATAATCTTCGCCTCGCGATAGGCAGGTGTTTTCTCGATCACGGGCATGACCGATTCGACTACTTCTCGTACCGCCTGGTGAAACTCGGGCTGTGCCGGGTTCCTCACCACGACCTGGTCCATAAACGCGTCAACGGCATTGGTAGTTGTAGGCATTCTCTCGACTTTCCCCTTACGGCTGGCAAGCGATTTGGCAGAAGACGTGTGCCGTCTATCCGCGCAAGCGGCATCGCGCTATCTGACGAGACGGTCAAACCGGCACACTGCACGTCAAATTGTTCCATTATTGTATTGCATCACAAGGTCTGGTAAAGCCCTGTGACGTCCAGAATTCCCGAGAACCACCGTTTGCCTAATAGTAATGATTGGTTATCCTAATACTACCCCGGCACTGGACACTGAAAGCAATACAGGAGAGAATCGACCTGGGGACTGACTGGCAGCCAGCATTTCGGGCACAGGTGGCAATATAGAGATATGTCCCAAGTCAATATCCATTTGAGTACGGGACTTCCCGGACTGGATCGGGCCCTGCGGGGGTTGATCCCGGGAGATAACATCGTCTGGCAAGTTGCCTGTGTTGAAGACTACGTCCCGTTCATCCAACCATATTTCAGGAGCGCCCACGATCGGGGAAGGCACCTGGTGTACTTCCGCTTTGCGAAGCATGAAGCGCTACTGGCCGATCAATCCGGTGTTGAGACGCACACGCTGGATCCATACGCAGGGTTCCAGAACTTCATCGCAGACATTCACCAGGTAATCAACAAGTCCGAGCCCGGCACCTGGTACGTCTTCGACTGTCTGTCGGAACTCCCCGTCGCTTGGCGCAGCGATACGATGCTCGGCAATTTCTTCGTACTTACTTGCCCTTACCTCTACGACGTGGACGCGATTGCGTATTTCGGCCTGACACGGCATTCTCATGCCTCTGAGGCCGTCACGCAGATCATGGATACCACGCAGGTGTTTGTCGACATCTATCGGCACAGAGGGCAGTTGTACGTCCATCCGGTCAAGGTGCAGCAGCGGCACTCACCCACCATGTACATGCTTCACGTGTGGCAGAAAGACGACTTCCTGCCGGTTAGCGACAGCGCCACCACCGCCGAAATTCTCAGCACCACACCTTGTTTTCCCATAGAATCCAACCGATCCAACCAAGGTGTCTGGTACGACACATTTGGCCGTGCGGAGGAGGCGCGTGCGGCGGCTCGCAGGGATGATCTACATCAGCAACGGGACTGCAACGTCTTGCAGCAGTTGCTCCGCACCGCCATTACCCGTGACCCTCGAATGCTGGAGTTGGCCGAACGATATCTTACGATCGAGGATGTTCTGGCGATCGGCCGGCGGATTATCGGGACGGGCCTGATCGGCGGCAAGGCTATTGGAATGCTTCTGGCCCGGGCTATTCTGAAGCGAACGGATCCGGACTGGAACGAAATCCTGGAAGTCCACGACTCCTTCTACGTCGGCTCGGACGTGTTTTACACTTTTCTGGTACAAAACGGTCTCTGGTGGGAATGGCAGAAACACCGGCAGTCAGAACAGTCTTTGCGTGAGGCGCAGTATGTGCGTCGACGTATCGTGGTGGGCAAGTTTCCCAAGCGGATTCAGACCCAGTTTCAGAGGATGCTGCACTATTTCGGTCAGTCCCCGATGATTGTCCGGTCCAGCAGCCTTTTGGAGGATGGTTTCGGCCATTCATTTGCCGGCAAGTATGAAAGCGTGTTCCTGGCCAACCAGGGCTCCCCCGAACAACGCCTGCATGATTTCATGTCAGCGGTCCGAACCATCTATGCCAGTATGATGGGTGAAGAAGCACTGACTTATCGGAAGCGGCGGGGAATACTCGACGAAGATGAGCAGATGGCTTTGCTGGTGCAGCGTGTGTCCGGCGCGGTACACGACAAACTGTTTTTCCCGCATCTGGCCGGTGTCGGCTTCTCATACAACCCCTACGTCTGGAGTGACAAGATCGATGCCTGGGCAGGCGTGCTGCGATTGGTCTTCGGTCTTGGCACTAGGGCGGTCGACCGAACCGACGACGATTATCCCCGGGTAGTGGCGCTAAACGCACCGCAGCGGCGGCCGGTGGCAAACTACGATGACCTTCTGCAGTACGTTCAACGGCAGGTAGACGTCCTCGACCTGCAGGCCAACCAACTCATCACCCAGGACTTCGAGGACGTGGCTCGGGAAAGCCCGGACTTGCCGATTGAAGTACTCGCCTCGCGCGACGAGAGGCTGGAGAATTTTCCCCCCGGTGGAGGCCGTCAGGGGCGATTTCCCTGGGTGCTTACCTTCGACACCCTGTTGAAGGAAACTGATTACGTCCCAACCATGCGCCGGATGCTCAAACAGATTCAGGATGCCTATGGATGTCCAGTGGACGTGGAATTCACTGCGAATCTTCACCGGGAGAACACGTTCGTGATCAATCTGGTTCAGTGTCGCCCCTTGCAGGTCAAGAGCGAGGGAACCATTGTGGATCCTCCCGCGCGGATCGACGCCGAGGATCTGGTCCTTCGAACTCATGGTGCGGTCCTCGGACACAGCCGCATCTGCAACGTGGACCGGATCATTTACGTCGTTCCCTCGGTCTATGGACGCCTTCCGCCGCGTGACTGCTATTCGGTGGCACGACTCATAGGTAAACTGGTTCGTCTGGAAGGACCCCAGCGGCCGGAAACCATCATGCTTCTCGGACCCGGCCGCTGGGGAACTTCCATGCCTTCGTTGGGTGTCCCGGTGACCTTCGGCGAAATCAGTAACGTTTCCATCCTCAGCGAAATGGTTGTAATGCGCGAAAACCTTGTGCCGGATGTCTCCCTCGGGACACATTTTTTCAACGAATTGGTGGAGGCCGATATCCTTTACTTCGCCCTGTTCCCTGACCGAGAGGGCAACACGCTCCATTCCGCGTTTCTGGACCGGTCGCCGAATCGGCTCCCGGACTTGATGCCCGAAGAAAGCAAATGGTCCAATGCGATTCGTGTCATCGACAGCCCCCGCCCCGGCACGGAAGGATCGCTGGTTCTTCATGCCAATACACTCACCCAGGACGTGGTCTGCTACCGCAAAGCTCGCCAGCCGTAGGGCGGACAATTAGCCGTCGAGGATCGACTCGGCCTCTTCCATCCCGGCGTCCATGACGTAGGGGATGCCGGATACCTTGGCGGCCTCCTCCGTCAGAGACACGATGTCGGAACGGGTCAGAGTGTCGAGACGGAAGCTGCGGGCACCGGCCATCAGTTGACTCAGACCCGTTTTCAGCTTGTCGACGTAGGTGTACATCGCAACGGCCCCCAAGGGCATCTCGTCCATCTTTCTCTTGCCGAACCTCTCGGCAAGCGTCGCATAGGTGGCAAAGATCTGCTCGGGACTGTCGCCGAACTCGCTGACCGTCTTGGGCAAATCCTTCCACTGCGTTTCGCCCTTCTTGCGGAGTAACGCCTGGACGTTGTCACCGACGAACCCGGGGATCATCAGCGCCCTGCCCATGCAGATCGCCTTGAAGTAGGGCGCCCCCATGGCCAGGACCTTTAGGAGGTGGTCTTCGGTGGAGAAGCCGCCGGCCATGGCCAGGTCCGGTACCCATTCGCCGCGGGTGGCCAGCCGCTTGGCAAAGTTGCAGGCCATCGCCTGCAAATAGAAGGTGGGAATCCCCCACTCTTCCATCATCCGCCACGGACTCATGCCGGTGCCGCCGCCGGACCCGTCGATCGTCAACAGGTCGACGCGAGCCCTCGACGACCACTTCAGCGCCATGGCCAACTCGCGCGG
>Ga0180429_10000738_pt1 | contig 28664 bp, 18 predicted proteins | sample SS_ome_FD_132428 | JGI IMG/M metagenome (GOLD analysis project Ga0180429, IMG submission 132428) | Hypersaline lake sediment archaeal communities from the Salton Sea, California, USA - SS_1_S_1 metaG | ecosystem: Environmental > Aquatic > Non-marine Saline and Alkaline > Hypersaline > Sediment ...
CGATACTCACACCCGCGGACAGCATTCGATCTGGATCGAACTCAACGCGCACTTCGTAGGGCCGCGCACCTATCAGATCAACCGAGCCGACTCCATCGACAGCTTGCAGCCTCTCAACAACTGTATCCTCAGCAAGGCTAGATAATTCAGCCAGTTCGTGCTGCGAGGAGCTTAGAGCGAGTGAAAGGATCGGCTCATTTGCGGGATTGAATTTCTGGATGAGTGTTTTGTTAACCTCAGCAGGAAAATCTGCAATAACCGGAGCCGCGCGGTCTTTAACATCCTGGGTCGCTTCACCAATTTCCGTTTTAAGACTAAAAGTAAGAAAGACAAAGCCTACATTTTGACGCGACCATGATTCGATACTTTTAATTCCTTCAACAGTGTTACAAGCTTTCTCCAGTGGCTTTACACAGACTTTTTCCATTGTTTCTGCACTAGCCCCAGGATATTCAACACTGATGAAAAGGAAGGGGAATTCTACATCGGGCATTTCATCAATATTCAGCCGAGAGCGACTCACTAGCCCAAGAACGAGAATCGCTAACATAACCATGGTGGTGGTTATCGGCCGTAGAACAGCGATTCGGGTTAGAAACAAGCGCTTCCTCTACTAATGCGTTGCTACGCGATGTGATTTAGATTGGCGACGGGGGATTATAAACGTTGGCACTTAAATTGAATAGCCTAAATAAACCATGCGGTAGCGGCGCACGCGAGAGTGGTAACTGAATATACGATACAAGCTAAGGATCAATATGGCAGAAGCTGAAGACTAACCAAGGTATAAACCCGGTCCGGGGACATACGGCAGGCTCCGGAACCGCTAACCCGCACATCCCCGGACAGCAGGATTATACCCGCGAAACGGCGAAATGCAACATGTTTCAGCTGTGTTTCACGGAGGCTGGTTTTACCAGGTGTAGGAAACGAGGAGCCTGAGTTCTCGATCGTCGAAGTGAAAGCCCGGAACCAGGTCCTTGAGGTTGTGCGACAGCGTATACGTAACGCGCCATTCAACGCCGTCATACGGACAGTATCGTGCTTCCAGCTCAGTGCCCTCGTAGTTGGTGGCGTACTTGCCGCGGTTGACGGCCGCCAGCACCGCGTCCTGCTCCACGATCACATGCTCCAGGCCGAACTGCCAGTCGCCGGGATCGCCACGCCGGCCCACCCTGACGCCAGTCAGCACTGCATCGCACTCGCCTTGCGCCGGGCCACGCGCGCCCAGGTTCCGCGCATACTCGCATTCGAGTTCAATCGGCCAGTCGCCGTCCGCCCGCATTACGCCGTTGAGCCACAGGTCCGCGATCCGGAAGTCCGAGACCAGCGGATTCATCGGGTTGCCGTCCACCACAGCGTTGGTCGTTACGCCGCCACTCGCGGGGCCGCCGACGCGCCAGTCGCCGCCGGCCACCGCCGCCTGGATCGTGTCCGCATTGCTGAGTCCGTGGTAGGACAGCGCCGCATCCCAGCTGACTGACTTGGCAACCTCCCAACGTGAATCCAGACGGGCGCTCAACACTCGGGCCGGCCCGCTTCCTTCGCAGCCGCTCAGCAGCTGCGCGCCCAGCAGGGACAGCCGGATGCGAGCCAGCTCACCCCCGTTGGGCTCCCAGCGATACTGAGCGTAGCCACCACTCATATAGAGATCGTTGTCGATGGTGAGTTGCGTCAGTTCGAACGGAAACGTGAACCGCCCGCCCTGCAGCCTCAGGCTTTGCCCTCTGCCGGTTTCAAGGTCCTTGCGCAGCCAGTACTCCTCGAGTCCCAGCCACCGCTTATCGCCAAGATCGTCCACACCAACCCAGTTGGTCAGCGGTCGGCCCTCTCGCCCGGACCGCAACGCGGCCCGCAGCCGCCAGTCACCGGCGAATTCCAGGTTGGCTCCCAAGAGCAGCGCGACATCGCGTTCGTAACCCCTGTCAGTCACTCCGCCGTCGTCGTCCCCCGCTAAGCGGCGCAGTTCCTCATAGCGATACTCCACCTCGCCGTCGAGCCAGAATCGCTCGATCACCCCTCGCTCTGACTCGTCGGCTGCCCGAGATTCCGCGAACCCGCCAGGCAGTTCGTCGTCTTCCTGTTCGTCCCGTGACTTGATGACCACCACGCAGTCGCTGGGTACACTCTCACCTCGATCTGGCGTCAGGGCGGCCTTGGCGGCGTTCTCATCACTGCCGTCATCCGCGTTCGCGTGCAGGGGAATCACAGCCAAGGCCAGCACGAGCCAGACCGTCAGCATCAACTTAGGCACTCTGACCAACAGGATGCAGCGGCTAATGGCGTTCAATGCTCGCCACATCGTCATCTTCCTGCTGACCCGCGGGTGCCTGCGGGGGGGCCTTGCTGGTCGGGACGCTGCCCTTGCTCGCCGGTGGTGTTGCGCCGGGTCGGAGCCCGTTGCGCTGGCCCATCGCCGTGTGGTCGTTGATCAGCTTGATGACCCATAGCACTAGCCCGATAAACGCCGCGCCGAAGATCGCCGTGAAGTATTGGTGCAGGCCGCAGGCCATGCCGAGAATGATGGCGAAGAACACCATGGTGGTGTCCTTCGGATCCTGCATCCGCGTGCGGTAGCGGATCATCGCCAGTGCACCGGCGAGTCCAAAGGCGCGCACCAGGTTATTGGCCACGATCAGCCACACCAGCGAGCCGCCCAGGCAGAGCAGCACCAGGGTATAGACCATCTGGCCACGCCGTTCTTTCTTGCCGGTATAGGTGATGTGATAGGCGAGCGCCAGATATCCGCCGAGCAGTGCCGCAACCGTCAGCGCGATGATGACGTCCAGCATCGCGCCGTTGGTTTGCGGCCCGGCTTGCGCGGCGCTGCTTAGTGCTTCGACGAACTGCTCCAGATCACGCTCCTCTTAAGCCTGTCGGCTTGCGCACCCGGTCCGGTCTCTTGCAGCTATAGGGGTCCGGCGCATTATACTTCAGTTTCAGCTGTTCGCGGATGATCAGCGCCGCCTTTCATCCGGATTCAACGCTGCTGATCGCCGGCCAGCGTCAGCAGTCTGAGGCCCGTGGCATTCACCGTATAGGTGTCGAACTGCTCCTCGACGGTGCCGCTGACCACAAACGGCCCGGCGTAGACGGTCAGGTGCGCCAGCCGCTCGTAGGCCTGGGGGAACAGCACCACCTCGAAGGTACCGCTCAGGTCCTCCATGCTCATGAACTTCAGCGCGCGGCGGCTGTGCTCGTAATAGTGATACGGCGGGGGGCGCCCATTGCTGGTGCTGCGAATGATCCCCAGCTCGGCCGCGGCGCTCTCCCGCGGCTCATCCTCGTCCAGCTCATCCGCCGCCAGCGGATTGGGGCCACCGTGATCCCCGCCCTGCAGCGCCAGCGTATCGCGCACCGCCCGGCGTCGCGTCAGGTCCACGCGCTTGGTCGCGATGCACCAGCCCAGCAGCCGCACGGGCCTGCCCACGTACCGCGGCAGCTCACGCGCCCGGATCACACCTTTCACCTGCCCGGCCACCAGCGTCAGCGGATGCCGGCTGACCAGCATACCGAAGTGCTCCAGCTCCAGGTTGCAGCGCGTCTGCTCGTCGTGGTCGCTAAGCCTGGCGCCCACCTGCCGTGAGAAGTCCGCCAGCCGTTCGTCCTCGCTGAGCGGCAGGCTGCCGCCCCGCAAGCCGGCACGGTGCTCGCCGTCGGCCAGCCATTGCAGCTGCGGGCGGCTCATCTTCAGGCTGTCCAGCGCACCGCACTGAATCAGGATCTCAAGCTCGCCGCGGCCCGGGCGCGCGCGGCGGATGAATTCCGGCAGGCTGCTGTATGGGCCGGCTTGGGTGCGGGCGGTGACGATCCGCTCCAGGGCGGCAGTGCCGACGCCCTTGATCACCTGCAGCCCCACCCGCACCGCGTCGGGCTCGTGGGACGGGTCTCCGTGCCCGTCTGGCCCGCTCCCATCCTGTTGGTGCGCCAACCTGGCCGTCATCGGGACGGGCACGGAGTCCCGTCCCACCGAATACTCGGCCTTGTATTCCAGGTCGCTGTAATTCACATCGGGAGGCAGGATGCCGAGCCCCAGCCGCTCGGCTTCGCTGAGATAGGCCCGCGAGCCGTAGAAGCCCCCGCTGTGGCTGAGCACGGCGGCCATGAAGTCGGCCGGGTGGTGGGCCTTGAGATAGGCGACCTTCCAGCTCAGCGAGGCAAACGCCGCCGAGTGCGCCTTGCAGAACGAGTAGCCCGAAAAACTGGCGATCTGGCGCCAGATGGTCAGCGCGCTGGCGGTGTCGATGCCGTTCTTCTCACAGCCGGCCACGAACCGCTCGCGGACCTCATTCATCCGCTCGGCGCTGCGCAGCTTGCCGCTCATCGCGCGCCGGAGCAGGTCCGCCTCGGCCGGGCTCAGCCCCGCCAGCTCGTGGCCGACGCGGATCACGTCCTCCTGGTAGATCATCACGCCCCGGGTCTCCGGCAGCAGTTTCAGCATCAGCGGGTGGCTGGGCAGCTTGTGCTCCTGGCCGCGCACGCGCCGGATGTACTCCTGCATCATGCCGCTCTCGGCGACGCCGGGCCGGATCACGCTCGAAGCGGCGGTCAGCTCCAGAAACGTCTGGGTGCGCAGACGTTTAAGCAGCTGGCGCATCCCGGGGCTCTCGATGTAGAAACAGCCCATCGTCCGGCCCTCGCGGACCAATTCCACCGTGTCCGGGTCCTGCACCGCCGTTTCGAGGCGCTGAGTTGGCGGGCGGATCCCCCGCGCGGCCAGGCTTCTGAGCGTATCCTCCAGCGCGTCCAGCCCGCAGTTGCCCAGCAGGTCGATCTTGATCAGCCCGACGTCCTCGACGCTGAACATCTCGTACTGCGTGACGACGAAGCCCTTGGCCGCCCGCTGCAGCGCAGTATAGTCGGTCAGCCGCTCGGGCGCGATCACCACCCCGCCGCAGTGGATGCCCAGATGCCGCGGGCAGCCCCCCAGCTGGCTGGCCAGCGGGATGATGTGGCAGTAGGGCTCGGCTCTCAGATCGACGCCGCGCAGTTCGGCGAAGTCCTGCTTGATCGTCGTCAGGCCCTCCGCCGAGGTATGGGGGATACGCCGCGCGATGATGCTGATCTCCTTGTCGCTGAGGCCGAAGACCTTGCCCACCTCACGGAAGGCGCCCCGCGCGCGGAAGGTGACGTGCGTGCTGATCATCGCCACCCGTTCGCGCCCCCAGCGCTCGTAGACGAACTTGAGGATTTCATCGCGCCGCTTGGAGCTGAAATCGATATCGATGTCGGGCGGGCTCTGGCGCGCCGGGTTGAGGAAGCGCTCGAAGTACATGTTCAGCGCGATCGGGTCCACCGGCGTCAGGCCCAGCAGATAGCTGACGATGCTGTTGGCGGCGCTGCCGCGCCCCAGGCAGGGGATGCCGCGCCTGCCCGCCGCACGCACGATGTCGTAGACCGCCAGGAAGTAGCTGGTGTAGCCCAGCTTGTCGATGACGTCCAGTTCGTAGTCCAAGCGGCTTAAGTGCCGCTGGTCATAGCCGGCGGGGCTGTCGCCGCCGCGACCGTAGCGCCAGACCAGGCCGCGCTGGCAGAGGTCGCGTAGCGCACGCTGCGGGCTCTCGCCGCGGCTGAGCGGATAGTCGGGGAAGACCCATTTGCCCAGCTCAAAGTCCACCTCGCAGCCCTGGGCCAGCTCGCGCGCGGTGTCGAGCGCCTGCGGGCAGTCGTAGTAGTAGCCGCCCAGCTCCACCGGCGCCGACAGGTAGTGCTCCCGCGGGCAGACGCCTTGCGCGGTCTGCAGCGTGGCGTTCTGGCCGATCGCGCGCAGCACGTGGTGCACCGGCTGGTCCTGGGGCCGCAGGAAGCGCACGTCCGTGCAGGCTACCGGACTCAGCCTGAAGTGCGCCGCCAGCTTGAGCTGCCTGAGCTGGCGCGCGCGGCAGGCCTCCCCGTAGTCCGGCGCCAGGCGCACAAAAAGCCGCCGTGGACCGAGGCGCGGACCAAGGCGCCGCAGCAGTTCCACCTGGTCGGTGATTACGTAGCAGTGCCCCGTGCCGCGCTCCAGCGCCTCCGCCAGCTTGAAATCCGCGCGCAGCCGCCGCGCGCTGGCCAGCCGGCAGAGTTCGCCGTAGCCGTCGCGGTCGCGGGCGATCACCGTCGCGGCGGCACTCGGCACGCTGTCGGCATCCCCCTTGCGACCGTAGGGCGCACCCTTGCTGCCGGGCGGCAGCGGCTTCTTGCCGTCGAGATAGGCGGGATAATCACCGCCATCTCGTAGGGGCGAAGCCATGCTTCGCCCTGCATCCCCCGCGCCTTCACCGGGGGCGAAGCGTGGCTTCGCGCCTACCCCCCCTGCGACCGCATGCCCTTTGCTCGCCGGATCGGTCAGACTCAGGCCCAGCAGCGGCCTCAGGCCACACTTCAGCGCCGCCTTGTAGAAGCCGATCAGGCCATAGATGCCGTCCACGTCGCACAGCCCCAGGGTCTCGAAGCCCAGCTCCGCCGCCTGGGCGCACAGCGCCGCCGGCGAACTGACGCCGTCGTGAAACGAGTACCAGCTGCGCGCGTCGAGGTGCATCGCGCCCTACCCCGAGGCCCGCATCGGCATGAACCCGCTCTGGATACCCGCGGTGCTGTTGGCCTCCACCGGCCGCTGCTGCCTGATCCGCGCCACGCCCGGGCCGACCACCACCCCGTCGCGCCCGTAGCGCCGGCGGATGTGGTCAACCGCCACGAACAGCCACTGCTCGCGCTGCTCACGCGGCGTGGTAAACAGCTGCAGCTGGCTGGCGCCGGCGGTGAACCGCGAGAGGCGCACCCCCAGCAGCCGGATCCGCAGCCGCCGCCTGCAGCCCTCGCCGAACAGCTGCACCGCCCGCTCGAACACCGCGCTGTCGGCATCGGTCGCCTCGGGCAGGAAGCCGCCGTGGGTCAGGGTCTTGAAGTCGCTGTAGCGGATCTTGACCGTCACGTGGCGGGCGCGCAGGTCCTGCTCGCGCATCCGGCGGCAGGCGTCCTCGGTCAGCCGCCACAGCGTCTGCCGGATGACCGCCGGGTCGATCACGTCGCGCTCGAAGGTGGTCTCGTGGCCGATGCTCTTGGGGCGGCGCGAAAGGTCCGCCTCGCCCCGGCCGAACGCGCCGGTGTTGCCCGCCTGCCGGCGCACCGAACCGTCGCCCTCGCGCAGCGCCCGCACCACCGCGGTCAGCGCCAAGCCGAAGCTGTTATCCAACATCCGCTCCGGCAGGTCCAGCAGTTGGCCGACGCGGTGCACCCCCCGCGCCCGCAGCGCCGTCCCGATCGCCGGCCCGATGCCCGGCACCGCCTGGATATCGTGCGGCGCCAGAAACTGCTCCACCTCGCCGGGCAGCACGCGGAAGATGCCGTCGGGCTTGGCGTGGCGGCTGGCCATCTTGGCTGCGATCCGGCTGGGGGCGATACCGATCGACAGCGGCAGCCCCACTTCGTTGCGCACCCGCCGCCGCACGTGCTCGGCGAACTGCTCGATCCCGCCGTGGTCGCGCGCAAACAGCCGCTCGCAGCCGCTGATGTCCAGCTCGAACTCGTCGACGCTGCGGGCCTTGAAGTACGGCGCCTCGCCGCGCAGGATGTCCTGGACGCGCTTGCTGTAGAGCGTGTAGTTGCCGTGCAGCCCGTGGTGCAGGAACGCGGTTTTGGTGCGCAGCGGCCCGCCGGCGTCCTGCACCACCCGGTAGGCCTCGGCCATCGGCATCGCGCTGTGGATGCCCAGGCGGCGGGCCTCGTAGCTGCAGGCCGCCACCACCCCGCGCGAGCCCGGCTCGCCGCCGATGACCACCGGCCGGCCCCGAAGATCGGGCCGGTGCAGCCGCTCGACCTCAACGAAGAAGCAGTCCAGGTCCGCCAGACAGACTATCCGCGCGCTATACACACGTATAGTATATCATAACCAACGAAGAACCGCTATACTTGCGATCAGTGTTTTTTCGGGTTATACTTCAAATTCATACTTGAAATCACTCAAGTCACTAGGAGCTCTCAATGAAATTAAACTGGATCAAATGCGAAGGCGACCAGTGGTGTGCCCTTATGTCAGTCAACCTTGACGGCAGCCACTTCGACGACATGAAAGGAGTCTACGTCATCTGGCATGGCGGTAGCGACGCCCGCACCGTCCGCGTCGGACAGGGGGACATCAAAGACAGGCTGTCTGCCCACAGGAATGACACCTCAATCACGAGGCACGGCAAGAACGCCACCCTCTACGCTACATGGGCGCCCGCTGAACTCCAGTATCGCGACGGCATTGAACGGTATCTCTTCGACAGCCTTAAACCACTGGAAGGGGAACTCGCACCCGCCGCCAAGCCTATCCAAGTGAATCTCCCCTCGTAGACATAGCGGACAACACGCTACTCCAACCAACCAGCCACAGCATGTAGACAAGCATCGCCTAATCTGTTATCATCCTACTAATCCGGATCACCGGAGGTGGAAGGTCAGATGCCTTCGCGGCCGCAAGGCCGTTTTCTTTTCAGGGGAGCCACTTCCTGCCCCACCCCTCGATCTGCCCACCGGGGCTACGGTTGTACTTGCATGCCTCCAGGATAGCCGCTATCTGCCCACCGAAGTTGGCTGGTAAGCCCTGCCTGTTCTTGCGGGCAAGCGCACCCCTGAAGCTGGGATGCGCGATAAGGTCGGCCAGTTGCAGTCCCGCGATGTTGTTGGCCTTGGGTTTGACCTTCAACTGCGAACTGGTAAGGCGCTCTTCAAACTCACTTGGTGGGATGAACTCTGTGCCGCCAGCGTAGACCCGAGCAAACGAATCCTTCAGCCTCCGATCCTCGCGACCTTGACGAGACTCCGCCATCACGTCACCCACTTCCTCTCTGGCTCTTAGCCAGAGTACGAATCTCTCCACAAGAACGCGAAGGCAGTAGTGATACGGGTCATATCTCCACACGTGATAACGGTTCTTGTGCTCCAACTTGTCCATGACAACGGTTATCACTACGTAGTCCCATGAACGCAGCAGTCCCAAGAGCTCCTCATTGAACTGCGATTCCACTACAGCATCACGAAGCGCAGCAAATGGGTACTTCTTGTTCATCAACTCCTTGCGGTGCAGAATCAGCGGCTCATCCGGATGGTGCCGGAAAAACGCCGTCTTGAGACGCTCCATCTGAGGAACGACGACGTCGGCAACGTGATCGAGTTCCAAGATCACACCGGTCAGGCTCAAATACCTGTGGTTTGGGTCCGCCGACGCACCAAGGTCACTATTGCCAACCTCATCCACGTATAGCCGGTGCTTCACCAAGCGAGTCTACCGCCCGCGTCGCCATCAGCGCAACTCAACGGCTGCCTACCGTCAACACACGCGCCAATCGCGGATTGCATTGGTATACAATCCCTGCGATGCGCGCCATCGTGCTAACTTGCCTGCTGGCCGCCCTGCTGGCGGCGTTCAGCGCCTCGGCGCAGGACGAAACGCCCCAGGCAGCGCCCCACACCCCTGCGGAGTTGCTTGAGGACGGCTCCTGGACGATGGTGGTGCTGCCCGACATCCAGAGCTACGTGGACCACTCGGCGCACTACCCCCTGCTGGAGCAGGTCATCCAGTGGATCATCGACAACCGCGAGGCCTGCGATATCCGGCTGGTGCTGCAGGTCGGCGACATCGTCTTCCAGAACGGCGTCCCGCTGGCCAGCATGAGCAGCGGCGATCAGAACAGCCACCAGCAGTGGACCAACGCCCAGCGCGCCATGCACCGGCTGAACGGCATCGTTCCCTACATCATGGCGACAGGCAACCACGACTACGGTCTCGTCGACGCCGACGGCCGCTTCACCCAGTTCAACGACTTCTTCAAGCCTGCCGACAATCCCCTGATCGATCCCGCTGAGGGCGGCATCCTGGCCGAGTTGGGGCCCAACGCCTATGGCAACCTGACGCTGGAGAACGCCTGCTACGACTTCACCGCACCTGACGGCCGCCAGCTACTGATCCTGGCCCTCGAGTGGGGGCCGCGCCAGGCCGCCGTGGACTGGGCGCGCGAGGTGGCCGGCCGCGAGCAGTACGCGGGCCACACCAAGGTGCTGCTGACCCACGCCTACCTCTATCACGACGACACCCGCTACGACTGGGCCGGCAAGGGGACGGATCAGGGCGCGACTCCCCACGCTTACTCCGGCACTAGCGAGGACACCAATGATGGCGAGGAGCTGTGGACCGAACTCGTGAACATGATTCCGGGCTTCGAGCTGGTGCTCTGCGGACACGTCGGCGGCGACATGGTGGGCTATCTCGCCAGCGAAAGCGTCCACGGCGCCACGGTGCACCAGCTGATGTTCAACGCCCAGTTCCTGCCGCTGGGCGGCGAGGGCTGGATCAGGCTGCTGGAATTCAGGCCCGACGGCAGGACGGTGCAGGTCAGGACCTATTCGCCCTGGTTCGCGGACGACGACGACCCGGCGACCTCGCCGTGGCGTACCGCGCCGGATGACGAGTTCCTGATTCAGCTCTCTCTTCTCGATCCCGACTGAACCGGCCGGCGAGAGACCCGTCGTCAGTGCAACTCGTTGCCGTCGTCGTCGATCCGCCGCTGCACCTTGGCCCAGGACTCCGTGATCAGGAAGCTCTCCTCCATATTGGCCACCATCCGCTCGAAGCGCGGCATCGGCACCGCGAAGCTCAGCACCCGGGCCGGCACGCAGGGCCGCGCGGAGACGTCCATCATGCCCAGGACGGCCCGCGGATTCTCGCTCAGCAGTTCCAGATAGGGGTGGTGCACGATCGAGCCGCAACCCGCGGCAAACGGCACCCGTACGGCATCCACGTCCGCATCGTCGAAGCCCGACAGCGTGAACAGGCCGGACAGCACGTCGGGGGTGGCGAAGAACACCACCACCTCCGGGCGATCGTCGGCTGCGAGGTTGTCCCAACGCTTGAAGATGATGTACCGTGCCGGCGCCTCGAACTGCGGTGCCTCCTCCACCAGCTGGCGCACCAGTTCCGGCGACTTCTTGTAGCGCTCGCCCTCCAGTTTGCCGGGAATACCGCAGGACAGGAAGTAATCGAAGTTGGGGGCAAGCTCCTGGGTAAAGCCCAGATAGCGCTTCGCCCCGCCACAGACGGCGCCCTCTACGCCAAAGCACAGGTCGCGCCCATCGCGGACACGGGCCAGATCGCAGATCATGCAGCGGTGCTGCTCCGACGGCGGCGCACGGTCGATACCCTCGTCAGTGTCCGAGTAGTAGTAGACGATCGGCAGTTCGGCGTGAGGGAAGAACCGGTCCCAGAGCAGAATGAAACGGTGCTGAATAGTGCTGTCCAAGTTGTACTCCCGGATATTGCTGGATGGGCTCAGATGATATCACTGCTACCTGTCACAGGACCATGGTATTCGCAGCACGTTCAAGCTGACCGGTCTGTCGTAGAATAGTGGCAAAGGCGTGAACGACACCCGAACGCGTCAGCGTCCTGTGGCAAAGAACCAGAGGTGACTCAAGTGAAGGGCAGTTCAGCAACACAAACGCAGCCCACATTCGTAGGGCGTCAGGACGAACTGGCAGAACTGATACGGCTGCTCGATAAGGGACAGCGTCTGATTACGATCGTTGCGCCGGGTGGTTACGGCAAGAGCAGGCTTGCCGCCCGGCTGTTGGAGCTCATGGTCCACGAGCGGCAGCGCGAGTGCTACGAGGTCTATCTTGGCCGGCTGGGTGACCACCGTCGGATTCCCTGGGCTGCCGCGGCGGCCGTCGGGCTCCAGTTGCGGGACGATCGCGATCCCCTGCCGCAGCTCGTCGATTTTCTTCGCGGCAGAAGCGCCCTGATCCACTTCGACAACTTCGAACATCTGCTGGACGGCACACCGCTCATCAGCAACCTGCTCACGGAGCTGCAGGGGCTGCAGGTGATTGCCACTTCGCGTGAGCCCCTCAGGCTTCCGGCGGAGCATCTGCTGCAGCTGGGGTCTCTGCCCGTGGCCAACGGCAACGGAGCCGCCCTCACGCGCCAACAACCGGCCGCTGTCAGGCTGTTCGCCGACCGCGCAGCGCTGGCTGACCGAGAGTTTGCGCTGACAGACCAGAACGAGCAGCAGGTAGCGGCTGTCTGCCGCGAGCTGGCGGGGGTGCCGCTGGCGATCGAACTGGCTGCGGCCTGGACAGACTCATTCGTGCTGGAGGAGCTACAGCGTGAGATTCAGCACCAGCTGGACATCAAGGCGCGCGATGCGGATGTACCTGAGCGCCAACGCAGCCTGCGTGCATCGTGCGACTGGTCATACTCGCTGCTGACTACGCACCAGCAACTGGCGTTGCGCTGCCTGTCCGTGTTTCGGGGCGGGTTCACGCTCGATGCGGCAGCCGCCGTTCTGCCGAGCATCGATCTGTCTGAGACTGTCGCGGCGCTGACTGAGAAAAGCTGGCTCAAAGCGGAGCCCCATCCCGCCGGCCAGCGCCACTACCTGCACAACGAGGCCATTCGGGAGTACGCCTATCAGCAACTCCTGAACTCCGGTGATTTCGATGTGGCCGCCGTTGCGCATTGCCGCTACTACAGCCAGCTCATCGAACGGCTCAGCGGCGGGCTCGTGCGCTCGGAGCAGGCAGCTGCACTGCGCGAGTTGGACGCCGAGCGCGAGAATATCCATCTTGCGCTGGACACGGCCGTACAGCGTGGCGACATCGAGTTGCAGCTGCCCCTGGTGCGACAGCTGCAGGAGTATCTGCTGCTGATCGGAGCCGCAGGGCCCTGCGCGCAGCAATACGAGCGTGTCCGTGAGAGTACAGCGGATAACGGCACCGCCGAGATCAGGATGCTGTGCGATCTGGCACTGGGCCGTTCGCTGACCAGACTTGGCAGCTACGAAGGTGCCCGACAGCACTGCATCCAGGCAGCCCTGACCGCGGGCAGTCTTCAGCAGCCTCACAGCGTGGCGGTCGCCGAATTCACGCTCGGCGACCTCGAACGGCTGGCCGGTGATCATGCCGCCGCCCGCCTTCATCTGCACCGCGGGCTGGCAGCAATGCGTGAGCTGCAAGACGACCGCGGCACGGCGCAGGCGCTGTTCGGCCTTGCTCGCGTGGCGGAAGTGGAGAGCGACTTCGCTGCAGCGCGACCATTGGTTGACGAAGCGCTCAGCATCTACAGATCCCTGGGAGACGATCACGGCGCGGCGCTCTGTCTGAACAGCCTGGGTAACATGGCTTACCGTGAAGGCGACTACACCGCCGCCCGTAAGCATCACGGCGCCAGCCTGGAGTTGCGCCGTCTGCTCGGCGATCGCTGGGGCATCGCGCAGTCTCTCAACAACCTGGGCAACGTCGAGTTCGCCGAATGCGATTATTCCGCCGCCTGGGCCCTGTACAGCGAGAGCCTGGACATCCGACGTTACATCGGGGAGCGCTTCGGCATCGCCGCGAGCCTTAATAACCTCGGCAATGTCCAGTACTGCGAAGGCAATTACGATGAGGCCCAGCAGCTGCACGAAGAAGGCCTGACAATCAAGCGGGCAATCGGTGACTACATTGGCTGTTCCTACTCTTTTAACAACCTGGGGAACATCGCGGTCAAGCGCGGTGAACACACCCGCGCCGCAGACTGTCTGCGTGATGCACTGACGATCGCGCGCGAGGTCGGCAGCCGTGAATGCATGATCGCTCCTCTGGCGATCAGCTGCAACCTGCTGGCCATCCAGAATGAGCACCGGATTGCGGCACAGCTGGCCGCCGGCGTCCGAGCGCAGCTGGCCAGATCAGGGCTGGCTCTCGATCCGATGGATGGTGGGATGCTGGAAGACGGAGCACACCTGGTCAGCAAACATCTCAAGCGCGAAGACGAGAACCAGGCCAAGGCGGCGGGCGAGTCCCTGAGCCTGGAAGACCTGGTTGATCTCGCCCTGCAGGAGCTTGCTGCAGATTAGCGGCTTGCAGGCGTACACCGCCCCCGCGGTCATGCAGGCGAGAGCTGTACCGGTGAGGGGCTCATTCAGCGCGATGACACCGAGTCAGTTGCCCAGGAACCGGTTCAGCCACGTCTTGGCCCCCTCGTGGTGTTTGACCAGAATCACTGGTGCCTGGCTGTAGCGCGCGATCTGCTCCGGAATCTTGCCGAACATTGCGCGCTGGAACCAGCCGACCGCCGTCGCGCCGACAATGATCGCATCGTAGCGGTTCTCCTTGGCCTCGCGGATCACGGTAGCGGGCACACTGCTGCCCGTCAGCAGCTTGCGATCCGCCTCAACATCGAAGGGGATTTCCGCCATGGTGTCGGCAACACCCTGGCGTGCCCGCGCTGTGGCTTCCTCACCGGCGTCTCCGCGCGCCACCCCCGCGAGCACCAGCACGCCGTCATCGGCCATCAGCGCCCCCGCGATGCTTGCCGCATAGCGCGCGCTTGGCCCACCGGCGGTGGGCAGCAGCAGGCGGCGGACGGGCACTTCCAGTCCCGGATCAAACTTGACGACCAGCAGGTTGCAGGGAGTGTTGTCGATCACCTGATCGACCACGCTGCCGAAGACCGTCTCGCGCTTGCCCGAGAAGCCGCGCCAGCCGAGGATCAGCATGTTGGCGCTCTCCTGCACCGCCATTCGCAGCAGCGCCCTCGCTGTCTTGTGGGCCACGCGCACCTCGGTCCGCACGCGCGTGTTACGCTGCTCGCCCTCGGCCCGGGCCAGCCTGAGCACCGACTCCCGCTGAGAAACGAACTTCAATCCTTCGCTGATCTCCAGCTGTACCGGCACCTCAACCACACTGACTGCCACGACTTCACCTTCGGGACCGTAGGGCTTGACCAGTTCGCAGGCCAGACCGACCAGCGTCGCCACATTGTCCGGATTGTAGACCGGCACCAGCACGCGGTATCTGGCGGGTCTCACGTCCGGCGCCCGCGATGGATAGGGCACGATCTCTTTCGGGGCCTGCCTGACGGCCTCGCGGTGGAAGAACGCGAAATAGACAGCCAGACCGATGACAATCCAGCCCAGGCTCACCGTCCAGCTGCGCAGCCCCTCGCTGCCCAGGTTGAGCTGGTACACCGCCAGGAACACGGAGGTCACCACGCCCAGCAGCGGCGGCCAGGGATAGAGCGGGATGCTGTAGCGCCGCTTGATGCTGCGGTCGTTGCGCAGAATCAGCACGGAGAGGTTCACCAGCGTGAACGTCAGCAGGAACATCACCGACGCGGCACTGCCCACCACCGCGATGTCGAGCGTGACGGCCAGCCCCAGCAGGATCACGCCCGTGACGACGATGGCGACGTGCGGCGTGCGCGCCCGCGAGTGGATGCTGGCCAGCACGCGCGGCAGCAGTCGGTCGCGCCCCATCGTGAAGGCCACGCGGCTGGACGCCAGGATTGTCGCGTTGAGCGCGCTGAGGGTGGAGAGCAGGCCGCCGAGTACGATCAACGCCACGCCGAAGGCGGGCATGAATGCCTTCGCGGCCTCGACGATCGCCGTCTCGCCCTTTTCTCCCAGCAACTGCCAGCTGCTGAGACCGCCCTCAGTCGGTACCGCGCCAATCGCAACGAAGAGGATCAGCAGGTAGAGCAGGACGGCGATACCCAGCGCGATGAAGATCGCCCGCGGGATGTTGCGCTCGGGATCCTGCACCTCCTCCGAGACGGTGGCGATCAGGTCGTAGCCCTCGAACGCGATGAACGTCAACCCCATCGCCACCACCACGCCGCCAACGCCGTTGGCGAAGAACGGCGTGAACGCGGCGGTGACCAGTTCGGGATTGGCGATCGCCTGCCAGAGACCGAAGCCCACGAATACAACCAGCACCACGATCTTGGAGACGGTGAAGATGTTCTCGGCCTTGCCGGTCACCTCGGCGCCGCGATAGTTGAGCGTCAGCAGCGCCACGCCGATCAGCACTGTCACGATCGCGACGTGACTGCCCGGCCACAGCGTCAGTGCCTCCTGTGCGGTCCGCGACAGCTCCGGCGTGTACTTGTGGAAGAACTCCCAGAAGTAGCTGCCGAAGCCCAGCGCGTACAGCGCGCAGGCCACCGTATAGGCGAACCACAGCATCCAGCCGGAGAGGAAACCCACCCAGGACGGGAAGGCGCGCTTGATGTAGGAATAGCCGCCGCCCGCCTCGGGGATCGCGCTGGCCAGCTCGGCGTAGCTGAAGGCGGTGAACAGCGTCACGATCCCGTTGAGACCGAAGGCCAGGATCGCCGCCGGGCCAGCCACCCCCGCCGCCAGGCCGGTCAGCACAAAGATGCCGGCGCCGATCATCGCGCCGACGCCGATCATGGTGGCGTCGAACAGCCCCAGGCTGCGCGCGAAGGTGACCTGGGTCTGTCCACCAGCTGGATTGCGCCCGCCTGCCATGCCTTCCCGGCGATCATTCTAACCTGCCGAACGCAGCGGGATGATCGGTGTCACCGCGGGATACAGCGGCGGTACACGCCGGAAGCCGGATTGGTGGAGGTACGGGGATTCGAACCCCGGACCTTACGGATGCGAACCGTACGCTCTACCAACTGAGCTATACCCCCACGCGCGGGCCAGACACTATAACACAAGCTATACCACTGATCAACGCGCTCACACCTGTCTGCGGCAGGTCCCGGTCCACAGCTCACCGGCTACCTCCTGACGCTGCGCAGGCCGGCCAGTGCTTCGTACAGCTCCTGGCCATCGGCCAGCTCCTCGAACGCCACGGTCAGCTCCAGCAGGTGCGGCTGGCTGGCGAACCGGTAGCGGCTGTCCGCCAGCGAAGCCCGGCGGTACCAATCGCCTTCATCCTCGTGGAGCCGAATCTCGAACAGCTTCTTGGTCCGGTTGTAGCTGATGCGCGAGAGCCCCAGTTCGGTCGCCAGGTTGCGAATGCGCACGACGGTCAGCAGGTTCCCCACTTCGGGCGGCGGATCGCCGAAGCGATCGGCCAGTTCGGCGGCGAAGGCCTCCAGCGATTCCTCGCTCTCCAGGGCCGCGAGGTCGCGCAGGATCTCGAGCCGCAGGACCGGGTCGCTGATGTACTGCTCGGAGATAAAGCTGGGCAGCGGCACGTCAACCTGGGCGCCGGGCCGCTCGCTGAGCAGCGGCGTGTCTTCCCAGTCCTCGATGTCGGCCTCGTCCAGCGCCCGCACGTCACTGATGCTGCGTGCCAGCAGCTCGCAGTAATATTCGAAGCCGACCTGCCGCGCCAAGCCGCTCTGCGCCTCGCCCAACAGATTGCCAGCACCGCGAATCCGCAGGTCACTCTGCGCAATCTCGTAGCCTGAACCCAGGTAGGCGTAGTTGTAAATCGCGTGCAGGCGGTTCTGCGCCTCCTCCGTGAGCACGCGGTTGGGCTGGTGGAAGAAGTAAGCATAGGCCTGCACGGCGCTGCGCCCCACCCGCCCTCGCAGCTGATGCATCTGGGACAGGCCCAGGTTCTCGGCGTGGGTGGCGATGATGGTGTTGACCGACGGGATGTCCAGCCCGTTTTCGATGATGGTCGTGGCCAGCATAATGTTGTAAGCCCCGAGGCTGAAGGCGTGCATCACCTCTTCCAGCCGGTCCTCCTTCATCTGCCCGTGGGCCACAACGATCTTCTCCTCGGGCAGCAGGCGCTCCAGTTCCTCCTTGACGCGGTCGATATCCTGGACGCGGTTGTGCAGGTAGTACACCTGCCCGCCGCGTCCCAGTTCCCGCAGGATCGCCTCGCGCACCATCAGGTCGTCGTGCTCGCCGACGTAGGTCTTGACCGCCTTGCGCTCCATCGGGGGCGTCTCGATCAGCGAGATGTCACGCAGGCCGATCAGTGACATGTGCAAGGTCCGCGGGATCGGCGTCGCGCTCATCGACAGCACGTCGACGTCCGGCCACCGCATCTTCAGCTTCTCCTTCTGTTTCACGCCGAAGCGCTGTTCCTCGTCGATGATCAACAGCCCCAGCCGCTGGAAGTCGACGTCCTTGCTCAGCGCCCGGTGCGTGGCGATCACGACGTCGCAGCGCCCCTCACGGAGTTTGGCCACCGTATCGGCCTGCTCGGCCTTGCTCTGAAACCGGCTGAGTTGTTCGACGCGGAACGGGAACGCACGGAACCGGCGCGTGAAGGTGCGGTAATGCTGGTCGGCGAGAACCGTCGTCGGGCACAGCAGCAGCACCTGCCGCTCATCCACGCAGGACTTGAATGCCGCGCGCATCGCGATCTCGGTCTTGCCGAAGCCGACGTCGCCGCACAGCAGGCGGTCCATCGGCTTGGTGGCCTCCATATCCTGCTCGACGTCACGCCAGGCCCTCAGCTGGTCTTCGGTAAGGTGATATGGAAAGCTGGAGGCGAACTCGTCCTCCCAGACAGTGCGCGAAGAGTAGCTGTGCCCGGCGCGGATCAGGCGCGTCTTGTAGAGGCTCAGCAGCCGTCGCGCCAACTCCAGCGTATCCTGGCGGACCTTCTCCTTGGTCTTGCGCCAGGTATCGCGGCCCAGGTTGTTCAGTTTCGGCTCGCTGCCGTCGTAGGAGTAGCGCCTCAGCCGGTCAAGCTGCTCCACGGGCACGAACAGGCGGTCGCGCCCGGCGTACTCGATCTCGACATAGCTCTTGGTCACGCCGGTCACCACGCGGTCCGTAAGCTGGGCAAAGCGTCCGATCCCGTAGTCGATGTGTACAACATAGTCGCCGGGCGCCAGCTCGTCGGTGCGTCGCACCGCTTCGTGCCGGTAGCGGCGCGTCGGCGTCGGCGCCAGATCAGCGATTTCGCCGAAGACCTCGACGTCCGTGATGACGTGCCACTCCTCCGGAAACGGCGCGGTCAGCGCGCCCGGCAGCGCGCTCGCCGGTGGAATGGTGAAGCCGCCCGGCAGGATCGCGTTGGCCACCTCGGGATAGACGCCGGTGTCATCGGTCATCTCGCGCAGGCGCGCGCTGAACTGGCTGAGAATGCTGACCGGCCGGTCAACGCGCTGGCTCCCTGGCCAGTCACCGAGTTCCATGTCGGCAGGCGTGACCGGCGGCAGTGAGCCGATCGTGTCGGCCAGCTTGGTGGTACCCCAGCGCGACACCGGCGGCGAGTCCAGCCGCGCGGACGCCGTGGACAGCGCGTCCTCCGCCCCGCCGTAGCCGTGCGTCAGCAGTGGCCGCACCGTCGGAACGTCACACTGGCGGACCTGGTCCATTGCACAAACGTTCAGCCGGCCACCGGCGAGCTGCCGCGCCACGTCGATTGGATCACCATCCGGCCGTAGGTACACGGAGTCGATACCCAGGAAGCTCAGACCGTTGCGCAGCCAGTCGCTGAAGCGTTGTTCCCAGAACTTGAAGTAGCTCTTGGTTTCGCTGTCGACAAAGCCCTCTTCGTGGATCAGTACGTCGGTCCCGGCGGGCAGGTAGTGCCACAGACAGCTCTGCTCGCTGCAGGTGGCGCGGTAATACCAGCCGCTGCGCGGCGTCTCCGCACCGGACTCGATCAGTTCCAGGTCACCGGTCACGACCTCCTGCAGCCGCTCATACGAGCTGCGGGGCAGTACATCGCAGTACTCGCCGCTGTAGGCATCCCAGCGGTCGCGCAGCCAGTTCAGCACCTCCGGGTTACGCAGCCTCGCCGAATGTGTGCTGAGCGGCAAGAGCCGGACTTGGCTGTCCGCATGCTCAGTCCGCTGCGTGTCGGGCCCGAATCGATGCAGCTGCTCGATCTCGTCGCCGAACAAGTCGATACGCACCGGCAGCTCGTCGCCGACCGGGAAGACGTCCACCAGCCCGCCGCGCACGGCGAAGTCCCCAACCGCCGTCACCGTCTTGCGCTGACGATACCCGAGCTCCAGCAGCAGGCTGACCAGTTCGTCGCGCTCGATGCGCGTGATCGCGTCAGCTGCCGGCGCCGCCGTCGTCCGCCCAGCCGAACCGTCTTCGCCGGCAGCGCGGCGCAGCACGGCTTTGCGGCCCCGATACTCCTCCGGTGACGGCAGCTTGCGCCAGCAGGCTTTGTAGCTGGTGATCACCACCTTAACTGAGCCGGCCTGCAGCCCCTCCAGCACGTGGTTGCGCGCATCGATCACATCCACCGCCGGATCGCCGTACTCAAACAGGTTCTGGGGCTCGAAGTCCGGAAAGACCAGGAAGTCCTCCGGCCGCGGCTCGCGATCCTCGACCAGGCGCTCGACGGCGGTCAGGAATTGCTGCATTCGCAGCGCGCGGCCGGTGGTCTCGGTCACGATCAGAATCGGCGCGTAGCTGCCCTCATCCCGACGCCGGCGCTCGCTGAGCCAGTGCGCGAAGAAGAACAGCGCACTCGCGCGCAGGTCGGTCAGCCGCGCCGGACAACCTCCCAGCTCACGCCACGCATGCTCGAAACGCCGACTCAGTTCAGGCCAGGGCAGGAACATAAACGCTTTAGCTTAGCAGAACCGCTGCTGCCTCTCAAGCCGCCGCCGGAGCCCGACCTCGCGGGTTGATTGCGCGCCGGATAATCACGCGTATAATTGTCCTGTAAGGTGGAGTTATGCTCACCCACACGTCAGAACTGGGTATCCAAGCGCTGCTGTACCTGGCGCTGCAGGGCGACGGCGAGATGATCCCGCCCCGCCGAATCGCGGCGGCGATCGACGCTTCACCGTCGTACATGTCCAAGGTGACGGGCCTGTTGGTGCGCGCCGGCATCCTGACGGCGCACAAAGGTGCCCGCGGCGGTGTGACGATGGCGGTCAAGCCCGCTCATCTGTCACTGCTCGAAATCGTGGAAGCCTGCCAGGGCAAGGTGCTGGGGGACTTCTGCGAGCCGACCGGCAGACTGGATGAGGTCTGCGCCTACCACCGCTCGATGGCGGAGTTGCACGACGCGATTATCGGTGTGCTGTCCCGCTGGACCCTGGCCGATCTGGTGGCGAAGCCGCTGCCCGACCCCGCGCTAGCACCGCACGTCAAGTGCAAGATCAGACTCGCTTCGCCGCCCGCGGCCTCCGATGCCTAGGGCGGGCTGCCGCCGGCAGGCAGCAGCGGACACACCTGGATTTAACCGCGCGCGATCCCGCCCCGATAAGGTAACCGTCCCCGCCATGGGGATCGCCGGAGGGTATGTATGTGTGGAATTCTGGGCACCGTCGTCCATACGGGCGCCGCTGAACTACGCCAGACACTGATTCAGGGCCTGAGGTCGGTCGAATACCGCGGCTATGACAGCGCCGGCGTGGCAATCCTCAGCCCGGAGCACCTGATGGTCAACAAGCGCGCGGGCAAGATCGCCGTGCTCGAGGATCACCTGGGCGACGACCCGCTGGTCGGCACGGTCGGGCTGGGCCACACGCGCTGGGCGACCCACGGGGTGCCCAGCGACAACAACAGCCACCCGCACCAGGATCATCGCAACCGCATCACGATCGTCCACAACGGAATCATCGAGAACTACGCCGAGATCAAGCAGGAGCTGATGGATCAGGGCGTAACCTTCACCAGCGAGACCGACACCGAGGTCGCCGCCAATCTGATCGCACATTACTACAACGGCGACCTGCCCGCCGCGGTGCAGCAAGCCGCGCGACGGATCGACGGCAGCTTCGCGATGTGCGTGATGGCCAAGGACCAGCCGCGCATGATGATCGGCATCCGCAACAAGCTGCCCCTGCTGGTCGGCCACGGCGCGGACGCGACCTACCTGGGCAGTGACGTGACGGCCTTCCTTGCCTACACGCGGGAGGTCACCTATCTCGAAGACGGCGAACTGGTAGTGATCGACGGCCCGCAGCTGCGGTTCATCGACTGGCGGACCGGCGAAGGCGTCACCAAACAGGCCGAGCGCGTCGAGTGGGACGTGGAGCAGGCCCAGAAAGGCGGCTTCGAAACCTTCATGATGAAGGAGATCCACGAGCAGCCGTTCGTGATCCGCCAGATTCTGGAGCGCTACCTGCCCAGTGAGGACGCACCGGTCGAACTGCCCGGCCTCAGTGAATTCGTCGACGCGGGTGAGACCCGCCTGATCAGCCTCGTCGCCTGCGGCACCGCCTATCACGCCTGCGTGGTAGGCAAGTACATGCTGGAGGGGCTGGCGGGTGTGCCCTGCCGCGTGCAGTACGCCCACGAGGCACAGTACCACCAGGCGCCGATCGGCAAGCACGCCGTCACGGTGGCCGTCAGCCAGAGCGGCGAGACGGCGGACACGCTTGGTGCTGTGCGGGCGCAGAAGGACGCCGGCAGCCGTGTGATCGCGATCGCCAACGTCGTCGGCAGCAGCCTGACTCGCATCGCGGACCTCACGGTGTACACCATGGCCGGTCCGGAGATCAGTGTGGCCAGCACCAAGGCCTTCACCTGCCAGCTGACCGTCCTGACGCTGGCCGCCCTGTGGATCGCGGAGAGATTCGGCCGCAAGTCGCCCGAGGAGATCAAGCGGCTAAAGGCCGAACTGCTGTCGATCCCCGGCAAGATGGAGCTGATCCTTGAGAGCAAGAGCCTGATGGAGCGGCTGGCCCGCGTCTACCGCCAGGTGGACCACTTCTACTACCTGGGCCGCGGGATCAGCTACCCGGTGGCGATGGAGGGCGCGCTGAAGCTCAAGGAGATCAGCTACGTGCACGCCGAGGGCTATGCCGGCGGGGAGATGAAGCACGGCGCGATCGCGCTGATCGAACCGGGCTTTCCCAGCTGCCTGCTGGCGCCGAGAAGCAACCTGCTGGACAAGATGGTCGGCAACATGGAGGAGATCCTCAGCCGCAAGGGCGAGGTGATGGTGGTCACGAACGTGCCCGAGCGCTTCAACGGCTACGACATCCACGTGTTCGCCTTCCCCGACTGCCCGCAGGTCTTCAGCCCGCTGCTGATGAGCCTGCCGCTGCAGCTGTTCGCCTACTACTCAGCGAAGCTGCGCGACCGCGACATCGACCAGCCGCGCAACCTGGCGAAGTCAGTCGTGGTAGAGTAGGTTCTGCCTGCCGGGGCACCTTGCGCGCCACCTCGGGCAACAGATTGAATCCCAGTTATGGGGGGTATAGCGATCCATGGCAGATCGAACGCCACTGAGTGAACGGATCGAGCAGGTCGCAGGCCAGACGCCGGCGGAGATCGCCGGACAGGTGCGGGATCAGCTGGACCTGCTGGAAGCCAGCAACGTCGCGCCGGGCCTCCAGGTCGGCGAGCGGGCGCCGGCCTTCACGCTCCCCAACCGCATGGGTGTCGGCATCGACCTCCACCGCGAACTGCAGACCGGTCCGGTGGTGCTCAGCTTCCTGCGCGGCTCCTGGTGCCCGATCTGCACGCTGGAACTGGAAGCGCTGCAGGAGATCCACGCGGAGGTCCGCGAGCTGGGCGCCGAGATCATCGCCGTCAGCCCGCAGACCGTCGAGCGCAACGTCGAGTTCGGCGCCGCCCACAAGGTGGAGTTCTACCTGCTCAGCGACGTTGACCAGCGTGTCATCTCGGACTATCAGCTGCACTTCACGTTTCCCGAGCGGCTGCGCGACATCTACGTCGAGCATTTCCAGATTAACGTCAGCCAGCAGAATGCCGACGGATCGTGGGCGCTGCCCGTACCTGCCACTTACATCATCAGCCAAGACGGCACCATCTACTCGCGGCTGGTGGAGATGAACTACCTCAGGCGGATGGAGCCCGCCGACATCCTGACCGTGCTGCGCTACATGCGCTAGGCGCGCGGGCGCTGCTACAATCGGCTGGTGAATCCCAGTGCCGACCAGCCGCAACCACGCGCGCGCGCGCGTCCCCGCCTCGATCTGACACGCGGCAGCATCGCCGGCCATCTGCTGCGGCTGGCGATTCCCAGCGCCCTGACCAATCTGATGAGCTATTCGACGACGCTGGTCGACATGATCTGGCTGGGCCGCGTCAGTCCCACCGCGATCGCCGCCGTCGCCCTCTACAACTACTTCTGGTTTCTATTCGCGTTGTTGAACATGGTGATCGGCAACGGCAGTGTAGCCCTGATCTCGCGGACCTATGGAGCCGGGCAGCTGGAGCATTGCCGCCGCGTCTTCGGCCAGACCTTCATGTTCAAGCTGATCGTCGCCGTCGTCGTCGCGGCCATCGGCTTGTTCGGCCAGCACTGGGCCTACAGGATCTTCGGCGCCGAGGAGAAGGTGGTCGGGCCCGCAGCAGTCTACGGCACGATTCTGTTTGCCGCCACTCCGCTGCTGTTCTCCACCTTTACGCTGAAGACCGGCTTTCGCGCGATCGGGGATATGCGCAACCTGTTCTACATCAGCCTCGCCACCATGATGATCAATCTGGTGCTCGATCCGTTCCTGATCTTCCCGCGTGTACACATCGGACCGCTGCCCTGGCTGGGCCTCGACTCTCCCCTGATCCTGCCCGGTGTTGGTCTGGGCATCGCCGGGGCGGCCTGGGGCACCGTGACCGCGTTCGGAATCGTCTTCACCGTCGCGCTGCTGTACTTCTTTAACGGCTGGACGTTCCTCAGGATTCGGCCGCGCCACTTCCTCAATCTGAGTTGGGATACGGCGCGGCGCATCATTCGAATCGGATTGCCGCCGGCCACCGCGAACTTCATCGAGCATGTCGCCAACCTGCTGGTCGGCGCCGCCATCATCACCTACGGCACCAGCGTGTTTGCCGGCCAGGGCGTCAGCCAGATCCTCAAACGGTTGCTGCGCGTGACGGTGATGGGCATCAACATCTCCGTGATCACGCTGGTCGGGCAGAATCTGGGCGCGCGGAACGCGCGCCGCGCCGAGCTGAGCGCACTGTGCGGCTACGGCGTGGTGGCGGCCCTGATGCTGCTGATTGGCGGTCTGTTCTTCGCCGCCGCGCCCTGGATCGCCCGGCTGTTCGTTCCGGGCACGGATGCCGAGTCGCTGGCCACCGCGGACTGGGTGGTACGGATCCTGCGGATCAACGCCTTCGTGATGCTGCCGTTTGGGCTGTACCGCATCGGCCGCTCCGCATTCCAGGGCAGCGGCGATACCCGACCGGCGCTGTATGCCACACTGCTCGCGGTGCTTGTTGTCCAGCTGCCGCTGACACTGGGCGGTGTCTACCTGCTGCGACTCGAGGACCCGCGGTTCATCTGGTGGACGGAAGCCGGAGCCTACGCAGCGGGCGCAGTGCTGCTCTATTTCGTGTTCCGTTTGGGCCACTGGAAGCGCCACCGCGTCTAGCGGACATGCCGCACTAGTCGAACAGCTTCCCACCCATTTTGGCGGCGATCTCGGCGGCGTTCTCACGCGGTACTTCGGTGTACCTCTCGAACTCCATGGTGTAGGTTGCGCGCCCCTGGGTCTTGTTGCGCAGGTCGGTGCTATAGCCGAACATCGTCGCCAGCGGGACTTCGGCGCTAATCTTCTGGAAACCTGTCTCGCCGGGCTCGATCTCATTGACCTGCCCGCGTCGTCCCGTCAGGTCGCCGTGCACCGCACCGGTGTACTCCTCGGGACAGACCACCTCGATCCGCATCGTCGGCTCCAGCAGGCGCGGCTTGCAGCGGGTCAGCGCGTCGCGGACGGCGATGCTGGCCGCCGCCCGAAAGGCGATCTCGCTGGAATCCACGTCGTGGCTCGAACCACCGGTCAGCGTGACCTGCACGCCGAGCACCGGGAAGCCGGCGATCACTCCGGCCCGCACCGCCTCCTGCACGCCGGCCTCCACCGCTTTGATGAAGTGCTTGGGTACGTCACCGGCGACGGTCTCGTCGATGAACTCGACGGCCTTGCCGGCGCGGGCGTCCGGCGGCAGCGGCCTGACGTCCACTATCACGTGGCCATACTGCCCGCGCCCGCCCGTCTGCTTGATGAATCTGCCCTGCACCCCGTTGGCGGCTGCGGTGATCGTCTCGCGATAGGCAACCTGAGGCTTGCCGACCTTGGCCGCCACCTTGTGCTCGCGCAGCAGGCGGTCGACGATGATCTCGAGGTGCAGCTCGCCCATCCCCGAGATGATCACCTGGCCGGTCTCCTCGTTATACGTGTGGTGGAAGGTCGGATCTTCATCCGCCAGTTTGGCCAGCGACTCCGTCATCTTGTCGCTGTCGGCGGTGGTTTTGGGCTCAATCGCCACGTCCAGCACCGTCTCCGGTACATGGATCGACTCGAACAGGATCGGGTGCTTCTTGTCCGTGAGCGAGTCTCCGGTCGTGGTGCGTTTCATGCCGACCAGCGCCACGATGTCGCCGGCCTGGCAGCTCTCCAGGTCCTCGCGCTGGTTGGCGTGCATCCTGAGGATGCGCTGCACGCGCTCCGCCTGGTCGAGACGGACGTTGTAGAGCTGCTCGCCCTTCTTCAGCGTGCCGCTGTACACCCGCGTGAACGTAATGCGCCCGACGTGGGCGTCACCGGCGATCTTGAACGCCAGCGCCGAGAGCGGCTGCCCCGTATCACTGGCGCGCTCCTCCTGCTTGTCCGTGCGCGGGTTCACGCCCTTGACCGGCGGCACGTCGAGCGGAGACGGCAGATAGCGGTTGACGGCGAACAGCAGGTTCTGCACACCCTTGTTCTTGAAGGCGCTGCCGCAGAACACCGGCACCAGCCCGGCGTCGATCACGGCGCGCCGCAGGGCGGACTTCAGCTGCTCCTCGGTGATCGCGGCATCGTCCTCCATGTACTGCTCCATCAGCTCGTCGTCGGTCTCGACGATCGCCTCGATCAGCTGACGGCGATGCAGCTCGAAATCGGCCTGGTACTCCTCCGGTATCTCCTCCTCGCGGTAGGTGGCACCCAGCGTGTCCTCGTCGTAGAAATAGGCCTTGCCCTCCAACAGGTTGATCACGCCCTTGAAGTCGGCCTCGGCACCGATCGGCAGCTGGGCCGGCACCGCGCGCGCCATCAGTTTGGCCCGCATCTGGGCGACAACGTGCTGGAAGTCGGCACCGATGCGGTCCATCTTGTTGACAAAGGCGATGCGCGGCACGCGGTAGCGGTTCGCCTGCCGCCACACCGTCTCGCTCTGCGGCTGCACCGCCCCCACGCCGCACAACACGAAGACCAGTCCGTCGAGCACCCGCAGGCTGCGTTCGACCTCCATCGTGAAGTCGACGTGGCCGGGGGTGTCGATGATATTGATCGTGTAGCCGTCCCACAGGCAGGAGGTGGCCGCCGAAGTGATCGTGATGCCCCGCTCCTTCTCCTGGGCCATCCAGTCCATCGTCGCCGAGCCCTCATGGACCTCGCCGATCTTGTGCTGGCGACCCGTGTAGAACAGGATACGCTCGGTCAGCGTGGTCTTGCCGGCGTCAATATGGGCGGCGATGCCAATGTTCCGCGTTTTGGTCAGGTCTGGCATCGCTCACTTCCTGGACTGCTTGACTGCTCCGCCGGACGCGAACCTACCAGCGGAACGACGCGAATGCCTTGTTGGCCTCAGCCATCCGGTGCGTATCGTCGCGCTTCTTGATCGCCGACCCCGCGCCGTTGGCGGCGTCAGTCAGTTCGGCGGCCAGCTTGCTGGCGAAGTCCTTGCCACCCCGCTCGCGGGCCGCGGTGATGATCCAGCGCATCGCCAGCGCATAGCGCTCCTCGGGACGCACCTCGACCGGCACCTGATAGGTGGCGCCACCCACGCGGCGGCTCTTGACCTTCAGCCCCGGCACCACGTTCTGGATACCCTTCTCGAAGATCTTGATCGGCTCGGACTTGGTGCGCTCCTCGATCAGGGCCAGCGCACGGTAGAACAGCTTCTGGGCCGTCGATTTCTTGCCCTTGCGCATGATGCAGTTGATGAACTTGCTGACCAGCGTCGAATTGAACACCGGGTCGGGCTCGGGAGTTCGCTTGACTACTCTTCTTGGATCTCGTGGCATCTCTCAGTTGCTCCTGGCCCGGCTACTTGGGCCGCTTGGTTCCATATTTGCTGCGCGCCTGCCGCCGGTCCGCGGTGCCGGCGGAGTCCAGCGTGCCCCGGATAATGTGATAGCGCACGCCCGGCAGGTCCTTGACGCGCCCGCCGCGAATCATCACCACGCTGTGCTCGGCCAGGTTGTGGCCGATGCCGGGGATGTAGGCCGTCACCTCGAAGCCGCTGGTCAGCTTCACGCGCGCCACCTTGCGCAGCGCCGAGTTCGGCTTCTTGGGCGTCACCGTCCACACCCGCGTGCAGACGCCCCGCCGCTGGGGGCAGCTCTTGAGCGCCGGGCTCTTCGACTTGCGCTTGACCACCTTGCGGCCCTTGCGCACCAACTGGTTGATCGTCGGCATTCGCACCTTCTCCGCGATAATTCGCGCGCCACCGGGCTCAGCGCCCGCCGGCGGAACGATAAAGATACCACAGCACCGCGCCGGGCGCAATATGGCAGGGGCTGATTCAGTACTGATACCCGTACAATGCGGCTGATCGCTTCCCATGCATCGTGGCCGGTCAGCCGGTTGACCCAAGACGCCAGAGGAGCGAGTTGGTTCGGATCAGAGGTTCGGCAGGGCGGCCCACGTACTGGCGCCGGTCAGCACCCACCCCTGCGGCTGGCCCGACGACGGGCTGGCGTGGTAAACCCGGGTACCGTTCGTGTAATGACCGAACTGCGGCGCCTCCACTGCAAGCCTGAGGTGCGGATCATGCGGCAGCCCCACGCGGAGGAAGCACCCCGGAGTCCCGCCGTCGACAGATTCTATGGTGAAGCTCTGCAGCTCGACATCCTCCGTCCCGCCCGTGATCAGAACATCAACCGCTGCCACGTCTTCATGCACGGTGAAGAACGCGTCACCACTGGAATCCGCGTTGAACTGGTAACAGCCGCCGAAGCGGTTGTCCCAGTATCTCAGAGTCAGCTTCGGCAGACCCGTGCAGTAGAACAGATCCTCACCGCCGAGCAGCTGGTCCCCGGCGTTGTAGCATCGAATGCGAACCCGGCCGGGA
>Ga0180429_10000743_pt1 | contig 28605 bp, 16 predicted proteins | sample SS_ome_FD_132428 | JGI IMG/M metagenome (GOLD analysis project Ga0180429, IMG submission 132428) | Hypersaline lake sediment archaeal communities from the Salton Sea, California, USA - SS_1_S_1 metaG | ecosystem: Environmental > Aquatic > Non-marine Saline and Alkaline > Hypersaline > Sediment ...
AATACGAAGCCAGTTTGCTTTCGCTTTCAAAGTCGTTGATATCGCCGATCCCCTTGATGCTCTTGAGGTTCTTGTGGCCGGGCAGCTTTTCGCCTTCGGTCTTGATCGTCTTTTCCAATTCCGGGATCGTCCGGTTTAAGGAACGGATCTGCGGGGACGCGTAAAGGACACGTAAAGGGATCGGGAGTCTTAAATTGACGGAGGGCGGGGCTTGCGAGGCCGACCGCGGGCACGCAAGGTTGATTGCAGGCCCAATCGCTTTGCTGTTCGCTCCTGCCATGATGTGTCGCCGAAGGAAGGAAAAGGGGGACAGGCGCGCTTTTCTGGGAGATGATTAGTCCGTGCTGGTCTTTCTTGGTCGATGCGGTGCCCGGAGTGTCGATTCCAGTCCGAGTTGCTTCGCCGTTCGACGCCCGGAGTTCCGGAGTTCTGCGGACACCATACTTAATTCATTGTCGTTCCTTCGAAGTTATGTATGGTATCCCAAACTAACCACGAGTGTAACTGGTCAAGACGCCGCTGTCGAGCCTCTGCCGGATGGTCCGCCCGGTGGAAGAAGTGCAGGAGGCGACTCTGCAAGCACCCATTCCGCGGACTATCCACCGAACCGTCGCCGCCGATCGTCCATTCGGGCCGGCGCCGGATCGGTGTCGCCTCGGCATTGCTCCAACGATAACAGATCGTCGAGCATTCCCTGGGCGTCGTCGGCGGCGTTCAGCAACCGCGTCAGCCATAACGAGCGGAATAGTCCGGTCGAGTCGAACAATTCGCCCTGGAAACAAGAGAGGATGGCCGACGCGATGTTGCCGTTGAGATCGGTGTTGGGGCTGGCCGGAGAGAGACCCCGGCTGAAAGACGCACGGAGCGAGGCCAACACCAGCGGCCACGCATGACGGCCGCCCTTCAGGTTCGACTGGTACTGCAGGTCCTCGGCAAAGTCGTTCGCTCGTTGCGGGTCGATGGCAAACTCGCTGACGTCGTACATGCCGCCAAGGTAGCCGACCAGCAGATCGGTCCAACGTTCGGCGCGGCGGCGAAGGTGGTTGAGCTTGACGGCCGCCTCGGCCTCGATCCCCGGTCCACGCACCAAGAGCGTCAACACGCGATGCCGGGCTTCGAGATGTCCGATCATCACACTTCGGGCAACCGGCTCGCTTTGGCCAATGTGGTGGTGCCGGTCGTGGGCCGCCATCACGGCGGTCCATACCCGGGTGAGCAGTTCACCGGTGAGAATCTCTTCGAGCACGCCGCGTACAAGCGGCCATTGGGCTCGGCGATGTACAGGGTCGGCCGCCGTGAGGGCGGAGAAGCTCTTCAGGCTGTGGTGCCAGCGGTCCAGCCGACATTTCGACGCCGTCCAGTACTGATCGACGCCGGCCTGCGAGAGCCGATCGGTTTCGCGAACCAGGATTGGCCCATGGGCGGAAACGATAGCCGCCAATTCGACGAGTTCGCGAGCGTGCATGGGAGATTGGCGTCCCATTTGGAGATGAAAATCGTCAAAAGACCGGCATCCGGGAGAGCCCGAGGGGACCAAGGCTCTCCCAGCACCGGCCGCGATGCCATAGTCGTTGTTCGCTACGCGAACAAGCGTTGGATTCGCGGAGCGAACCCCGACCGCCAAAGCGTTTGTTCGCGGAGCGAACAACGACTATTACCGATTGGCTATTCCGAGACGGGCAGCAAACCGGGTGCCGAAACCTGGCTGCGCGGGAGGGCTGACGGCGCAACATCTTGTAGATAAATGACTTGCGGAAATCCTCACGGGTCGGCCCGTTAGCCGATCGGCGGCTCGCGTGTTGCCACGCAGCAACGTACCTCGTCCCTTTTTCAACCCCCAGCGGAGGCCTTGACCCCAGGGTTCACCCATGGGTAGCAGGTGGCCCCCCGGAGAAATTCTCCCCAGACCGCTGGGGAAGCCTTGTGGGGCTGCCGATAAACGGGTAAACTACGAGTTTTCCATGCCCTGGTAGAGGGTTCCGTTGAGTAGTATCCCGCGTCGGCGGCCGGCACCGGCGGTCGAGAAGGCGATTGTTCGAGCGAAAGCGATGATGACAAAAACGTACATGGCCAGGCCGCAAGAGGTCGAGGCCCGGTGGTGGGTGGTCGATGCCACCGACAAAATTGTCGGCCGGCTGGCGAGCGACATTGCGGTGATACTAATGGGCAAAGACAAGCCCATCTACACGCCGCACGTCGACACAGGCGATTTCGTCATCGTCACTAACGTCGACAAGGTCGTCTTCACCGGAAACAAGTGGGAGAAGAAACGGTACACCTGGTATACCGGATATCCCCGCCAGCGGAGCGAAACGGCGGCCTCCCGAAAGGAGCGCAGGCCGGAGATGATCCTCCACGAGGCAGTCCGCCGCATGTTGCCCAAGAACAAGCTGGGCGTCAAAATGCTCTCCAAACTGAAGCTCTACGTCGGCGACGACCATCCACACCAGGCACAGAACCCGCGGCCGAGAGAACTCGGCACGAAAAAATAGCGAACCGAGCGAGAAGGATAGTCATGGCAACAGCCACCACAGATAGTTTGGGTACCGGTCGGCGAAAGAGTTCGGTCGCCCGTGTGCGGATTCGCTCCGGGCAGGGGAACATCACCATCAACAAGCGTCCCCTGGACGAATACTTCTACAACCCACAGCAGCGCAACGCCGTCGTCGCCCCCCTGGAGCACACCGGCACCCGCAACGACGTTGACGTAATCATCCGCGTCGGCGGTGGCGGAATCACCGGCCAGGCCGATGCCTGCAAGCTGGGGATCGCCCGGGCACTGAGGAAGTTCGACGAACAACTCGACAACGCGCTTCGCGACAGCGGCCTGCTCACGCGCGACGGCCGGATGAAAGAACGGAAGAAGCCCGGGTTGCGAAAAGCACGCCGTGGCACGCAGTTCTCGAAGCGTTAACGCGCCGCATCGCGGGACGGGTTTTCAACCTGTCCAGGAAGGTTGTGTCGCAGGAGAGGATCTCATCCTCTCTGGACAGGTTGAAAACCTGTCCTACGGGCAATTACCGCAACGGCACCACGTCGTGTCCCTTCGACTTCACGTCGACGATCCGGCTGCCGTCGATGATCACCTGATACTCCAGGCCGGGCTGGCCGAGGATGTGAGCCGTTGCGTCGCGAATCGTCACCGGCAGCGGCGATGCGATGCGATGGTGTTCGTCGGCGGCTACCGAGAGGAAATCCAACTCGCCCTCCAACGCCAACCGCAAGCTGACCATCGAGCACGGGTTGATCGTCCACGGCCGTCGACGTTGCGTGTCCAGTTCGATGGCGTCGGGCAGGCAGCCTCGATACTCGCCGTCGGGGTATTGCTGCTGCTCGGCCGAGATCAAAATCCCGCGGGCAAGCCGATTCCAATCGAACGAATCGTCGTGCGGGGCCAGCTTCACCAGGGCGAAGGCGTAGACGTAGCCGACCCATTGCACGGGCATGCCGATCCAGTTCGGTGCTACCCAGTTGGTAGCGCCAAGCACGGGCGTCGTGGCATAGAGCATCATCGGGCGGCAACTCCAAAGATACACAAACGGGATGCCGGTCGTCGCCCATTTTCTGGCCAGGTGCAAATACTCTTCGTTGCCGGTCAACTCCCAGCCGCGAACGTACGCCCAGGTCAGATAGGCCGAGGCGAGCAGGTCGGGCGTGTGCAGGGGGACCTCCCAGGTCTGGGCGCCACGCGGCGTGCGGAACCGTTTCATGAACTCCAGCGTACGAACTCCGCCCTCCAACGCGGCCCGATCACCGGTCGCCCAGGCGTGTTCCAACAGCCGCGCCGCCGGTGTGGCACAGAATCCGCTGGCCGTGTCTTCAAAGTGTCCCCGAGCGTACTTGCCGTCGTAACGGAACGATCCGTCGGGCCGTTGCCGATCGAGATGTCTCTTCACCTGCTGCCGCTGATAATCCAACCACGCGGCGGCACGTCCCGTGACGAACCAGATCGAACCGTTGGGGACGTGTGATCCGCCGGGCACGAGCCGCGGCACTTCGGGCACTTCGCCGCTGATTCGCCAGATCGTCGACGGCATGGCGTCGAACGGCCGGCGTTGCCAACGCTCTTCCACGCAATGCCCCCAACCGTCTTCGTTGCGCAGCGGGCCGTTGAGTGCGTCCAAGCATAACTGCCATTGCTCTTTGCGGGTTCGCGGCGGCTCGGGCGGCGGCGGAAGACCTCGGCGGCCGACCGTCCAAAGGATGGCTTCTTCGAGCGTACCGCGGTCGATCCGAACGGTGGCGTCGATTCGCTTACCCCGCAGGCTCATTCGGCTGTCGTCGGTGCAATCGAAGAAGTTCGGCACGGCGAAGACCGGTTGCAGCGACATATCCGCCCAGGTCACGGCAACGGTTGCCCGATCGGTTCGCACGGCCATCAGCGGCATGGTGACCTTCATCGGATCGGGGGCAAAGCGGATGTGTTCGTCGGTTTCGACGTCGAGCTTCGAGGAGCTTCGCTCGTGGCGGCCGAGATATTCCACACCCGCGAAAAGCCCCTGCTCGATGCCGCCGGGTAAGATGCCGCCGGGTACGCGAACAACCGGGCCTTCGCACGACCTCTCGGCGATGATTGCCACGGATAGTCCTTCGTCGGCCGTGGTGATACTCAGCGTGACGCCCTTGCCGCGGAAGCGGATCACGGGACCGTCATCGACGAGTTTCAGTTCCGGCACCTTTCCGCCGCACAGCACGATCGGCCCCAGCAGGGCCGCGAGCCGACCGCCCGACTCGATGCGCGCGAGGGAGCCGTCCCTGGCGACGCGGATCGTGCCTCCATCGACGGGCCTTTCAATCCAGTCGGTCTCTCGGTTCGAATGATGCACAAACAGCGTGCGGCTGACCGGCGGCAGGCCGTCACAGCGCAACGCGATCGTAGCGGCTTCCAGCGGATGGTTCGCTGCAAGCGGGTGTTCCATCCGGAGCGCTGCGCCGCCGTCGACGGTATTCGTCTTGTCGCCGATCGAGAACTTCAACGGCCCGGCGCGGTGGTTTCGCACCGCGTACTTGATCCGATCGGGGAGGACTTCGATCTGCTCGATCGTGATCGGATGCGGTTCGGCCCGGAGCAATTCGATCGATTCGATCTCGAACGTACCCGGCGCGGCACCGGGATCGAGCCGCAGATCGGTCAGGTTGCCCGGCACGCTCAACCGCACGGCGTACTCTCGCCATCGCCCGTCGTGAACCAACTCGAACCTTGCCGCCTGCTTGGGGCTTCGCCGGGGTGCCGCGGTCGAAGTCCAGAAGATCTCTCCCCCGCCGCCCGTTTGGCTTCGGGCTTTAATCCGCAGCAGCAACTCGCCGCCGGGTAGATCCACGGGACAATGCAGATACGGATCGTCGCCGTCGCTGCGCACGCGAAGCCGCCCGGCGTCGGCCGATGCACCGCAATCGTGCTCTGCCCGCCAGCCTTCGTCTCCTTCGTCGAAGGTCCACAGCTTCAGCGATTCGGTTAGTATCGGACGCGGCACGGGGTCGATTCGGGCATCGGCGGCGGCACCGCAAAGAAGCACTGGAAAAAAGACCAACAGGTCGAGCATGTCGTGAATCTCCGTGTGGCGGGATGAAGAACCGTGAGTCTGTAACATAACACCCCTGCAACAGGTTTTCGACAGGCCCGCAGCATCATAGTGGGCCCCGGATACCCCTCCCAGCACTGGGGTCGCCTAGATCCCACCCGACCGCTATAATACCGCGATTCTGACAAATCCCACGGTTTCTCCTAAGCAACGGAACTCGCATGAGCCAGATCGAAACGGCACCGGTCGGTGCGCCGCGACCTTCTCTAGGAATTGGACCTACAGCGGAAACACTCTACGACAAGTGCATTGCGATGGCGAGGAACCTCTGGTGGAGTTGGCACCCGGAGGTGATCAATTTGTACCGCGACCTGGACCCGATCCGCTGGCGACAGTTGGATCACAGCCCGATCGCCCTGCTGTCGGAGTTCACTCCCGAGCGGCTGGAAATGCGTGCCGCGGAGCTTGTCCTGTACAGTCGCATCAACCACGCCTACCGGCGTTTGAAGGAGTACATGAGCGAGGTCCCGCTTTGGGCCAAGACGCACACCGGGGTGCTGGGCTCGAAGCCGGTGGCCTACTTTTCGCTTGAATTCGGCGTCCACGAGTCGGTGCCGGTCTATTCCGGCGGCCTGGGCGTGCTTTCCGGCGACCACATCAAGAGTGCCAGCGCGCTGGGTGTGCCGCTGGTTGCGATCGGCCTGTTCTACGACCAGGGCTACTTCAAACAGCACCTCGACGAGGAGGGTTACCAGCAGGAAGAGTACCTCGACACCAAGGTGGAAAATCTGCCCATGGAACCCGCCCGAGGCCCCGGCGGAGAACCGATTACCGTGGAGATCTCCACCCGAACGGGCAACGTGCTGGCGAAGGTTTGGTTGATGCGGGTGGGCCGGGTGCGGCTGTACCTGCTCGACAGCGATGTGCCGGGTAACAGCCCTGAAGATCGCGAACTGACCTCCCGGCTATACGGCGGCGACAATCGCACGCGTATCCGCCAGGAGTTGGTCGCCGGCGTGGGCGGTGTCCGCGCGTTGCGGGCATTGGGGATCTCGCCCGGTGTGTATCACCTCAACGAAGGCCACAGCGGATTCGCCACGTTGGAAGCGATTCGCGAGCGAATGAAGGAAGACGGAATGGCCTTCGACGACGCCCTGCGCGACGTGGCCCAGCGCACCGTCTTCACCACCCACACTCCCGTACCCGCCGGACACGACCGCTTCGACGCAGCGCTTATCGAGGAGCACCTCGGACCGCTGCGCGAAGAGTTGGGTATATCGGACCAGCAGTTGATGGGGCTCGGCCGCGTCGAGCCGCAAAACGAACACGAGACCTTCTGCATGACCGTGCTGGGACTGAAGCTCTCGCGGCGGGCTAACGCCGTGAGCAATCTTCACGGGCACATTTCCCGGCGGATGTGGGCTCATCTCTGGCCATGGCGAGTCGAGGAGGAAATCCCCATCGGCCACATCACCAACGGCGTACACATCCAGAGTTGGCTGGCCTGGCAGATGCAACTACTCTACGACCGCTACCTCCCCGCCGACTGGATACAGAGGATGGGTGAGCCGGAGGTTTGGCAGGAGATTTACAAAATCGACGCCGGTGAGCTATGGGAAACCCATCACGCCTTGAAGAACCTCCTGCTGGCGTTCGTCCGCCGGCGCGTAAGCCGCCAGTGCCGCCGCCGCGGCGAAAGCGACGAAGCCGTCGAGGCCGCCCGGAATATACTCGATCCCAACGTCCTCACGCTGGGGTTCGGCCGCCGTTTCGCCACCTACAAGCGGGCTGATCTGATCCTGCGCGACCTCGATTGGCTGGCCCAGGTGGTCAACGACCCCCATCACCCAATGCAGATCATTTTTGCCGGAAAGGCCCATCCCCGTGACGAGCCGGGCAAGCAATTGATCAAGAAAATCGCCAACCTGCGGCACGACGCTCGCTTCGCCGGCCGGATCGCCTTCGTTGAAGACTACGACATCAACGTCTGCCGGCATCTGATCCAGGGCGTCGACGTCTGGCTGAACAACCCACGCCGCCCGCTGGAAGCCTCCGGAACCAGCGGCCAGAAAGCCGTGCTCAACGGGGCGCTGAACCTCTCCGTGCTCGACGGCTGGTGGGCCGAAGCCTACGACGGGGCCAACGGCTTTGCCATCGGGCAAGGCACTCAGCACGTCGACCAGCACCTCACCGACGAGCGAGACGGAGACGACCTGCAACGCGTTCTCCAGCAACAGGTCATCCCATTGTATTATGACCGCGACGTCGACGGGTTTCCTCGCCATTGGATCGCGCGAATGATGAACTCGATCAGTTCGCTGGGCTGGCGATTCAGTGCGCACCGCATGGTTGCCGACTACGTCCACTACGCCTATCTGCCGGCCTCCGGCGGGTTGAGCAGCGACATGAGCGTGCGGTGACACTTGATGAGTATCCGGTCTATTCTCAGGCGGATCAAGAAAAGCCGCGGCTTTTCGCGATTGCGCGAAACCGCACGGCTGAAAAGAACCGCGCCGCTGGCTTGCGACCCCAATAACTTGGGACGGCTGGCGGCCGAAGAATTGCACGAAATGTTCACTAACCGGCAACTTGCCGACGAGTGGCTCGACGTCGAGAAAACCCTTGATGAATCGGGAGGACCGCAACCGGCCGGCGGGGTCAACTCGGGAGACCGACGGGCGATCTATTGCCTGGTGCGCGCGTTGCGGCCGCGTAGCATTCTCGAAATCGGCACGCACGTCGGTTCCTCCACCTTGGCAATGGCCCTGGCCGCCAAGCGGCTCGCAGCGGCGCCGGAACCCGTCGAAACGACTATTACCACGGTCGACGTTCACGACGTCAACCATCCCGTTACCGGAGCCTGGGTGAAACTCAAAGCGGAGCATTCGCCCGCCGAAATGATCGATCGGGTCGGGGCCGGCCGGTTCGTCAGTTTTCGCCGCCGCGATTCGCTCGAGTTTCTCCGCGACGAGACCGACGCGGCCCGATTCGATTTCATCTTTCTCGACGGCGATCATTCCGCGCCGGCCGTCTATCAAGAGATACCCGCCGCGCTGCGCCGCTTGAACCGCCCCGGTTTCATCCTGCTGCACGACTACTTCCCCTCGCTGCGGCCGTTGTGGTCCGACGGGGTCGTGCTGTACGGTCCTCGCCTGGCGGTGCAGCGGTTGCAGCGGGAGGGGGCCGCCGTTGGGGTGCTTCCGCTCGGCGAACTGCCCTGGCGAACCAAGTTGGATTGTAACGTGACCAGCCTGGCCCTGGTCGGGAGTGAGTGAGTTGGTGAATAGTCGTTGTTCGCTGAGCAAACAACGACTATGGGAGAGTTCAGCCTGGTTGTACAAGAAGGAGATCACCCCATGAGAGTTTTCGTCGTCATCGGCCACCAGCGAAAGGGGAGCTTCTGTCACGCGATTGTCCGGACGGCGGTCGAGCAACTCGCGGCCTCCGGCCATGAGGTCATCTACCACGACCTCTACGAGGAGGACTTCGACCCGATCTTGCGCGAGGAAGAAATCTCCGGCGAGGTGACCGATCCGGCCGTCCGGCGGCAGATCGACGAAGTCCTGTCGGCCGACGGTTACGTCGTGGTGCATCCGAACTGGTGGAGCAATCCGCCGGCCATGTTGCGCGGCTGGCAAGACCGCGTGCTGCGGCAAGGAGCCGTCTACAAGTTCACCGAGCGGGGCGTGCAAGGACTGCTGCGGGGGAGGAAGGCCGTGGTGTTTTCGACCTCCAACACTCCGCGCGACGTCGAGATGGCCGTCTTCGGCGACCCGCTGGAGAATCTCTGGAAGACTTGCGTCTTCGGCTTCTGCGGCGTGGAGGATTTCTATCGCCGCAACTTCGAATCGATCGTCATGAGCACGCCCGAACAACGCGAGGGTTGGTTGGACGAAGTGCGCGAGACGATCAAAGAGCGGTTTCCGGCAAAGTAGTTGCCGCCCCTAACGGTTCATAACCCACCTGGCGTATTCCGTTGTCGTGATCTCGCCGTTTCCGTCGCTATCGGCGGCCGCCGGGCTTTTCGACATTGCCGACCACTCGTCCGACTTCAGCACGCCGTTTCCGTCCTTGTCGTACTTCTTGATCACACCCTCCGCGTATCGCATGTAAGAAGGATTGATATCGGCGGCAGCGGCCGCGGGAGCCGGCGCGCTCAGCGGCTGAGATGCAGTGTCTTGCCCCGGCGATGCGGACCCGGCCGCGGCGGCCGTTGCGGTGGAATCAGAGGCCGAGTCCGTCGAAGGGGCCAAGCATTCCCGGGGCGTTACGATACCGTCGCGATTGACGTCCAGGCGGTTGAATTCGGAGACCAACTCGTCCGTCCAATCGGAGGCGTATTCATACATCATGATCTGGCCGTCGTGATTGGCGTCGCGCTGCCGAAACCAATCCGGCAGCCCCGGCGGAAGCCGCTCTTCAACCGTGCGGAAGCGATACACCTTGCGGTCGCTGGAATCATCGGCGTCTGAATCCGTCGAACCGTATCCGGAACCGGCGCCGCGGTGATAATCGCGGTCGCCCGACGGTGAATGCCGGTCCCGATCGCTTTCTCCACCGGAATCGCGGCCTCCGTTCTGCTGGGCAAGACGCTGGCGAGCGTAGTGCGCGGCCACTTCGTCGGTGCTCAGTTTGCCGTCCTTGTTGGCGTCGGAATCGAATCCGTCGCGAAGCGAACGGCTGCGGCTTAACTCCTCGCGCGAAAGTGAGCCGTCGTGATTGCGGTCCAGGTATCGCATGGCGTACTGCATCCGGCGCCGATCCTCGTCGGTAACCTTGACGGGCTTCAGACTGGCGGCGGCGTCCTTGCCGAATCCGAAGACGGGGACCAGGTTGAACTCGTTCCCGAATCCGGGGATCAACTCTTCGGTGTCGTCTTTGCGCGAGGCGGAAGATCTGTCGTCACCGTGCCGCCGGTCGTCGCCGCCGTGAGGCCGCGACCCTCCGGAGAATCGCTCTCGGGCTTTTTCGGCCGCGCGGCGAACCTGATCAAGGGGAATGGGGCGCGAAAAATTGGCGTCAGGCATCATCCGCTGAAGGAAGTACTTTGCCCGTCCCTCGGCCTCTTGCGGGTCGAGCATGCGGTTGCCGTTGGCGTCCAGCCGACTGATCATCCCGTCGATCCAGCCGGAGGAACCACCGCCGGGCGGCTGTGCGAACGCCGCCGGCGCGGCGACCGTCAACGCGAACAGGACAAGCAGCGCGACGCAGGCAGGGCAAGAAAAATGCGGAACCATCTGAGATTCCTTCGGCCAAAAGCCGAGTTTGCGGGAACGATCCGATGGGAGACGAACTTCCAGCTATTATTGCCTGCAACGGCAGCCAATTCAAGTCCGTATTGTAGTTGTCTCGCGAGGTGAGACGAAGCCTTGCCTGGTGAAACGAGACAACCATAACGCGGCTTCATCTCACGGAGCGAGATGACTACTATACGAGATGGCTACTATACGATTCTCGGCTGCTACTCGGGGCTTCGGCCGGGTCGTCCCCCGCCGGGTCGTCTGTCGGCCCCTCCTCGGCCGAAAGCGCCTTGGGGCATCTCGAACGGTTCGCCCTTGAGTTGCTCGAACTGCTTCATCTGGTCGGCGGTCAACACGGCAAGGACCTTCGCGCTGGCCTCGTCGCGGAGCTTGCGGAATCCCTCTCGCATCTTCTCGCGGTCGCCGTCGGCATCTTCAAATATCTTCCGCGCCCTTTCCCGCATCGACTCCATGCTAGCTCGCGTGGCCTCTTCGATCTTCTTCTTCTGTACATCGGTGAGTTTCAGCTTGGCGGCGATCTCGGGATCGCTCAGCGCACCAACACCGCGGAGCCGAACACCGATCTCTTTGACTCGCTTCAACTGATGGGGCAGGAGGATCTTGGCCAGCCTTTCGTTGGCGACTTTGGTTCTTTCTTCCCACTTCTTGCGCATTTCGGCGAAGAACTTTTCTCGCTCTTCGTCCGACATCTCGCGGATATTTGGGCGATCTCCCTCGCCTCGTTGTCCGCGAAGTTCCTCTACCACTTTGTCGATTTCAGCCTTCTGGTCGTCGAGCAACTCGATATCCTTCTGGATCGCCTCGATCCGCACGAGGCCCAGCAGTCCGCCGCCGCCGAATCCGCCTCGCATCATGGGCCGGCCACGTTGGCCCGATCTTTCTCCCGGCGGTCGCCGGTCTTGTTGCGCCTCGGCGAGCGTACCGAAACAAACAACTGCCACTGCCGCCAAAACCATCGTCCTGTACGAACACTTCATGATCTGTCCTTTCAAAAAAGAGTAAAAAGGGGGACTGTCCCCCTTTTTCAAACACACCTCTCCACATAGGTTTAACACCGGACCCGACGATTGGTTCCGCGCCAGATGGAAGTGCGTCTTTGCGCTGGCAGGGTGCCAAAGTTAGCTCGCGTGGTGTATGCTAATACCCCTGATCGGTGGATGAAGTTGGCACATCGCGATACAAAACCGATGCCGCGGGGTTTAAGTCTAATGTGGGTGGAGGGGTCTGCGCCCGGCGAACGGGTGTCGGGGGCAAAAGGCAGCGGTGCCCCAGGAAAACATGGACCTGGGCTTCGCAAGTTCAGCCGCCGACCACCCCGCGAGAAAACCTGTAGCGAACGCCCTCTGGATAGCAGAGCGGCATGTCGGCAAGTACAATAAAGCAATATGTCTGGCTTTCAAGACCCTTGCTTCCAATGCCGTCCAGATGAAATTGGAGCCGTAGCGTTGAACCTCCATCCTCACGCAATTCTTCTCAGCAGGGCGGCCGTTTGGGGTGCGGTGTTGTGCTGCATCTTGCTGCCGCTGAGGGCCGCGGGTGCCGAACCTGAAGAAACTGGCGTTGCTGCTGCTGCGGTCGAGAAAAACAACGCCGGCGAACAACCCGCAAGAACCATCGGCCCGTTCGCCGAACCCATTGAACAACCGGCCGCACCCGCTGAGCCGCCCGTCGTACCCGACGAGCGCACCGAGGAGGCGGCTGTTGACGAAACCGACGGGGCCGAGACCGCGGAGCCGTCGAAACCCAAGACGCTGAAGTTCAGTTTCAACTACCATCCCTGGCCCGACGTTCTGCGATGGTTCGCCGAGCAGAACGACTTGTCGCTGCTGCTGGACACGGCTCCCCAAGGCACGTTCAACTACACCGACAATCGCGAGTACACGCCCCAAGATGCGATCGACCTGCTCAACAGCGTGCTGTTGACCAAGGGCTACACGTTGGTCCGCCGCGAGCGGATGCTGTTCGTCGTCAACCTGGAAGACGGTATTCCGTCGAACCTGGTCCCCACGGTGCCGGTGGAGGATCTCGACAAACGCGGCGAGTTCGAGTTGGTCAGCGTGGTCTTCCCGCTCGACAAACTCAGCACCGATGAGGCCGAGGCGGAGATCGGCAAGCTGATCGGCCCGCCGCCGGGCACGGTGGTGGCGCTGGAGAGGTCGCGGCAAGTGATCGTCACCGGAACGGCCGGCCGGTTGCGGGTGATCCGCTCAATGCTCCAGCGGATCGAAAACCCTCAAGGGCCGGGAACGGGCAAGCTGCGGTCTTTCGATCTGGAGCACGCCTTGCCCGAGGAGATACTGCCGATGGTTCGCAAGCTGATCGGCATTGCGGAAGACGCCGACGCCGCGTCCGACGGGTCGATCCGACTGGCCGTCGACCCGGTGGGTGGCCGATTGCTGGTGACAGGGCAATCGGACAAGATTGCCCAAATTGAAGAGATCCTCGAAGCGATCGACGTGCCGGCGCCGGGCAGTTCAGCGGCCGACCCCGCCACGGCCGAGTCGCCACAACTCGAGGTCTACACCGTCGACACGGCGGATCCCCAATCGGTGCTCGCGGTCATGCAGACGCTTATGGAAGGCATGCCCGACGTGCGGCTGGCCATTGATGACAAAACGAACAACCTGGTCGCTCTGGCCCGGCCGTCCCAGCACGCGACGATCAAAGCCACGCTTGCCCAAATGCAGCACGACCGCCGCCTGATCGAGGTGATTCACCTCCGCACGGTAGACCCTCAGGTCGCGGTGCTGTCGATCAACAAGCTGTTCTCCGATCCGGGCGCTAAGAAGGACGCGCCGTCGACGGGCGGGCTTCAGGTAGACGCCGACCCGACCACCGGACAACTCTTCGTGCGCGGCACGCAGTCCCAAATCGAGCAGGTCCGGACGCTGCTGGAGAAGATGGGCGAGGGCGAAGTCGACGCCGACGCCGCGACGGCAAACAGCACCGTTCGCCTCCTGCCGCTGACGGGCCGAGAGGCTCAAATCGCTCTGCAGCGCGCTCGGGAGATCTGGCCGGAATTGCGGCCCAACCGGATTCGCGTCGTAACGCCTTCCGCGGCGATCCCCACCGTTCGCCCGAGCACGCCATCCTGGGAGCAATTGGGACCGCCGGAGCGTCACGATCCGGCGCTACCGCGGCCGCACCCGCAGCCCGCGCCGCAAGAACCGGCCGTCGAGCCGTTGCCGATGGACGACGGCCCGCCGGAACTGCCTGAACCGGCAGCCACTACGCGTCGGTCGCGGTCGACCAGGGCGTTCTTCGCAGTGCAACACGTCGAAGCGGAACCGGGGGGCGAGCCGCCGCCGGCACCCGAGATTCAGTCGCCTTTCGAGCCGGAGGCGTCCGAGGCCGAAGTCGGTGCCCCGGCGACGATCGTCGCCATTCCCGGCTCGGGTGGTTTGATGATCGTGTCGCGGGACGTCGAGGCGCTTAACGACTTCGAGGAGTTGCTCCACGCACTGGCGGGCGAGATGATGACCAGCAACGCGGAACTGACGGTCTTCTACCTGAAGCACGCCAAGGCCGCCGTGGTTGCGGAAACGCTTAACCGGATCTTTGGAGGCATGAGTTCTTCGAGCAGCAGTTCGGCCGGTGGCACCGCGGCAACCGCGGGCGACATGAGCGGTGTGCTGGGTGCGATGATGGGACTCGGTGGGTTGTCGATAACGCCCATCGGGAGCGTGTCGATAACGCCCGATACCCGGCTCAACGCCCTGATCGTTCAGGCAAACCCCGCCGACGTGGCCGACATCGAGCAACTGCTGAAGATCCTCGATCAGCGCGACAGCCCCGAGGACGTCCTGGCGGCTCCCAAGGCCCGCATGATCCCCCTGTTGAACACGCTGGCCGAGGAGATCGCCACGATCGTCAAAGAGGTCTATCGAGACCGGCTGACCAGCAGTTCGGGCAACCGGAGCGGAAGCGGAAACAGCCCGCAGCAGTTCTTCCAGGCGATGCGCGAAATGCGCGGCGGCGGCCGCAGCGGCGGCAGCAACCAGAACAACCAGCAGGACAAGATGTCGGTCGGTGTCGACTCGCGGACCAACTCCTTGGTGGTCGTGGCCGCCGACGCGTTGTTCCACGAGGTCAAAGAACTGGCCGAGCAACTCGATCAGGCGGCCTTGGAATCGAACCAGACAATGCGCGTAGTCACGCTCGGCCGCGCCAGCCCGGCCGCCGTCCAAGAGGCACTGTCGAGCTTGCTCGGCGCGTCGATTCAGACGGGAAACCGCTCCGGCAGTCGCGGCGGATCAACGAGTAAGCCGTCGTCGGGCGGCCCACAGCCTGCGCCACAACAGCCCTTTTTCCGTCCACCGTTTGGCGGTTTTCGCCCCGGTGGACAACCACCGGGTGGATATCGCCCGCAAGGCTCCGGCGTTCGACCGGGCGGTTCGCCGCCGGGCGGTTCGCGGCCCGGTGGACCACGGCCCGGCGGATCGGGACGTTGAAAGTCGTGGTTCGCTCCGCGAACCAGCGTAAGTGCAGTGATCCGCTCCGCGAAGCAGCGTTTTGTTCGCGGAGCGAACAACGACTATGGGACACATGGCTCAGTTGCTCGCAATAGAATGGGACGATGCGGAAGCACGGCTGGCGGTCGCCTCGCAGCGTGGCGGCCGAATGGTCGTCGAGGAGGCGTTTTCCGTCGATCTGCGTCCGCGGAACCCGGACGTCGATGAGGCAGACCTGGACGTCGGCGGCCGGATTGCCGCGGCATTGGTCGCCCGCGGTATCGGTCGCGTCGAGACGCTTGTCGCCGTCGGCCGCAGCAGCATCGAGTTGCGTAAGCTTTCGTTACCCATTGCCCCCGAAAACGAACTGCCCGAGTTGGTCCGATTCCAGGCGATGCGGGAGTTCAACGAACTGACCGACGATTGGCTGCTCGACTTCGTACCCATCGGCGAGCCCAGCGAGGAGGCGCAAGAGGTCCTGGCCGCCGCCATCGATCCGCAATTGGTCGACCAGATCGAGCAGACGTGTAACGCCGCGGGACTGAAGCCGCGGCGGCTGATCTTGCGGCCCTGCGCGGCCGCATCGCTGTTGGCGCGGGTTCCCGATCCACAGGGGCCGGGGCTGCGCCTGCTGGTCGATCTGCTGGCCGGCGAGGTCGATCTGACCGTGATGATCGGACACCGCGTGGCCTTCCTGCGGACGGCTCGCATTGTCGGTGACCCGCCCAAGACGCGGGTACTGGTAACAGAAATCCGCCGTACCATGGCCGCGGCGCAGAATCAGTTGGGTGGACGTCGAGTCGAGTCGATTTTGCTCTGCGGGACGGGAGACGAGCACGCCGCGCGGGCACACGACGTCGGCGCGGATCTTCAGACGCCCACCGAGTTGTTCGACCCGTTCAGCAGCGTCGAATTGGGACGTAATTTGCGGCGAGCTTTGCCCGATCATCCGGGCCGTTTTGCACCGTTGCTGGGAATGCTGGCCACGGAGGCCGAGCAGGCCGAACACGCCATCGACTTCATGCACCCGCGGCGCGGCCCGGAATCCGTCAGCCGGCGCAGATGGTTTGTCGTGGCGGCGGTTGCCGTGGCGGTGGTGGTTTTGGCCTTTCTGGTTCATCGGCGGTTGGAGCGCAGCAATCTGGCATCAGAGATCGAATCTCTCGAGGCCCAGATTTCCGGGCGGGAAGGTTTGGAGGAGGAGACCAAGTCCGTTCAGAAATCGGTGGCGGAAATCGAACGCTGGGCGGCCGGCGAGGTAGTCTGGCTCGATCAGCTTGCCCACCTCAGCAACAAGGCCCCGCCGGCCCGCGAGGCCATGCTCACCGAAATGACACTCAGTTCGGTGCTCACCGGGGGCGGGCGAATCAGCGTGAAGGGGCTCGCGAAAGACGCCAGCACGATCGACACAGTCGAGCAGCGGATGCGCGGTGCCAAACACGCCGTCGAGAGCGGCGGGAGCAGCGAGGACGGTTCGCGGCGGTACTACTCTTGGCGGTTCAGTGCGCAGGTGACCGTTGAGCCGGAGGAGGACCGATGACGCTCGGGAAGCGAGAAAAGGTGCTGGCCGTTATCGCCGCCGTTATGGTGATGTTGGCGACGGCGAAGCTCCTTCTCTCGGGCCCGGACGATTCCATCGGCGACCTTCGAAAGCAGTACCGGGAGAAGACCGAAGAGCTTGACAGGCTAAGGAGAATCGACGGAAGGCGCCGGTATGCCCTGAAGCAATTGAAGGAGTGGGAACAGCGATCGCTCCCGACCAACGCGAAACTGGCGAAGTCGCTCTATCAGAACTGGCTTCGCGAGTTGACCGTTCGAGCCGGGTTCGACGAGCCCACCGTCGATCCAGGCAAAGGGCGAGCGCACGGCAAGGTCTATACGGCCTTTCCGTACACCATCCGCGCCAAAGCCGACTTGCGGCGGCTCACCCGGTTTTTGTTCGATTTCTACAGCGCCGGACACCTTCATCAGATCCGGTGGTTGAGCATCAAGCCGCAAGAGGACTCGGAGAAGTTGGACCTCGTGTTCACGATCGAGGCGCTCAGCCTTCCCTCGGCGGATCAGGAACGGCAACTGAGCCACGCGCCCGGCGAAAGCTTGAAGCTGGACGAACTGTCGGCATATTGGGATGCGATCGTCCGGCGACGCTTGGAGGGAGAGCGGTTCGCACCATCGGGCGGCCTGTTTGCGGCGTACTATCCCCAGCCGCCGAAGACCGTGGTTTCTCGGCCCGATCCGCCGGCGCCGAAAGAACCCGAAAAACCGGAGTTCGATCACTCCCGATTCGCCAAGCTGACGGGCAACGTCGCCAAGGACGGCCGTTGGGAGGCGTGGCTGACCGTACAAACCACCGGCAAGCAGTGGCAACTCTCCGAGGGCGACACCTTCGAGATCGGCAGCCTGCGCGGAAAGGTAACCCGGGTGCTGCCGCACGCCATGGAGTTCGAGGCCGAAGGACGCCGGTTGTCGGTCGCCGCCGGGAAGGTCCTCCGCGACGCGGTCGAGGTGCCTTGAACGTTCGGCCGGGTTGAGTATTCCTAAACATTCGCTCAACCCGTAGCCACGCTCGCCAGAGCGTGTTTTTCGAGGGCAATTGCCCACACAGTCTGGAGACCGTAGCTACCGAGTCCACGGGTTCGGAGAATGTTCACCTCGGAAATAACGTAAGTCGTTGTGAGTCAAGGGGTTGTGGTGGATGAGCGGGCGATCGGAGACGGGCGTCGCGTCGTGACGCAAACGCAATATCGAATAGTCTCGCCAGTTTGCACGAAGACTACGCGTAGTCGCCAAGGAACGCCGGTGACTTTGCCATCCCTTGTGCGAGGTGGTTGGGTAATAGCTCTATGGTGTCATTCGCCGGACACTGGATAGTCATCCGGCCATTTTCTTCTGGAAAAACGGCGGACAAAATGGGATAATTTGGAGAGACCAACTGACAGGGTGAATCCCGTCCATACCTCCGCGAAGGGTACCTATTTGCCAAAATGGGCTTATCATATAATAGGCTTATTGGAGTCGAGTTGTCGGGCAGGGCCAGCAAAGACATGCCCGAGGCAAACCCGCCTAGCCAAACTTCCTGCCGTGACCAAACTACTAATCTTCGGAATTACCGTAAGGAAGGGGTAATCGCTATGAAGCTGCGCTCTTGCGCCCAATTGGGATTCGTAATTCTGGCGCTGGCAGTCCTGGCTGCCTCCGCCGAGGCACTTGCCCAGGAAAAGACCGAGGCCGCTACTCGCCAATACAACGCCGCCGTGGGACTGCACAACAGCGAGGCCTACGAGTTGGCCGCCAAAGAGTGGTACAAGTTTATCACCGAGTATGCCGAGGATCCCCGCCTGGCCAGGGCGTGGCACTATCTTGGCGTGTGTTACTCCAAGACCGGCAAACTCCCCGACGCCGTCAAGACGTTCGAGACCGTGGTCAAGAGCTTCCCGGATTTCGACCTCATGGCCGACACGCTGCTGAATCTCGGGCTGACGCAATACAACATCGCACACGGCGGCAAACCCGAAGTGTACGACGCCGCGGCGACGAGCTTCAACACGCTGGCCACCAAGTATCCGGAAGGCAAGCACGTCACCGACGCGATCTTCTTCGAGGGCGAATGCCTCTACAACCGCGGCAAGAAAAAGGAGGCCGTCGAGAAATACGCCCTTGTGGTCACGAAGTATCCCGAGCATTCGATCGTACCTCGGGCGCTGTTCGCCCTGGCCGTCACGCAGGCCGACCTGAACGACCACAAGAAGGCCCTGGCCAACCACGACCTCTTCCTGCAGCGGTTTCCCGAGAACCCGCTGGCCGCCGAGGCGACCATGTGGCGGGGAGAATCGCTCTATGCGTTGAAGCAGTACGGCGAGGCGATCACGGCATACGCCGCGGCCGCCGCCGCGGCCGGATTCCCCATGGCCGACTACGCCATGGTACGCCAGGCCGACGCGCTTTCGGCCACGAAGAAATTCGCCGACGCAGCCGCGCTTTACGCTTCGGTTCCGGCGAAGTTTCCCAATTCGCAATACGTGGGGCTCTGCAACCTCGAGGCGGGAAAAAAGTACTACGCGGCCGGCGACCACGCCAACGCCCAGGTGTTCCTCAACAAGGTGATTGCCGCCGGCGGCTCCTCCGCTCCCGAGGCGGCGCACTGGGTCGCGCGAAGCCTTTTGAAGCAGAACAAGGCGGCCGACGCCCTGGCCGTGGCGGAGAAGGTTCTGCCTTCGGCCACCAAGAGTCCTTTCCTGCCGTCGCTGTTGATGGACCAGGCCGACGCCATCTACGAGATTCCGCAGCGCCACGGCGAGTCGGTCGGTCTTTATGCGGCGTTGGCGGAGAAGCATCCCCATGCCCCCGAGGCGCCGCAGGCGTTGTACATGGCCGCCTTTGCCGCCATGAACCAGGGCGACCACAAGGCGGCGGTCACTCACGCCAAGGCCCTGCTGGCGGCCCATCCCGATAGCGAACTGGCGGTCGGCACCACTCACGTACTGGCCGAAAGCAGCCTGCTGCTGAACCAATATGCCGAGGCCGCGGCGCTCTACGACCAGTTGCTCGAAAAGTCGCCCCAGGATCGCGATGCCGAGATCTGGAAAGTGCATCGCGGCACGGCGATGTATCTGCAAAAGAAATACCAGGAGACGATCGACGCCCTGACACCGGTGATCGAGGAGATCAAGACGCCGGACCTGGTGGCCGAGGCCTGGTATCGGATCGGCCGCAGCCAGGCGTCGTTGAACCAATTCGCCGAAGCGATCAAGTCGCTGGAGGCCTCGTTGGCGGCGGCCCCCAAGTGGAAACTGGCCGACGACGCCCATCTGGTGCTCGCTTACGCCTATCAGCAGACGCAGAACCTCCCCAAGGCCAAGGAGCACGCCCAGCAGGTTATCTCCGGCTTCCCCGCCAGCAAACTGCTCGACATGGCGCACTATCGCGTGGCGGAATGCTCCCGGCTCACCACCGATCTGAAAACGGCCGTCAGCGAGTATTCGTTGATACTGAAGCAGTGGCCGCAGAGCCTGCTGACGAAGCAGACGCTCTACGGGCTGGGCTGGGCCTTGGTGGGCCAAGCGAACTTCGCCGACGCCGAGAAGCACTTCACCACGCTGATCGACACGTATCCCGACGACAAGCTGATCCCGCGTGCCCGATACGGCCGCGGAATGGCTCGGCGGCAGTTGAAGAAATACGGCCCCGCGGTCGAAGACATCGAGGCCATGTTGTCCAGCGCTTCTTCAACGGCGGAAAAATCCCGTGCGCGCCACATCCTGGGCCTCTCGCAAAAGGGACTCAACAAGCACGCCGACGCGGTGAAGACCTTCCAGGCGCTGCTGGCCGAGGATCCCAAGTACAACGACGCCGACAACGTCTATTTCGAGTTGGGATGGTCGCAGAAATCGCTGAAGAAAGAGGACGACGCCGCCAAGACCTTCGCCGTACTGGCCGAGAAGTTTCCCGAAAGCTCGCTGGTGGCCGACGCACATTATCTCGTCGGCGATCGGGCCTACGAAAAGAAGGACTACAAGACGGCTGCGCAGGAGTACTTCGCGGCCATGAACAAGGCCGGAACGTCGAAACTGGGCGAAGAAGCGGCCTACAAGCTGGGACTCGCCTACTACCTCCAGGACGACGTCGAGAACGCCCAGCAGACGTTCGCCTATCAACGGAAGACGTGGCCCACCGGGCCGCTCTTCTCCGACGCCGTGTTCATGGAGGCCGAGTGCCTGTTCAAAGTGGAGAACTTCGAGGAGGCGCTGGCGCTGTACTTGCAGATTACCAAGCCGTCGAACAAGGAGATCAACATACTCACGCTGCTGCACGCTTCTCAGGCGGCCGCCCAACTGAAGCAGTGGGACAAGAGCCTCGAACTGGCCACCAAGTTGACAACTGAATTCCCCGACGCAAAGCAGGTTCCGCAAGCACTATGCCAGCAGGGCTGGGCCCAACAGAACCTCGACAAAAAGGACGAGGCCCTGAAGACCTACGCACAGGTGATCGCCAAGACCAACCTGGAGCCGGCCGCCCGGGCACAGTTCATGATCGGCGAGATCCAGTTCGAGCGGAAACAACTGCAGGACGCGGTTACCACGTTCTTCAAGGTCGCCTACGGCTACGGATATCCCAAGTGGCAGGCCGACGCCACCTATGAGGCCGGCCGTTGTTTTGAAGTGCTCAAGAAACCGTCGCAGGCGTTGAAGCAGTACCAGGCTCTGATCCAGAAGTTCCCCAACAGCGACAAGGTCTCGCTGGCCAAGGAGCGAATCAAGGCATTGCAATAGTCGTTTGTACGAACAAATAGCCGACTTTCCGAAAAGAGGTTCTTTAATGAGAGTTATCCTTCCCGTGCCCGGCCGCATATCGCTCGCGATGGCGGTCGTAGCGGTACTGTTGGTGTCGGTGGCCGTGATGGTCGCGGTCGCCCCCAAGGCAGCGTGTTGCCAGGAGGCCGGCCCCCGAGCGGACGTGCCGCCCGCCGATGCCCTCGACCAGCCCGGCGACGCCCTCGACCAGGCCGCCGATGCCGCCAGAACTGCACTGGCTGGAGAGGAGCCGCTGGTTGCCGAAGAGGAAGAGCCGGCGGCCGCGGAGGGAACGGATGCCCCCGAGATGCTGGAGCAGATCAACATCCTCGAACTGCTCGAAAAAGGTGGAAAGCTGATGTACCCGATCTACGCCATGTCGCTGCTGGTGGTGACCTTTGGCGCTGAGCGGATGCTGGGGCTCCGCCGCCGCAAGGTGGTGCCGCCGGAGTTGGTCAGCGGCCTGGGAAAGCTGGCGGGCCAGAAGGGAGGGCTTGACCCTCGCCAAGCGTACAAGCTCTGCCAGCAGTTCCCTTCCACCGCCTCGACAGTGATAAAGACCATGCTGCTGAAGGTGGGCCGACCGCACGCCGAAGTGGAACACGCCGTCAGCGAGGCCAACGACCGCGAGGCGGCCCGGCTCTACTCCAACGTCCGTTGGTTGAGCCTGGCCGCCGGCGTCACGCCGCTTCTGGGCCTGCTGGGAACGGTCTGGGGGATGATCCAGGCGTTCTTCGCCACCGCCAACCTGCCGACCGGCGCCAACAAGGCCGAGCACCTTGCCCAGGGTATTTACGTCGCACTGGTGACCACCTTTGCCGGATTGTCGGTGGCCATCCCCGCGGCCATCCTCGCCCACTTGTTCGAGGGACGCATCCAGAGGTTGTTCCGCGAGTTGGACGAGACGCTGCTGGGATTGATGCCGCAGTTGGAACGTTTCGAGGGCCGGCTCCGCGTCAGCCAGGACCCCGCCGACCGGCGCGACGGCTCGTCGCAATCGCGCGGTGAACTCGCAGCCGCCGAAGGGGAGCCGCAGCTTCCGGCTGCCGCACCCAAGTAATCGGGGAACGAAAACATGGCAGTCAAGATAAATAGGGGTTCCGCGTTGGAATCGCTGAGCCTGACGCCCCTGATCGACATTGTCTTTCTGTTGTTGATCTTTTTCCTGGTGGCCACCCGGTTCGCCGAAGAGGAACGCGAGTTGGACGTCTTGCTGCCCGACGCCAGCGAGGCCCAACCGCTCACGAGCAAACCGCGCGAACTGTTCGTCAACATCGACAAGACGGGCCAATACTACGTCACCGGGAAGATCGTCACCCTGGCGGAACTTCACTCGATCCTCAACACGGCCTACGTCAACAACCCCGGCCGGGCGTCGGTGGTGATTCGCGCCGACAAACGGACACGATGGGAATTTGTCGTCGGCGCCATGAACGCTTGCAACAAGGCGAAGATAAGAGACTATCGCGTTACGACCCGTGAAGGCACCGGATAGCAAGAACAACTCCCGCCTGCACTATGACTGAAGAACTACAGAAAACCGGGAACGGGGCAAGTATCAAGGACTACCGCGTTACCACCTGTGAAACCTGTGAAGGCATTGGACTATAGGAAGGGCTCGGGAGAATAACCATGGCAGGAAAAACACAACTGATCCGAAAGGTCCAGACCGCCAAGGTCGCCGACTTCGACGACCAGATCTGGCCGATAAACGTGGCGATCCTGATTTTGGCCGGGTTCATGGCCGGAATCGTGCTCGGCACCAGCGATTTCGAGGATCCGCGGATCCTCTTCAACGCCTGGACCCGGCTGGCCGCCGTGGGCGCGGTGACGGGCATCTTGTTCTGGTTGGTGTTCTGGCTCGAGGGCAGAATGCTCCGCCGGCTGCGACTCTGCATCGTCATCAGCCTGCTGGTCAACCTCTGGGTGCTGATGTTCGCCGCCCGCGAGTACTTGGCCCTCTTGGCCGAGCGCGATGCCGAGAAGAGATCGCGGGTAATCGAACAGTACGAGGAGATCACCGTTCCCGACTACCATTGGGAACAACTCGATCAGCCCGAGCAACAGCGGCAGACCTTCGAGGAGCCGATCAAACACGAAGCACCCCGGCCGACGGAGCCGGAAGCGATCAAGCGGGCGTCGGAGGAGCCGGAAATGCCGACCGAGAATGAGCCGGTCGAAGAGCCCGAGGTACCCCAGCGACAGCAACCGAACCCGGCCATTACGCAACGGGCAGAGCTGTCGGCGCCGCGTCGTGCCGACGCCGCCGCCGGTGCCCAGATCAGCCGCCAGGAGTGGAAACATCGCCCCCGCCCTAACGAACCGATCCCGGAGCCGGAGATCCGGCCACAACCGCGTCAAGCCGCGGCGGCCGTACCGCAGGCAAACATCGCCCCGCGCCGCCGCGAGCAGGCCCGGGTGAAGGTCGACCAGCGGCAGACGTTTGAAGAACTCTCCAGCGCCCGGGCCGAGCAGCTCGAAGTGCGGATGGCACGTCGGGCAACCCGGCAGGAGCAACTACCCGACCGGCCGACCACGCCCTCGCCAACCCGTCAGACCAGCCGTGCGGCCGAGATCCCCCGCACCGAGGCCGCGGCTTCCGAGCCTGTCCAGCGGGTGGTCCAACGGGCTCAGCAGGTCCAGCCGAAGCCGACGATGATGAACGCCCGACGCCGGGCCGACGCCCCCAAGATCGTCCGCCAGACGGCCGAAGCGAATCCAACGACCACCCAATCGCGTGCCATCGCGGCGATGGCCACCCGCCAGCAGGCAACCGAGCAGACTCCGCAGTTGAGCCGGGCGCAGCGGCCGGCTCCGCAGCGGCGCCCCAGCCGGATCGACGTTCCTCGCGAGACGGCTCGCCCGCAATCGGAGGCCGTCGCCGAGGCCGCCAGCGCGGCGGAAGTGAATCCGGCCAACTTGCGCGTGCCGCAACGGGCCGCGACCCCGACCACGCCGGCATCGGTCCGCGTTTCACAACAGGCTGCCACCGTGCCGACACGGCCGGCCCCCAGCGCGATCGCGCAGCGCAGCGTTCGGCGGATAACGCGCGCCGCGCAGCCGCTCTCCACGGCGCAAGCCGCTCGGCCAACCCGATTGGCCAGGGCTGAAGACGTACCGCGACTTGCCGCTGCCGAAGTGGCGCCGTCGGCCGTGACCGCCCAGACGTCCATACCCAGCGAGCCGATCCTGCCGGCCGCCCTGCCCGCCACGAATGCCGTCAGCCGCTCGACCGATGCCCCCACTCAGGTATCGCAAAGCGACGCTTCTGCTCGTTCACTGCCGGCGATGACCAGTGCCGCACAACTTCCCTCGGCCATGGCGGCGCGACGTCCGGTGGCAATGCAACAGCAACAACCGGGCCGTGAGCCGGCTCCCGCCCGACCGATGACGCCGGCCCGATCGACTGCCGGCGTGAAGCTCCCCTCTAACGCCATCGCCAGCGAGTCGTCACCGGCAACGGCCGCGGCGGCCCCCGGCACGATCGCCGCCAGCAGCGTACCCCAGGTATCGCGGAGCGCGGCGGTGCGCCAGTCGGGCTCGCAGCCTTCGACCGGCGGCAGCGTGTCGGCCGCCGGCGCCGCCGAGGTGGCCATCGGGGCGACCCAAGTCGTTGCCCGACGCGGCCAGCCTCGCACCACGGGCGTGGGCCGTCCGTCGGCAACCTCTAACGCCTCCACGCCGCGGATCGCCCGCGTCACCGGACACCCGGCCTTGGTTGCATCGTCGGGACCGGTGGAAACGGCACCGGCAACGCCGGGGGCAGTGGCCTCTTCCGCCGATGCGCGCCCGAGCACACCCGCTCTTAACGCACACGCCTCGGCCGCCCGCCGCGGCGGAGCGGTTCGGCCGTTTGCCTCGCAGGCCGAAGTCGGTTCCGGTCCGGTCGGCACCAGTGGCACATCCGGCGCGGTCGGGGTTGCCTTGGCCACTCGAATGACCAGAAACGAGTCGATCGCTTCGGCGATTGCCGGCGGCGGCACTCCCAAGCCGGGACGCACCACCGGCGGGGCCATCTCGCCGAACGCCAAGGCAGAAGCCACCGCGATGGCGGCCACGGCCGACAACGGCGGTGAATCGTCCGAAGCACCCGTAATTGCGGCACCCGTGAGCGGTCCGCGACGCCAGGTCGCCGGGCAGCCCGGCAGCGTGCAGACGCAACCGATGCTCGGCGCAGAGGCTTCTCTGTCGGATGCCGGCGCGGCGGTGACCAGTGCGGTGGCCCGCCGCGCGACGGCTTCCGGCAGAAATCCCGGCCAGAACGATATCGCTCCGGCGCGGAGCGTCACGATGCGGCGCAGCAGCACCGGGGCCGAGTTGCCTTCGATCGCCGCTGTCACGGATGTAGTCTCCCAGCAGCCGGGAATCGCGGGTGTTGCCGCTTTGGCCGAGGGTGCCGTGCCCAGTTCGTTGGAGGTTGGCGTCGCTTCAACCGTACGGCGTGCCGCGGCCGACGTAGCGGTCGGCCAGAGCACGGCGGCATCCGGCGGTTCCGAGTCGGCGTTGGGATCGGCCACGGCGGTGGCCATGGCCGGCAGGGTGAGGGCAACGGGCGACGACGTACCGGCTCCGACCGCCAGCCGCGAGGCCCTGCGAGTCGAGCGGTCGACCGCTTCGCCGGCGGAAATCGCCGGCGGTACACCCGCCCGCGCCGAGCCGACGGCTGAAGAAGTTGCCGCAACCGCCGCGGGCGAGGCGGCCGCGGCCGGACAACTCGCCGCCGGTGCCCCATCGGCCGCCGTGGCAACCGAAGCCGGTGGAGTTCCCGCCACACTGCCCAGTGAAGCAACCGGCGCGCTTGCCGGCCCCGAAGGCGGCGCAGTTGCCGCGGCCCAAGTCAGTCGCGCGATCCCCAGCGACACCTTGCCCGCTCCCTCCGCGAGCGGCGCCGTCCCCGGACCGCGCCGTGCGATGGGGGCCCTGCAGGCAGCGGGTCCAAGCACGGTTGCTCCCGAGTTGGCTGAAGCCGGTCCGTCGACCGGCGGCGTCGAAGCGGGACCCGAGAGCGTGGTCCAGGCGAGCTTCAATGCTCCCCAGCGGCAGACTTCAGGACTGCCGGGCAACTTGATGGACCAGGCATCGGTCGAGACGGCCATCGAGAGCGGGCCCGCCGCCACGACGCCGGGTACCGCCGCCGGCGAGCGACGCCTTCCGCAAGGCACCGATCAAGGGCTGGCCATGGCCGCCGAGGTCGGACGGGGACCGCTGCGAAGAACCGACGTCGCCGGGCTGCCGCGGGGTGTATCGGAAGCGATTGCCGAAGAGCCGCTGGCCACGTCGATGGCCTCCACGCCTGGCGATGCCATCGAGGCGATCGAAGGGATCGGCATCGACGGCCCGAGCCGGCAGGAAGGCGGGCTGCCGGTGCAAATCATTGCCATGGCCGGACCCGGCGGACTCGGATACGACCCTTCGCCCGAGGTCGGACTGCCGAGCCGGCGCGCACGGCCGGAAAGCGAGATCATCCACACCGTCTCCCGGCGATTCGTCATCGAACGCAGCGGGGGCGAATTGGCCATCGACGGCCACGTTCAAGAGGAGCCGGCCAAGGCCTTCCGCCAGCGAGACGTCGGACGCCGCGCCCAGGTCGCCCAGGCACGCGGCGGCAGCGAAGGAACCGAAAAGGCCGTCGAGATGGGCCTCGATTTCTTCGCCCGGCACCAATTCCCCGACGGGCACTGGAGCCTCCACGAGTTACCGCCGGGCGTTACGTACGATGATCCGGCGCTGGGACAGATGAAGTCGGACCCGGCCGCCACCGGCCTGGCCTTGCTGACCTACTTGGGAGCGGGCTACACGCACCTGGACGACAAACATCGTGCGATCGTCAACCGCGGCGTCGATTGGCTGGTTAGCAACCAACAGGAAAACGGCGACCTGTTCAGCAAGCAGGGCGTTACCAAGTACGCCTGGTTCTACAGCCACGGCATCTGCACCATCGCCTTGTGCGAGGCGTACGGCATGACCCGCGATCCCGAGCTGCGCGAGCCCGCCCGCAAGGCAATCGATTTCATTCTCAAATCGCAACACTCCGAGCGCGGCGGATGGCGCTATCGACCCAACGCGGAGAGCGATACATCGGTAACCGGCTGGCAGTTGATGGCGCTTAAGAGTGCCCGAATGGCCGGTCTCGACGTACCCGCCGAGGCGTTCGAGAAAATCGACGGCTGGCTCGACCTGGCCGAGAATCCCAGCGGCGACGGCCGCTACGTCTACAACCCCTACGCCGCGAATACGCCCGAGCAGCGCGACGGCCGCAAGCCGAACCTGGCAATGACCGCCGAGGCGATGTTGATGCGTATGTACCTTGACTACGAAAGCGACGACCCGGGACTGACTGCCGGGGCCGACCATCTCAAAGAGAACCTACCCAGCGTCGGGACCGCGGCCAAACCGGCCCGAGACGTCTACTACTGGTACTACGCCACGCAGGCGATGTTCCAGATGCAGGGTGATTACTGGCCCGCGTGGAACGACCGGCTCCGCCCCCTGGCCGAGACGAGCCAGTCGACAAGCGGCCCGACCGCCGGCAGTTGGCATCCGAGCAAACCGGTGCCGGATCGCTGGGGCCACGCCGGCGGCCGATTCTACGTCACGGCCATGCACCTGCTGATGCTGGAAGTCTACTATCGGCATTTGCCGTTGTTCCAGGAGTTGAGCAGGTGAGGTTGCGGGTTGGGGCTCAAGGACGGTTCGTCAGTGCCGTTTAGCGGGATTCACTTCTTCGCCGGTCGGTGGAGTTGGCGTTTAAGTTCAAGCAGCCGCTCGTCGAAGAGTCGGCGTTGATCTTCGCTCAGCACCGCCTGGGCGGGCTCGGGGCGCCGCAACAGCGAGGGGGCCGTGTGCATGAAGACCTTTTTCGCTTTCATGGCCGTTTTGAGTTTCTCCCGATCGCCGGACGCCTTGGCCGTGGCATCGACGCGGTCTTCGGACCAATCAGGGAAGCTGCGGCGGATATTGGCCTTGGACCGCTCAGCGCGGCGGCCGTCGATCCGGTGGGCAAACGACCCGATCAAACCCGCCGTCTGCAGGTTCCAGTTGACGTCAAAGCAGGTCAGTGCCGCCGCGGCGCTGCGCGCGG
>Ga0180429_10000744_pt1 | contig 28590 bp, 18 predicted proteins | sample SS_ome_FD_132428 | JGI IMG/M metagenome (GOLD analysis project Ga0180429, IMG submission 132428) | Hypersaline lake sediment archaeal communities from the Salton Sea, California, USA - SS_1_S_1 metaG | ecosystem: Environmental > Aquatic > Non-marine Saline and Alkaline > Hypersaline > Sediment ...
AGAAGATCAGCGAAGCAAAGGTTTTTTGGTTTTTCTTGAACGGGCCTAGACGATCATGCTGTACTGACGGCCCGGCTTCCTCACCAGCCGTGTATCGAATGCCGATGGGCGCCCCCTCGCACGCAGAATGGACCCGATTACGATTCCCCTGATCCGCACCCATTCGAGGTCGTCGAGATGATGAGTAAGGAAAAAATGCTCCTCGCCACGATCGTGGCCTGCGTGGCCGGACTCGTTCTGGTCGGTTACCTCTTTCTCGGCGGTGATTCTTCAAGCGAAAGCGCTCTCGACGGCGAAGAAACGTTGGGGGCACGATCGGCCGCCGGTGGCGGGGCGTCGCTCGAAAGCGAAATCGATTCCGATGGGCGATCGGCCGCCTCCAAGGAGAAGGTGGAACCAGCCGCGTCGAGTCGATCGGCCGGACCCGGCGCCGCGCGCCGCTCGGCCGGTGCGGGGACGATCGCCGGCAGGGTGGTCAACGAATTCAACGTCCCTCTCGAAGGCGCCGCGATCGAGGTGTCGCAAGAATGGATCGTCGACGTGGGCGCCGTCACCGTTGTCGGTGACGTCCCCGAGGATGAGGGTGCGACAGGACCGTCATGCACGAGCGATGAGCGCGGCCTTTTCGTCCTCGAAGAGGTGGCCGCCGCCGGCGAGGTGCGGATTCATCTGTCCCATTCCGACTACGTGCCGCGCTTTGTAATAATCAGCGCCTTTGACGGAACGCGCCACGACGTGGGCGATGTGGTTCTCGAGCTGGGCGGCTCGATCTCGGGTTTCATCACCGACGAGACGGGCAAGGGGCTCGCCGGCGCCAGTGTGCAGGCCCGTCCCGTCGACGCCGAGGGCGGCTCGGCCTTTTTCGACTTCTCGTCGATCGTGCGCGCCGGCACCGACTGGAAGGTCACCGCCGGGCCGAACGGTTTTTACACGATTCGCGGGCTCCGCCCGGGCAAGGCGCACGTTTTTGCGTCCCACGACGATCACCCCTCGGCGGAGGCGAAGAACATCGCCGTCGCCAGGGGAGAGGAGACGGGAGACATCGATATCGTCCTCCCCTGGGGCGAGGCGATCGCCGGAAAGGTGGTCAACGATGAGGGAGAACCGCTTGCGGGTGCCACCGTGGCGGCGACGAAGGACTTCGATATCAGCCTCGATAACCTGGGAGATCTCGAAGGCCTCCCCTTCGACATCGTGGCGAACCTCTCGCCTGTCGAGACCGACGCCGCCGGCCGATTCCGGCTCAAGGGCCTTGCCGCCGGGCACTACACGGTCCGCGCCTCGGCGAAGTCCTACCTGCGCGCCGAGCGGAAAAAGGTCGAGGCCGGGACAGACGACCTCCTTCTCGTCGCGCGGAGGGGCGGCTCGATCGTGGGCCGCGTGGTCGACGCCACGACGGGCGCGGGGATCGAGAGTTTCGAGATCGAGATCGACGGTGAGATCTGGACAGACTCGGACTACGAGATTTTGACGGGCGCCGCGGCCGCCGCGCGGAGCACCGAGCCCCTCGACCCTGGCGGTGCGTTTTTTCTCAAGGGGCTCGAACCCGAGGCGTTCGACCTGCTCGTCCGCTCCGGGGGGTACGCCGACGAAAGGTTGAGTGATCTCCGCGTCGATCCGGGCGAGGCGATCTCGGCAAAGGTGGAGCTCTGGCCCGAGGCGGTCCTTTCGGGCATTCTGGTCACCGCTGACGGCGCACCGGTCGCCGATGGGACGATCGTGCTCCAGAGCCCTCCGGCCGAGATGCCCGACGCGCCCGATCCGGCCGACCTGGCGGCGGCGTCGGCCGTCATTCCCGGAATCGAGTCTCTGGCCGGACTGGCCGTCGCCAAGTGGGACAAGGTCAAGGAGACGGAGAGCGACGCCGAGGGCGCTTTTGTTTTTCGCGGGATCGGCGAAGGCTCTTTCCGGCTCATCGGATCGCACAGGATGCACGCCGACTCGGAACCGGTCGAGGTCGCCGTGGCGAGGGGAGAGACGAAGGAGAACCTCGAAATCCGGCTCGGCCTGGCCGGCTCGATCGCCGGAACGGTTTTCGCCGTCGACGGCACGCCCCGTCCGGGCGCGCGCATACAGGTCGGCAAGGGGGGCGGACTCCTCGGCATGATCGCGTCTGACACGAGGGCGCTCGACGGCGACGGCGCCGATTTTCTCGGTCTCAACAGCGCCACGTCCGACGGGGACGGGCGTTTCCGCATCGACGGGCTCACGCCGGGCGCGTATCAGGTTTCTCTCGCCAATCCCGAGGATTCGGAGAGTCTCGGGGGCATTCTCAACTCAGCCCTCTCGGGCCTGATGGGACAGGGCGCTTCGGGCGCCGTGCGCGTCCACGTCGAGGGGGGCGAGGTGGCCGAGGTCGAGCTTCACGAAACCCTCAAGGGCTTGATCACCGGCGTTGTGCGCGAGGCGGGCGAGCCCCTTTCGGGCATGAAGGTCAATCTCTTCAAGGGCGATCTGGGATTCCTCGCCATCGTTCCACTGAAATCGACGAGCACCAACAGGGACGGCGCCTATCTCTTCGACGCCCTCGACGCGGGCAACTACGATGTGCGCATCGATATCAAGGGCCATGGCGAACCGATGAAGGAGCCCGTTGCGCTCGACGCCGGCGCCCGGGCGCGGTGCGATTTTGACCTCTCCTCGGGGCGCGTCTCGGGCCGGGTGGTCGATGGGGAGACGGGCCGGCCCCTCGCCGGCATGCGCGTTTCGCTCAAATCGAACGCCGCCGCCAAGGGCGGTGGGCTCTTCGATCTGCTCGGCGTGGAAACATCGACGATCAACATCAGCGTGAACGACGACGACGTCGACACGAGCGACGGCCTCCTCGGGCTGTCCGGCCCGTCGCCGGTGCAGACCGGCAGCGACGGCCGGTTCGAGATCCGCTTCGTGGCCGACGGCGAATACACGCTGACCGTGTCGGGCAAGGGTTATATCAAGGCGGAACAGAGTCCCGTCAAGGTCACCGCCGGCAGCCAGAGGGAGGACCTCGATTTCGCGCTCGACAAGGGGTGGACCGTGAGCGGCCGGGTGGCGCTCGGCGCCACGGGTGCGCCGGTGGCCTTTTGCACCATCAGGTGCGAGAGACTCGTCAAAGGATCGACGGAGCCCGAAAAGGTCAAGACCTTCGCCTGCGGCGAGGAGGGGGAATTCACACTTCCGGGGCTGGCGCCGGGCACGTACCGGCTCAAAGCGAGAGAGAAAGGCAAGGAAGGGGAGGAGATGTTCATCATCGAGACGGCCGACGTGAAGGGGGTGGAGATCAGTCTCTGGTAGAAGCGGGCGCGACTCGACGCATCCGCGACTCGACGCACCCGCTATTCGATGCGCAAGTAATCCAATCCGAACATGTACCGCTTGATCGCCTCCTCGTTGGCGCCCACGATCTCGACCTCGAAACGATTCGGCCCCTCGCGGAGGTCGAACTCTCCCAGCGGCAGCTCGTCGTCGCTCACCGTCTCGAAGTACCTGTCGAAGGTCTGCGTTACGGCGCGGCCGTTGATGGAGAGGCGCACGATGGCGTAGTCGTTGGCCTTGGTCAATCCGGCGAAAACGTTGAAACGGCCTTCGCGCTCGGCGGGGAACTCGAAAACGATCCGATCGCCCACGGTGCCGTCGCGCCACCAGACCTGTTTCTCGTTGCTCCATTGCCCCGGAAAACCGTTCTGCAGCTCCTTCTCGCCGCCCGTTTTCTCGACGATCTCGAGCAGCTCGCCCTCGATGGCGCCGTCGACGCGAAAGATCTCGACGATGTCTTCGCGCACGCGGGCCACCGGCCGGGCGGCCCCCTCCCGATCGGGCGCCACACTGCCGCGCGCCCCGGGCCGCGCGTACCAGAAGGTGACGGGCGCGTAGTTGATGAACGTATCCCGGTGGTGCCAGAGCTCCATGTCGAAACGGATCGATTTCTCGAAGGGGATCGCGTCGAGACCGCGATAGCGGGAGTTCGTGCTGTATCCGGCGTACTCGTTGCCCACGCCGCAGGGCTGGGCGTGGAAGGGCGACTCGAAGTGCTGCGGCCGCGCCCAGGCATAACCGTAATAGTCCTCGGTCCCCGTGCCGAAGTGGGAGGGGAAGGTTTCGCCGTCGACGTAGACCTTCTCGTCTCCTTCGCCCCACCAACCCCAGCCCTCGGTGCCGTTGAAGAGTGTGAGCGTGTCGCCCATGTAAACGCCCTTCCCGTCGACGGCGACGAAAGTGACGTCCTTCGCCGCAGTGTGCCCTCCGGTCCGGTGGTGGTAGAGCTCCCACCAGGTGCTGTGGAAGAGCATGGAACGTTCATCCCACTGCCAGGCGCCCACGGACACCTCGCCGAGAAGGACGGACACCTCCTGTTCGCCCACGTTGTGGACCGTTACCGCCGCGGAGCGCGCGAAGGGCATGACCCACCAGCAGGTCATGGTGCCGTTGACGCTCGTCTCCGTGTACCACGTCCGAAAGGGATGAACCTGGTGGCCCGTGCCGAAAAAGTCGCCCGCCGGGCACCAGACGGTGCGCTCCCCGTCGAAAGCGATCTCGAGAACGGTGGAGCGCAGCGCCTGATCGCGGTCTGCGGCGTCGAGGTGGATCACGATCTTGCGGATCGCCGCCGGCCCCTCGATCTCGATCGTTTTCGAGGCGCCGGGAGAGAGCGTGCCCGTTAGAGTGCGCGCGCGGTGCGCGGGGTCGAGATCCCGTTCGCTGCCGGAGAGCACGTATTCCGTGGAGCGCACGAGGGACCGCACTTTTTCGAGCTCGTCCATGGAAAAGGTTCGCACGGCGGTCCCCTCGGCATAGGTTCGATAGTTGATCTGATAAAAGAAGGGCCTTTCGTCAGAGGGCTCGAAGGTCACCTTGCACGACTGCGCGTAAGGAATGGGCAGGTAGAGATTGTGTCCCCGGTGCGAGGGTTCGGCCTCCTGGGGAACGCTCTCGGCCAGGGGCCGCAGGGCGAGGGCGGTGCCGCTGATCAGCTCGAGCGCCTCCCCCTCGATCTCCGGTTCTGCGCTGCCGTCGAAATAGAAGCGCAAGATTCCGTCGCCGTGGCCGGGCCCCTCGGAGGTGACCCAGAAGCGGACGATCGCCCCCGGTCCGGCCGCGTCCATGAGGACTTCCTCGGTCCGTCCGTCAATCGTCTCGGTGCGCAGGTACTGCCTGTTGTCGAGATTGGCGAACCAGTCCTCTCCGCCCGGCTCCACGGCGCGGCGGTCGTAGCTGCTGAACTGCCTGCACGTGAATTCCGGCTCAGGGAAGCGCGCCGCGCTCTGCCGGTCGACCATCTCGTCGAGCAGGGATCCGATCGAAATGGGTGGTTCATCAGCGGGCACGGCAAGGGCGCCAAGGGTAAAAAGGCCGAAAAACAGGGCCGTCAACATGATCACACTCCTTATGCCTCTCAGCGTTCTTACACGATCAGGGAAGAAACTTCTTTTATTTTCGTAGGACGTAATCCGTTTATTCAAAAACCATAATGCCATTGTTGAGGCACGGAGCCACATTTTTTCCTTAAAAAAACCTTGATCGATTTCCGAGATTGTATTAATGACTTAGTACAATATTGTATTAGGACAATACAATTTTTCGCACGAGGAAACAATGATTCACATCCAGATCGACTCGAAGAGCGGCGTTCCCTTCTACCGGCAGATCATCGATCAGATCAAAAGCGCCATGTCGGCGGGATCGGTCGAGCCGGGCGACCGCCTTCCCACGGTGAGGCAACTCGCCGTCGACCTCTCCATCAATCCCAACACGGTGAGCCGCGCCTACACCGAGCTCGAGCTCACGGGGCTGGTGGAAACCCAGCTCGGATCGGGAACCTTCGTGAGTCACAAGGAAGTCTCTCACGACGACGTGGAACAGCAGCGTCTGATCGACCAGCTCTGCCAGGAGTTCCTCTCCAAGGCCTCGTCTTACGGAATCACCCTCGATGACATCATGACGAACCTCAAGCAACGAAAGAAAGAACTATAGATCCTGTCCGCCCCACGGCGGCAGCCGCGGGGTGGGCATTTGGAAAAGGAGATTGAAATGCCCAAATTATCCGATGTTTTGAGAAACAAGGCCCTCAATGCCCTGGAGCGTTTTGCCGTCAGCTTTCTGGCCGATTTCCGGTTCGGACCGCTCAACGTGGCCCTGCTCGTGGCGATCTGCCTGATCGGGCTCGGCGTGCACATCACCGTCTATACCTTCCATCTCGACGTGGTGATCACCATCGTGGGAGCCGGACTGGTCATGGCGCTCCTCTTCCGCCTCTCCCAGAGGTGGGAGGGCGTTCTGATCCTGACCACCCTCGCCGCGCTCGGCGCCTACCTGCGCCACCGCCCCGAAAGCCCGGTCCTCGTCACGGCGATCGTCGCGGCCGGACTCGTCTCCCCCTGCATGCAGATTGCCTACCAGTGGGAAAAGGCGGTGCTCCTCCGTTTCGGAAAGTTCAGGGGGCTGCGCGGATCGGGAATCTTTTGCATTTTTCCCGTGATCGACAAGGTGGCCAACTACGTGGATCAGAGGATCCGCGTCACCGATTTCCGGGCGGAGACGACCCTCACGCGCGACACCGTTCCCGTTAACGTCGACGCCATCGCCTTCTGGATGGTGTGGGATCCGGAAAAGAGCGTACTCGAGGTGGAGGACTATTCCGATGCGGTGAGCTTTTCGGCGCAGACCGCGCTCCGCGACGCCATCGGAAAGAGCGAGCTCGCCGATCTTCTCTCCGAGAGGGATCGCCTCGGCAAGGAGATCCAGCAGGTCCTCGACTCCAAGACGAACGGCTGGGGGATCACGGTGCAGTCGGTGGAAATCAAGGACATCATCATTCCCAAGGCGCTCGAGGACGCCATGAGCCGCAAGGCCCAGGCCGAGCGCGAACGGCAGTCACGCATCATTCTCAGCAACGCCGAGACGGAGATCGCCGAAAAATTCGCCGACGCCTCGGAACACTACAAGGACAATCCCGCCGCGCTCCATCTCCGCGCCATGAACATGATCTTCGAGGGGCTCAAGCAGAAGGGGTCCATGATCATCGTTCCGAGCACCGCCGTCGAGACGATGGGGCTCGGCGCCATGGGTGGCCTCACCGCCTTCGACAGGATCATGGAGAAAAACAGAACAGAACTCGAGGAAAAGGACAAGGAGAACAAGGCACCCAATCCCGAGGCGGAGTGATCCGCCGCGATCAGGAGATATCCGATGAATAAGCATAATAAAAGAACTACAGGCAAGAATCACCGACTGGCCGGCGCCGCAATGGCTCTTCTTCTTTTCGCCCTGGCCGGTGTGGCCGGCGCCTCGGAGGAGCCGGAAGCGATCGCTATCGAGCCGGCGAACGCCTTTCCGGCGGACACCGTCTTTTATCTCGAGCTTCGCGAACCGGTCTCGGTCATCGACAGATTCAGCGAGATGGCTTTCTGGCCCCACGTTGTCACACTCATGACCGAAACGGTCGGCCTCCTCGGGAGCGGCGAGCACAGCGCGGCGTTTCTCTCGAACGCCCTCGGTTCGTGGGGCGAGGAGTCGGAACTCAGACAGTACGCCCAACTGCTCGCCGGCCGGCGCTGCGTGGCGGGCCTCGTGCCGGTTGCCGGGTCCGATCGCGTTGTGCCCCTCATCCTCTTCGAGCGGAGCGAGTCGACGGGCAGCCTGCTGTCGCTCGCCTCGATCGTGAGCAGTTTCGCCGAGGGTGTGACGCTCAAGATCGAAAAGGGCTTGCCGAGCGAACCGTTCTCGATCCTCGACTCCGACGGCAAGACACTCCTCCTGGGACGGGTGAGCGATCGATGGCTCATGGTGAGCACGCCCTCGGGCGCGGCCAGCGTCGACACTGCCGCCCATGGTCTCTCGCCGAAGGGCCCTCCGCTCGAAGCGCCCCTCTCGGCTCTCGACGGGTTCAAGAAGGTCATGTCCCAACTTCCCCAGTCGGCCGATGGGCGCGCCTATTTGAGCAGCGCGCGCGCCGAGGAACTGGTCGATCGGTGCGACGCCCTGTCGCCCTTCGGAAAACGGCTGGCCAAGGCGTGCTTGAGCTGGACGGGCGCCGTCGGTGTGGCCCGCGAGATCGGGCCCGACACCATCAGCACCACCGTGACCGGCGAGATCGCCGCCGAAAAAATCAACGCCGCCCTTCCCGGTCTGCTCGACGCTCTCAGACCGATCGAGCAGCCGCTCTCCCAGTGGCTGCCACGGAACGCGCTCTGCGCCTACGAGGTGGGCGCGCCGCCGGCGGCGCTCTTCGACACGGTTTGCTTCTTTGTCAAATCTCTTTCTCCCTGGCTCCACAAGCAGATCGAAGCGCTCTGCGCCGATTTCGAATCGGCCACCGGCCTTGATCCCGCCGCCGATCTTTTTCCCTATCTCGGCTCCTCGATGGCGGCGGCGGTGCTCGCCTCCGAGGGCGCCGAGGCCGCGTGGCCCTTCCCCCGGTCGGTGGCGCTCGTGCGCGTCAACGACGCCGAAAAGGTCACGGCCTTTGTCTCTTCCTTCATGCAGTGGGACGCCACCATGTGGGCGCCCTTCTCGGGCGGACTGATCGGTGGACGGGCGGTCACGAGCCATCACGACGGCGTCGAGCTTTTTGGAATCGAACTCGACTGCGTGATCGGGATGCCCTTGCCGTCGCCCACGGTGGCGCTCGTCGACGGTTTCCTCATCGCGTCGTCGGTCCGCTCGGGCGTGAGCGAAACGATCGACGCACTCCGTGGAAAAAAGGCCGCCCTTTCAGCCGAAATCATCACCGGCGACCGGCCGATCCCGCCGAACACGGTGGAGCTCGTTCACCTGAACTGCCCGGCGTGGGGCCCGGAATGGGCGCGGTGCTGGAAAGCCGCGGCGGGGCCGTGCTGCTCCCTCATGCTCGACGGCGAGTTCCTGGGTAGTGCAGGCCTGAACGAGGAGAAACTCGACCGGCTGGGCGAGGCCCTGTCCAATGTTCTCGGAAGCCTCGAGCGCGCCACCGGCACTACCACCGTTGGCGACGACGGCGTTTTCGAGTTCTTTATCGAGGTCCGCGTGCGCTAGAGGCGGCAAGTTTGGAGAACGGCTCATGAACACACAGCCCGTACCGACGAACCCCGCGCGCAACTCGCACTGGCTGCCTCTCCTGATTCTCGTGGGGGCGGCGCTCGTCTTCAACTGGTTCTATCTCACTGGAGGATTCCAGGGGGACGACATCATCTTTCTCAACATGTACCGTGAGGACCCTCTGCCCTTCGACCGGTGGCGCGGTCCCTGGTCGATCGACGAGCATCCCTGCTTCGAGCGGCTCTGGTGGATGACGGAGAGCTCCTTCAGCGGCGCTTTCTGGAGGCCCGTACCCGGACTGGTGATCGAGGGATCGCTTTGCGTATTCGGGGAGAGGGCCTTTCCACTCCATCTGCTCTCTCTCCTGCTTCACGCCGGGGTGACGGCGGCGCTCTACTGGCTGGTCTATCGGCTCGTGGGCAATCGTACCCTGGCCTTTCTCGCCGCCCTCTTTTTCGTGGCCTGCGAGGATCACAGCATGAACGTGGGGTGGATTGCCACCATCACCGATCTGATCTGCACCCTCTTCGTGCTCGCGTCGCTTCTCGCCTGGCTCCGGTGGCTGCGGACAAGGACGCCTCTGTCCATGGTCTTTTCGCTGGCGGCGCTCGCCGTGGCAATGGGGAGCAAGGAGTCGGCGGCAACGGCGCCCCTGGCGCTTGCGCTTCTCGGCCTTCTCATGCCCGACGGGAGAACGGGCACTCTCGAGCGGTGCGCGATCGTCGTGCGTCTGCGGCGCGCCGCGAAGGGTGCGGTTCGCTGGCTGCCGCCGCTGGTCTTGCTCGGCGTCTACCTCGTTGCCTATCGCGCCGTGGGGCTTGGCGGTATGAACAGCCTCCTGTACATCGATCCCTTCACCGATCCGGGGCGATTCGTGAGCCACATGGCGGGCCATATGCCGGTGATGTGGCTCGCCATGCTTTCACCCGTGATGCCGAGCCTCGTGCTCTTCATGCCCTTCTTGCTCGTTCCCCTCGCGCTCTGCGGCGCGCTTGCAGCGGCGGCGTTCCTCTTCGCTCTTTTTCCCTTTCGGAGGGACACCCTCGTCATCTGGGCGTTGCTCATGTTCGTGGGCGCCCTCCTTCCCCAGATGGGAACGGACGCTTCCGAACGGCTGCTCTACTTTCCCATGGTCTTCGGCAGCATCCTGCTCGCCCTCGTGGCGGCGCGCATCGCGCCACTCGCGCTGCGCCTCTTCGTCTCGTCGCCCGCCGCACCGCTTTTGACACGCCTCATGGGTTGGTGGGCGCTGGTGGTCGTGCTTCTGCCCGGTGTGGCCCTGTCCGCCGTGCTGCCCTTCGTCTATCTTCCGAGCCTCGAGCAGGCCGCCAACGATGTGGGAACCGTGGTCGACCATCTCGACGAGAAAGACGACCCGGCGGTGATTCTCGTCAACGGTCCCAATCCGTTTATCACCCTCTACGTGAACGATATCCTGACCTGGCTCCGCGGAAGACCGACCGAGGTCTGGCTCCTCGCCGCGCCCAACGCCAAGATGACTCTCGAACGGGTGGGCGCCGCGTCCTTCGAACTCCGCGCCGATCGTCCCGGATGGCTCGGCAATTTTTTCGCGCGCATCGTGCGCACCGAGAGCCGCCTGAAAAAAGGTGCCGTCTATGACACGCCGCTTTTTTCAGCCACTCTCGTCGACCTGACCGCCGACCAGAGAGACGTACTCGCCGTGCGGTTCCACATGAAGCAGCCCCTCGACGATGGGGGCGTTGCGTTTTTCCACTGGACCGGCGCCGCGTACGAACCGCTCGATCTCGCAGCGCTCGAACTGGAAAGGATCACAAAACTAGCCGACACAAGCGATGTCTGGGCGAGTATGTAGAGCAGCCCCGAGTAAGAATAGAGCCCCACCGACCATTCATCGGTCAACGCCGAGCGGAAGAGGCTCTGCCTCTCGGGAAGTGTGAAATGGTTGAACCGTCTAAATGAGGGATGATCGGGGCGAAGTGAAGCGCCTCCTAGTTGTCCGAGGTGTGCCTTTCGTCCTTCACCTCGCCCCGCATGTAGAGTGTGGCGCAGCAGACCTTGCAGGGCAGGACGCACTTTTTCTTCGCTTCCTTGATCGTCATGATCTTGCGCTGGGCGCTCTTTCGATTCAGGTGGGGGCAGCGCGGCTTGTGCTTGGCGTTGTGAAAGTACTGGGGCGCTTCCTCATCGGCGTTGACGTAAAAGACCTTGTTCTTCGGCGGCCATTTGATTCTGGCGTCGCTCTGATTCCGGTTGTTCTTGTAGAGCGCCGCGCAGCAGATAAGGCAGGGAAGCTTGCCTCTATTTCGAGCATCGGAAATGGTGATTTTGAGGGCCGTTTTTTCCAGTTTGCCGCATCCCCATTTGTGAACGTCGCTGTCATCGATCTTGTTGTTGCAGTAAAAGACCTTGTTCCCCGCGGGCCACTGAATTTCGCTCTCCTTGATGAGCAGGACCATGCTTTTTGGTGTGGTCGAACACAAGCAGAGAGCCATGGTGCACAGCGCGGTGGAATAGACCCGGCTTCCGTTGTCTCCCCAGGGATCAACCCCCGGATCCCACGATCCCTTGCTGCAGCCCGACAGGATCTGGTTGTCGATGAGAGCGGTCCCGATCGCCTTTTTCCATCGCGCCCACCGCGGCCCGTCGATCATTCGCAAGGCGCTCGTGCCGAAAAAGAAGTAGTAGTAATCGATGGTCCCCTTCGATTCGTTCCAGGAGGGGAGTTTTTCGGAGAGGAGGCCGGCGCTAGAATTGATCGGCCGCATCGCCTTGTCGAGCTCGTTGAGAGCGAATCCGATGTGGAAGCGGCAGACGATCGCCCGCGCCGTCATCGCCTCGCTTTCGGCAAAGGGCCAGAGCTCCTCATCGCCCTTCTCGCGCGAACCCATCAGACCGGTCTTGTTGTATCCCGTTCGGCCCGTTGCGGGCAGGGTCATGCTGTTGATGTACTCGAGAGCGTCCCGGAGGTCGGCCGTATCGATGGTGAAACCATAACGCCGCCCCTTGGCGAGGCACTCGACCATCCATCCCGTGACCGACACATCGTTCTGGTCGGTCGGATCGGCGGCTCCATTGTTGTAGCGCCAGGCCGCGCCGGGATTCTTGCTCTCATGAATGAAAGCAAGGGCTTTTTCGATCGGCTTGACGAGGCTCTTCTCATCGTAAACGCGAAAGGCCTCGATCAGCGCCAGCGTGGCGATGGCGTGATTGTACATCCAGTGGGTGCCCGCCTTGTCCACGAAGCAGCCGTCCTTCTTCTTTTGCACGGCACAAAGGTAGTTGATTCCCCCCTCCACGGAGCATCTGTAGGAGTCGTTGTGATCGGCTTCGCCCGAATAGAGAAAGGCGAGGATCGCCAGCCCCGTCACGCCGGGGATGTTGAGCGGATAGCCGTAGCCGCCGCAACCGTCTGCAGAGTTGCACTGCTGGCTGAAATCGTGGCACGCCCAGTAGCCGCCGGGGTGCTGATGGCGCAGAAGCCAATCGAGCCCGTCCTCGGCCGCACGCGCGTACTGTGCGTCGGCGCCAAACTCGTTCTGGGCGGACAAAAAAGAAGCTGAGGCGAGGAGGATCGCCGTAAGAATAGTGGCTCGTTTCACTGCGCTTCCCTTTTCGAGAATCTCTGCCGATCGTTCCCTTGGTCATTACGACTCACATCACTATACGCCACCCTTCTTTGCCGAAGCAAGCCCTAGTTCTGCCGGCGCGATGTGATCCTTTCGAACCGTGTTGATCAATAACAAAAAGGGACAGGGCTCAAAGCCCTGTCCCCTGTTTGTCGCCTCGATGTCGGCCCGCGCCGTTACTCCACGAAGAGGAGCATCAAGTTGGTGAGGACCGAGTTCGCGCCTCCCATCGGGCCGACGAGGGCCTGAAAAGGATGGACCTGGAGTGCGCGCCAGTAGGTGGGCGCCGTGTGATAAAAAATCGCCACCCCGTCAGCGGGTATCGTGCCGGTGCTGATCGTGAAAAAGTGGGGCAGCAGATAGAAATCGCCATAGGCCGTCGGCCTGGGATCCTTTCTGAAACGATCGCTCATGACGACGGTCACCGGCTCGCCCGGCGTACCGACGACCTTGATCGATCCCGTGCCGCCGGGAGTCACACCGCCGCCGGCGGGGGTGTAGACCGTCACGTAGAGATGGGTGCTGTGTTCGTCGGCGCCGATTTCGGGAATGCCGTTCACCGCGCGCAGATCGCCCTCGAAGTCTTCGGTGGGGAGCGCTGCGTGAGTGTCGCCCATGTCGATGCAGGGCGACGTGTTGGGCAGGTGATAGTCGTTCTCTGCCGATTCGACAAAGAGCGGATCGTCGTCGATCATGCCCGCGCCCCAGTTGAGAGTGCAGTTCGATCCCACGGCGCACGCGTTCTGCCCTCCGTCCACATCGCTGTGGCTGATGGTCACGTTCGACGTGCCGAAGATCCAGATCTCGATTCCGGCCGGATCGGCGTTGTTCCAGAAAATGTTGTTCACCAGGTCGACGTCGCAGTAGGAGTTGCAGACCAATCCGCCGCCGTTGCCGGTTGTCGTGTTGTCGGCGATGGTGTTGTTGATCAACAGGGGATCGCTGTTGTCATAGATCATGATTCCGCCGCCGTCGGTGATCGACGAGTTGCCGCAGACCATATTGTTGGAGATTTCGGCCGAGCCCTGGCGGTAGTAGATTCCGCCGCCATTGTAATCAGTGGTGTTGTTTGCGATCACATTTCCCGTAATGACCGCTTCGACGAAGGCCGAATCGATCCCGCCCCCGGCGCTCACAGCCGTGTTGGCGCATATCCGGTTGCGCGAGATGATCGGGTTGCCATAAGTGTAGAGTTTGATTCCGCCGCCCGAAAAGCTGGCGCTGTTCCCCCTGATCGTATTGCGTGTGATCGTGGGTGATGCATCGTCGTAACACTGGATTCCGCCGCCGTTGGTGGCGCTGTTGGCGGTGATGATATTCGCCTCGATCAGCGGGGCGCAATTGGTGACCCGGATTCCGCCGCCATTGTTCAGGGCGGAGTTGTTGGTGATGATGTTGTTGATGATGGTGGCGTCGCAGCCGAGGCCGCCGCAGTAGACGCCGCCGCCTTCCCTGGCGCCATGATTGTCGGTGATGATGTTGTTCCTGACGACCGGCGATGAGGCATTGGTGATGAGCACTCCGCTTCCGTCCCAGTAGGCATCGCCGTTGGTGATGGTGAATCCCTCGAGCACCGCCGCCGATGTCTGTCCCGATCGGATCGCCACCACATTGGCGAGCTGCCCGCCGTCGATCGTCGTGTGCGCCGGACCGAGTTCGGACTCGACGATGAGATCCTTGCTGTCAAAGTCGATGTTCTCATAGTACGTGCCCGCTCGAACGATGACCGTGTCTCCAGGGGAGGCGGCATTGATGGCGCCCTGGATCGTTGAGTAGTCGTCGGGGACGTAAATGGTCGCCGAAATGCCGATCGCCGGCAGGGCGAGTACAAGAACAAAAATAGCGTAGCAGCGCATGGTGTTCCTCCTTATTGATTTTTTGATCAGAGTGACAATCCCTTTTTAGGTGTCTCAATATATAACAAAATTGAAATATATAGACAATTTATTTTGAAGGATTTCGAATCACAATATTCGTTGATGGGCTTTCGTGCAGAATAAGAAAAGAAGCTGTCCGTTAATTCCCATTCTTTTGATATGAAGCGAACGGAAATTGTACGAGACAGCTTCTTTGATCGAGTTCGACGGGAGTCGATTTTAGTTTCCGTTGTTGAATTCGTCGAGAATTCCGGCCAGGTCGATAAATTCCTGGCGCAGTGGATCATCGCCTTTGAGGGCGCCAATGTCGGCCGGGGTCCACAACTCGAAGAGCCGCGTTGCGTCATCGATGGCGTCGCTTATATCGGACGGGATCGGCGTTCCCTGGTAATCGTTCAGCTCGGTTGCGATGTAAGCGTGAGCCAAGATGAAGTAAGCATTGCCACCCTTGGGCGGGGTCCAGAGCACATTGTGGTAGCTGTCCGCGCTGAGGAAGAAGATCGTGTCCTCGCCGATGTTGGCCCATGTGTCGTCGTAGGGCGCCGGGCCGTAGATCGAGTGGGTCTTCCAGTATCCCGGTGTGCGCGGCGCGGGCGATGTGACATCCACCTCGAACCGGATGAGAGTCTCTTTTTTGTTGGCCACTTGCCCGCCGATGAAGAGTTCATCGGCCGTACCGTAGTTCTTGTCGGGGTCACTTTCGCGGATATACGAGTCGGCGAGGGGCGTGATCTGTTCCGTCGTTCCATCGCTGTAGACGAGTTCCAGGAAGGGATGGAGCGTCGTGTCCGCCCACTCCCTGCTGGCGAAACTTGTGCGGGGCATCTCGAAATCAGGACGCTTGAGCAGCAGGCCGAAGTTGGAGAAACCGTTCATCCAGTCCTGCACCATCGAGGTCACGTCAATCGCGAACCAGCCGATCCGGTCCTCCACAAAGGTTGCATCCACGTTGGGATCGAAACTCCCCGCGAAGCTGTTCCACGTGACGTTCATTTCGGTCCAGTCAGCGGTGATCCTGTGGATGTTCACAGTCTGATCGTCGCCCGACAGTTGGAAAACATGGATGTGCAGAAAGGCGGAATCAAGGTTGGCGGCCTGGGGGAGGTTGACCTTCGCCGGTTTCAGGCCGGGGAGTTTCATTCCCAGAAGGCTGAGCGCGCAAACGAACAAGATCATCAATAAGAGATTTCTTCTCAGCATCGTGATTTCCTCCTCGCTTCTCGAATGAGTTCCATCCCCTCTGTGAACGAGGGTGGAGATCGTCCCGAATCGGGTTTAAACAACTGTGATTGCCTGAAATTCCCTCTCGCGAAGGGAACATGGATTTTGTAGCCGAAAGATCCTTACTTCCTGTGTGAGATTCTATAAAGATGCATTAAATTGTCAAACTTTTATTCTTCCGCCCTGAAACGATCGTGACCCGAGAACGACGGAAAAAAAGCAGGCACCTCGAGGTGCCTGCTGTCTTCTGTCGGTGGAAGCCTGTTTCTACTTGTCGAACTGTGCGTCGAAGGCGATCGCGCTCGAGGGAAAGTCGACACCTCTCACGAAGTCGCACGCCTCTTCGGCGCCGTGGCACCGGTCCATGCGCGAGTCCTCCCACTCGACCGAGAGCGGCCCGGTGTAGCCGATGTCGTTGAGGGCGACGATGATCTCCTCGAAATTGATGTCGCCGTGCCCCAGGGAGCGGAAGTCCCAGAAGCGGCGCGCGTCGCCGAAATCGACATGCCCGCCGAAGACGCCCACCGTCCCGTCCCCGTGGCCCCACCAGGCGTCCTTCATGTGCACGTGAAAGATGCGGTCGCTGAATGTGCGGATGAACTTCACGTAGTCGACCCCCTGGTATCCGAGGTGGGAGGGATCGTAGTTGAACCCGAAGGCGGGGTGGTGGCCGATGGCGTCGAGCGCCTTTTTCGCCGAGGCGATGTCGAAGGCGATCTCCGTGGGGTGCACCTCGAGACCGAAGCGCACGCCCTTCTCGCCGAAAAGGTCGAGGATCGGCTTCCACGCGGCTGCGAACTCTTTGAAGCCCTTGTCGATCTGATCGGGCAGGCAGGGAGGAAAGGCGTAGAGCAGATGCCAGATCGGAGATCCGGTGAATCCATTGACCACCTCGATCCCCATGTTGGCCGCGGCGAGGGCGGTCTGCTTCATCGTGTCGATCGCCCAGGCGCGCGCCTTGTCGGGATCGCCGGCCACATCGTCGGGCGCGAACTGGTAGTGGCGGTCGTCGATCGGATCGCAGACGAGCTGCCCCGCCAGGTGGTGGGAGATCGACCAGCACTTGAGACCGTGCTTGTCGAGGAGCGCGTGGCGGTCGTCGCAGTAGCTCTTGCTCTCGGCGCCGAGCTTGGGATCGAAGTGATCGCCCCAGCAGGCGAGCTCGAGCCCGTCGTAGCCCCATTCGGCCGCCATTCCGGCCAGTTCGTCGAGCGTGAGATCGGCCCATTGTCCGGTGAAGAGTGTGACTGGTCGCGCCATCGTTCGGTCTCCTTAGTTCTCTCTTTGTGCGAGCGGTTGTCAGTATCTGATCGACGCCATGATAATACAGAGATCACACTTTAGCCAAGTGAAGTTGACATTGCGCGGTCGATGTAACGGGGGCGATGAAGAACAGGGGCCACAACGCCGGAATTGCCTTTCTTAGGAATTGATTTTCATATATATTAATACCCTGAGTCAACTCTGATTAACGTGTGTCATGTTTCGGTATCAACTGCGGCACCCCTAGGCCCGGTCATTCAGTGAAGGAGGATCATGTCGTGAAATATTTACGTTCCCCCGCAATTTGCCTCTCTTTCTGCTGCCTCGCTGTGTTGGCAGTCTTTTCGATTCCCGCACAGGGGGCGGACCAGAACCGCGGCGTGGAATCGGTGAGCGTCACGATCCCCGCGGGCGCCTATGAATTGACGAACACCTCAGGCGGGCAGAAGATCGTGATGGACGGTTTCGGCCGTCTGCCCACACCGGGCGTGCCCATGCTGCCCGCCAAGATCTTCTCCGTTGCCGTTCCGCCCGGTGCGCGCGTGACAGACGTGACCTGCGAAGCCTCGGAGGAGATCCTTCTCCCCGGCAAGCACGCCATCAAGCCGGTCCCTCTCCCGCGCGTTCCCACGGGCGAGCTGCCCGCGGCGTTCCAGAGGGACAGGGCGATTTTCGACGCGTCCTATAACGATGTGTACAAGAAGGACGCCTTCTATCCCCGGAGTGCGGGCCATTTCGTGCGCGGCGCCAAGTACAGAAAGTACGATCTCGTCGATGTACGCGTCACCCCCTTCTCGTGGAATCCCGAATCGGGCGCGCTCCTCTTTCGGCCGTCGGTCACGATCAACGTGGCCTACACATTGCCGGCCAATCCTCCGGCGGCGGTGGCCGACAACATGGCGCGCACCGAGGCGGTGGCGCGGGAGATCATCGCCAACTACGACGAGGCTCAAGTCTGGTACAACACCGCCCGTGCGGGCCGCGGACTCTACGACCTGGTGATCATCACTCTCGATTCGCTCGTCGCCGCCGTTCAGCCCCTCGTCGACTGGGAAACCCAAAAAGGCCGCAACGTGAACGTGGTCACCACCACATGGATCTATTCCAACTACACCGGCTACGACAACGCCGAAAAGATCAGGAACTTCCTCCGCGAGAAGTACCCCATGCTCCAGTGGGGCATCGAGGACGTCATCCTCGTGGGCCACTACGACCACGTGCCCATGCGGCGCTGTTCGCAGAATACGGGCTACGGCGAACCGGAAACCGATTTCTACTACGCCGAGCTTTCCCTTCCCGACAGCCAGTCGTGGGACTCCGACGGCGATCACCGGTGGGGCGAGAGCACCGACCCCATCGACTTCTACAACGAGATCAACGTGGGCCGCATCCCGTGGAGCGATAATTTCACGGTGCAGCACATCGCCAACAAGTCGGTCGCTTATGAAAACAACATGGATCCCGCCTTCAAGAAGAATATTCTCCTGCTGGGCGCCTACTTCTGGCCCGACACGGACAACGCCGTTCTCATGGAGTACAAGACCAATTCGGTGATTCACCCCTGGATGACCGACTGGACGTCGACCAAGCTCTACGAGGTGGGCCACACCACCTACAACTGCGACTACGACCTGACCAACAACAACGTGCGCGACGTCTGGTCGAACGGCAAGTACGCCTTTGTCAACTGGGCAGGGCACGGCTCGCCCGACGCGTGTTGGATCTACTACAGTAGCGGCTACTTCATCGCCAACGCCGACTGCGCGATCCTCAACGACGACTACCCGTCGATCATCTTTGCCGATGCGTGCAGCAACTCGGACACCGATTACCTCAATATCGGCCAGGCCATGCTCCAGCAGGGCGGCGTCGGTTTCCTCGGCTCGACCAAGGTCGCTTACGGCATGCCGGCATGGAACGACCCGACAGATGGTTCGAGCCAGTCGCTCGACTATCACTTTACATCCATGACCACATCGGGCGACTACACGCAGGGCCAGGCCCATCAAGCCGCCCTGCGCATCATGTACACCGACGGTCTCTGGTACTACGACTACTACGAAGCCTTCGAGTGGGGCGCCCTCTGGGGCAATCCCAACCTCTCCATGGGGACCGCGCCGCCACTGATCTTCGACTTTCCCGCCGGCTTGCCCGAGAAGACGCAGCCCCCGGGACGATCGGTCGGCCTGACCGTGGAGATCCGCAACGGGATCGAGAACTATGTGCCCGGCACCGGTTATTTGAACTTCCGCCTCGATCCCGACGACAGCTTTACCCAGGTGGCGCTCACCGATCTCGGCAACGACCTCTTCGAGGCCGACCTGCCCACTCTCACCCCGGGCGACGAGCCGGAGTACTACTTCTCGGCTGAATCGGACGGCGGGCAGACGATCACGTCGCCCTTCGGAGCGCCCGACTCGTGCTACTCTCTCGACGTCTGTCTGGTGAGAACGCTTTTTGCCGATGACTTCGAGGTCGATCTCGGCTGGAAGGTGACCAACGTGGCGGTCCAGAACGGCGGGTGGGAGCGCGGCGACCCGGCCGGCGACGGTTCCTGGGGCGATCCCACTGACGACGCCGACGGTTCGGGGCAGTGCTTCGTCACCGGCAACGCGCCCTCGGGCATCGACGATCTCGACGGGGGACCGACCTTTCTCACGTCGCCCACGATCGATCTCACCCTCGGCGATGCCGAGGTCAGCTTCGACATGTGGTTCTACAACCTCGACGCCACCGATCCCTTCAAGATCCTCGTCTCCAACGATGACGGCGACAGCTACACCCTGGTCGAGGAGTTCATCGGCGGCAGCGGAGGATGGAACGGGTACACCTTTAACGTGGGCGATTACGTGACGCCCACGAGCACTGTCAAGGTGCGCATCGTGACCAAGGATATGCCCGACAACTCGACCACCGAGGCGGGAGTCGACGGTTTCGCGGTGAAGAAGCTCGACTTCTTCCCCAGCCTCTATGCCGACGCCTACTCCTTTTCGGCCGCGGCCGGACAGGACATCGACTTCTTCCTCGATGCCGGAGGCGCCAACGGGGGCCGTTCCTACCTCATGCTCGCCGGCTTGAGCGGCGTCTCGCCCGGTATGAATGTGAACGGTCTCTTTGTGCCGATGACCTGGGACTGGGTTTCGGCGTTCATTTACAACAACCTGAATCTTCCCATTTTCCAGGATTTCCAAGGAGTGCTCGACGGCCAGGGCCGGGCCGCGGCCGATCTGCCACTCTATGCGCCGGGCCTCGTGCCCCACGTGGGGCAGTCGCTGACCTTTGTCTACGCCCTGACCAATCCCGTCGATTTCGCGTCGACCCCTGTTGACGTGGAGATTCTTCCCTGACGGAGACTGCCAAAAAGTACAGCGCCCCCCCGGATCGGATCGATCCGGGGGGGCGCTATCTATTAAAACCCCGCTCACTCATGAAGAAAGTCTGGCCTCGTATTCGGCGCGGTAAATGGCCGCTCTCTCCGGCTTATCCCACGCCTCGTAAAGCCTGACGAGGAAAAGGCGCGCTCTCTGGGTTCGCGTGTGGGCTTCTCCGAGCGCGGTTCTCCACTCGGCGTAGCGTGACAACAGCACGAGTTCCGCCAGGTGAAATCTTTTGAGGCTCATCGTCTCTCCTCCGGTTCGTTGCGCCTGTCTAAGTAAGCGACATTGGCGCCTTGCGTTTTCACGATTTTTCGAATTTTCTGATACCCTGGGCTCTCGATGGCGCGCCAGGCTTACTTTTCTCTAGTTCTGTTCAATCATGAGGTTGCGCGTGATTCCGCCGAATATGGGCCGCTTTGTGAAGGAGCGGGTGAAAAAAATAGGCGACGCTCCATTCACGGAGATATGACAGATCGGTGGCGCGATGAGGCGGTTTTTCTCGTGCTGACGATCATCTCGTGTAAAAGCGGGCGCCCACGGTGAAGCAGGGTGTGGCGCCACCGAAGGTTCGGTCCAAATCTTCCGTCGAGAAGGTCTCCACCTTGATCATGTTCCCGCCGAGGGCGACGAGCATGATGCCCGCGCGGCTTCCGGCGAAGGGGACGGCATTCTTCTCCTCGTCGTAAACAAACTCGCAGATGGAGAAAACGACCGGCTCATCGAGGGGCGCAAAAGCGATCGTCTCGAAGGAGAGCCGCTTGCCGATGAAGGGCGACACACCGGTTACGGCGAAGAGACCGCCGTGACAGGTCGAATCGACAATCCCCTCGCCGGCGTCGCACGCACAGAGCCATTGCGTGTGGTCGCCCATGCTGATCCTGATCACCGTCGGATCGAAGGCATCGCGCACGAAGGCGAGCGTGTTCTCAGGGCGGTGGCGCGCGGCGCCCGTCAAACCTGCCGCAAACCAGTTTCCGGCCAGGGTGCCGTAACGGTCGTGGCACACCGTGCCCCATTCGGGTTCTGCATCCCCGTCGATGAAATCGACCAGATCGCCGCGCAGACCGCTCTCGAAGAAGGCGATCGGCGAGCTGGCAAAGTGGCGCCTCGGATCGGCGTGCTTGTAGTGGAGCGGGTTGACATGAGCCTGCGGCGCGTCGAGGTCGACGCCGCCGAATCCCAGTGCCGGCTGGGCGTCTTTTAATCCCGCCGCGTAACCGATCACATCGCCGCTTCTCAAGAGGACCTCCACGTCGGCAGAATCAAATTTTGCCGCCTCGGCGAGGCTCTCCGAGAGCACGCCCACATGTTCGAAGAGAATCTTGTACGACTCGGTCACGACGAACTCGATTTTGTAGTCGTCGAACGGGCCGACGGAGGAATCAAAACCCTCGCGCCGCACGATGCGGGTCACCGCCCCGTCGGCGGGCGCGAAGACGGCAACGCACGGCCCGTCTGGATTGTTTTTTTCTTCGGTGCAGTACTCGATGAAGTGATTCGTCGCCGGAAGCACCTTGCCCGCAACCGGCGCCAGCACGCCGAGCGGTGTCACACCGTCGTCGGCGATCTTGTCGAGCTCGGTCGGCGCGTGGACAAGATTCGGCCGGCCCGTGATCGGTGGAGTCCACCCGGAAACGAGACCTTTGAGCAAGAAAGTGCGGTCCTCCTTGAAGGTCAGCTCAAAGGACGCATTCATGCGCTCGAAGCTCCACGTACCCACGATCGAACCGGGCAGGTGATCGCCGCTGATCCGCTCGAGTTCCATGTCACCGTCCCAAAACATGATCTTCTGGCTCACGACGACGTTGTTCACGAAGAGCTCTTCGGGAAAGTGGTATCGCTCGGGCAGCCTGGGAAAGTTCGACGACCGCGTGAAAAGAGCGAGATATTTTTCCCCGAGGTCGAGAGTGTAGCGGCCCGATGCGGCAAACTCCCTCGTCATTCCTTCGGGAGCAGGGCTGAGACCGATTGGGGGGGCGGTGCAGGCCCCAAGACAGATCAGAGTCAGAACAACCGTAACTATTTGATATGTAGGATGATGTTTCATTTTTCCTCCCGCACGCAACCTGCCCCCGAGACGGGCCGAGCCCATGACCGCTTGTCTATCTCTTATTATCGGATTCGGAGGGGGGGTGAATTCAAAGAGACCTGTAGAAATCCTCGTACTCGCCCACGATCCGGTCGAGGCCGAAGACTTCCCGCGCGCGCCGTGAGGCGGCGACGCTCATCGTCTCCCACGCTTTTCTGTTGCCAAGGAGCCGGGCGGCGTGGTCGGCCGCGCCCTCGATGTCGCCCACGGGACAGAGGTAACCCGTCGTGGCGTGATCGACCACCTCCTTGAGCCCGCCGGCGCTCGACGCGAGGATCGGCACGCCGCAGGCCATCGCCTCGAGCACGCTCAGCCCGAAGGACTCGTACTCGGAGAGAAGCATGAAGAGGTGGCCGCAGCGGAGCACATCGGCCATGTGGGCCGTCGGCCCGTTGAAGATCACGATCTCCTTGATTCCCAGCTCGGCCGTGAGGAGCCGCGCCTCGGCAAGCTCCGGCCCCTCGCCGAGAAAGACGAGACGGGCGGGCACCTTTTTTCTGAGCCGATCGAAGACGCGCACGATGTCGAGGATGCGCTTCACGGGCCGGAAGTTCGAAGCGTGAATCACCTCGAGCGCGCCCGACGGGGCAAACGGATTGCGCCCCTCGGCATGAAACCGCGTCTCGTCGACGAAGTTGTGAATGACTTGCGGCTCGACCTCGGGGTGGAAGATATCGATCGTCTTCTCTTTGAGCCATTCCGAAACGGTGGTGATGCCGTCGCACACGTTCATCGTGTGGCGCACGAGATCGAAGAACTCCTCCTGGCTGCCCACGAGGGTGATGTCGGTCCCGTGGAGCGTGGCGGCCACCTTGACCGGCCGGCACGAGATGTCGCGCGCCATGATCGCCGAGATCGCATGGGGGACGGCGTAGTGGGCGTGGATCACGTCGATCGAGTGGGTCTTGACCACCTCGGCGAGCTTGTTGGCGAGGCAGAGGTCGTGGGGCGGGTACTTGAAGAGCGGATAGTCGACGACGTTGACCTGGTGAAAGGTCACGCCCGATCCATTCTCGAGACGCAGAGGGCGCGCATAGCTCACCATGTGAATGTCGTGGCCGCGCCGCGCGAGCGCCATTGCGAGCTCGGTGGCCACGATGCCCGATCCTCCGGTGGTGGGGTGGCACGAGATGGCGATGCGCATGGGGCTCTCCTCGATCAGACCCGGGTGAAAGGTGCAAAGTGGGCGACGGGATCATCCATCGGCACGGCGCGCTTCATGAAGAAGGGCTCGCCGTGGGTTTTCTCGATCAGGCTGCCGAAGTACCGGTCGCGCGCCTCGATGCGCAGGAGAAAGTCGGGTTTGGCGATCCCCGTGAGCCGCTCCGTGCTTTCCGGATTGTGGAGCTGGGAGCGGAAGGCGTCGATGGCGGCCTTCTTTTTCTCGAAGTAGCCCGACGTGTCGACGATGAAGCTCGGCACGAAGGGGATGTGGCCCTTGTAAAAAAGAAACGCCTGCGGCCGGTAGGGCGTGCCGCCGGCTGCGTGCTTCTCGAAGCCGACAGGGTACATGATGTTCTGCACCATGTTGGCCGCCGCGCAGTGGTCGGGGTGGAGGTCGTCCCAGTGGTGGCAGAGAACGATGGCGGGCCGGTACTGTCGGATGACGGCGACGATCTCGGCGCGGTTCTCGAGAGTGTCCTCGAGAACGCCGTCGCCCATGTCGAGGTTGATCCGCTCGGTGACGCCCATGATGCGCGCCGCGTCGGCCGCCTCGCGGGCGCGCACCTCGGGCGATCCGCGCGTGCCCATCTCGCCGCGGGTCAGATCGGCGACGACCACACTCCTCCCCCTATCGATCATCTTGGCCAGGGTGCCTCCCACGATCATCTCCACGTCGTCGGGGTGGGCGCCGATGGCGAGTATGTCGGCGGCGGTCATTTCTTGTCTCCTTGATCAGTGGCCGGGTCGCCGGGCGGCCCGCCGGGGATGATTTCGACGAGTTGGTGTGCGATCGCCCAGGGATCGAAGGCCTCGAGGGAGCGGTCGACGAAGGCCGTTCCATATCGGCCCACGAACTCGAGAGGGCCGGCCGCCCGTTCCTGGAGCTTCCCTTCGGGCCGCAGGGCGGACGCGATCGTATCGAACAGAGTGCGCCCGCGACCGGCCTCGTCGGCCAGAACCTCGCCCATGCGGGCGGCTGTCTTGTCGATCAGGCTCGAGAGGGTGCTCCGGCTGCGGCGGATCTTCTTGTCTTCGCGCCTCTCGAGAAAGCGATCGAACCGGTCGAGCAGACGGCCGCCCGCCTCGCGAAGAGCTGCCGCGTCCGAATCGTCGGTCGCCGCGGGCGACTTCCCGTCGATGAGCTCCCGTCCCGCGAGGCGCGCCTTGCGCGCCGCCCGCGCGATGCGCGGTTCGACAAAGGTCGCCGAGATGCGCGGCCAAAGCGGCGCGCGCCGCACACCGGCCACGGCATAGAGCGCATCGATCTGCCAGAGGTAGAGCAATTCCGACGGTCCGCCCACCATCGCGCTCACCGGCAGGATCGCGTCTTGCACCACGGGCCGGAGCGCCGCGTTGGGCGAAAAGGAGGCCGGGTTGGCGCGGATCCGATCGGCCGCCTCGCGGAGCGAACACTTGCCCGACGAGAGGACCGCGCCCTCGGCCGAGATCTCCACCTTGATCCGCATTCCGCCGTGAATCTCGAACAGCCCCGGTCGGCCGAGCGGCGGGCTGTACCCCTGCACCGTGAGAACGGTCGAACCGGCGTCGAAAGCGGCCGTCACCTGGGGCCAGTCCTCGACGAGCGCGGCGAGCACGGGCGCGGTCAGCGGCCGCAGCGCGATCGGATCGACAAGGCAGAGACGCTCCCCGAAGAGCGACGTCATGAGGCTCTTGAAGAAGGTCGCATACGACTCGAACGATGCGCTTTCGACCATGGTGTGCACGAGGGAGTGGCGCGCTTCGCCGGCCGGAAGGATTTCGCGGACAAAATCGATCAGCGCCTCTTTGTGCGCGCCGAGGGAGAGGTCGGCCACTTGCGCCCGGCGGGCGGGAATCGTCCCGCCCGAACTTCCTGCCACGAAGCGGCGGCCGTTGAGCGAGCAGCGATTGACCTCCACATGGTCGTGGTCCTCGGACGCCATCCAGAAGAGGGGCAAATGGCGGCAGCCCGTGGTTTTTTCCAGGTCAGCGGCGAGACCGATGGCGGTGATCGCCTTGAGAAAGGTGTAGAGCGGTCCGGTGAGGAGCCCCACCTGCTGCCCGGCCACCACGAAGCGCACGTCGCCGTCGCCGATCGACAGTCTGCTCGACGCCTTCAATATTTCCGCCAGCGCGGCGCGATTCGCGAAGCGCGACGTGCTCGGCTCGGGATTCACATCCTTCTCGAGCAAGGGGAAGCCGCCGAGCAAGCGGGGATCGCCAGCCCGCAGCCGGGCAAGGATATGGTCCGGTCCGAAAGCGTCGAGATCGGCGTAGTCGACTGACGAGATCTTGAAACCGAGGCTGCTCATCGGGCCCCCCCGTGGGCTCCCGCGCCCCGCCGCGCCAAGAGGATCATGCGCGGCGATCGGTCGGTGAACGGCTCGCCCTCGAAGGAACCGATGATCCGGTCGCAGTCGATGTTGTGGCGCGCGCAGAGCCGGGCGAGATCGCTCGGTGTGTAGAGACGGACGCTTTCGCCAAATCGCGACACCCTGCCCTCTGCGTCGGTCACCTCGGTCTCCTTGATGGCGCGGTCCTTCTCGACCCGTCTCCTCTGTGCGATGAATAGCCCCTTTCGCTGCTCGCTGCTTTCGGGGACGAGATTTTTTTCCAGCGCCTTCCGGTTGATATGATCGATCACGAGCCAGGCGCCCGGGGCCAGAAGGCGCGCCATCTCGCCGAATGCGGCGGCGTTCTGCTCGTCGTCGTCGAAATATCCGAAGCTGGTGAAGAGGTTGGCCACCACATCAAAGGTCGCATCGGCGAAGGGGAGGGACCGGATGTCGGCGCGCACCAGCCGGTCGGCCAGGCCGGGGCGGGACCGTGCGAGCGCCAGGAGTTCGGGCGACAGGTCGGCGCCGATCACATCGAAGCCGAGACTCCGGACCGCCGCCATGTGCCTTCCGGCGCCGCAGCAAAGATCGAGAATCCTTTCGTCCCCCGAAAGTCCGAGCGCTTCGAAGAGGGTGTCGACCTCGGCGCGCGCCGAAGCTTCGTCGCGGTGCTCGTAGAGCAGAGGGTAGAGCTCTCCGAAAGAGCGCACGTACCAGGGATCGGCTCCATTGATTTCGTTTGTCCCGTCGGGCATCGATCGTGTCCCGGTCTGTCGGTGATCTTGGTCAAATTGCAACCAGTCGATTATATAGCGCGCCACCTGCGTCTTCCATCCCCCAGACGCGCCATGTTGACAATGCCCGCGGCCTCGCTTAGTGTCCAGAACCAGATGGTGCACAACGAACCGAAACTGGCAGGCCCGGAACCGGCTCCGCGGGAGAAGACTCTGCGGGAGAAAACTCCCGGGGCGAATCCTCCCCGCGGCCCAAGGCGGAAAGAGTTCTTTACGATCGGTGCACTTTTTGTGATCGCCCTGCTCCTCAATCTCTTCCTGCTCTGGCTGCACTACAATCCCGATCGCAAGATCCTGATCGGCGACGAGAACTACAACTACGCCGTGGCCCGGGCTCTGGCGGAGGGAGAGGAGTTCCTTCCCGATCCGGCGTGGCCGCCTCTCTACGTCGATTCTCTCGCCCTGCTCCTTTCCGGCGACGATTCCGGGTACGGCCTTGTCCAAGCCGCGCAGATCGTCATGTGGCTTTTTGCCGCCTTCTTTTTTTATCGGATCGCGCTCCGCCTCTTGCCCTGGCGCCGCGCGGCGCTCGCGGGCCTGGTTCTGATTCTTTTTTCACCCGAGCTGATCGCCTTCAGTCATTATTTGTGGCCCGAGATTCCTCACCTCTTCTTTTTTCTCGCCGCTCTCTGGCTTCTCGTGTGCCACGGCCACCGGACCGGCGCCGTCGTTGCGGCGGGGATTTTCGTCGGCCTCGGCCTGCTGACAAAGCTCCTTGTCATGCCCTTCGTTCCGGTGCTCGTTGTTTGTGTCGTGATTTTCAACGGGGAAAGCCTGCTGAGCCGTACCCTGCGCGGTGCGGTTTTCGCGCTCGGTCTGTTCGTGACCGTTCTTCCCACCATGCTGGCAAATCTCGACGCCCACGGACGATTCATGATTGCCGACAGCTCGGTCTTCAACCTCTGGGTCGGGCTCAACGACACCTCAACCGTCGACTACAAAAATGACATCACCGAGAGGGAGTACCGGGAGTTCAGACGTTCTGCAAAAAACATCACCGCACAGAACGCCCTCTACCGCGAGAAGGTCGGCCGTCTCGTCGACGAACGCGGGCTCGCCGGCACCCTGTGGGGGCAGCTCTCGAAACAGTACTTTCGCCTCTTTGGCTGCCGCACCTTCTTTACCACCCAGCTTCCGGGCGGGCCGCGCCACGCTTACCGGTTCGACAGTCCGGCGCTGACGGCCGGCTTGCGTCTCTGGTCGTTCGCGATGCACGCCCTTCTGGTGGCCGCCTGCGGTGTGGGGATCTGCCTGATCAGATGGCGGCCCGCGGGATGGGCGCACTGCGTCCTGCTCTTCGTCGTTTATAACCTTGCCCTTTTCCTGTTCCTCCATGCCAAAACGCGGTATTTCATCCAGATCGTACCCATGTTGGCGCTCTTTGCCGGGGCGGCTGTCGAATTCTTGCTCCGCCGCATCAGTGGCGCCTCTCTCGAATGTCCGAGACCTTTCATCGTGAACGCGCCGCGCGTTGCGTGTGGTCTGGTTCTGGCCCTGCTCCTCCTGTTCCTTTCCTTTCGAAGCCTCTTCTGAATCCAGGAAAAACGCTCACCGCTTCATTGTGGTCAACAGATAAAAAAACCCCTCCGAGGCACTCAGTGCCTCGAAGGGGGTTCATGATCAGGTTGTGGGAACAGCACCGCTTTGCGGCGGGACTGTCTTGTTAACCTCGATTAGTACTCGGCGCGGACGGTCCAGAATCCGTAGGGCGACTCGGCCGGCACATACTCGTTCGCATAGAGGTTGGCCGGATCGAAGCCGTACATGGTGGTGGTACCGCAGTAGAACGCAGCGCCATAGACATAAGGCTCGCCGCCACAGATCGAGAGGCAGTACTCGTAAGGTCCGTGGTGCAGGTTGTAGGCGACCCAGAAGTTCGGGGTGGTGATGG
>Ga0180429_10000745_pt1 | contig 28560 bp, 22 predicted proteins | sample SS_ome_FD_132428 | JGI IMG/M metagenome (GOLD analysis project Ga0180429, IMG submission 132428) | Hypersaline lake sediment archaeal communities from the Salton Sea, California, USA - SS_1_S_1 metaG | ecosystem: Environmental > Aquatic > Non-marine Saline and Alkaline > Hypersaline > Sediment ...
GGTTCGCCGTTCTGCCCGACCAGTCGCAGGTCGGCGATCGTGGAGATCTCGTCTCGACGGTCCGACCCCACACGCACCCGGACGGGCAACTCCTCGACCGCCTCGAGAACGGACCCTGCCCGAAGTCCCTCGAGGTGGCCCTGCAACTGGGCCGCGATCGCACCGGGATCGATTCCTGCGGCGCGTGCCTGGGCCTCGTCGGGAACGAATTGCAGCTTGGGTTCGCCGCGGGTCATGGTCGTCTCGGTGTGCACGATCCGGGGATGTTCCCCGAGTTGGCGTTGCACCTCGTCGCCGAGCACCTGGAGGGTTTCGATGCTTGGTCCGAGAATTCGAATCTCCACATCCGCGTAGGCCGGAGGCCCCTGGGCGAACTTGGCCACGCGCACGAGAGCGGAGGGAAAGGCCTCGTCGAGGCGGTCCTGCAGCTCCGGCACGATGCGATCCACGGTCTCGAAGCTGTCCGCATCGACCACGGCCATGACCGACTCGGCGGCGTTGTCCCGGTTCTCGATCAGGTTGTAGTAGACGGGGGGAAAGCTGGCGCCGGCGAGCCAGTGAATGCGTTCGATTCCAGGGTAGCCTCGCAGGATTTGCTCGGCCCGGTGGGCCGAGTCGATCGACTCGGCGATCGCGGTGACCGAGGGATGGGTGATCTCGACCGTGAACATGTCGCGGTCGGTGCGGGGAAAGAACTGGCTTCCGAGAGTCTGTGCGAGCCCGAACCCGATCACGGGAATGGAGAGGCCGAGCGCCATGCCCACGACGGGGTATCGAACCGAGAGATGGATGACGCGGCGCATGATTCCTCCGAACCAGGTGCACTGGACTCCCTCGCGCATCCACTTCGGGGTGAGCGGCCGCCTGCCGCTCGTCGATTCGTCGCGGGCAAAGAGGCCGGCCAGGGCGGCGATCACGGTGAGGGAGAGAAGGAAGGATGCGGAAATGGCGATGATCACGCTGCTGCCGATCGACCCGACGAAGTCCCCCGCGCTCCCGGGCAGGAGCAGGATCGGCATAAAGGCGAGAATCGTCGTGAGGGTGGACGAGAGCAGCGGCACGAAAAGGTGACGGAGCGCGGCGACGGTCGCGCCACGCCGGGTGTGCCCCTTGGCGAGAAACTTGCGGACCTCGTCGGTGATCACGATCGCCGTATCGATGAGCAACCCGAGGGCGATGATCATGCCGAAGATCGACATCTGGTGCAGCTGCCCTCCCTGGAGAGAAATGATGAAGAGGGTGGCCGCTGCGGTGAGGGGAAGGGCGGAACCGACGATGAGCGAGCGGCGCCATCCCATCGTGAAGAATATCACGAGCATCACGACGAGACTGCCGAGCAGGAGATTCCCGGCCAGCGCACCGAGCCGCTCGGTGGTGTAGTCGCTTTGGCGAAAAATCGTATCGACCGTGACTGCGGATCCCGTCTCGCTACGGAAGGTCTCCAGCACTGCGTTCGCCTCGGCGTCCCAGATGTCGATGCGCTGATCCTCCGAGATCCGTGCCGCGACGAAGATCGCCCGTTGGCCTTCGGTCAGTCCGATCTGGCTCGGAGGCGTCTGCCAGGCGCGCTCGGCGGTGGCAATGTCACCGACGCGCACGGTTCGTGCCGAGTCTTCCCCCTGGCGGACGATGACATCGCGGACGCGGTCGAGTGAATCGAACTTGCCGGCGACCTCGAGGAGGAGATCCGCCCTTTCGCCTCGCAACTGTCCGGCCGGAACCTTGGTGTCGGCGCTCCGCAGGGATGCGGCGACCGCGTTGGGGGAGAGAGCGAGTTGGGCGAGTGCGTCGGGATCGATCGAGACACGGATCTCCTCGGAAGGGGCGCCGTAGATTCGGACGAGTTCGGTGCCGGACACGCTGCGGAATCGGTCGGCCAGTTCTTCGGCACGGCGGGAAAGGATGCCGAGATTCTCGGCGTCGCGCCCCGACTCCGTCCAGCGCAGTCCCGCGACGAAGGTGTAGGCGACGGGATTTCGCTTGTCATCGTAGATCGGGGGGAGCACCCCGGCGGGAAAGGTTGCGGCGGCGTCGGCGAGGGCGTCCCGGAGTTCGGAGTGGACCGGTTCGACGGTGTCCTTGGTGACGGAATCGGCCAACTCGACATTGATCAGGGAGAACCCGGCGCGGTTCGTCGATGTGACATTCTTGATCGAATCGATCTCGTCGAGTTCCTCCTCGATCTTCTCGGTGACCAGGGCCTCGACCCGCGCGGCGGATGCGCCGGGAAAGATCGTGAGGATCATCGGGTTCCGGTTCGTGATGACCGGATCCTCGAGGCGAGGGAGGTTCTGGATCGCCGACAAGCCCGCGACCAGCGTGACCACGATGGTGAGGACGAGAAGATACCGGTTATCGAAGAAAAGAGCGGCGATCCGGTGCGCCTGCGAATCGTCGGCTTTCATTCCGAGGCGGGGCGAGGGGTGAGGTCGCGACGAATCGTGCCATCGGCGGCGATCGAGGGAAATGAGGGGGCATCGCGTTGCGTGCCGATGCGAACGCGCTGCCCCGGGGCGAGTCGTTGCAGGCCCGTGGCAAGAACGAGGGCGCCCGGCTCGACGGGTCCGCGGGCGTAGACCGCTTCGCTCCACGAGTGAAGGACCTCGAGATCACGGCGATCGAGCCGATGGGCTTCGGGCCCGGCCTCCGGGTCGGGAACGAGGACGAAGCAGGCCCATAGTCCACGGACGCTTTCGGTGAGGGCGTCGCGCGGCAGGAAGAAGCCGGGTTCCTCGACTTGCCTGTCCCGTTGCACGGTGAGGAGATCACCATCGCGTACCAGCCCGGCGGGATCGGGCACAGCGAGTATCGCGTCGATCGTGCGGGTGCGGTCGTCGCGTTGAGGGAGCAATCGCAGGAGCGGGAAGCGGTGCTCGCTGCCATCTCCGAGGCGGACGGGGAGGAGATCACCCGGTTTCAGGCCGGTGAGGGAGTCCGGGGTCATGGCGGCCCGCGCCTCGAGATGACCGGTCTCGAGCAGCTCGAGTATCGGCTGGTTGGGGCCGACGACGCTACCCTCATCGGAATTTCGGCGGGAGAGGGTGCCGTCGTAGGGCGCACGGATCACGCTCTTGGCGAGGTCGACCTCGACGCTGTCGAGTTGGGCCCGGATCCGGGTGAGATTGGCGTCAGCGGAGGCCAGCCTCTCGCGTGTGTTGTCGAGATCCTGGACAGACACCGATTGCGTCGCGACCAGGGCCTCGTAGCGGGAAAAGGTCGACTGAGCGAGCTTGCGCGTCGCCTCGGCCTGTTGCAGGGTGGCGGTGAGCTCCGCCCGGCGTGCCTCGAGGCGAGATGTGTCGATCGTGGCGAGGGCATCCCCCTCGCGGACGGCTTCGCCCTCTTCGTAGGCTATGGTCTCGATCGTGCCTCCCAACTCGAAGGCGAGCGACGAGTGCCTACGTGCCTCGACCGTAGCGACGAAATGCTCCTCGATCGGATAGCTCTCCGATCGCTCGATGGTGAGGGCCTCGACCGGGACGAGGCGCTTCGCCGTATCGTCTTCGCCGGGTTTGTCGCCACATCCGGCGAGGACGATGGCCAGAGCAGTGAGGGGCAAGAGAGGTCGTTGTGACTTCATTTCGAAAAGTTACTCAGAGTTATAGCGCCGAAGAGGAAGACGCATGCCGGTCACGAAAGGGATGCGAATTCCTCGGAAAAAAGGGCGGACTCGATCTCCTGGCGGGAAACCTCGTAGTCGTGGTCCGAGCTGAAAGGACGCCACCCGGCGCCGTCGAGGAACCGGTGGTAGTTGTCGAAGAGGAAATGGAGCGGCTCGACCTCGTCCACGCCTGCCTCACGGAAGAGCGCTTCCTCGGCGATGAGATGGGCGCCCTTGCCGAGGCTGATCAGTCCCCAGACGATCTGCTCGGGACTGGCGGCCCCGGGATCGAAATCACCGGACTTCACGGCGCCCTTGGCGACGGCAAGGGCGAGTTCGAAGCACTGACCGGCGGATTGAAAGTAGGTCTGTTGCCTTTGCTCGGAGCACTTGCTCCAGATCGAGGGCTGGCGCACGAGCTGGACGAGGGGAAAGGCGTGAGGGAACTGCCGGGAAAGGAGCCGGTCGGCGATTCCAAACGCGAACATCCGTTCCCGAGAGAGGCCGTCGTATTGATTGGCGCGCCCGAAGTAGTCGTGCCGGATCGCGAAATGATGCGTAACCACCCCGAGCACGACATCCTCCTTGCTGGTGAAATGATGATAGAGCGTCGCCTTCGAATACTCCACGCGATCCGCGAGTTCATCGAGGTTCAGGCCGAGGTATCCGCGGTCCATGAGAAGATCGTCCGCCGTTTCCACGATCAGCGACTCCCTGGCGGCGAAAGCTCGTTGTTTGCGTTCGGCGATACCCATGTGTCGCACGTTACGTTGGAAACTTACTCAGAGTCAAAAAATATCTGAGAGGAATTGATTCGAGAGGGTCGGGTGATCGATCGGACCCTTGACTCGCCGGTTGCGTCAGGCCCGGGATCCCGGTTAGTGGGGGATCGATCCCGTTCTCGCTCAGAAACTTGCCACCGGGGCGATCTGGTTCGCGATGGCCGCCTGGACCGCCGCGATCGTCGAGCGTTCCCGTCTTCGATTCCGCCTCATCGCGCTCGCGTGCTATGGCGTTCACATCGTTGCGGCCTTTCACGGTTCCTATGGTTGGAGCCTGGAGGCGGCGTGGAGCCACACTGCGGCGCAGACCGAGGCCTTGACCGGATGGCGATCGGGTGTGGGGCTGCCGGTGAACTTCGCGTTCTTCGCCCTGCTGCTCGCCGACCTTCGCTGGCGCTGGCGCTTCGTCGATTTCGTCATCGTGTTCATGATCATCAACGGTGCGATCGTCTTCGCCGACGGGCCGGTGCGCTGGTTCGGCGTCGTGCTGGTGGTGATCGTTGCGGCGGCGTGGATTCGCGACGGAGTGCGTGGGCGGTAGGGCGCGACGTCCCCGGCGCGCCGCCGTGCGGGAAAGGCGAGGCGTGCGGATGGAAGGTCGTGGACGATTCGGCGGACGGGCCGCCCGGAGTTCGGCCCCTACCGGTGGGTGGTAGGGCGCGACGTCCCCGGCGCGATCCGGCACAGGTGAGCGCTTGCCTTCGCGGGCCATTCGAGGAGACACTGCGAACTCATGATTCGCGTCCGACTCCTTGGCCTCATCCTGCTGGTCCCCTCCGCTTCCGTCGAAGCCGAAGAACGCCTCAATGTTCTTCTCTTTTGTATCGACGATCTGCGGCCCGAGCTGGGGTGCTATGGAGTCGACTATATCGAATCGCCCCACATCGATGCGATCGCGGCGGGCGGACGGATCTTTCGTCATCACTACGTGCAGGCTCCGACCTGTGGCGCCTCGCGCTATACCCTCCTGACCGGCCGCTACGGGGGATCGAACAACAGTGCGCTCTTCAACCGGGCGAGCCAGTTGGAGAATGATCCGGAGTCGGTGCCGCAGAGCATGCCGGCGTGGTTTCGGCAGCACGGCTACGAGACGGTCTCGGTCGGCAAGGTCTCGCACCATCCCGGTGGATGGGGTGGGCCGGATTGGGACGACGAGACGATTCTCGAGATGCCCCGGTCGTGGGATCGCCATCTCCTGCCCGCCGGACCCTGGCAGCATCCGCGTGGTGCGATGCACGGTCTCGCCGACGGGGAGATGCGGAAGAATGCGAAGGACATGGCGGTGTTCCAGGCGGAGGAGGGCCCCGACTCGATCTATCCCGACGGACTGATCACCGACGCCTCGATCGAGGAACTCCGTCGCCTCGCCGCGGGAGAGAAACCCTTCTTTCTCACGGTGGGCATCATCCGTCCGCACCTGCCGTTCGGCGCTCCCAAGAAATACCTGGCGCCCTACGCGGGTGTCGAGCTGCCGCCCATTCCCCATCCGGACAAGCCCGAACACCGCACGACCTGGCACAAGTCGGGCGAGTTCATGAAATACCAGCGGTGGGGACGCGATCCGAACGAGGACGCTGAATTCGCCGAAGAAGTGCGCCGTTACTATGCCGCCTGTGTGACCTATGCGGATGCCCAGGTCGGGCGGGTCATGCGGGAGCTGGAGAAGAGCGGGAAGGCGGACAGCACGGTCGTGGTGGTCTGGGGCGACCACGGCTGGCACCTCGGTGAACACGCGGTGTGGGGCAAGCACACCCTCTTCGAGGAGTCGTTGCACTCGCCCCTCGTGATCGCGTTTCCCGGAGCGTCACAACCGGGCGCCGCAACTGATGCGATCGTGGAGACGCTCGATGTTTTCCCCACCGTGGCCGACCTCGCCGGTGTGCCCGCTCCGGATTTCGTGAACGGGCGAACCCTGCGTCCGCAATTGGCCGATCCGGAGAGTCCGGGACGTCCCGCCTACGGATATTTCCGAAAGGACAACCAGACCGTGCGAACCGGACGCTATCGTCTCATCCGTCACGGAGATGGCTACGTCGAGTTGTATGACCACGAGAGTGAAGAGGGAGAGACGCGAAACGTGGCGGAAGAGAATCCCGATGTGGTGAGCCGGTTGGGGGCTCTCCTCAGCGATCGTCTCGGAAGCGTCGAGTGACCGGCGCAGGGCCGGCCACTCCGAAGTTTGCTCGTCCTGGGATTCCGGGGATCAGTGGGCGCAGACTTCGGCGGGAACGACGAGTGGCTGTCCGCCGACGTTCGTCGCGACCCAGCGGGTCAGGGAGGCATAGACCCAGAGCCTTCCGTCGGACCAGGCGCGATCGATCTCGCGGACGTGGGTGCCGCAGTGGATCTTTCCGACGAGCGGGCTGTGCAGGCTCGTGCCGCTGCGCATCGAGAGGAAGCCATCGTGTTGCGGATTCACGCGCCAGAGATTGTCGTGGCAGCGGGAGAGAAAGGCGCGGTGATGGGTTTCGGCGACCATCCATCCGGTCACGGTCACCTCGACCCATTTTCCGGAACAGGCGCCGGTGCCCTGGAGATGGACGTGGTTCTGCAGGTGAACCGAACCCGACTTGTCGAAGCCGGTGCCGGGGCCGGTGCGCAGAGAAACGCCATCGCTGCCCCAGTAGACGACTCGGTAGGGGTGTGCCGAGAGGGTTCCGGCGAGGGCAAGGAGGCTGATGGCGGCCAGGGCGACCGCAAGATGGCGACCGCGAGAAGCGAGTGAGTGGATCATGGTTGTTGAGTGGCAGGTTTGGGTTGAGTGGTGGTGGTCAACCTGTGGTTCGCGGAGGAGACGAAGGGCGCCGGCCGTTTAGGCGCGAATGGTCGCTTGCATTCACCGGGTGCGATTGTTCCTTCCTCGCATGGCGAAAGTGATTTTCCAGAAATCCGGAGTCGAGGTGGAGTGGACCGGCAGCGAGGACAGCCTGCTGGAACTCGGAGAGGAACACGGCGTCGATCTCGACTTCGGCTGCCGCATGGGCAATTGCACGGCCTGCCAGCAACCCATCGTCTCCGGCGAGGTGGACTACCCGATGGGACACGGGGGAGATCCTGAGGAAGGGAACGCCCTCCTCTGCTGCTCGGTGCCGAAAGGCGACGCCGACGTGGTGATCGACGCGTGAGGGGAGTGGGATCTCGTTGTCCGCGAGTAGCCGCGGCGGTGACGCCGTGGATGGGAGGAGGTCGTCTTCGAGAGGAGCGGCCACCCCGTAACCGGGGTGGCTACGGCGGGAGGTATCCCGGTTTGCTGCTCGGTGTCGAAAGGCGACGCCGACGTGGTGATCGACGCGTGAGGGGAATGGGAAACATGTCCGCGGAAAACTGCGGGAACGTAGGAAGATCACTCAATCTGTTTCGGCGACCACGAGCCAGAACTCTCCCGTTCCGAGGCCCACCCAGCCGTCGATACCGACGGGCAGTTTTCCCTCGGTATCGAGCGTGGCGATGCGCCCTCCCTCCCATTCGCCGTAGAACGGGCTCTCGTAGGTGTCGAGCGGATCGAGGCGCAGTCCATCGACCCGGGAAAAGGTGAATTTCACCTTTCGCACGCCCGCCTCGCTGTGCGTGGTGATCCCGGATACCGCGTAGCCATCCCTGGCGAGGACCCGGCGTCGCTGTTGGCCCTTCGCGTTGGCCCGTGGCTTCCCTTCAAAGAGGCGGTCGTGTTCGGAGCGGAAGAGCGGGACGAGTTTTCGGACAGTGTCATCCGAATCGCCGAACGGGCCCATGTGCAAATCGAAGCCGACGAGGACGGAAGGATCTTCAGGGACATCGCGCGTCGTCGCGTTGCTCTGGGGATTGCCACCGACTCGGGCTGTTTCGCCGAGCTTGTTCTGCTGAATCAGCTCGTCGAGTTTGTCCCAGTTGAGGTAGGCGAAAGGATCGTTCTCCGCGGCCCGGCCGGCCGCGAGTCGATTCCACGTGGCGAGACGGTCGGAAGATTTCTCCAGCACCTTCTGCAGTCGCAGGGCCGTCTTCAGGTCGCCATCCTGCGTGTACCTACCGATGAACTCGGACAACTTCTCATGATAGGCCTTCTCCAGCCGAGCCTTTTCCAGGTTCACTCGTGGAGACACACGCTCGGCATGACGATGGTAGATACTCTGAAGCTGCTCGAGCTCCGTGAGATCGCTGTTCCGTCCCGGTGCCCTCTCGTCAATTCGCTCCAATTCGTTGGCAATTAGAACAGTAGACTCCAGGTCTCCCCGTGCCTGGGTCATTTCCTGTAACTCTTTCAACTTGTCTGCGTAGGACTCTTTGAGGGAAGTAATGGGTTCGGCGGCGCGGGCCATGGCCTTCGCATACTTGATCGTCAGTTCTGCGACATCGGGTGGCAGAGGAGTGTCTTCCTCTTCCGCAACGAGGAAGGGGAGGAGAACTCCCCAGGTGACCACGCAAGCGATGCGCTTCAGGAATGGAATCACGTCCACCATCGATCGGATTGTGCGACGATAAGACGAGGTGTGTCAACGGGAATGCCGTCGCAGCTTGGTCGAAAATCGCACCCGGTCCGATGGGCAAACGTCGAAGGAGATGACGATCGACCTCATCTCCGGTCGAAGCGTCGGCCACGGTCGCCCTTCGGATCTTCGGGCGTCATGCCGACGACCATGTCGAATCGAGCCGCGAGCTCTCCGGCGTCCGAATCCGGGAGTGGGGCGAACTCGACGATGAGAAGACCGCGGTTCTCCTCGGGGACGCGGTTGAGAAGAAAGTCCCCGGCGTTCTTCGGGTGGCCCGCGATGTAGCACTGGGTCGTGAGAACCCGCTTTCCTCCCCGGCTCACGGCGACGTGGATGTGGGCGGTGCGTGGTCCGTAGGGTTCAGGTTTGATCGTGCGAAAGTAGTATTCTCCCTTCGATCCCGTCAGGAATCGGCCGTAGCCCTGGAAATTGCCGTCCCGCTCATTCGCCCTGTTTGCACCCCGGGAATGGATGTAGCTGCCGTGACAATCGACCTGCCAGATCTCGACCACGGCATTCCGGACGGGCTCGCCCTTGACGTCACGCACCGTTCCGGACAAATGGGTGATCTCGCCGACGGCGGGCGTCACGGCATCGTTGAGAATAATCAGGTCGTTGTCGGTGTCGAGGGGGAGTTTGTCCGGGTAGAAGGGACCTTCCGTCTGCCGGGGCGTTCGGGTCAGTGCCTCGGCGAAAGCGCCCGGCACGATGAAGAGGGGAGCCGACCCCAGGAGAGCGGTGCGAAGAAAGTGGCGACGGTGGCTGAACGAACAGAAAGGAACCTGACTCATGGCAGATGGAACTCCATCGTCAGACAGGGAGTTGCGGAAAATGTTGAATCGAACCGGTCTGGAGTTTGTGCACGCCGGCGTTTCGTGTCACTCGCGCAGCCTCCGGTCGTCACCCTCCCGCACGGTGACCTTTTCCTCGTCGAGTTTCTCGAGGAGGGGCATGAGAATGCGGCGCACGGTTCCGGTGTGCTTGCGCAAATCGCTCGCCGTGGCGCGTCCGTGCTCCCGCAGGTAGTCGACGATCTGGTCACGGATCACGTCGTAGCCTTCCCGCGAAATCACGGTTTTCGGGTCGAGGTCGATCACCTCGCCGGTGTGCGTGAGAAAGCGCAGCGCCTTCTCCTCGGCGGGATTCGTCGCGGTCTCGCCCTTGTTCGGCGGCGTGGTCGGATCCTCGGCGAGTCGCTTGCGAACCAGTCTGCCCGCCTTCTCCAGTTCGGGGGGAAGGTTGGGAATGTGGTCGCTGCGCCGAATGTTCGGTCCCGCCTTGGCGAAGTCGCCCGAGAGGAGTCCCTCGAGGAGCATGTCGAAGAATCTGGGCGAGGGAAGCTCCGGTTCCATGAGGGCGCGGAGATCGCGGAGGGGAAGGCCGAGTTGCTCGGGGTGATCGCGGTGGATGGCGTTGACCTTTTCGGCCGCCATGCCCGACAGACGGCGCCACCACTCGGCCTCGAAGATCCACGTGCCGCTGCGATCGAAACGACCCTCCGCGGTGAACCGTTCGACGGACTCCTCGATCTCATCGGGCCGAAATCGAGAGCGGGCGAGAAGCCTGTCGAGGGGGACGGCCTTGTCCCGCTCTACCTGGCTCCGAACGAAGGTGTCGAGGTCGCCCGTGTTCCCGGCACGGGCGGTGAGGAAGGCCTCCTGGAAGGGCTTGCGGAAGGCACGGCGATTGGCGTCCTCGTCGAGCACGATTCCCCCTCCGAGAGTGAGTCCGAGAGAGGCATCACGGAGGACGAATCGGTCCCCGGCGAAGACGGAGACCGGTTCGCGGAAACGGAGTTCGGCGAGAGAGGATTCGCCGGGTGCGAGGGATCGGGTGCCTCGCAGGTGAAGGCGAGCCGGTTGGCCCATGCTTCCGTGGTGGAACATGACCTCGCGGCCGGTCCTGAGGGACTTCTTCGACTGCTTCATCCCCCGGATGGGGCGCGCCGACTTCGTCACGACGACGTCGATGGCGAGAGCGCTGCCGGCGAACTCGGGCAGGGTGAGGATGTCTCCGCGTCCGACGGTGTCGCGGGCGCCTCCCCGCTGTTCTCGAAGGGAAACGCCGGAGAGATTCACGGCGGTTCGTGTCCCCGGTGGCACACTCTCGACCGATTTTCCGTGCGACTGGGCGGAACGGACGGTTGCTGTCGCGCCCCCGGGCTGGACAACGAGATCGGCACCGACGGCCAGGGGGCCGTCGATGAGCGTGCCGGTCACGATCGTTCCCACGCCCTTGAGGGAAAAAGCCCGATCGACCGGGAGCCTGGGCCTGCCGACATCGCGGGGAGGCGGCGCATCGGCGAGCACGCGGGCGATCGCTTCCCGCAGCTCCCCGATTCCCGCACCGGTGTGCGACGAGACCGGCACGACCGGGATGTCTTCCCAGGGGCCACCCTCCAGATTCTCCTCGATGTCCATCAGCGCGAGGTCGATGTCCTCGGCGAGATCGATCTTGGTGAGGGCGAGCACGGCCCGGTCGATGCCGAGATACTGGAGGATCTGGTAGTGCTCCTCGGTCTGGGGCATCCATCCGTCGTCTGCCGCGACGATGAAGAGGGCGAGATCGAGCGCGCCGACTCCGGCCACCATGTTCTTGACGAAATCGGCATGACCGGGCACGTCGACGAGGCCGAGCGAAAAGTCCTCGTTCGAACTCTCCGGACCGGGGAGGGCGAGAGAGGCGAAACCGAGGTCGATCGTGACGCCTCGCGCCTTCTCCTCGGGGAGCCGGTCGGGGTCGGTGCCCGAGAGAGCCTTGATCAGCGAGCTCTTTCCGTGGTCGATGTGACCGGCGGTTCCGACGATGAAGTGGCGGGTCGACATGGGGCTGCGGGGACGAAAGACTACCGCAGCCGTTTGCGCAAGTAGGTGGAGAAGAGGTCACCGACAAGAATGACGGCCGATCCGAGCAGGATGTAGAAGAACATTTCGTCCCAGAAGAAGCCCTTCGAAAGCGCGATGAGCTTGCCCAGGGTGAGGAGCCCGAGCATGCCCAGGACGGTGGCGTCCTTCACGCAGGTCTCCCAGCGGTAGAAGAAGTAGATGAGGAAACGGTTGAATCCGGCCGGCAGGACGCGCGTCGCATAGACTCCGGACCGGGAACCGCCCGAGGCGATGCCGTGCGTGGGGGCGGCCCCATCGGCGTTTTCGACCACTTCCCCCCAGAGCCGTCCGAGAATACCGAGGTTGTGAATTGCGAGAGCGAGCACGAGCGGCCACGCATTCTCGTAGCGGAACTCTCCGGTCCCGCGATGCGCGCCGATGAGCGAGAGAAGAAGAAAGGCGATCAGATACTCGGGGATCGCGCGACAGAGAACGAAACCGAAACGGGTTGCCGGTCCGATGAGGCGCCACCAGATTCGGCCGATTCGTCCGCCCCTTCCGGGCCAGACCCCGAATGGACCCGGCCGCGCGAGCTGGCGGCTCGCGAGGGGGAGCAGGGGCAGGACGAACGCGCCCGCGAGGATGATCGCGGCGGTGGCGATCCCGACGGTGATCAGCAGCGCGATGAAGCCGTCCTCGGCGAGAAGTTCCCACGCCCAGGGAAAGGCTTCGAGCCAGTTGCCGGACTTCTGGACGGGAGAAGGAACCAGTTCGCCGCAGAAATTGAGGAAATTCTGCCGGCGACGTTCGGCGGAGAGACGGCCGAGAAGTGGCCCACTCGACGCCCAGGCCCAGGCGATCATGGCTAGCGCGATCAACCAACTCACGCGAAGGAACCAGCTGCGTGGCCGCTGCCTCCGCAGTTCGAGAACACGCTCGATTCGCTCCGTCCTCACCGGACTGTTCTCCATTCCGTGGCGGGGTTGAGGTGGCGGCGGATCCCGGCGCTCCAGAGGTCGACGATCACGATGAGGGCGAGGAGGAAATAGAGATAGGTCCAGACCTCATGGTAGAAGAACTCCTCGTGCGAGAGCTGGATGTAGAGTCCGATCGTCTCGATTCCGACGAATCCGAGGACGGCGGAGGAGCGCAGGGCGCACTCGAACCGGTAGAAGCTGTAGGTGATCAGGTTCGGAAGGGCGCCGGGGAAGATCCCGACGAGAAAAGTCTGGATCGGCCCGTGGCCCACCGCCTGGAGAGCCTGAGCGGCCTCGCGAGCCTCTTCGTCGATGAGTTCGGAAAAGACCTTTCCGAGGGTCCCCGAGAACGGCAGAGCGAGTGCCATCATGCCCGCGAGAGGTGACATGCCGAAAGCGGAGAGGAGGAGGAGCGCCCAGATCAATTCGTGGATCGAGCGTGCCAGGCTCATCACGAAACGGCAGGTGATGAAAACGCCTCGCAGCAAAACGCCGAGGAGGGGACCGCGTCGCTCCGGCCACCAGGCGGAGGCCCCGAGGAAGCCCATCACGAGCGCGAGCGGAATCGCGATACTCATGGCGCCGAATGCGTAGCGCAGGGTGTGGAAGAGACCGAGGAGTCCCTTGAGCCAGATCGGATTCGCGTCGTCGGGCGTGTCGGGATCCTGGTAATCCATCGCCGGGCTCAGGGCGGCCGCGAAGAAATTTCCCGTCCGCTCCCAGTGGCGGGCGTCGGGTGGTACGAGGCCGGCCGGAGTGAGCCCCAGCGACCAGGCGCAGATGAGAAAGGTGATCGCGATGCCGACGACGACCCAGCGCCGCGCTCCGAGCCGTCCCGCGAGAGAACGGGGCAGTCCCACGTGTGCGCTCATGCGTCGGCCATCATTTCCGCCTGATCGAGGCGGTAGAGATCCGCGAGTTCACCCTCGTCGAGAGAGTCGGGAGAGCCATCGAGAACGACTGCGCCATGGCGCATTCCGACGAGGCGGGGGAGAAACTCGAGAGCCAGTTCGAGGTGATGAAGGCTGAGACAGAGGGTGAAGGCGCGCTCTTTCGCCAACTCGACGAGGAGCTTCACGGTGTCGCGGGCGCGCGCGGGATCGACGGCCGAGACGGGTTCGTCGGCGAGGAGCACCTCGGGCTCCTGGAAGAGGGCGCGGGCGATGGCGACGCGCTGTTGCTGGCCCCCGGAGAGTTGGGCGGTGCGCTGGTAGAGCTTCTCCTCGATACCGACCCGTTCGAGGATCTCGTGGATGGCGAGGGTATCGGAACGGGAGGGAAAAAGGATGTCGCGGAGGGATCGCGCCGTGCCCCGCCGTCCTCCCCGGCCGAGAATCACGTTCTGAATCACGCTCAGATTCGGGACGAGACCGAGATGTTGGGGAATGGTCGCGATGCGGGACCGGAGGCGGCGCAATTCCCTGCTGTCGTTGCCCTCGATGGGAGCGCCGAAGACGGACAGGGTGCCCTCGTCGGGTGCGCGCATCGTGTTGAGCACTCGCAGCAGGGTCGTCTTTCCGCTGCCGCTGGGTCCGATCAGGGCGAGTTGCTCGCCCGTCTCGATGGTGAGGGAAACCTGGTCGACGGCGACCAGACTCCCGAAGCGGCACGTCACACCGATGCAGTCGAAAGACGGTTCGGGCATGACGTGCCGGCGAAGGGAAAACGGATGAGGATTACTTCTCGATCAGGCCCACCTCGATGGCGGTATCCTTGATTCCGTCGAAGTCCTCGTTCTTGGCGGCGATGATCTGCTCGCGGTTGATCGCCTTGAGGGCATCCGATCCGGCCGGGGCCGCGATGAGGGCATCCTGCACCTTCTTGATGAAACCCTCTCCGAAGGCCTTCTCGGCATCGGGGTGGATCGAGAAGTTGTAGTCGGCGTAATCGGGCGTGGTCCAGATCTTGACCGTGTTTTCCGCGATCTTCGGATCGCTTTCGACGAGGGAGTCATAGGTCTTGTAGTTCAGGGCTCCGGTCTGGACAATACCGTCGGCAACGGCGTTCGCGGTGGCAACGTGACCGCCACTCATCTGGAAGATCGGCTCGGTGGTGAAGAACTCCTCGGGAGTCTTGCCGGTGTTCTGGATGATGAAGTAGGTGGGCATGAGCCGGCCCGACGTCGATCCGGGAGATCCGAAGGTGAAGGTCATGTCCTTGATTGCTTTCGGGAACTCTTCCGAAGGCTCGAGGCCGGTCGACTTGTTCGCGATGAAATAGGACTTGTAGTTTGGATCGGCCTTGCCCTGGGCGATGGCCTGGGCTCCGGGAACGGCCATGCGGGCCTGGACGCCGGAGAGTCCGCCAAACCAGACCAGGTGCACCTCGCCATTGGTGAACTTGGTGACGGCGTCGGCGTAGTCCTTCGAAAAGACGAACTCGGTCGTCACACCAAGAGCTTCGGTGAGGTAGGCGGCGAGCTTGTCGAACTTCTCTTTTTGGTCGGTGATCTTCTCGTCCGGGATGGCGGAGAGGAAGAATGTGCCCCCCGTGGTGGAGGAATCGGTGGAATCGGCCTCGGGTGCGTCACCGCCGCAGCCTACGAGGGCCAGTGCAGTTACCGCAGCCAGACCGACGCGGATGGGATGTTTGTTCAGCATCGTTGGTCGGTTGGTTGTATGGTTTTGTTAGGATTCATCGGATGATGTCCGGTTCGCTCTTGCAACGAACACCGTCTCTTGGGTGCACGCGCAAGTGTGACGCCCCAACCGTTCAAGCCTTTCCGAAGATTGCCAAGAAGTTTTTCACAACGATCCCGTCCTGTTCGGGGAAGACGGTTCGCAGATCGATGCGATAGCGGTCTTCCGCGACATAGCCCATCAGGGGAACGGGTACTTCGCGGAGCCGGCGGGCCAGGGCGGCGAGGCCAAGCGTCTTCGGACGGATATCGAGCGCGAGGGAGGGAATCTCCGCCTTCGGCATGGTGCCGCCCCCGCACCGGGCGATGGTTTCGACCACCCCGCACTCGATTTCCTCGATCGGGGCCAGCTGGTGGAGCAGTGCTTCAGCCCGGGGGCGCAGATCCTCTTCGACGTCGAGCGAGAGCAGGCGCATGAGGGGGAGGTCGGGACGGCTGCCGTTGGCGGAACCACGGAGATACTCCGATACCGTCTCCTGCAGTCCGGTGAGAATCAGCTTGTCGCAACGCAGGGCGCGGAAGAAGGGCTCCTTCTTGATTCCGGCGACGAGCTCGGCCTTTCCGGCAATGATGCCCGCCTGGGGGCCTCCGAAGAGCTTGTCGCCACTCACGCAGACGAGGTCCACGCCCCGCTTGAGAACCTCGCTGGCGGTGGGCTCGTGGGGGATCGGTGCGAGCGAGTCGGTCGGGATCATGGCTCCGCTTCCGAGATCTTCGACGACCGGCAGGCCATGCTCGCGGGCGAGCTCCACCAGCTCCTCCGTCGTCGGTTCATGGGTGAAGCCCTCCATGTAGAAGTTCGAGCGGTGAACCTTGAGGAGCATCCCGGTGCGCGGCCCGATCGCGTTCCGGTAGTCGTCGAGGGAGGTCTTGTTGGTCGCCCCGATCTCCACCAGCTTCGCGCCACTGACCGCCATGATTTCCGGGACCCGGAAGCCGCCTCCGATCTCGACGAGTTCGCCGCGCGAGATCACGACCTCGTTTCTCTCTCCGTTGGCGAGATGCTTGAGAATCAGGATCAGCGCCGCTGCGCAGTTGTTGCTGACCGTTGCCGCCTCGGCCTCGATCAGGGTGGCGAGGCACCGTTCGAGAAACCCGCCCCGCTTCCCGCGTTCGCCCGTGTCGAGGTTCAACTCGAGATTGTTGTAGTAGCGGCCCACCGAGGTCAGCCTTTCGATCACTTGAGGGGCGAGGGGCGAGCGCCCGAGGTTCGTGTGAATACAGACGCCCGTTCCGTTGATGACGGGATGAATGCGCGACCGGTGCAGCGATCTCATGTCGCGCAAGATGTCGCGAACGAACTCGTCGAACGGCGGCACGTCGACACGGCCCTGCTTGACCTCATCCCGAAGTCCTGCGACCGCGTCCCGTACCAGGCCGGTGACGAGCGGTTGGGGAAGGGCGGGCGCTTCTTCCTTCTCGCCGAGGGCGTGCAGGACCTTGTCGACGGCGGGGATGCGGGCAAAGGGATTCGAGGAAGGGTCACTCATGGCGCGGGGAGACGGGTTGCCTCCGGAGTATCGTCACGCAGCCGCGGCGACGCAACCGGAGAGGCGAATCGCCTCCCGTCGCACTACCACGAGAACGCGGGCCGGGCTTCCTGCCGCGGCGTCGGGTTTCCCTCGGTGACCACGATCAGGCGGCGCGGCGTGATATCCTCGAAAATCTGCCGTTCATCACTCGCGGGCCAGTGTAGCTCCAGTTTCTCGATCGCGGTCGCATTGCCGAGCCCGATGTGCTGGGTTAGCGGACTCGAGCCGAAGCTGCCCCCGCTGGAGACCTCCCGGTGGATCGTGCGGACCTGACCGCTCTCGGTGCGGACGGTGACGCGAATGCGCGTTCCGATGCCGGATCGATTGCTCCGGGTGCCGATCGCCCGCACCTGGATCCAGGCTCCCGGGAAGCCCGGGTTTTCGAAGTAGGCATCGCGGTAGCGATCGACGGGAACGGCTCCACCCAGTTGCAGGAAGATGTCGAGGTCTCCGTCGCGATCGAAGTCGGCAAAGACGGTGCCGTGACCCTTCTGGAGGTGGCCGAGTCCGGATGCCATCGTTGCCTCCTGGAATCCCCGGCCCTCGTCGTTGATGAAAAGCCGGTTGGGGAGCAGGGTGGAGAGGTTGGGGTCTCCGGTGCCCAGGTAGGCGTCCTCCCAACCGTCGTTGTTCAGGTCGCCGACCGCGCAACCCATCGTCAGGGTCAGCCGGTCGAGCCCGTGTCCGGCGGGCGCAATGGTGAAGGTTCCGTCCCCCTTGCCGAGAAAGAGCTTCGCGGTGTAGTCCGCCGGGGGAGCGATGCCCAGGAGTGCCTGGTGGGCTGCCTCGGAGGTGGAGTTGGTGTAGGCGTGCACGAAAAGGTCGCGATTGCCGTCGTTGTTCACGTCCCACGACCAGACGGGGAAACTGCGACGGGGATGCTCCAGTGCGGTTTCGATCGCGGTGTTCTCGAACCGGCGGCCGGATCGATTGAGATAGAGGCTGTTCGGACCGTTGAGATTCGACACGTAGAGGTCGGGGTAGCGATCATTGTTGACGTCGGTCCAGGTGGCGCCCTTGACGATTCCCTCCTTCATGAGCCCGAGCGCGGATCCACGTTCCTCGAAGGTGCCGTCGCCACGGTTGCGGAAGATCTGGCACGGGGAATCCACTTCGCTTCTCTCGTTTCCCACGAAGAGGTCGAGATGGCCATCGAGATCGTAGTCGGCCCATGCCGCCACCTGGCAGGGATAGGCCGGATCTCCGAGGCCGGCGGCGAAAGTGACATCGCGGAAGGTGCCGGATCCGTCGTTGCGGAGGAGAGAGTCGGGTTGACGGCCGAGGACTCCCATCCAACCTCCCCTCTGCACGTAGAGATCGATGTCGCCGTCGTTGTCGTAGTCGGCCTGGACGATATTGAGGCCTCCACCCAGGCCCGTGAATCCCGCCTCGGCACTCCTCTCGTGAAATCCCTCGTCTCCCCGGTTTTCGTAGTAGGTCAGGGACACGGCAGGATCCCAGGAAGAGAGGACGAGGTCGACGTCGCCGTCGCCATCGAAGTCATCGGCCACCGCGCCACCGGCGAGGCTATCCCGGGCGAGGCCGAGTTCCTCCGAGCGATTGGGAAAGCGGGGAAACGCAAACTCCCGGGCGAAGAGCGAGGGGGGCAGTCGATAGGTTTCGGGAACCTTGTCGGGGTACTCCCCCAGCGTCATGTAAGCCAGGTTGAGGAGCCACACCGCGTGGTAGTGAACGCCGTCTCCCCGATTGTAGGAAACGGCGTCGCGGAGGTGAAGGATCGCCTGCTCGGAAAACTCCCGGCGCGTGTGGATCGCTCCTCCGCGCAACGGGAGGATGCAACTCTCCGGCGTGTGGCGGGAGCAGCAGTTTTCCGTTTCGGCGCGGCGGAGCCATACTTCTCCCAGCTTGACGGAAACGAGGGCTTCCCGGGCGGGGTCCTGGCGAAAGCGGCGCAACACCTCGCGGGCATAGGTGTAGGAGGTGATCGCCTTCTCCGGAAATCCCTGCGCGTTCTGTTCGTTTCCGAGAGAGAGGGCCCTGTCGAAGGCATCCTGGGCGGAAACGGTGGCGCCGCTCTGGAAGAACGCCTCGAGGTCGCGCATGCGGCGCGAGCCGATGAAGGGCAGGTTTTCCCGTTCGTCGGCGAAACGCCCGAGAATGCGAAGCATGCGATCGTGACCGTCTCCCTCGTCCGGCGAGCCGGCTTGCCCCGAAAGCGGCAGGAGAGCGCTGAGGACTACCGGGAGGATACGCCGAGAAGAGAGCATTCCTCAAGTGTACGAGCGTCTCTCCACTTCAGCGAGGAGAATTGCAGCGAGTCGCTGGCGCCGGACGCCCGTCAGCGAATCCAGTGGATGCCGAATTCGCGAAGGATTCCCGCGATGTGAAAGCGGGCTTCGCGCGAGGTGCGCCAGGGACACCGGAGGTGCAGGATGATCCGGTCGAGTGGCGACAGGCGGGTGGGGTCTTGGATAGGGTGTCGCATCGTCTTCGGTAGTTGGACCGGCGAGAACGGGGAAATATGCAGACTTCATCGGGCAACCGGCGGCGAGTCGACGATCCGTTCCCCGTGAGAGTTCTCCCTTGCGGCCGGGACACCGCGTCACGATTTGTCGTGGCCGCGGATCATCTCGAGGAAGGGCTCGAGGTAGCGGTCGGCCTTGACCTGGCCGATCCCGGGAATGCGGAGCGCTTCCTCGGCCGTGCCGGGTTGCAGGCGCGTCAGCGATTTCAGGACCTCGTTGCTGAAGATGACGTAGGCCGGCTTGCCGCCCTCGGCCTTCGCCATGTCGCGTCGCAGGGCACAGAGACGATCGTAGAGCTCTTCGTCGTAGTTCGGCTCGATAAAGGACTCGCCATCGAGAACCGCTTCCTGGATACGGGTTCCCGGCGATGGATCACCGGACGTATGGACGGAATTCGGGTAGCGTGCCGAGGCGCGGCGTCCGGTGGGCTTTGCTCCCGTCGCCTGGGGGAGCGTGCGCGGATCGGGCCAGCGCAGGGTGAAGTCGCGGTTGCCGCGCATGACCTTGTCGCCGCGCGACGTGAGGGTCAGGAGCGGGTAGGGCGTCTTGATCGTGACGACCAGTCCCGCGTTTTCCATCTCACCGAACAGGGCATAGAGATAGTTCGTGCCCCGGTCCGAGAGAATGCCGTAGGTGCTGAGACGGTCGAGGCCACCCGCGACGAGATCGGCGGAAGGACTCCCGGCGAGCATCTGCACGATCTTGGTCTTTCCGAAGCGGGGCTCCCATCGACCGCCGGGCCCACGCTTCGAGGCGCGCGCCACGCCACTGAGGGCCTTGCGCACGAGGGTGAACTCGTCGTCGTCCGGCTCGCGGCGGTCGCCCGCATTTCCGCCGGAGCAGACGTCGCATGCCCCGCAGTTGGAGGCCTTGTCCTCGCCAAAATAGTGGAGGATCCATGCCTGCCGGCAGGTGGCTTCCTCGTAGCAGAAGCGCACCATGGCTTCGAGCTTGGCACGGTCGCGCCGTTCCTTCTCGGAGAGGGCGGCGTGATCGAGTTCGAGATTCACGGGGTCGATCTCGGGGTAGCGGAGGCGGGTCCCGCGGGTTCGTTCACCGGGCACGTCGTAGCGCTCGATGTAGCCGGCCCGTGAGAGGTGAGAAAGTGCGCTGCTCACCTGCATGTCGTTCTTCACGTTGATCGCTCCGGCCAGGTCGCGCACCGTCATCACGACCTCGTGGTTCTCCCCGGCGAAGTGCCGGAGGGCCGAGTAGAGATCGATGATGAGTTCGTAGCCCGGATTGTTGCCCTCGATGAAAAACTCCTGGGTCCGGGTGTCGGCGTAGTTGAAGAGCAGTTCGCACTCGGCGGGTTCGCCATCGCGTCCGGCCCGGCCCGCCTCCTGGTAGTAGGCCTCGACGCTACCCGGGACATCGAAGTGGGCGACGAATCGCACATCCGGACGGTCGATCCCCATGCCGAAGGCGTTCGTCGCGACGGCGACGTCGTGACTGCGGTCGAGAAAACGGTTCTGCGCCCACGCCCGGTCACGGTCGTCCATTCCTCCGTGATACGCGATCAACTTGATCCCCATCTCGGAGAGCGAGGCGCTCACCTCCTCGACCTTCTTCCGTGTCGCGCAGTAGACGATGCCGGTGGAGCGGCGTTTCACGAGAGCGTGGAGGTGTTCGTATTTCTCCCGGTTGCTCCCACACTGCCGGACCCGCAGCGCGAGATTGGGACGCTCGAAGCCGCTGATCGTGACGAGGGGATCCCGCAGGCTCAGGACGGAGAGGATGTCCTTCCGCACCTCGGGCGTGGCGGTGGCGGTGAAGGCTGCGGTCTGGGGATGTCCCAGGGTCTCGACCGCCTCCGCGAGCCGGAGGTAGTCGGGACGAAAATCGTGTCCCCACTGGCTGAGACAGTGAGCCTCGTCGACGGCGAAGAGGGCGATCTTCACCTGGCGGAGGGAACGGAGAAAGGCGGAACTGCGAAATCGTTCCGGTGCGATGTAGACGAGCTTGTACTCGCCGCGGGCGAGCCGGGCGAGTCGTTCAGTCTGTTCGCTTGCCGTGAGAGTGCTGTTGATCATCGTCGCCGGAATCCCCCGGTGCTGCAGCGCATCGACCTGGTCCTTCATCAGGGCAATGAGGGGGCTGACCACGAGCGTCACCCCTTCGAGAACGAGGGCGGGCAACTGGTAGCAGAGCGATTTCCCGCCTCCGGTCGGCATCACCGCAAGGGCATCCCGGCCATCGAGAAGTGCGGAGATGACCGGTTCCTGGCCGGCGCGGAACTCGCGAAACCCGAAGTGTTTCTGCAACGCTTCGCGGGGGCCGGCCCCGGAGCCGGGCCTCGACTGGACAGGATCGGGTGACATGTGTTTTTTTGAATACCTTTTTCGGGCGGATTTTCCAGTCGAAAGTGGCCCGAATCACGGGGAAGGGGGGATTTTTCTTTCCCGGCAACCCGTCGCGCGTTAACTCCTCGTCATGGAAGAGATCCGCATCGCCCTTCTCGGACACCGGTTCATGGGCCGGGCGCATTCGAATGCGTGGAGCCAGGTGACGAAGTTCTTCGACCCGCCGTTGAAGCCTGTCCTGCAGGTGGTCTGCGGACGCGACGAGGCCGACCTCCGCGCCTTTGCCGATCGCTGGGGATGGGCCGAGGTGGCGACCGACTGGCGGAGCGTCATCGAGCGGGACGACATCGACGTGGTCGACATCGCGTTGCCCACCTACCTCCACGCCGACACGGCCATCGCATCCGCCGAGGCGGGGAAGCACATCTTTTGCGAGAAGCCGCTCTGCAACACCGTGGCCCAGGCGCGGGCGATGCGGGATGCCGCGAAGAAGGCAGGAGTGACACACTATCTCAACCACAACTATCGGCGGTGTCCGGCCGTCACCCTGGCGAGGCAACTCATCGACGAGGGGAAGATCGGTGAGATCTATCACTGGAGGGGAGCCTATCAGCAGAGCTGGCTGGTCAACCCGGATCACCCGATCGACTGGAAACTGCGCCGCGAGACGGCGGCGGCCGGTCCCCTGTGGGATCTCGGATCGCATGCGGTCGATCTCGCCCATTTCCTCTGCGGCGACTTCGCCAACCTCACCTGCCAGGGGAAGCACTTCATCGCAGAGCGCCCCCTCGCGTCCGATCCATCGCAGCGGGGCGAGGTCGAGGTGGAATGCGCCGCCCTGATGATGGGGGAGTTCACCAATGGGGCGCTGGGAACGATCGAGACGACGCGCTACGCGACCGGGCGGCGCAATCGCCACACCTTCGAGATCTACGGCAGCGAGGGCGCCCTCTCCTGGGACATGGAGAAGATGAACCAGCTCCAGTATTTTTCGCAATCGGATGAACCCCGCACGATCGGCTTTCGCGACATCGGGGTGACCGAACGGTGTCACGACTACGTCAAGAACTGGTGGCCGCCCGGTCACATCATCGGCTACGAGCACGGCTTCGTGCACGCGGTGGCGGATTTCCTCGAGGCGGTCCACGAGCGGAAACGGATCGAGCCGGACCTGGACGACGGGGTGAAAATCCTCGAGGTGCTCGAGGCGGCGCTTCGCTCGATGGAGTCGGGAGCGCGGGAAACTGTGGGCGATCATTCGTGAGTCCATGAATGTGCTCGCTCTCCAGTGGGACCTCGCCTGGGAGGACCGTGCCGCGAATTTCGCGCGAGTGCGGTCGCTTCTCGCGGAATCGGATGCCGGTCCCGTCGACCTCATCGTGCTGCCGGAGATGTTCGGCTCGGGCTTCAGCATGAACGTCGATGCGATCGCGGAGGGCGAGCCATCCGAGACCGAGGCCTTCCTGCGCGAGATCGCATCAGGGCACGACGCCGCCGTCCTGGGCGGATTGGTCCGGAGGCCCGGTGAAGGGGCGAAAGCGGGCAATGAGCTGATCGCTTTCGATCCCTCCGGTGCCGAACTGGTGCGCTACCGCAAGAACCGCTGCTTCCGCTACACGAGGGAGTCCGACTTCTACGAGAACGGAACCGAGATCGTCGTGTTCGACCGGCAGGGGTGGAAGATCTGCCCGCTGATCTGCTACGACCTGCGTTTTCCCGAACTCTTCCGTCGCGGCGTCGCGAAGGGGGCGGAACTCTTCCTGGTCATCGCCAGTTGGCCGGAGGTCCGGGTCGAGCACTGGGTGACTCTGCTGCGGGCACGAGCGATCGAGAACCTCGCCTACGTCGTGGGTGTGAATCGCTGCGGGAGTGATCCTCACCTGGCCTACCCGGGACGAACCGTGGTCGTCGATCCGTGGGGCGAGATCGTAGCCGATGCGGGCGTGGAGGAGACGGCCCTGGCGGCGGAGATTTCGCTCGATGCGATGCGGAACTGGAGAAACGAGTTTCCCGCGCTGCTCGATCTCGAGGCATGAGCGAGGTCCGCTCTCCAGGAGAAGACGCGATGGACGTTCCCCTTCTCGAAATGAGGGGGATCGACAAGCGTTTCCCCGGTGTTCATGCACTGGACGGCGTTTCGCTGACTTTGCAGCGGGGTGAGGTGTTGGCCCTGCTCGGGGAGAATGGTGCCGGCAAGAGTACCCTGATCAAGATGCTCGGGGGAGCGCAGCGTCCCGATGCCGGGGAGATTCGGATCGGGGGTCAACCGGTGGAGATTCATTCCGCGGTCGATTCCCGGCGGGCCGGGGTCGCGGTGATCTACCAGGAGTTCAACCTCGTGCCCGGCCTGACCGTGGCGGAGAATCTCTACCTGGGGCGTGAGCAGACCCGCTTCGGCTTGATCGATCACCGGGCCGAATGCGAGAGGGCTTTGCAGTGGTTGCGGAAGATCGGCCTCGACATCGATCCCGCCACCCGGTGTGGAGATCTCACCGTGGCGCAGCAGCAGGCGGTGGAGATCGCCCGTGCCCTCTCGACCGATGCCCGCATTCTCGTGATGGACGAACCCTCCGCGGTGTTGACCCTGCAGGAGGTGGACCGTCTCTTCGCCATCGTGCGGGATCTGCGCGATCGAGGGATCGGGATCATTTACATCAGCCACCGTCTCGATGAAATCGATGCCATTGCCGACCGGGTCATGGTCCTGCGGGATGGCAGGACGGTCGGCGGTGATGTCGCCTCGGAGCTGAGCCGGGAGCGACTCATCGAAATGATGGTGGGACGTCCGCTCGAGGATGAGTTTCCCAAGCATCGCGCCGAGATCGGCGAGGAGTTGCTTCGCGTCGAGGGGCTCTCGCGGGGGCGCCATGTGCGCGACGTGAGTTTCTCGGTTAACGCCGGTGAGATCGTCGGATTCGCGGGCCTCGTGGGAGCGGGTCGCACCGAGACGATGCGCCTCATCGCCGGAGTCGATGGCCGGGAAAGTGGGCGGATCTTGCTGAGGGGCCGGCCCGTTCCGATGGGCAGTCCGCGCGAGGCGATCGCACGGGGCGTCTGCCTGTTGTCCGAGGATCGCAAGAGCGAGGGGCTCGTGCTCGGCCTGGGGGCGTCGGACAATTTCGGGCTGCCGAACCTGCGGCGTTTCAGTCGCGGGGGATTCCTCGACGAGGGGGCCGAGGTGAAGGAATTTCTCCGCTACCGCGACGACCTGTCGCTCCGCGTTTCGTCGCCCTCTCAGCGCGTGGGCGATCTCTCGGGCGGCAACCAGCAGAAGGTGGTGCTCGCGAAGTGGCTGGCGCGCCATGCCGACGTGCTCATCTTCGACGAACCGACCCGCGGCATCGATGTCGGGGCGAAATATGAAATCTATCAGCTCATGAATCGCCTCGCCGGCGAGGGAAAGGCGATCGTGATGGTCAGCAGCGAACTTCCGGAGATTCTCGGGATGAGCGACCGCATCGTGGTGATGCACGAGGGGCGAATCGTGGGAGAATTCACGGATCCGTCCGGGACGACCCAGGAAGACATTCTCGGCCACGCGATAGCGGGGGGCGGGGCGGCCACACAAGCGACGACATGAAGAAGGTGATCGGCGAATACGGAATGATCTTCGTGCTCCTGGCGCTCTGCGGCCTGTTCAGCGTGCTGACGCTGAAACGGGAGGGGGCCACGGGCGAGGCCGCGGCGGAGCGCATCGTTGCGGAAATCACGGCGCGGGCGGAGAGCGACCGGGGAATATTCGCGGTGGGCGCGGCGCGCAAGGACTCGGGTGACTTCGCCCGGATGGTTGCGGAGAGACTGGACGAGGAAGGATTCACGGCGGTCACGCCGGTGATCGGGGCCCCGCGGGACCTGCGGGTAGCCTGGGACGAGGCGAAGGCGGCGGCGGCCCTGCCTTCCTTTGTCGTGGTAAGCGGCGACGCGGTGAATTGGACCGTCCTCGATTCGATTGTCGAGGAGGAACATGTCCCAGGGCTTTCCGTGCTCGAACCGAAGGAGCGGCTCGTCTCGGATTTCCTGAAACGCTCCAACCTGCTCGCCATCGTCGACCGGATCGTGGTGATCGCCGTCATCGCGATCGGAATGACTCTCGTGATTCTCACGGGCGGAATCGATCTCTCCGTGGGAAGCCTGATCGCCTTTTCGGCCGTGGTGGGCACGCTCGTGGTGAAGGCACTGGGTGGACTGGAGGCCGCGTCGTGGACGGTGTGGCTCGGATTCCTGCTCGCGGTGGCGAGTTGCGGGGTGATCGGTGCCACCGGGGGAGCGGTGGTCGCGGTGTTCCGGGTCGCTCCTTTCATCGTGACTCTCGCCGTGATGATGATGGCTCGGGGGCTCGCCTTTCTCCTGACCGGTGGCTTCTCGGTCTACCAGGTTCCGCCGGCGCTGACGTGGCTCGGTCAGGGTTCCACCGTCGGGATTCCCAACACCGTCATCCTCCTGGTGGCGCTCTATGGTGCGGCGCACGTGTTCATGAGTCACACCCGGTTCGGCCGCTACATCTATGCGGTGGGCGGCAACGAGGAAGCGGCGCGGCTCTCCGGCGTTCCGGTTCGCTGGATCCTCGTCTTCGTCTACTTCGTGTCGGGGTTGTCGGCGGGCTTCGCAGGGTGCATCCAGGCCTCGCAGCTGAATTCCGGCGCGCCCAACCTCGGGATGATGTTCGAACTCTACGTGATCGCCGCGGTCGTCGTCGGAGGAACGAGTCTCTCGGGAGGGTCGGGCCGCATCATCGGCACGCTGATCGGAGCCTTCATCATCTCGGTGATCCAGAACGGCATGAATCTCCTCGGGTTCGACAGCTACCTGCAGCAGGTCGTTCTCGGGGGCGTCATTCTCGGGGCGGTTCTCCTCGACAAGGCGCGGCAGGGCGGAGGATGGCGGAGGCTCCTGAGACAATGAGGCGACCGGCAACCCGAGGTCGGTGCAGCTGGAGCGAGGCAGTCTCGTCCGGCTCTATCCGGATGTCCGCATCGAGGCGGACGACGATGGGGTCGCCTTCGATTTGCGGGGAGGTTTGGTTGATGGGACGGTAACGGTCATTGGCCTAAAGAGTCATGCAGGGCATCGCCTTCTCGTGGATGGGGCACTGCTCTGTCAGACGTTCCATGGCAGCGACTTCTGGCAGACGGAATTCGACCCGGAGACGGGAGCATGGAGTCGAACGCGGAATCTGCCCACAGGGGATGAGGAAGGGATGAGGATCGAGCCGACGGGGAAAGAAGACCCCTCCGATGGGAAGCGGTGCCGGAGAAAGCCCGCTTGCGGGGTTGATTCCGGCGGGGAACAGCCCGTAACTTCCCTCCCAGATGAAGTGCCTTTCCCGTTCCCTGCTGGCCGCGTTCGTCATCACTCTCCTCACCGGTTGCGGTGGCGATAAGCCCGAGGTGAAGGGGCGTATCGGGATGACCTGCATGGACCTGACCAATCCCTTCTTCAAGCTCATCGCCAACGTGATGGAGGAGGAGGCCGCCAAGCACGGCTACGAATTGACGGCGCTCAGTGGGGAGATCGATCCGGCCAAGCAGAACAGCCAGATTTCCGACTTCGTCGCACAGGGATACGAGGCGATCTTTCTCAACCCGGTCGATTCGCAATCGGCGGCGCAGGGCGTCAAGAATGCGCACGAGGCGGGAGTGCCTGTTTTCACGTTCGATGTCCAGATCTCCGGCGAAGAGGCCCGGGAACTCGTTGTTTCCCACATCGGGAGCGACAACTACCAGGGAGGACGTCTCGCCGGCGAGAGCATGATGAAGGCCCTCGGGAACAAGGGGAAGGTGGCCGTGATATCTCTCCCCGAGGTGACGTCGTGCATCCTGCGGGTGGACGGTTTCACCGACGCGCTCGAGGAGGCCCAGAGCCCGATCGAGATCGTGACGGAACTCTCCGGCAAGGGAACGCGCGACGGGGGATTCACGGTCGCGACCGACATCCTCCAGGCGCATCCCGATATCGGCGGAATTTTCGCGATCAACGACCCGTCCGCTCTCGGGGCGCATGCGGCCGTGGTCAAGGCGGGCAAGGAGGAGGACATCACGATCGTTGCCTTCGATGCCTCGCCGGCGGGCAAGCAGGCGGTCTTCGAGAAGAAGCTCTACGATACGCCGCAACAGTTCCCGCGGCAGATGGCAACCGGAACGGTACAGGCGTTTCTCGACTACCTCGCAGGCGAGGAGGTGGAGAAGCGAATCCTGATTCCCTGTGCCCACTACCGCTACGAGGACTCCGTCGAGGACGAGAGTCGCAAGAAGGAGCAGTGGTAGAGGTCGGGCGTTGCCGCGATGGCATAGCTAGGGCTATGGTGTGAGGTGCGGAGAGCCGGCAGGGGCTTTGTCCCCGTCGGTCGGGCAGACGAGGTAGGTCTCTTCGGGTGTCGGAATTGTCATCTTGATCGGGGGCCGGTGAAACTCTATCCTCTGCGGTATGCCGGAGCACCAATCGGGCGATCCTGCGGAAGCGGGCACGCCGCAATCCCCGGACGCCTTGACGCCTTCGGCTTGCGGCACAGAGGCGTGGTCGAAGCCGGCGGGCGTGGGCCGGGACCCCGTCCAGGCTCGGAAAGGGAACCGGGCCGACGAGAGTTCCCCGGTTCGGGAGTGGAAGTTGCCGTCGCCGGAGGAATTGTCGAGTCAACTGGACAACTACCGGGTCGAGTCCGTCATCGGCAGGGGGGAATGGGTGCCGTCTACCGTGCGCGGCAGTTGAGTTTGAAGCGCCCGGTCGCGATCAAACTGCTTCCGCGCGAACTCAGCGAGGCGGATCCGTCTTTCGCGACCCGTTTCGAGAGGGAGGCGCAGGCGATGGCGGGACTGAGTCATCCCAATATTAGTAAGCGTCTCACCCGGACCATTCAGTCCCGGCGCTGGCTCTGCGCCCACTGTTTCGGGAGCAGCTCGGCGATGCGGTGGCTGGAGTGATCCATGATGCGGGGCAGCACATCGACTAGATAC
>Ga0180429_10000746_pt1 | contig 28559 bp, 28 predicted proteins | sample SS_ome_FD_132428 | JGI IMG/M metagenome (GOLD analysis project Ga0180429, IMG submission 132428) | Hypersaline lake sediment archaeal communities from the Salton Sea, California, USA - SS_1_S_1 metaG | ecosystem: Environmental > Aquatic > Non-marine Saline and Alkaline > Hypersaline > Sediment ...
CCCTGGCCATCCAGGCCGCGAGGGCGGCCATGTCGTGGTGGATGTTCCGGTTGTTCTGGGTGGTGGGAATGACGCAATCGGCCTTCCGGACACGCCCGTCGGCACCGAACTCATACCGGTGGTAGAGGATGCCCCGGGGCACCTCCACGGCGGCCACCCCCTCCCCCTCCCGGGGCTCGACCGGAATCATGAGTTCCGTCCCCGGCGGCACGCCCAGAAGGTCGTCGATGAGGGTCATGGATTCCCGCGCCACGTGAACGCATTCCACCACCTGCGCCGCATTGAAGAAGAATGGATTGCAGCACCCGGGCCTCAGGCCCAGGCGCTCTGCTGCGGCCAGGGCTTCCGGGGCCAGGAAGCGGTGGTTGTTGTTGAAGCGCGCCAGCGCCCCCACCGCGAAGGACTCCCTCGAGAGGCGGCAGTGCTTGGAGGTGTTTCGCGGGTCCACGAATTCGTTGGTCATGGCCCGGTACTCGTCCTCGTCCTTGTCCACTCCGTCGCTCGAGAGGAGCCGCCCGCCGATCCAGGGGTAGTCCTTCTCCCCCTTCAGGGAGACGAACTCCGTCTCCCGTTCGAAACCGGGCATCTCGAAGGAGGCGAAGAGGTCCACCACGGCGTCGAGCAGGGGCAGAGCCTCCTCGAGGTCGCCGCGCAGGGCGGCGAGCACCTTCCGGTCCGGGAATCGGGCCATGCCTCCCACCTGGATGGAGACGGGGTGAGTGGTGCGGCCCGCCGTGGCATCGCACATGCGGTTGGCGAGCCCCTTGAGCCCCGCCGCCAGCGCCACCAGGTCGGGCCGGCTCTCGATGAGCGGCAGGACGCTGGGGGTTCCCAGGAAGTCGGGGGCCGCCAGGAACAGGAGATGCAGCAGGTGGCTTTGCAGGGTTTCGCCGTGCTTGGCGAGGAGCCTCAGCTTCCGTGCCGTCTCGGGGACTACGATGCCGAAGGCGCGCTCCGCGGCGCGGACGCTGGCCAGGCAGTGGCCGATGGAGCAGATTCCGCAGATGCGCGCGGTGAGGATGCCCGCGGAGGTGTAGTGTTTGCCCTTGAGCATGACCTCGAAGAACCTGGGCGTCTCGACGATTTCCCAGGCCGCCTCCTCGACCCTCCCGTCCCGCACACGCACGCGGATGTTCCCATGCCCCTCCACCCTCGTCAGGTGATGGATGTCGACGTTCAGGTCCACCTTCATGGCACACCCTCCAAGGCGATGTCACGGAACCCGCCGAAGAAGCCCAGTCGCTCCCGAAGCTCGGCCTCTTCGAATCCACGCTCCCTCACGAGGGAGAAGAATTCCCCGTAGTTGGGCTCCTGCGCCGGACCCCGGCACCCCCAGCACCCCAGGCCGCCGGCGGGGCAGGGCGCTTCGCACCCGGCCCGCGTGATGGGGCCCAGGCAGAGCTGCCCCCGCTCCATCAGGCAGGTTGTGAACCGGTGCTTGCACTCGACGCACACGGGATAGGCGTGGAATGAGAAGGGCACGTCGAGTACCAGGTGGCGCACGATGCGTTCCACCTCGTCCTTGTTCACGGGGCAGCCGGGGATCTCCACATCGACCTTGACCACCTCACCGGCCGACCGCACGGGCAGCGTCTCCTTGGGATCGTCGCCGTACACCTCCCGGTTGGCGGCCCGGATATCGACGCCGTTCTTCATGCGGTTCACCCCGCCGAAGCACGCACAACTGCCGAGGGCCACCACGAGCCTGGCGCGGCTCCGTATGGCCTTGAGACGCTCCTCTTCGTCGGCCCGGCTGATCGCCCCCTCGATGAAGGCGATTTCGTAATCGTCGCTGGCTTCGCTCGCCGCCTCGCGGAAATTCACCACCTCCACGGCTTTCAGGAAGGGGACGAGGGTCTCCTCCTTGTTGAGGAGCTGCAGTTCGCAGCCTTCGCAGTCGGTGAAATCGAAGACGGCTACCCGGGGGCGGGCGGGCTCGATCCTCAGATACCGCATCAGATGGCTTCCTTCAGGTTGATGGCGGACCAGTAATCGAAGACGGGGCCGTCGATGCAGGTGTATGTGGAACCGATGTTGCACCGGCAGCACTTGCCCATGCCGCAGTGCATGCGCCGCTCCAGGGAGACGAACATCCTCCGCATGGGGATGCCGCGGCCGCTGAGCATGTTGCAGACGAACTTGAACATGACGGGTGGCCCGCAGACGATGGCGTAGCTGTGGTGGGGGTCGATGTCCATGCGTTCCAAAAGATGGGTCACCAGCCCCGTCTCTCCCGTCCAGGCATCGTCTGGCTCCTCCACGATGATGGAGAGGTTCACGCCGCTCACCCGGCGCCACTGCTCGTACTGGTAATCGAAGAGAAGCTGGTCCGGCCGGCGCGTCCCGTAGAGGATGTGCACGTTGCGAAACTCGGAGCGATTCTCGGTGGCGTAGAAGATGGCGGACCGCAGCGGCGCCAGGCCGAGCCCCCCGGCGATGAGAAAGATGTCTTGGCCGTGCATCATCTGCATGGGGAAAGAGGTTCCGAAAGGCCCTCGGATGCCCACGACGGCTCCCGGGCGAGCGCGGTGGAGCACAGAGGTCACCGTGCCGGCCCTGCGGATGCAGAGCGGGATGTACCCCTTGTTGGAACTGCTTCCCGAGATGGAGATGGGAACCTCGCCATAGCCCGGAACCTCCAGCATGACGAACTGCCCGGGCTGGAAGTGGAACCGCTGGCGGCCGCCGTCATCGGAGATGCGGATATGGAAGAGCTTTTCCATGTCCGTGAGTTCGATGATGCTCGTGATCACCGCCTTGTGGACCCTGTCGGTGTGCATGAGCCGGCTGCGGCGGTTGTAGTCCAGCGGCCGGGCCATCTCCGACTCTCGGACCACCTCGTAAGGGTAGAGGAACGTGCTCATGAGAGTTCCTCCTCCTGTAGCTCGCGGATGACGTCCACCGGGTTGATGCCCGCGAGGCAGGCCCGTCCGCACCGGTTGCACCCCACACACTTGGGCTCGTCGTGCTCCTCCACGAATCCCCGGTGCTGGTGGTAGTAGCGGTACTTGAGCCGGCTTTCCGCCGTGGGGCGGAAGTTGTGGCCCCCGGCCACCAGTGCGAAATCCACGAGGTTGCAGGAATGGAGCTGCTTGATTTTCGCGCCCTCCGCAAAGTCCATGGAAATGCGCTCGTGGACGCCGTAGCAGTAGCAGGTCGGGCAGACCATGGCACAGGTTCCGCAGCTCAGGCACTTGTCCCCCCACTTCTTCCAGATGGGCGACTCGAACTCGATGTCCAGCAGGTTGGGGAGGTTGTTGACGTTGATTTCGACCGGCATGGCCCTGGCGATGCGTTTGCGAGCGTCCAGGTACGCATGGGTGTCCTCTTCCTCGATGTCCCGCGCCCCGAACCGCTGCACCGCCGCCAGCCCCCGATCGGAACCCACGGCCACGAAGTAGCGGTCTCCGATGTCGGTGAGGAAGAGGTCGAATCCGTGGGTCACCGTATCGGCGCCCACGCTCCGGCAGAACGCCCCGGGGCAGGGATCGTGGTCGATGCCCACGACGAATGTGTTCCGCCGCCTCGAGATGTAGTAAGGGCTGGGGAAGTGCCCCTTCTCGAAGACCTTGTCCAGTTTCACGAGGCCGTTGATGTCGCAGGCGTGGAGGCCCACGATGGCCCGGGGGCGCACCCGGTAACGGATTTCCTGCTCCCAGTCCCCGTCGTCGAAGGAATAGGTGGAAAGAGTCTCCCGGTAGGGCAGAAAATAGGTCTTGGCGGAGTACTCCGTGGTCTCGTAACCGAGGTCCATCTCCTCGAAGGAAGAGAGGGGCAGAAACTGGTGGATGGGGCGGCCTTCACGGTCGTCGGCCACCTTCTTGGGCCCGATGACCTCGCCCTCCTCCATGATCCATTCCACCATGGAGCGGAAACCGTCTCGGGTCAGGATCCTGTAGAGCATGCCTCGCCCTTTCCTCCAAGGGCCACCCTGTTGCCCTTGCTCTTCACAATAACATAGCCCCCGCACCTTTGCGCAGAAAAACCTCGGCCGCTTTTCGCAGATGTTCTTATGCCAAGCCCGCCTGCGGCGGGCGGACCGCGGGGTCTGGTACAATGAAATAAGGAGAACCAGTTCAAGGAGGTCGTCGTGGCACAGAAGGCGAAGCGCGGAAAAGGTGAAACCCCGTCCAAGCGAAAACCTGTCAAGCCGGCGGAGAAGTCCCGCCGCCTCAGCACCAAGATCATCGACGACGTCTTCACGGACGAGATCGGCCTCATCAAGCCCCGTTTCGAGGTGGATTACGAGGCCTACCTCGTCCGCCTCTGGGAGGCGAATCCGGAGATCCACGCCATCCTCAAAGACGCAAAGGAACTGGAGGAGGCCAGGGAGAGGCTCTACGACTATCTCTGGCGCGCCGAACGCAGCATCTTCGATCTCGAGAACGACTTCCACATCCTCGAGAAGGGCACGGTCCGCGAGTGCATCCGCGTCTTCAAGAGCATCATCGGGCCCATCAATGAGCACCGGACGGGGTTCTCGGCGCTGCAGACCCTCTGGACGCTCGCCCGTCGAAAGAAGGAGAAACTGCCCGAGGAGGTGTCCGTCGGATTCCTCATGGAGTTCATCAACCTCTTCCGGGGAGTCGCCGGCAAGTCCAACATTTATCAGGAAACCGGCGAGGTGAAGCGGGGCATCCCGGAGTTCCTCCGCAAGAAGGGGCGCGAGGCCGCCACCGAACGGACCGAACTCCTGGACGACCTGGGATCCACGGTCCGCAAATATTTCAAGAAGTACCCCTCGGGGCTGGAGCAGGATGTGATCTCCTGGCGCAAGGAGAACCGCGACCGCATCCTCCGGTATTTCAAGGGATCCCCCTCCGACTGGAATGACGTGGCCTGGCAGCTCAAGCACGTCATCAAGCGTCCGAAGGCCCTCATGGACCTCATCGAGTTAAGCGCCGACCAGCGCGAGGCCATTCAGAATGCGGTGAAGTTCCGGATCCCCTTCGGCATCACCCCGTACTACCTGAGCCTCATGGACCGGAAACTCTCCATCGGATACGATCACGCCGTCCGCGCCCAGGTCATCCCCCCGGCGGAATACGTGGACACGATGTCCGAGCACCGGACGGAGCGCGGCGACACCTTTGACTTCATGGGCGAGCACGACACCTCTCCCACAGATCTGGTCACGCGACGCTATCCCTTCATCGCCATCGTGAAGCCGTACAACACATGCTCGCAGATCTGCGTTTACTGCCAGAGGAACTGGGAGATCGACACATGCCTGGATCCCAAGGCCATGTCGCCCAAGCAGACCATCGACCAGGCCTTCTCCTGGCTCGACGAGCACAAGAGCGTGGGGGACGTCCTCCTCACCGGAGGGGATCCCCTCGTCATGAAGGACGCCCGGTTCCGGCCCATCCTCGAGGCCATCGCCTCCAAGGACCACGTCTACCGCATCCGGCTGGGGACGCGGACGCCGGTGGTCCTTCCCATGCGGTGGACCCCGGACCTCATCGAGATGCTCTGCGAATTCCACGACCCGCCGAAGCGAGAAATCGCCATCGTGACCCACTTCGAACACTCCTACGAGATAACCCCCGAAGCGTTCGCCGCGGTCCAGCGGATTCGCAAGGCCGGCATGAGCGTGTACAACCAACAGGTCTTCACCATCGAAAACTCCCGCCGCTTCGAAACGGTGAAACTGAGGCGGGACCTGAAGGCCATCGGCGTGGACCCCTACTACAGCTTCAACATGAAGGGGAAGGAGGAGACCCGGCGCTACATGGTGCCCATCGCCCGGATCCTGCAGGAGCGCAAGGAGGAGGCGCGTCTCCTTCCCGGCCTGGACCGCACCGACGAGCCCGTCTTCAACGTGCCGCGACTGGGAAAGAACCACCTCAGAGCCTGGCAGGACCACCGGGTCGTCATGATCCTGCCAAGCGGGTCCCGCGTCTACGAGCTGCACCCGTGGGAGAAGAACATCACGCCGATCCCTCCCTACAACTACGTGGACGTGCCCATCTACGACTACCTCGAGGAACTGGCGGCCCTCGGAGAGAACATCCGCGACTACAGGACGATCTGGTACTACTATTGACCTCGGAGGCCTGTGCGCAGGCCGAGCCATCGGCCTCGATGTAGAAAAGGGGCGGGCGGACCGCCGCCGCCGAATCATGCAACTGCTGCTGCTTCCCGGACTCCACGGCACATCGGACCTGTTCGGCCCCTTCATCCGGGCCCTGCCTCCATCCCTCGACACCCTACCCCTCTCCTATCCGGAACGGGAGCATCTGACGATCCCGTCCCTGGCGCTTTTCGTCTCCGAGTACATCCCGTCGAACCAGCCCTTCGTGCTCCTCGCCGAATCCTTCTCCGGGGCCGTCGCCCTGACCCTTGCCTCCAAGGGAGCCCCCTATCTCCGAGGCATCCTGCTCTGCGGCTCGCTCGTCCGGCACCCCCATCCGGTTCTCGCGCGGTGCTGCAATCCCCTGCTCATCCGCTTGACGCCCGACGCCTTCCTGCTGCATCGCCTGGCGGGAGCATACGTCACGGATGATTTGCGGTCCCTCTGCGGGGACCTGATGTCCCGGCTCTCCCCTGCGGTCCTGTCTGCGCGGCTGAAGGAAATCTTGCGGTTCGATGCCCTTCCCCTCATCGCGCACTGTCCGGTTCCGGTGCACTATATCCGGCCTTCCAGGGACAAGGTCATCCCGAAAGGCCAGGTGGGCCTGCTCGAGGAACACTGCCCCCACGTCCCCGTCACCGTAGTACCCGGCCCACACCTTCTCCTGCAGACGAACCCGGCCGCCGCGGCGGAGGTCGTCCTCGAGTTTCTCTCGGGGCTCACCGGAGTCAGGCCGGCTTGATATCCAGGAGAGGCGTGCCGTCCAGGCAGTCCATGCCGCGCACGACGATGCGATTTCCCTCGATGGACACGATGGGCAGGGCGGCCGCCGCGATGGGGTTGGGCCGGTGGGGGGATCGGAGGGCGAAGGTGCCCCGCAGGGGTCCGCCGCCGTGCCGGTGTTGTGTCAGCCGGCTCCGGTCGGCGCCTTCGAACCAGTAGAGGATCAGAACCCTGTCCCCGGGCCCCAGCCCCTCCAAGGCCTTTTCGTAGGGAGGATCGAGGATCAACTCGCAGGGCGGCCCGTCCGGATCGACGTTGCGGGGGCACTCGTCCAGGCTTCCGTAAGGCGTTTCGATGCGGCCGATGGCAATCAGCTTGCCTTCCATCGCTTCCTCAGATCCACCTTCGGGTGGTCCCTTTGTATTGCCGGTACGCTTCGCCGAAGAGACGCTCCATATCCGCTTCCTCGGTGGGAATGAACAACGCCTCGATAACGACGGGGAACAGCAGAAAAGGGATCGCCGGCGAGACGGATCCCAGAAGCAACCATACCCCCAAAAGACAAAGAGACATGCCCAGGTACATGGGATGCCTGGACAGGCGATAGGGCCCTCCCGTGATGAGCGTCGAGGCGTCACGAAAAGGCTTGACCGTCGTCTCCATTTTCTTGAACCACCGATCCGCCAGGAGGTTTAGAACGACCCCCGCGGCAAGCGGAAGCAGCCCGAGGAGCGTGAGGGGAACGCGAAGGAAGAAGCGGATCGGAAGAAGGAAATGCAGCAGGATCATACATACGATCGCCGCGAGGAAATAGGCCGGCGGCATGATCTTCCTGAACATGGATCGCTCTCGCAATACACCATCCGGATCAGGCGCGGGAATTCCCCGTCTCGAATCTCACCCCGGAACATTCAGCGGCTGTCGATCCCGTAGGCCTTCAGCTTCCTCCAGAGCGTCGAGCGATGCATCCCGAGTTCCCGGGCCGTGCGGTTCCGGTTTCCCATGTTTCTTCGGATGGCCTCCTCGAGAATCTCCTTCTCGTTGGAAGCATCGACGCCCCGCGGTGTGCCCTCATCCTTCGGATCCACGATGCTCCGGGGAAGGTGCTCGGCCAATATCTCCTCCCCCCCGCACATGACGAAGGAATGCTCGATGATGTTCTCTAGTTCCCTCACGTTCCCGGGAAAGGAGTGGCCCCTCAGGAGGCGGAGCGCTTCGTCGGAGATGCCCCGGATCGCCTTTCGGAACTTCGGCCTGAACTTCTCTATGAAATGCTGCACGAGGACCGGGAGGTCTCCCGGCCGATCTTTCAGAGGCGGCAGCTCGATGTTGACCACGTTGATCCGGTAGTAGAGATCCTCCCGGAAGCGTCCTTCTTTGATGAGGGTTTCCAAATCGGCGTTCGTGGCGGCGATGATCCTCGCGTCCGTATGGAGGGATTTCGTGGATCCCAGCGGCTGGAATTCCCCGTTGTTGAGAACTCTCAGGAGTTTCACCTGCAGCGATGGTTCCATCTCACTGATCTCGTCGAGCAGCAGGGTCCCGCCGTTGGCCAGGCAGAACTGCCCGGGCTTGTCGCGTTTGGCATCGGTGAAGGCGCCCTTGACGTATCCGAACAGCTCCGACTCCAGAAGAGCGTGCGGGAGCGCCGCGCAATTGATCCGGATGTAGGGACCGTATCGCCTCGGGCTCAGGTTGTGGATCGCCTGTGCGAACAGTTCCTTTCCCGAACCGCTCGGACCCTGGACGAGAACATTGCATTCCGATTCGGCGATGCTGGGCAGCATGGCGATGAGACGCTGCATGCTGTCGCTGGCGCTCACGATCCCCTTGAGCGACCGTGCCTGGTCGATGGCGTGGCGGAGGTGTTCGACCTCGGTGAGATCCCGAAAGAACTCCACGGCGCCGACGGTCTCCCCCTTTTCGTCCTTCACCAGGGTCGTGCTCACGCTGATGGGGATCTCACACCCCTCCTCCGTGATGATGGTCACCCGGGCATTTTCCACCGGGCCGTGATTGGCGAGGGTATCCCGCAGCGCGCAACTTCGATGGCAGACCTCGGTCCGGAAGATCTCGAAGCAATGCTTCCCGATGGCGTCCTCGGCCGAAAAACCGGTAATCTGCTCGGCCGCCTCGTTGAACGAGGTGATGATACAATCCCGGTTCACGGTGAACACGCCGTCGCTGATACTCTGAAAGATGATGCCGGCCAGTTTCTCGTCCACTCCTGCCCTCTGGGATGGCTTTCGCCCTACGTCCCCCCGGTGCCCGGCCGGATGGAACGGCGGCGTCCTGCTGAGTGCGGGGCCCGCTCCGGTACCCATTACTATCTTACCTCTCAGGGTTGAGACGCGCCACGTCCCCGCTCATCGTTACCTGGGTCAAGCCAGACGGTTCCTCCTCGAATGCGCCCACACCGGAAATGCCGAGCGTTTCCGCCAGGAGTGCGGCGGGACGGTTCAGCCGGTACTCATCCGGCGATCCCGGGCCTACCAGAACGAGCGGACAGACGAAAGCGTTCGCGAAAGCCTCGATGGGCTTTCCACCGAAGCGCACTCCGAGATCCGGATAGGCCAGGACGAGGACTTGGAATTCCCGATTGCAGAGGCACTGGTGCAGTTCCTTCCGCTCGTTTTCCTCGCAGACCCGGAACCCCGCCTTCAGGTAGTCACCCAGCCGTTCGTCGTAATAGAAGCGCAGTTCCTTCTCCCTCTCGATGAGGAACCGCGCGCGCTCCTCCCGGGACATCTCATCGGGATCGGCGCTCTCGGGATCGTAGGGATCCTTGAGGAAGTGAAAGATGTTCAGTTGGACGTCCTTCTTCCAGGCAAGCCTCAGGGCGAATTCGAAGGCCCAGTCCCCCTGCGGAGAATAATGGGCACAGAAACCCACGGCGTTGATGGCTGTTGTCGTCATGATTCCTCCTTTCCGCCCACCCCCATGGGAAGGCGGTCTCTTGATCGATCGGGGCGTTGGTGCTGCTGCGCATGCCGGCCCATCCGACGCGCCCGACTGGCGGATGGAGCGAGGCTCTCCTGCAGGTAGTATTCGGAATAGAGAGCCCCGATGGGGTTGTTGGCGAGTGACCGGTCCTTGACAAAAAGCGTAGTCACGGGAGCCTCGCTGGCCCGTGCGAAGACGCTGTCCACGCCCATGCAGAGCCCTACGATGACGTTGAGGTCGGTGGACAATCCGTTGAGGATCTCCGCCTGGCCCAGTGGGTTGCAGGCAACCTCCGGGTCGTAATGGATCGACGGACCGCCCAGCCCGCCCTCCTCCTCGAGGATGCGGCCGCCGACCTTGCAGCACACCGGAGTGACCTCGAAGAATCTGCGGAGCACGCTGGCCAGAATATGCGTGGGCTCCAGGAGTTCGACGCAGAAGGCGAGGCCGATCTTCGTATAATCCAGATCCAGGCAGAAGTAAACGAGTTCGGCCAACCTGCAGAGCTGCCGGTCGGTCTCATGGCTGACGTCGGAGGCCGCCTCGAGCACCCGAAGGACGTCCCGGGAATCGCTCAGCCCGGACAGGTTCTCCGAGAGAGGACAGGAAGCGCCGGTGAGACAGGTGCGATCGAGGCAAGCGAGGCAATCCGCACCCCTCTCGTTGGCGGAGATGACCTCCCTCGAAGTCCCGCTCGGGCCGGAACCCGCCCCGGCCGCCCGGGAGGCCGCCCTCCCCCGGCCGGACGAGAGCCCGAATCCCGGCCGCAAGGATCCGCTTTCCAGGGCCGCCAGGATTTCCTCTGCGCTGCAAGCCACGTTGTTCATGACCACGATCCCGTTCGCTCGCAGGCTGTCTCGGGTTTCCCTGCTGATTCCGCCGCAGACGAAGGTATCCACCCGCAGGCTCTTGAGAATCCCGGCCAGATCCATGGATGCCTCCAGATCCAGGGGTCGGCGCACATGGGACGTCACCCGCCCGCCTCGCGACGTGATGATCAGAATGGTTTCGGCGGCCGTGCATCGCGGGGCCACCCGGTTTCCTAGCAGCGGTATCGCACAGCGCATGCTTCTCTCCCGATGTTCCGGTTTGCAATCCCCATGCCGGACGGCCCGGGACGCACCGGCGCGTGATGCGATCGATGGCGTGTCCGACCCTTTCTTGGCGTAACTCTTGATATACCAGGCTTTATCTCGCAATTGGCGGAGGCGCTCGCGGCGGGTTCAGCGGGAAAGGCCGGCTCCGGACCGAACCGTTCCGATGTCGCACGTTGTGCGACATTGCAACATTATGTTGCAACAAGTGCGACACTCACCGGGTGCCGCCGCGGCGCGATCCCGGCCTCCCTCCGAAGCTCCCGCTGGGCCCGGGCACGGGCCAAGTGCTTGACAGAAAAGGCGAAGCGCCCGAACCGCATCCCCTTCCCGGGCGCCATGCCCGCCGGTGCCCCCTGAATGGGTACGCGTCTTGCAGGGGGGCGTCGCGGCGGACAGCCAATGGAGGAACACTCATGGAAAAGCAAAACCAGGCGGAACGAACACCGGAACCTTCTCCGGATCTCACTCCCGAGTACATGTTTCACGTGGACAAGCCCGTGCCCCGGGATCGCGCGGGCGCCTTCCTGCAATCCCTCGCGGCCATCCTGCAGTTCAGCGACTACAGGTACCTCCTGGATTCCTACGCGGCTTCCAGCGCCAAGTGCAGCCGATGCGTCGTCACATGCCCCATCTACCAGGTGAGCGGCGAACAAAGGGACATTCCCTGCTACCGCAGCAACATCCTCCTGGATGTGTACCGCCGCTATTTCACGCTACGCGGATGGATGGCTTCCCGCTTCGGCCGGGGATTCGAATTGACGGACGATCTGGTGGATGAGATGGCCGAGATCTTCTGGCGCTGCACCGCCTGCAGGCGATGTACCCTCGAATGCCCGCTGGGGATCGACCACGGCCTCATCGCACGTCTAGGGCGCTACGCGCTTTCCATGGCGGGCATCGCCCCCAAGGCCCTGCAGGTCAGCGTGCGGGAACAGCTCGAGGGGGAAACGCACAACACCTCCAAGGTGCCGACCTCCGCGCTCCTGGACACCCTGGAGTTCCTGTCGGAGGAGATCGAGGACTATCTGGGCGTCAAACTCACATTTCCCGTGGACAAGGAGGATCGCGACCACGTCTTCTTCTGCGCCGTGAGCGACTACCTCATGGAACCGGACACCCTCATGGGGAACGCTATCGTCCTCTACGCCGCAGGGGATTGGGACCGCTGGACCATAAGCACCCAGAACTGCGACGGCATCAACTACGGCCTCTTCTACAGCGACTGGCACCTCGAGCGCATCATCCGCCAACTCGTGGACGAGGTCACCCGCCTCCGGGGGAAGGAGATCCTCATCGGAGAATGCGGTCACGCCTCCCGTTCCGCGAAGGATTTCGTACCCGTGTTCGGCGGCAGCGATCCATATCCCGTTGTCAACTTCATGGAATACACCCTGCGGCGCCTGGAGGAGGGCAAGCTCAAGTTCTGCCCGGAGGTCATCACCGAGAAGGTGACCTATCACGATCCATGCAATATCGCGAGGTCGGGCTGGATCGTCGACCAGCCCCGCAAGATCCTGAAGTCCTTCGTCAAGGACTTCGTGGAGATGGAGCCCCACGGCCGGGAGAATTACTGCTGCGGAGGGGGCGGGGGGCTCGTCTCGCTGGACGAGACCCACGAGTACCGCATGGATGTCGCCGGAAGGGTCAAAGCGGAGCAGATCGAAGCTACGGGGGCCGAGATCGTCATCGCCCCCTGCGCCAACTGCAAGAAGCAGCTCAAGGAACTCGTGGAGTACCACAAGCTTCCCTGCCGCGTCATGGGACTTCACGACCTCATCCTGCAGGCCGTGGAGATCCCGGGGGCCAAGAGCGCCCTGGAGCGCCGCGAGGAGGGGCTGGGTCCCCTCGCCATGTAGCAAACGAAAAGCGGCCTTGCGACTGGAGGCCCGATCCCACCGGAGGACATGAAATGGACGTTTGGCTCGAATTCGCGCGGGGACCGCTCTTCGCCTTCTGCTTCCTCGTCATGGTCCTGGGCCTGGCGCGGCACCTGATTCTGCAGGTATACCTACTGCTCAACAAGGGCCACACGCTGCGCCGCGTGCGTTGGAGCATGGTGGCCCTGGATTCCCTCGGCTGGGCGATTCCCCTGCGGCACCTCATCCGGGGGACCGTCGTCCTGACGCTGGCTTCCGTGCTGTTCCACATCGGCGTGATCGTCGTCCCACTCTTCCTGGGGGATCACGTGTTGCTCTGGGAAACGACGCTCGGTTTCGACCTCCCCCAGATCGGCCAGAGGACGGCGGACATCCTGACCCTCTCCACGCTCGCCTGCCTTCTCGTCCTGCTCTTTTACCGGATCTGGGTCCCGCGCTCCCGCGCCTTGAGCCGCTGGAGCGACTATGGATTGATCGTCGCGATCGTGCTCCCCTTCGCAACGGGGTTCATGGCGGCGCATCCTGCGTGGAATCCCGTCCCCTGGCAGGCCATGATGCTCATCCACGTTCTCAGCGCGAACCTGCTGCTCGTACTCGTTCCATTCAGCAAGCTCGCGCATGTGGTCCTCTTTCCCTTCGACCGCCTCTCGCAGGTCCACTGGCAACTGAAACCCGGCGCCGGAGACAAGGCCGCGGCCGCCCTCTACGGCGAGGAAGCGAGGGTCTGATGTACGGAATGCTCATCGACGTGACCAAATGCACCGGCTGCGAACAGTGTGTGGCCGCCTGCGTCGCCGCCAACGGGCTGAGTCCCGAGGCGGCAGACCGCGACCGCGCAGTCACGCCCGACGGCCTCTCGGCCAACCGTTTTTTAACCCTCCAACCCCTGGGGGACTCGGGTAGGTTTGCCCGCAGGTCCTGCATGCACTGCCTCGAACCGAGCTGCGTGTCGGCGTGCCTCGTGGGAAGCCTCGAGAAGACACCTTCGGGGGCCGTGGTATACGATGGAGACAAATGCATCGGGTGCAGATACTGCATGCTCGCCTGCCCCTTCCACGTACCCCGCTACGAGTGGGACACCACGACGCCCAAGGTCAAGAAGTGCCACCTGTGCCACGAGCGCCTCGGGACCGACGGCCAGCCGGCCTGCGTGGAGGCCTGCCCCAACCAGGCCCTCGCCTTCGGCGATCGGGAGCAGCTCCTCGCGAAGGCCCGCGGCCTCCTCAGGGACCACCCGGACCGATACATCCAGAAGATCTGGGGCGAAAGCGAGTGGGGCGGAACCTCCCTCCTCTCGGTTTCCGACGTGGACCTGACGCCGGCGGGCTGGTCCGTGCAGAAGGCCTCGGCCATACCGGACATCACCGGGCCCCTCATCGAAAAAACCCCATGGATCGGCCTGACCGTGGGGGCCAGCCTCCTCGGCCTGAGCTGGATCATCCGGCGCCGCAACGAGATGATGGCCCTGAAAGCGGCGGAGGTCCCCTCCGCGAAGGGCGGAGAAGATGGGGAGGTGGACCATGACTGACCGTACGCGCGCCCTCAAGGACCTGCTCTGGCTGCTGGTCTTCTTCGGCGCCATCGGCATCCTGTTTCGGCTCTGGTACGGCCTGGGACCGACGACGAACCTCAGCGACCCCCTGCCCTGGGGGCTCTGGAAGATCGCCAACATGGTGGCGGGCGTCGCCCTGGCCACCGGCGGTTTCACGGTGGGATTCCTGGTCTACGTGCTGAAGCTGGAGCGGTTCCGCCCCCTCGTGAAGCCGGCCATCCTCATCGCCTTCCTGGGCTACGGCTCGTCCTGCTTCGCCCTCCTCCTCGACATCGGCCTTCCGCACCGCATCTGGCACCCAATCTTCATGTGGAACCACCACTCCTTCCTCTTCGAGGTGGCGTGGTGCGTGATGCTCTATTTCACCGTCACCGCCATCGAGCTGAGCCCGACGCTCCTCGAGCGGTTCAAGATGGAGAAGGCCGCACACTTCCTGCACCGCATCGCCTTCGGCGTCGTCGTCGTCGGCATCTCCCTCTCGAGCCTCCACCACTCTTCGCTGGGCGCGCTCTTCCTCGTTACCCCCAGCCGCCTGCACCCATTGTGGTACTCGCCGCGCCTGCCCATCTTCTTCATCATCTCTGCCATGGGGGCGGGCCTCATGGTCGTGGTCCTGGCGAAGATGCTCTACGCGAAACTGTACGACCCCGAGAGCGTCTTCGGGAAACCGATCCGCCCCTCGCAGGGGGCCGTCTGCGCCATCGGCAGCGAACCCCGTGAAGAGGGCAGGGACATGCCCATGCTGCGCGCCATGGCCGTCATCGCGGCCTGCGTGCTCGGCGTGCACCTCGCGCTTCGGATCGCCGACCTGATCGCCACGAGAGCCCTCGGGAGCCTGGCGGCGGGTACGTGGGAGAGCTGGTTCTACGCCGGCGAACTGCTGCTCCTCGGAATCGTTCCTGTGACCCTCCTAGCCGTTCCCGCCGCCCGGCGATCCCCGGCCGGACTGGCCATCGCGGCGTCTGCGGCTGCGGCAGGCCTCCTGTGGAACCGGCTGAACGTGGGCATCTTCGGGTACTTCCAGGACGCCGGAGCCGTCTACTTGCCTTCCCTCGTGGAATGGGCCGTGGGCCTGGGCATCTTCGCCGCGGCGGGGCTCGCCTTCCTGTACGTTTCCGAGACCTGCTCGGTCTTCGATGACGCGTGGCGGGAGCGGCTGTCGGCCTCGGCGGCGACGGTCCCGTCCTTCGACAAACTTTCGGGCGTGTGGTACCGGGCCCTCTCCAGCGGCCTTCACCGCATCACGCTGCTCGCCGTGGCGGCGCTGCCGCTGGCCTGGGTCTTCCTCGGCCCTCAGGCGGCCGGGACCGGCCGGGAGAATCCGGTGAGCCCCCCCGTGGCCCTGGATGCCCAGAGGAAAGTGCTGTGGATCGACGGTGACGCCGACCGGATCGGCGTCACCTTCGCCCACGCCTCCCACAAAGAGCGCCAGGGCAGGGAACGTTCCTGCGGCAACTGTCACCACCTGACCGTGCCCAGGGACCATTCCACGCCGTGCTACCGCTGCCATGCATCCATGGAGGGGGTGACCCGTATCTTCGACCATTCCAAGCATTTCCATGCCGTGGCGCGCGCGGAGAAGCTCCGGGGCGCGATCCCGGCGAATCACTCCTGTGCGGTGTGCCATAAAGAGGGAGAAGCGGAGTCGGCCGCCAATGCCAAGCGCTGCATGGAGTGCCACGCCAAGGACATGTCGCCGCGGCACGGGCCGCCGGAGACGCTTCAGCTGCGCGACGCCTGCGGATACCGAGGCGCGATGCACCGGACCTGCATCCGTTGCCACGAAAAGGAGGCAAAGGCGCAGTCCAAGCCGAAGCTTTCTACGTGCACCCACTGCCACGGCAGTTTTCAGCCCCAGTCACCGGCCCCGGCGCCGGAGGAGACCCTGATCGCAGGAACGAATTCGGAGGCCAAGCCTTCTTTGGGGTAGTTGAAAAGTAGGGGTACGGGTCCCGTCAGTTGGCGCGGTAGAAGAGCTTTTTGCCCTGCCGCACCCGCAGGCAGCGTCCGGCGTTCGCCAGCGCCTCGACCGATTTGAGGGCCTCTCCCCTGTGAATGCCCAGTCCTTCGGCGATATCTTCCACCGTGCAGGGCCGGCGCCGGAGCAGGACCAGGAGATCCCGGTCCGTGACGGACCCGTCGCCGGACGCCTCCGGCGCCGCGTTTCGGGCAATGACTTCGGTCGGCACGGGGAACCGCGTCGCGAGTTCACGCAGGCGGCCCGGCGCCACCGTGGCGTCCTCGTAGCCCGGCGAGGGGCGGAACGTCGTGTTGAGTTCGACACGGTGGGGGCGGATCGCCCCCACCAGCCGGACCATCTTCTCCACGTCCTCGTCGGACGCGTTGACGCCTTCCATGAGGAGGATCTCCAGCCGGATCTCCCCCCGATATGTGCGGTTCATCTCTTCCAGCCCGCGCACCATCTTCTCGAAGGTGATTTCCGCATGGGGACGGTTGATCCGTTTGAAGGTGTCTGCGTCGCCGGCATCGAGTGAGGGCATCAGGATGTCCGCCTCCATGACGCGTTCGAGCACCTCCTCCCTCCAGAAGAGGGATCCGTTCGAGAGGACCGCCACCGGAATGTCGGTCATCGCTTTGATCCCGCCGATCAGGGTCCCGAGGCCGGCATGCAGCGTCGGTTCTCCCGATCCCGCCAGCGTGATGACATCGGGGCGGGACGGGAGCGCACCGCCGACCTGTTCGAGGATGAGGTTCGTCTCGATCCACTCCCTGCATTCCGAGGTCTTGCACGTGGTCGGCCCCAGCTGGCAGTACAGGCAGTCGTAGCTGCAGGTCTTGAAAGGTACAAGATCCACCCCCAGGGACCGGCCGAGGCGACGAGAGGGGACGGGTCCGTATACATGGCGGGTCATGGGCAACCCCCACGCCGCCGATTTCGGTTCGCAGCGGCGTCAGCGACTGTTTCGGCGGTGCCCCCGCGGCCTTCATCCGCCCGTAGGGGCATTGTCCGTCAGTGGTACTCGTGCGTTCCGAGCACGACGGGCACGCCCGTCTTCTTCTGGATCATCTTGGCCAGTTCTTCCGCCGTCATGTACGGGCAGGCGGGTTTTGCGTTCACCAGGCAGGAGGAAAGGCGCACCTCGTCCGGCTTGATCTCCGAAATCTGCGCGGCCATGTTCACGTTGGTCACCGCGCTGCGCCCCGGGCATTCGCACTTCACGAAATGCACGACCTGCGCGGGCTCTTCGAATTTCCCCTCTCCGAGCGCCGCGGCCTTCAGGCAGCGCCACTCCCCGGGGCACCCATATCCCGAATCCATATAAGCTCCGCAACCGACGACGGCGATTTTCTTCATCGTTCGTTCCTCCTTCGTATGCACGGCGGCCGGCGCATGATCACCGGCCGCCGCGGGACGGGTTCAAGCCGATGCGATGGACAATGCTTCTTCCAAATCCCGGATCACGTCTCCGGCTCTTTCGATTCCGGCGCTGATGCGGATCAGCCCGGGATCGATACCCGCCTTTTTCTGAGCTTCAAGAGACAGAGGCGCATGGGTCATGGAAGAGGGATGCTCGATGAGGGTCCGGATCTGCCCCAGCGAAACCGCCAGCGTGACCGAGAGGGCATTGGCCGCCAGGTGATCCATCATCTTCCGGCCCCGCTCCTGACGGACCTCGTCGGCCCCCTTCAGGACGAAGGAAAGCATGATTCCGGGCGCGAAGGCGCCGTCGGCGTCGCGCATCTGACGCAGGGCCAGTTCGTGTTGCGGATGGCTCTTCAGTCCGGGATACAGGACCCGCTCGACGAGATCGTGTTCCTCGAGATAGGCGGCCACCTCCCCGGCGAGGGCGATCTGCTGACGGCTCCTGAGCGCGAGCGTCGGCAACCCGTAGACGAGATGGGGCCATGCGCACCGCGGCGCCAGGGGAGCCCCCAGGTCCTTTCGAAAGAGGAGCAGCAGGGGCTCGAGGCTGCGGGGCGCCGCCACCACGCCTCCCATGTCCGTACCGAATCCGCCGATATTCTTCGTCAGGGAGTGGCAGACGATGTGGGCGCCGGATTCCAGCGGCCTCTGGCAGAAGGGTGTCGCGAAGGTGTTGTCCACAATGATATGGATCGCATCCCCTTCCTCCCTGCCGTCGTTCGCTTCGTCCACGGCGGCGCGGACCGCCGCAATATCGATGAGTTCCAGGATCGGATTGGAGGGCGTCTCGAAGTAGACGGCCTTGACGTCCGATGAAAGCAATTCCCCGATGGCTTCGGTCTTCGTGAGATCGGCGAAGACCACACGGATACCGAAACGAGGAAACCAGGTGGAGAGAAGGGAGTACGTGCAGCCGTACATGGTGTGGTGCGCGACCACGGCATCTCCGGCCTTCAAAAGCACGCCCATAGACGCCCGGATGGCCGCCATGCCCGTCGCGAAGGTCACGGCGCACTCCGAGCTCTCCGCCGTTGCGAGATTCTTTTCCAGCATGCCCCGGCTCGGCTCGTCCAGGCGGTCGTAGATGTAGATGGGGTCAACCCCGCCGCGCTCCAGTTCCGGATGGGCGAAAGCCTGAAATCCCTCGGCCCCCCTGGATGCGCTTTCCAGGCGGTACGCGCAGGAGGCGGAGATGGGTGGAATGATGTGGGTGCCGTAGTTCCAGTGGAGGGAGCGGAACTCCCCGTGGATCATCCTCGTTTCGGGGTGGTATCCGCTCTTGTTTCCATCGTCATGATTCATCCGGTCCTCCTGTGATTGTTCACGTTCGTTCGTATCATCTCGTCAGCGTGGCCCAAGCCTCCTCGATTCGATCTCTGAATCCGGGAACCGACAGGGGGCATTCTCCCCTGGAGAGGGCCCTGGGGACATCCGGGTCAAAGGGAAGCATCCCGAGGCACGAGGCGCCCCGCCTCGTCACCAGGGCCATTGCCTCCTCCGCAAGGGCAGGATTTAGGTCGGCCTTGTTGACCAGGCACGATGCACCCAAGGAGAAATGCTCGCACAAATCGAGAATCCTCTCCAGGTCATGCAGGCCCGATCCGGATGGTTCCGTCACCATCAGCACGTGATCGACGTTGGATAGAGCCGCGTGAACGGGGCATCCGATGCCGGGCGGTCCGTCGATCAGAATCACCGGGCGGGCTTCCCGTTCGGCGACGGCGCGCGCCTCCTTCCGCACCTGCGCCACGAGTTTCCCCGAGTTGTCCCGCGCGATGCCCAGGGCCGCATGGACGAGCGTTCCGTACGGCCCTTCCCGAACCGTCAGCGTTCCCGCTTGATCCTCCTGGAAGGAGATAGCCTCCTCGGGACACACCAGGGAACAGGCATGACAGCCCTCGCAGTGGAAGGAGTCGATGCGGGTTCCAGCATCGGTGACCCGGACCGCACCGAATCGGCACACGTCTTCGCAGGCGCCGCACCCCGTGCAGAGGGTATCATCCACGCAGGCCGTCTCGCCGGCGAAGAACGGCTCGGCGGGACCGTCGATTCCGGACAGGAGCAAGGGTAGGTTGGCCGCATCCACATCGCAGTCGGCCAGGACCAATTTCGTATCGGAAACCTCCGCAAGAGACGACACGATAGAGGTCTTGCCCGTACCTCCCTTGCCGCTCACGACGGCGATTTCTCTCATGGTTCCCCTCCCGCGTTATCCAGCAGGCTGTCCCCAAGCGCGGCCACCATCCCCCTGAATTCGGGGCTCTCCTCCACCGTCATGCGCGAGGCCGAATAGGCTTCCGCAATCTCCCGACGAAAGGGGATCCCGGCCAGTACGGGGATCTTCTCCTTCTCCAGGGCGTGCCATACGGCCCGGCTGCCCAGGTCGGCCCGATTCACCACGGCGGCCATGGGGAGGTTCAGTGCTCGCCCCATTTCGACGGCCAGCAGGAGATCGTGCAATCCGAACGGCGTCGGCTCCGTCACGAGGAGAAGAAGGTCTGCCCCCTCCACCGCAGCCACGGCGGAGCACGCCGTCCCGGGAGGACAGTCGATCACGGCCAGGCGCCCATCCCCTCCCGAACCCCTCACGACCTCCTCGATGAGCGGAGCCGAACGGGCCTCGCCCACGTCCAGCAGTCCCTCCCTGAAACGCATGGCCAGGGAGAACCCGTGCCGGATCGTGCCGATCTCCCTTTGCTTTTCAAGAAGGGCGCCGTCCGGACAGGAGATGGAGCACGCACCGCATCCGTGACAAAGTTCGTTGAAAACCATGACGGAATCGCCGAGGGAAAGGATCGCGTGGAACGCGCAGGCCTCCTGGCATTTGCCGTGGCCCGAGCAGGACTCCCCCTTCAGCGCGGGAACCGGCACGGAGATCCTCCTGGATGCGACCTGCTGCGGCTTCAGGAAGAGATGCCCGTTGGGTTCCTCCACGTCGGCGTCGATGTATTCCACCTCCAGCCCGTCATCGGACCAGATCCGAGCGAGACTCGTGGCCAGAAGGGTCTTCCCGGTGCCCCCCTTCCCGCTCGCCACCGCGATGCGCATCCCCTTACGCCTCCATTCGTTTCAGTTTCCCGTCCGCATACATGGCCAGCGCCTCTCCGGCGGTGGCTCCGTTCTCGACGACCCACATTTCGATCCCGAGCTGGCTCAGCCCCTGGGATGCCTTGGGCCCGAAGGCGCCCGAAATGACGGCCTCGATTTTCTTCTGCGACATCATCGCCACTGCCGCCGTGCCTGCGCCGTGTGCCGCCTCCGCGGCCTGGTTGGTCACTTCCTCGCGAACCTCTTTCGTCTGCGCATCGGCGATAAGGAACGCGAATGCCCTGCCGAATCGCGGATCCACCGGGGCTTCGAGCCCCCCTTCCTTTCGGATCGTCACCGCCACAAGCCTCTTCATGGTTTCTCTCCTCGTTTCGTTCAATGAGAATGGCAGGAGTCTTCGTGATCGTGGTTGCAGGGAACGATTCCGGATACCGCGCCTGTCAGATATCCGTCGACGGCGTTCCCCACGCGCCCGGACACGCCGGTCGCCACGTCGATCCCGAGTTGCTCAAACATGCCGATGGCCTTCGGGCCCATGGCCCCCGCGATGATGGTCTGCGCACCCAGGGAATGGACAAACTGAGGGATCCGTCCCGGCTGATGATTCTCGAAGAATGGATTGCGCTCGATGCGAATGCCCTGGACGACGTCGCCCTCCACTTCTGCGAGAACGTAGTAGGGGCATCGGCCGAAATGTTGGCTTACGGTGCCGTCGAGCCCCCTTTCATCATCGGCGGCCACGGCGATCAGCCGGCCGGAGGGGGGCTCTTTGCCTCCCTTGCCGTCCGCTTCATCCGCGGTTGACTGCTTATCCGGAACCTTCTCCGGCGCCTCCCAGGTCTTCTGGATAGCCTCCGCAATGGCGAAAACGGCCTTGGATGCAGGATCCTCCGGGGCCCGGTCCACAAGAGGGCGGCCCGAATCCCCCGCCTCGACCATGGCGGGCGTCACGGGAATACGGCCCAGAAAGGGGACCTTCATCTCACCGGCGGCCTTTTCGCCGCCCCCCATCTTGAAGAGGTTTTCCTCGTGCCCGCAGGCGGGACACACATATCCGGACAGGTTCTCGACGATGCCCAGCACCTTGTGATTGATCTCCCGCACGAAATTCACGCACTTCCTGGAATCGAGGAGCGCCACGTCCTGGGGCGAGGTCACGATAACCACACCATCCGCGTCGGGGATCAGCTGGGCCACCGCCATGGGCTCGTCTCCGGTCCCTGGGGGGCAGTCTACGATGAGCAGGTCCGTCTTCCTCCAATCGCCCTCCGACAGGAACTGGCGGATGGCCGTGAATTTCTTGGGACCCCTCCAGATCACCGGGCTGTCCGGACCCGGCAGGAAGGAAGCGATGGACAGCACCTGCACTCCGAGCGTGGCCGTCACGGGCTCCATGAGCCCCTCCTTGCCGTGCACCTGCCTCCCTTCGATGCCTGTCATGAGGGCCACGTTGGGACCGTGGAGATCCGTATCGACGATGCCGACGCGAGTGCCCCCGGCCGCATAGGCGTAGGCCATGTTGACCGCCACGGTGGTCTTCCCGACCCCTCCCTTGCCGCTCATCACCAGGATTTTATGGGGTATCTTGGCCATGGCTGTGATGGCATACTGTATCTGTCGTTCCAATTCTTCCTGTTTCGCCATGTTTACCTCTTGATGAAAGAGTCGTCCCGGGTTCTTGCCGTCCTATGCTTCAAGGACACCGAATCCTGATTTCTCAGCGGATTTCCACTGCGGCGCACGATAAACAGGTGCCTTCCGCCCGTCCTCGGATGCGGTCGGCTCTGGATCTCCTACACCGAGTGGAGGTCGATGGGAGGTGCCTCCGCGGCCGGATGCAGGGATCGCACCGCAGAAGGGACGCACCCCACCGATTTGCCCCGCCCTCCGATCGAACTGAATTCAACGGGTCCCTGCGTACCTCGCAGCGAAAGCCTGTGCGAAACCCGGGTTAAGCATCGCCGCCTCCGGCCCCGCGGCCGCCTCCGGCCCCGCGGCCGCCTCCGGCACCGCCGCCGCCTCCGGCCCCACGGCCGCCTCCGGCCCCACGGCCGCCTCCGGCACCACGGCCGCCTCCGGCACCACGGCCGCCTCCGGCACCGCCGCCGCCTCCGGCCCCACGGCCGCCTCCGGCACCGCTGCTTCCGCTCTTCCTGGGACCGCATTTACCGCGGCCGCCTCCCGTCCGAGGACCTTTTCCCTGGGGTCCCGTACCATCGAAATTCGGCATGATGTCTCCCCTATTGATCTGCGTCCGGTTCACCCGCTTCGCTGCGGTCATGCTCCAGCGCCTCGAGCCGTGCCCGCGCGCCCTGGATGGCCTTCTCCTGGTTCTCAACCCAGGTGCGCAGCGCACGCACCTCGTCCGTAGGATCGAGCACGCCGCCCAGCCCTTCCTGGGCTCCGTACCATCCTCCCCGCTGCCAGCCGGTCAGGCCGGTGGCGCGATAGATGTTTCGATAACCTCGCCCGCCGCGTCCCCAGCCGCCGCCACGGCCTCGGAAGGGCATCGCAGCGCCGGCCATTCCGATTCTGGCTCCGCCGGCGCACGGCCCGAAGCCTCCACCCGTCATCGGCCCCATTCCCTGAGGTCCTGTTCCGTCTCTACCAGGCATTTTCATCTCCTTTCGGCGCTTCGCACGCTTTCTTCATACGATTCTCAAGAAAAAGGAACCGGGGCGGCGCGCCGGGCAGCCTGCCCCCGCCAAGAAAGGGCCGCTTCGTCTCGCCCCGCCGCCGCCACCGGTCCACACAGGAGGTAATGGTTTCATCATGGCTCTTCTCCCCGCCCCCGCATCCAAGCGCAGTTTCGGCCGCGGAGACGCCGATGGCGCCGCATGCAGCCGGGCATGAGAAACGCCCGGTCCGTCAGGCGCTTCGCGGCGTAGGCGGCCAGGATTTCCTCCACCGGCCCGCATGTGTTGGGAATCACGCGGACACCCCTGGCCTGGAGCAGATTTTCGAGCACCCTGGATATCGCTCCGCAGATCAGCACCGCAGCGCCGGATTCGACGATGCGCCGTGCCCGCAACACCCGATCCTGCGTTTCGATGACCCATTCCGTCCTCGCCGTTTCTTGCCCGTTCTCCATGTCCACTACCAGAAACCTACGTGCTGCGTCGAGCAGTGGGGAGATCCGGTTTTCGTGGACGGGCACCATGACTCGCATCGGGGAATGGCATAGCAAAGCGCATGCCAACATCAAGAGCCAGGGATATGCTTGGTTTTCAAGGGGTTGCGTGGCGCGCGACCCGAGGATCCCGCGCACTTCAGTGCATATTGCACGGATATCACCGCACGTATACTTGCATATTGCACGTTTTTCCATTAGATTTCACTCTGGATCCGGATCTCCTTCCCAGGATCCAGCTCCAAAGGGGACGGTCATGGATTGTCAGAGTTGCAAGGAACCCATTCTCGATTCGATCAACGAAGGCGTCTTCACCGTCGACCTGAACTGGCGCATCACCTCCTTCAATCGCGCCGCGGAACGCATCACGGGAATCCGCCGCGAAGACGCCATCGGGCAGCGATGCAGCGAGGTTTTCCGGGCCAATATCTGCGAGGGGGCCTGCGCCTTGAGGGAGACCCTATCCACCGGCAGACCGACCGTGGACACCACGGTTTTCATCATCGACGCGGCGGGCATCCGAATCCCCATCAAGATCTCCGCCGCCATCCTCTCCGATCCAGACGGTCGGGTCATCGGAGGGGTGGAGACCTTTCAAGATCTGCGGCAGATCGAACAGCTCAGGAATACGCTGCAGGAGAAGTACACCTTCGGGGACATCGTCGGCAAGAGCCCGTCCATCACGCAGCTGACAGACCTGCTGCCCCAGGTCGCCGACAGCGCGAGCAGCGTACTCATCGGCGGCGACAGCGGAACGGGCAAGGAACTCTTCGCCAAGGCGATTCACGACCTGTCTCCCCGAAAGGACAAGCCCTTCGTGGTCGTCAACTGCGCCGCCATTCCCGACGCGCTTCTGGAATCGGAACTCTTCGGCTACAAGGCCGGCGCCTTTACGGACGCCAAGCGAGACAAGCCGGGGCGGTTTCTCCTGGCAGACGGAGGCACCATCCTGCTGGACGAGATCGGCGACATCACGCCCGCCATGCAGGCGAAACTCCTGCGCGTGCTGCAGGAACACGCCTTCGAACCGCTGGGCTCGGTGGAGCCGATTCGGGTGGACGTCCGTGTCGTCGCCGCGACGAACAAGGATCTCTCCGTACTGGTCTCTCAGGGGTCCTTTCGCGAGGATCTCTTTTACCGCATCCACGTGATCCACCTGGAGATCCCGCGCCTGGTGGACCGGAGGGAAGACATCCCGCTGCTGGTGGACCACCTCGTCGCCAAGTTCAACCTGCTGCAGGGAAAGGAGGTGGCCGGCGCATCCCCCGAAACCCTTGCCGTTCTCATGGAACACGACTATCCGGGAAACGTGCGGGAGCTTCAGAACATCCTGGAGCATGCGTTCGTGCTGTGCCCGGGCGGCCTCATCGAGGCGGAGCATCTGCCCCCGTATCTGCGAAGCGCCCCCCCGCGGCTGCTCCTGCATAAGAACGACGAGATGGACCTCCGTTCCTCGGAGCGTCTCATCATCACCGAAGCGCTCGAGAGGCACGGCGGCCATCGGGCGCGCACCGCACGGGAACTGGGCATCGACCCGAGCACCCTCTACCGGAAGATCAAGGCCCTCGGCATCGCTCCCCCGGGGCGGGACGGCCGGACCCGGCCCGATTGACATCCCGGAAAATCGGTGTATCATCCCCGGTGGTTTCGGGGTTTCTTCCCCGATGGAGGATTGCCTGCATGGATGGCGCACCGTTCTGGATCGCCTACTTCCTGCTTCCCGGCCTCATCTGCCTGGCCCGGATCATCGACGTCTCTCTGGGAACGCTGCGGATCATCTTCGTGGCGAAGGGGTACCGTGTGCTCGCGCCGGTGCTGGGTTTCTTCGAGATCCTCATCTGGATTATCGCCATCAGCCAGGTCATGCAGAACCTCACGAACTGGCTCACGTACGTGGCCTATGCCCTGGGGTTCGCCATCGGGAACTATGTGGGGATTACCCTCGAAAACAGGCTCTCCCTGGGCATGGTCGTCCTTCGCATCATCACCCGAAGCGATGCGACGGAACTCACGGCGCTTTTGCGAAAGATGGACTACGGCGTCACAACGGTGGACGCCGAAGGCGCCACCGGACCGGTTCACATTCTCTTCACGGTGATGAAGCGCGCCGACCTCGCCGATGTGGTTCCCATCGTTCGAAAGCACAACCCCCGCGCCTTCTATACGATTTCGGACATCCGCACGGTCACGGAGGGCGTCTTCCCCGCCCAGCCGCCGGGCCTTTCCCGCCTCACGGCGCTGGTGGGCGCGCGCAAGGCGAAGTAGCGGTCACATAAGGCCGACCTACTCCTCCTGGAGGGGACTCGATTCCGTTTCCGCCGCAAACTGCTCCTCATCGGATCCCGAAACGATCCGGACGGGCATGGGATCCGTCACGGCGCCCGTGTAGAGAGTCCGATGGGGGAAGGGGATCTCGATACCTTCTGCGTCGAAGGCCTCCTTGATCTCCTCCTGGATGGCGGTCTTGAGTTGGAGCCAGTTCTCCGTCTTGCACCAGACCGAAACCTGATAGTCGAGCGACGAATCCCCGAAGCCCCGAAAGAGGATGAGAGGGGGCGGTTCATCGAGGCAGAGGGGGTTTCGGTCCGCCACGCGGCTCAGGACCTCGCGCACATGGCCCGTCTCTTCCTTGTAGGCCACCCCCACCTGCAGATCGATGCGCCGGATGGGGAATCGAGTGAGATTCTCGATCTTGGCCTTCAGGAGGTTCTCGTTGGGGAGCCGGACGTAGAGGTTGTCGAAGGTGCGCAGTTTCACGGAGAGCAGGTCGATGGATTCGACGAAACCGAGGGTGCCCTCCGCACGGATGAGATCCCCCACGACGAAGGAGCGCTCCCCCAGCAGGAAGAGGCCGCTGATGACGTTGGACACGGACGTCTGGGCCGCGAAGCCCAGGGCCACCGTCAGGATCCCCGCCGCCCCGAGGAGTACGCGAAGGTCCACGAAGGGGTGAAGCGCCGAGAGAAGAAAGAGGCACAGGATGCCGTAGAAGAGGATCCGGCGGAGGATCATCGTCTGCTGGGCCGAGAAGCGGTTTCTCCCGATGCGCTCCACCAAACGCCCGACCGTGCGGGCCAGGAGGATTCCGATGAGGACCAGGCCGGCAGCCTGTGCGAGGGGAAGGATGTGCTCCGCCGTCGCCCATGCCCGCGCAGATTCCATCCAATCCGAAACCATACCCGCCTCCTATCCGAGCAAGGCGCCCAGCCCCTTCTGGAGCAGGCCCTTGTGCGGCGATTCTCTGGGTTCCGAGATTGGATTCGCCTCCCCGGCCTCGCGCCCCGGGGTCGTGCCCAGAGACACGGCCGACTCTCCGGAGCGCTCCTCGTGCCGGATGGTGACAGAGGCCGTCCAGAGATGTCCCGCGGCGTCGGAGAAGAGGCCCAGCGACGGCATGGGCAGGTTGAGCCGCTCGATCTGGAGTATTGCGGAAGCCCGGTTCTCGACGGTCACCTTCGTCACGGCCCGATGGGGCCGCAGCGGCAGGTTGTCCAGATGGAGCCGCGCCGCCGTCCGCGTGGCGTAGCAGAGCATTCCCTCACGGGTATCGCGGCCGAACCACGTGTCGGAGATCCTCACGCTGGGCAGATCGACGATCGGCAGCGCCGCTTCGCCCGCATAGACCCGGACCCAGAGGGGCGTGCTTACATAGAGATCGACGCGCTCTCCCGGCAGCACGCCCAGTGGGGTCTCCGGCCGGCTTACGACCGTCCGGTCCGGCCCGGCCGGCTCGAGGAGCACCGTCCCTCCCGCCTCCCCGAGGGCGAATCGCAGGGCGCTCCATTCCTCGGGACACTCCGGAACATCCTCGCGGGGCTCCGCGGCCGACAGGACATCGGAGAGGGGATCCTCCCCCCGGAAGTGGTGAATGCGGTATTCCCGATCCTCCCGGAACACCCCCAGTTCGAAGGGACCGATCCGCCATCCCAGCCCTCCGTGGAGGGGCACGGAGAAGCGGCCCCACCAGATGCGTTCTTTCGCGTCCATTCGCTTACGGCCCTCCTTCGGAGAGAGCGATCAAGAACAGCAGCAGGATAAACAGGGTGAACCAAAGGATCAAGGCCTTTCTCCAGGCCTTCTTCGCCTCCGTCGCCTCCCACCAGGTCCGGGGCCGTATTCCCTGCGCCACGAAGGTCAGGACCCCGGACAGGTTGATGCATACGATATTGATCATCAAGAGAAGAAGCGCACCGGAGGCCGCGGCGTAATATCCCGAACCGAGAAGCAGCCCGGACGCCACGAGAGGAGGCAGAAGCGCCACGGCGACCATGACGCCGATGAGGGCGCTGGAGGCACCCGTCGTGAAAGCCAGCACACCAGCACAACCCGACACCAGGGCGAGGATCAGATCCGTATAAGCAACGCCGGTCCTGGATTGGATTTCCATGGTGCTGTCGGGGCTCCCCCCCCAGAACAAGCCGATGGAAGAGGAGAGCATCAGGGAGAGTCCAACGCCGGCAGCGAGCGTCTTCGCGGATCGCCTTCCCAATTCCGAATCTCCGAGTGTAAAGGCGAGCGACAGGCCGACGTTGGGAGCCATGAGGGGGGCCAGCACCATGGCGCCGATGATCACGGCGATGTTGTCCCTGAGCAGGCCGATGGCCGCAACCACCGTAGAGAGCGCAATGAGCGAGAAAAAAGTGCGATTCGCCTCCACCGCCTCTACGATATCCGCATAGAGTTCCTCCCGGGCGATGGACGATAAGAACCGTCTTCGCGGTCTCCCCGCGG
>Ga0180429_10000747_pt1 | contig 28539 bp, 22 predicted proteins | sample SS_ome_FD_132428 | JGI IMG/M metagenome (GOLD analysis project Ga0180429, IMG submission 132428) | Hypersaline lake sediment archaeal communities from the Salton Sea, California, USA - SS_1_S_1 metaG | ecosystem: Environmental > Aquatic > Non-marine Saline and Alkaline > Hypersaline > Sediment ...
GAAGAGCACCGGCGGCGCGTCTGTCACCTTTTGGCGGTGAAACTCTTCGACACGAGCCATTTTTGCGAGGTTTTCGGGAACACGGATGGTGAATTGCGCGAGGTAATCCTCGTGGCTGTAGTCCTTCCCGAGCACCTGCTGGAAGAGCGGCTTGAGGTCCTCGTGTTTTGGAATCCACCCGGTCGGTCCCTTCAGGGCTCCTACCTCGCCGTGGACGCGAAGTTCCATCCACTTGGCCCAGACGTGCTTGTCGCGGACCGCGTTTACGAACTTGCCTTCCCGGTCGCGGAGGAAGTAGTTGACGCCGAAGACCAACGGCGGGTTGCTGAGCTTCTTTCCGAAGTCCAGGTTGTTCTTCACGTACTTACCCAACGAAATGGACACGAAATCCTGGATGCTCATGAGGTTGATTTCGGGCACGCCCTCCTTGCCGATGGTGGCAAAGGTGGTTTCGGTTTCCAGCGAGGCACCGTAAGCGATGATACCGTGATCCCAGTCGAAGCTTTGCTGAACGGGGATGTACGACTTGGCGTCGCGACCGCCGTACATGATGCCTCCGAGCACCACGCCTTCGGGATTCTCCAACTCGGGATCGCAATTGTCCAGTGCCTGCAACAAGACGGCGTATCGGGCATTTTTGTGCGCCGGGGGGATTTCGTTGCCGCTGGCGTCGGTTTTTCCCTTCTGCCATTGGCCGGAGAAGTTCTCGCCCTTATCGGGAATATCGCACCCCATGCCCAACCAATACGGCTTGCCGTCCTTGACGAGCACGTTCGAGAAGATCACCTCGCCCGGGTTCGACAGCACGCCCCAAATACTCGGGTCGTCCTCGGCGTTGACGTTCTGGATGATGCCGAAGATCCCAGCCTCGGCGTTGGCGGCACGGCACTCGCCGTCGATGGCGCGGAAATAGGCGATGTCGTCGCCCAGTATGGCCTCGCCGGGAAGCATTGCCGTGGAGGTCTTTCCGCAGGCGCTGGGAAACGCGCCGGCGAAGTAGGTCTTCCGCTCGTTGGGACCGTGGATGCCCGCCAAGAACATGTGCTCGCACAGCCAGCCTTCACGATCGGCCTTGCGAATCGTCAGGCGGAGTGCCAACTTCTTCAGCCCCACGGTGTTGCCCGCGTACTGCGTGTTGACGCTGTAAACGGTGTCGGTCGTGTGATCGATGTAGATTCGCTTCTTGTCCGGTGTGGAACTGACCATTCTCTCGTCGAGTTCACCGGCCGAATGCAAGATGGCGAAGAAATCGGGACTGTCGCCGATGAGCTTGAACTGTTCGTATCCCTGGCGGTACAGCAGGTCGAGGCTGTGCGAGACGTACCAGGAGTCGGTACACTCGACGCAAGGAATGCTGAAGACCGAGTTTGTCGGTCCCAGCGACAGGAAGCGAACGATCATGGTTCGCCCCTTCGTGCAGCCCTTCATAATGCCACGGACTTCGGCCAATCCTTCCTCTCGCTCGATCTGATTGAGGGCTTTCGACAGCGTATCGCCCTTGGGCACCAGGTACTTGGTGGCATTTCGGTCGCGTCCTTGGTCCTGCATGCCGTCGAAATGAACGGTGTGACCATCAGTCGACAGAGGGGTCTCTTCGCGGGCCTTCACGACGTCGCCGCGTGTCCTGGCCATCGACTGCGCTGAATCGTCGACCACAATTACTGAATCCGGCTCACAGAGTTCGATGGCATCGGCCACGAACTCGTGGAGCCGGGGATTGTCCAGGGCCATCAGCCGCTGGTAATCTTCAGCCGAAAGCGCGCGCTGAAGCAGTCCTACAGGGTTTCCTTGCATCGTGTTCTTCCTCTCCAGTCAGGTTTTCGTTTCACATTTGAGCCTGCCGGCTCGTTCATGTCATCAGGGCGGCACTTGCGCAAAACAGCCGGGTGTCGGCGCCTAATCGCACACCACTATTGGGTGGCAAGTGGCAGACCCCTGTTTCGGGACTGCCGGGGACCACAAAAAAAGCCGGACCTCGCCCAAAACGGCGGTGTTCCAGCTTTCACATTCAGCCCTGCGCCCCTGCAACAGTGGGGGGGGTGGACGAACTTGAAATACCCGTTCCGCACCCCGCACGAGACCAGACCCGGAGGATCTCGTCTCCTATGCATTAGGCGCGTTCCATAAATGTACCAATCGCAATCTCCAAGTCAACTCCTGTTGGGGCAATGTCTTCTGCTGCGATTCAAACGAAATGCACCCATTGCCAATCGGTCCTACGATATAGTGCCACTTGGAGGACGCGTGCCGGAAGAATGCGGGTTGCCGGACACACGCTGCACTGCTAGGGTGTTGCGATAGGTGCCGGCCAGGCACTCATCCGAGCGGGAAAAACGACAGCTTATCAAAATGACAGCTTATCAAGGGGTGTGCGGTGTCGCGCAAAGCCGTCGAAATGAAAGGCAAGCATGTCAGCCAGATCGTCATCCCTGCGCGGTTGGCCTCGACGCGACTGCACCGCAAGCTGCTGTTGCGCCAGACCGGCAAGTCGCTGATTCAGCACACTTACGAAGCTGCCAAACAGGCCAGCAGGCCGGATGGCGTCTGCGTGGCGACCGATCATGCCGAGATCTTTGACGAGGTCCGGTCATTTGGCGGTCGGGTCGAAATGACGGATCCGCGGGCGGCCAGCGGTACCGATCGCGTGGCCGAGGTCGCCGCGAGGCTTGACGGCGTCGATATCGTTGTCAACGTACAGGGTGACGAGCCGGAGTTGTCCGGCGAATCGATCGATCTGACGATCCAGCTTCTGGAGGAAGACCCCGACGCCGTCATGTCGACGTTGGCCACCCCGATCCGCAACCGGCGGCAGTTGGACGATCCGGCTTGCGTCAAAGTGGTGTTCGACGATCACGGTCGGGCACTGTATTTCAGTCGCAGTCCGATCCCCCACCCGCGACAGTGGGCCGACAGACTCCTCTGCGCCGAGCCGCCGCATTTCTATCAGCACATCGGTCTATATGCCTATCGTCGCGATTTCTTGCTGCGACTGGCGGAGATGCCCCCTTCTGGACTGGAGGAGATCGAGAAGCTCGAGCAATTGCGTGTCTTGGAGGCAGGGTATTCCATTACGGTCGGAGCCGTTGACGAGCCTACCAGCGGAATCGACACGCCGGAAGACTACCGTGCATTTACCGAGAGGTGCCGCGGCGCAAAGTAGCCATCTCGCTGTTATGCAGGGAGGTTTGTCAACGGTTTGTCGACAACTTCTTCGCTGGTGTCAGACCTCCTGATCCCGGGTCTTCGTCCGTCGTCGCGTCGTACGGGAGATTTGCTTGAATCGTTGCGGCAACAAGTGCACGCAGGCACTGCCGGGCAAGCCAGCAGTGGCACCCGCCAAGGCACAAGACTCATCACGTCAACGCATCTTCCGTATCCTCATCCTCTTCGACCGGCCCGTGCCAGCGCCATAGCAGCAGGGCCAGCGTGCCGCATAGTGCAAGCAGCGAGGCCAGTATTGCGTATCGGATCGGATAGTCGCCGAGCCGGCCGGCAATGTTCGGCCCCAGGCTCCCCACGCCGAAACCGAGCGTGAAACTCAGGCCGTAGCACAGGCTGCGCCGGCGTCGCGGAACGTACTTCGCCACCAGGCTGTTGAACAGCGGTTGGTGCATGAAGAAGACGGGCGAGAAGAGCCCCACGGCCACAAGGCGAAACGGCCCCTGGGCGAATCCCATCCACAGCGCGCACGGGGCGGCGGTGAAGAACGCGGCGGCCATCAATGGTTCGAGCGTGGTGGGTCGGGCGATCCGGCCGGCGGTGTACTGGCCGATGACGCCCAACAGGAGCACCGCGGCGGCCAGGTAGTTTCGCGCACTCTCCGGCGGAAGGTCGCCGAACGTCAGGCCCGCCTCGCCGAGGTAACGGGGTAGAAAATGAAAGATCGCCGCGTAAACGAACCCGGCCGAGCAGGCCAAAGCCATCAGCAGGAAATACGATCGCCAATGGGCGTCGGCGTCGCCCGGCGGAGTGCCGGGATCGGCCGAGTATGATTGATCTCGACCGCCGGAGAGCCGCATCATCAGCAGGATACCCAGCACGACGCCCGGCACCGTGAGTACGAGATAATACTGTCGCCAGGTAGCTCCCGTGTTTAGCACCAGCCCGGCCAATAGCGGTCCGGCGGCGATGCCGACCGACCCGAAAATGCCGTGGTAGCCCAACGCCATGGGGCGGTTTTCCGGATTGGTGTGATGGGTAATCAGGCCCACGCCCGCCGGATGGTAGATGCCTGAAAACAGCCCCAGCAGGAACATACTCGCGGTCACCATCAGCAGTGTTGGCGAGTACCACGCCATTATGGCGGCCACCGAGCAACCGAACAGGTAAAACAGCAATAGCCGCTTGGGCCCGAACCGGTCGGCCGCCCATCCGGCAGCCAGGGCACACAGACCGAACGGCAGCCGCAGCCAGTTGCCCAGCACGCCGGAGACCTTCTGTCGATCGCCGGCCGCCACGTCGAACGCAGCGTCGGCCACCAGCAACTCCTCGACGCTGGCCAACGAGTGTTCGTAGACGTGTACTAGTGCGTGGCAGCATGAGAGCAGCAGCACGAGCCGCAACGTGGCCGAGTTCATTTTGCCCATGTTCTCTCCACAAGCCGCTCGAGCAACTCTCGCGTCGCACCGCTATCGATCGCCTCGGCCGCCAACGCCGCGCAGTCGGCGGTCGAAGGAGCCTTGCGGGCGGTCCACAGGGCAGCCGCGGCGTTGGCCAGGACGATATCGCGAGGCGGGCCGGGCCGGCCGTCGAGGATACGGCCGACAAGCTCGGCGCTCTGCTTGGGACCGTCGACCAGCAGCGTCTCCAGACCGGCCGGCTGAAGCCCGAAATCGGCCGCCGTCCAACTGAACTCGCGTAAAACACCGGCGGCGGCCTCCGTCACGTGGGTGGTATCGCCGAGCGAAACTTCGTCGAGTCCGTCGGCCCCGTGAACGACCAGCGTGCGTCGGGTACCCAGCACGGCGATCGCTTCGGCCAGCAGCGGACGCAGTTTGGCTCGCCCCACGCCGAGCAACTGCAGCGAGGCCCCCGCCGGATTGCACAACGGGCCGAGGATGTTGAAGATCGTAGGTGTACCCAACTTTTGGCGAACCGGGGCCACGTGCTTCATCGCCTTGTGGTGCAGCGGTGCGAAGCAGAAGCAGATCCCCAACTCATCCAAACAGGCCTCGACCCGAGGTACGTCGGCCTCGATGTTAACGCCCAGGGCGGTCAGCACGTCAGACGCCCCGCTGCGGCTGGTCACGCTGCGGTTGCCGTGTTTGGCCACCGGCACGCCGGCAGCGGCCGTAACCAAGGCGGCGGTAGTGCTGATGTTGAACGTACCGGAACTGTCGCCGCCGGTGCCGACCACGTCGATCACATCGTCGCGGTCGCTACGGATGGGCGTCATCTGTCGCCGCATGGCCACGGCCGCCCCGGCCACTTCGGCCACGGTTTCGCCCTTTTCGTGCAATGCCTTCAGCAGCCGGGCGATCTCGTCTTCTTCACAACGGCCCTCCATGATCATCCAGACGGCCTCGAACATCTGTTCCATCGACAGGTCGTTGCCTGCCTCGACGAGTTCAACCACGGCTTCGATCATTCTGAATTTCCCGTACGCATTCATCAAACACCATCAGGTTACTCCCAGGGTTATCCGCCGTCAAGCAGCTATCGCCTTTACTCCTTCAGATGTCGGCGGCAGGCATTGCAGAATCGGGTCGAGAGAGGGTATGCTCGTAAATATGGATGATGAAAGCGGTTTGGCAGAGCAACGAGACACCAATGACCAGAGAATTCGATCAGATCACCTGGAACGAACAACTGCGGGACCAGTGGCGGCAACTCTTGCGGCTGGCGATTCGCGAAGACCTGGGCGACGACGGCGATTGGACCACCAACGCGTTGGTGCCGGAGGATGTCTCGAGCGAGGCGTGGGTCGTCGCTCGAGAGCCGGGCGTTATCGCCGGACTGCCGGTCGTCGAGGTCACGCTGCGGGAAATCGAGCCGCGGCTGCAATGGACGACCGAGGTCGACGACGGCCAGGCGGTTGCCTCCGGCGAGCGGATTGGACTGATCGAAGGGCCCGCCCGGGGAATCCTGGCGGCGGAACGGCTCGTGCTCAACGTGCTGGGGCGTCTCTCGGGCATTGCCACGCTAACCCGGGCTTACGTCGGCGCCGTCGCCGGCACCAAGGCACGGATCTACGACACCCGAAAGACTACGCCCGGCTGGCGGCTGTTGGAGAAGTACGCCGTCCGTTGCGGCGGCGGCCGAAACCATCGTACCGGGCTGCACCGGGCCGTGTTGATCAAGGACAATCACCTCGCCCTGGGTGCGGAGACGACCTGTTACACGCCGGCCGAGGCGGTAGAGCGGGCAAGGCAATTCGCCGGCCGGCGGGCCGGCGAGCAGATGATCATCGAGGTCGAAGTCGACACCCTCGAGCAACTGGACGACGTACTGCCGGCCGGACCCGACATCGTGCTGCTGGACAACATCGACCCGGCCGCTTTGCCGGAAGCCGTAACGCGCCGCGATGCGTGTAATCCGGCGATCGAACTGGAGGCATCGGGAGGCGTGAATCTCGATACGGTCGCCGACGTCGCCCGAAGCGGCGTCGAGCGGATCAGCGTCGGCGCACTTACTCACTCGGCCGTCGGCCTGGATCTGGGGCTGGATTGGTCCGGCCGGCACGGCACGTTGCGGAAGGGCATCCGGTGAGGCGAATCGGCAACGCGGCACGTTTCGTTCGACGGGCATTTTCGCGGCAACTGTTGCACCCGCGCCGCGGTGTTCTTCTCGACCGTTCCCGGCGGTGGAGAACCGTTTGACTCGCCTTCTTATCGAACTATAGTTCTCTTGCACCCGCGCCTTTGGGGAGGGGCGTTGGTCACCGGCGCGGCGAGGAGAGCTGGGAGCTAGAGGGGACCTCGCCGCGCCACCTTTTTTTCCCGGGGGCCCGTTCTTCCCGGGGACCCGTTGAGTTTTCTCGAGAGCTTGCCGTGAACACGAATGCATTGCACGTCCGTCGGCCACGGCGGCCTCACGCCGCATTCACTCTGGTAGAGGTCACCATAACCATAGCAATTGCGGCGATTGCCGGTTCCGCCCTGTTGCTGGGCGCCACGGCTTCGATTCAAACGACCGACGAAGCGATGCAGCGTACAATCGCCGACGGTATCGCCCGGCAGTTGATCGACGAAATCCTCGGCAACCGATACGCGGCCCCGGGCACCGGCGGACACGACGTTACCCTCGGTCCCAGCGCGTGGGAGAGCAGCGGCTCGGGCCGGGAACGCTACAACGATATCGACGACTACAACGCCGTCAGAATCGCACCGCCGGAAGACCCCTACGGAATCGCACTGGGCAAGGACGACGGCGAGGGCGGATTGCGACACCTCAACTTCCAGGCGCCGGCCGACTTTCTCGAAAACTGGCGGCAAGAGGTAGATGTCTATTACGTGAGGGAATCAGACCTGACGACCCGTTTGCCCTTGGGGCAAACCACCGACTATCGCGTGGTCGAAGTCCGCGTTTATCGTAACGACCCCACCGGCGGCGATCGCGAGCTGGCCCGCCTCAGACGAGTGATAGCCTATGTTCCGCCCATGTAGTCCACGCCGCGGAGGATTGCGCCGGATAGTCTCCCTCCCGCGAGGCCGGCGGCGGCGCGGGATGACGATGGTCGAGCTTCTGTTGGCCGTTGCAATCATGGCGATGGTAGCCGGAACGATGGGTATCCTCGCACGCGGTATGCAGCAGAGTTTCCAGTACGCCCAAGGCTACGGCACCGCGACCCAGCATGCCCGAGTCGTGCTGGAGAGGATAGAACGGACAATCCGCGAGGCCACGGCAAGCAACGAATTCCCGGGCGCCATCGTGGTGGCGGAAACCGTGGGCGCCTGGCGGTTCCCCGAGACACTGGTTGTCTGGCACCCCAATGGCGATCCGGTCGATCCGGACGGGCTGCCGCGATTCAACGAACTGGTCATCTACTGCCCTGACTTGAACGCCCCGAACCAACTTATCGAGTTGACGGTTCCGTCCGACGGGCGGACCGTACCACCGGTCACCAACCGACCGCAATGGCGGGCCGAAATCGGCGCAATCCGTCAGACAAACGCCGGCAATTCGATCAGCCTGACCGAACTTGTGCGAACCTGCGCTGTGGAGGACGCCTCCGCAAGCAGCGTGTTGTCGAGGGCGGCACTACGCTTTGAGACCCGGCTGCGGCCTTCTCGGGACGAGTGGAATGATTATCAAGATGGAAACATCGCCTGGGAAGATCTGGCCTGGGTCCAGGGGATCTACGGCTCGCAGACGGGAATGCGTCAGGTTTGGGTGCGGACCGAAGTGCAGTTGACGACTCAGCCGGCCTCGATCGCCGAAGACTCCGCTGCCAACAAGCCGGTTCCGTTTTTCGGCTCCGAATCGATCAATTACGAGTTGCACCGATGAGACGTTCAACACGCTCCAACCCGACGGTTGCACTCTCTGCGACTGCTACGCGGCTGCCCGCGGCTGCCGGCCGGCGGCGTGGCGTGGCGCTGTTGATGATCCTGCTGTTGATCTCGATGGTTCTGGGGCTTTCCTACGCTGCCGTTCGCAGCCAGTACACGGCGGTGCAAGTACAGCAGAATTCCGACCGCCGGACCTCCGCCCGGCACGTAGCCGTCACCGGGCTGACGATGGCGATCAAGAAAATGCACGCCGGCGACTGGAACGGCGTCGACAGCACCTTGACCGGCGGGCTGAGCCCCCACGAAGAGTTTCAGGTCACGTTCGAGACCGGCGACCCGTCGCTCACGGCCGGCGATCCCGAGTACGACGAGTTCCCCTATCGCGTGACGTTGCTCTCGACCGGATACGCCCGGGACCCCAGCGGACCAAGTCGCGTGGCCACGCATCGCATTCGCGCGGTGCTGCGGTTCGTGCCGCGGCACGTCGCCGCTGAACCCGCCGGTTGGAGCGATATCACGCAGAACACGTTGTGCCAGTATACCTGGGGAAGTTTCAAGACAATCCCGCCGATACAGATTGCCGGTCCGGTCCGGATCAGGGCGAGACTGGACGCCTGCACGAGAGAACTCGATTGGGACCGCAATACCCGCGATTGGTACATCGATCATTTAGACTGGATGCGGCAATGGGGCGGATTTCCCGACTACCGGCCCTTCACCGGTCCGGTCAAACTCAAGTACGACTCGCAAGAGTGGGACACGGTCTGGTTGCTTCAGTCACACATGGGTGTGACCACGCTGCGCACGTCGAACAGTACGAACTTCACGTTCAGCGGCTCCAGCCAGTTGGCCACGTACCGGCTCTATCCCGGTGGCACGCTCTATAACGCGGTTACTCTTTCGTCGGAGAATCTTGCCAATACGACGCTGGAGCCCGACCCGGAAACGAATCCACTGGGTATCTTCATCCGATCGGGTAAGGTGAAGCTTCAGGGTAACGTCACGATTAAAGGCACGCTGATCACCACGGACGATGTGGAGGTACACGGGCCCAGCAACCGGGTCCTGCCCGTTGAAGTTCCGCCCTTCGAGAACCCGAACCTCGAGGCCGAGGCTCGCTTCCGGCTGCCCACGCTCGTTTCGGCCAACGATTTCAAGCAATATGCAGACAGCGAACTCGACGCGGCCGGACTGATCATGGCCAAGGACGACTTCGAAATCAAGTCGGACAACCAATCCCACATGTTGCTGAAAGTTGAGGGAAAGGTGGTGGCCAAGGACATCTTGCTCAGTTCACGGGAAAACTGGGATCGCGACCATGATTGGTGGGAAGATGCTCTGGACGACTACCTGGACTTCTGGGGGGGCCCACTTCATCAGGCATTTCCCGATTGGCTCGACGATCATCGCGGGTTGGATCCCCGGCCCCGACTGATAATCAAGCCCGACGCCGCAATGGTCCGATACCACTGTCATAATTCGGGCGATCCGATCTACACGCGTCATCCCGACGACGACGGTCTTCGTTGGGACCTGCTCGAGTGGACCGAGAACCCCTGATTTGAACAAGCCCCTGATTTGAACAAGCCCCTGACCTGAACGAGCAAGGAGGAACTGTTATGAGTCGCCGGACCGGCTGGGCCCTCTTGGTGGCCGCCAACGTCGTATGTTATTGCGTGCTAGGCTTTTATCAGACGCCCGCCGCCGCTCAACGCAGCAAGGGCGCCACGCTGCCGTTCGCCAACTCGGTGGAACAGCGTATCCAGATGGTCAACCATCTGGCGGAGATCAAGGAACTGCTGAAAGAACAAAACGCCCTGTTGCGTTCCGGCAACCTGAAGGTGATCGTCAGCGAGCCGGAATAGCAGCGAAGATCTGATGATACCGCTATGCCGTCGCCGCGCAAGACCGCCGGATTCTCGCTGATAGAAGTGCTGATTGTGATAGCACTGATGGGGATTCTCGTCGGATTGGTGCTTCCCAGCAGCGAGCCGAATCTCTACGAACAACTGCAGGCGGCGGCCCAGATCGTGCAAGCCGATTTGGCATACGCCCGAAGTATGGCGATCGCAAACGGCAGCCGCTACGAAATCACGCTCGATACGGATAACAACCGGTACATCCTCGAGCACAGCGGCGTCAACGCGTCGCTCGACGTCCTCCCCGACTCGCCGTTTCGCGAGTCGGACGATCCGGACGATCAACACATTGTCGACCTCGGCGAACTGCCGAACATCGGCCCAACCGTGTTCATCTTCCGCGCGGAAGATGCGTCTTCACAGCAGATCGAAGAGGTGGAGTTCGAGGAACTGGGAAACACTACGAGGTCAGCGGCGACGACTATCTGGCTCTCGGCCGGCAACGACTCCAGCAGGCGTTACCTGAGTCTTCGGGTCAATCCGGCAACGGGACTGACCGAGATCGGCGACTTCACCAGCGTTAATCCGTCGCCGCTGGATCCTGACTAGACGGACCGCCCCCTGTTGTTTGTTTTATGACGAGGAAGAGCCCATGGCGGGATGGTTTGGCAAATCGCGATGCAGCCCGATCGGCGTCGATATCGGTAGCCGGTCGGTGAAACTGCTGCAGTTTGACGGGAGTCGCGGCGAGGTGCGCGAGGCCGCCCGATGGGATCTCCCCGCCGACGCCTCCAACAGCAGCGAGTTGCGCGACCGGCAGATTGTCGAGGCCATCGAACGTGCCCGCGAAGGACGCAAGTTCCGCGGCCGCGACGCGGTGTTCTGCTTGGACGCCGAGCACCTGTTCGTCCAGAACATCCGCGTGGCACCGGCCAGCGGCGATGACCTGACGAAGATCGTCAATTTCGAGGCCGCCGGCCGGCTGCCTTTCAGCAGCGAAGAGGCCGAGGTCCGCTACTTCGACGCCGCCGATGTCCGCCAGGGCGACACGGTTCGCCGCGAGGTGATCTTGTTGGCCTGCCATCGGCCCGTGTTGCAACGGATCGTTTCGCTGGCCGACGCTACCGGGTTGAAAATCGCCGCCATCGACGTCGAACCGGCCGCCTTGTTGCGGTGCTATCATAATCAATGCCGCCGCGGCGTCGATCAGGAGCGTCGGGTAATGTTCGCCAACGTCGGGGCGAGCAACACCGCGGTGATAATTGCGCGAGGCGGCGACGCGATGTTCGTCAAATACGTCCATATCGGCGGAGAACACCTCGACGAGGCGGTTGCCCGGCATCTGAAGATGTCGGCGTCCGACGCGGCCGCCCTGCGTCGTCACAACGGCGACCGCCGTGCCGAGCAGCGCGATCCCGAGGTGGCCCGGAGCATCGCCGAATCGATCCGCCCCGTGCTGAGCCGTCTGGCCAATGAACTGTCGCTTTGCCTTCGCTACTACAGCGTGACGTTCCGTGGCCAGCCGCTTTCGCAAGTCGTGCTCAGCGGCGGCGAAGCCACCGAATCGTTGCTCGACTGGCTGGCTTCGCGGCTCGACCTCGCCTGCGAGTTGGGTAACCCGCTGCGGTCTTATCGGCATCCGGACTTATCGGGACGCATCGGACAATGGGACGTAGCCGCCGGACTCGCACTGCGCGAGGTCGGCTGACCGATCGTGCAAGAAACAGAGCCTGAACGAACATGCAAGACATCGACTTCCTACCGGTTGAATACCGCCAGAAACACATCCGACAACGTTCGCAACCCCAGCGATTCGTGGTCGTGGCGGTGTTCGGTGCGTTGATCGGTTCGGCGGCTTTGTCGCAGTACCGATACCAGCAATGCACGGAAGCCCAACTCAACGCCATCACCCCCCAATACGACGCGGCCATTGTCCAGAAAAGCAACCTGGCCGACCAACAGGCCAATTTGCAGACCTCCCGCGAAGTGGCCCGGCTGTTCACCTACCTGCGGCATCCCTGGCCGCGGACTCAACTGCTGGCGGAATTGCTGGCACCTCTGCCCGACGAGGTCACGCTGCACCAGTTGCAGATCATGCGAGAGACGGCGCCGAATCGGCGCATCGAACGGCGTGCCCGGGAACAACAATTCTCCGGGCAGGAACAAGCAGACGCGCCGCCGCCGGCCGTTCGCGACTTGCAGCGGCTGCGCGAGGAGTTCGACAATACGACGACCATCGTGAGGATCTCCGGCACCACCAGCAACAGTGTTGCTCTGCACCGCTACCTGGGCACCCTGGGACACTCGAGACTCTTCGTCGAGGCCGAACTCGAATCGACCGAAACCATTGAGGGAAAGGCCACCCGAACCGAAGAGTTCCAGGCCAAGGTCACGGTGCGGCCCGGCTACGGGCAACCGGGCGGGCCAGCCGGTCCGGAAGAACCGGAAGCACTCGCCGAAGATCGCGTCGCCCGGGCGGAAACGGCAACACTCGATCGAGAGAACCGGGCCCCATGAAAACCAAACTCAAACGCGGCGATTGGATTGTCACCGTTCCGCTGGCCGGTCTTGCAGTTGCTTACGTGACGCTGGTCTTCATGCCGGGACGTCGGGCCACGGCCGAGTTGAAGCAACAAGTCGACAGCAAGCAGGAGACCGTTACGCAATCGCTCGGGCTGGTTGCGACGCTCGGTACCACGAACCGTGAACTCAGGCGAACGCGGGCGTACAACTCGGCCTGGCAAAAACGCGCGCCGGGCAGAGGGGAAATCTCGGTTCTGCATACGAAGATCCGCCAATTGGCCGCGGCAGCCGGCACGGCAATTACCCGATTCGACCCAGACTACACTCAAGTTCACGGCGCGATCTGCGAAACACCGCTTGCCGTGGGCTGCACGGGCTCTTTTGCCCAGGTTTTCGAATTCCTGCGACAGTTGGAGGGCCTCCCCGAGGAAATTTGGATAAATGGCCTAAGACTAGAGAAGACAGATAGTTCTGCGGAGTATATATCGTGCGAGCTAGATTTGGTGATTTTTGCCAATAATCCGGAGAATTCCGATTACGACGAACACTCCGAATAACCGATATACGAGAGGAGCCGGACCAGGGCGTCAAGCACGCATATTGGTCCGAAACGAAACGTGGCGAACTTAGGAAAACTAGCAAAACAGTTGCGACGCGAGGCGACCGCCAGCCCCAAGAAGGCTGCCGCACTGGGGCTACTGGTCTTGGTGGCATTGTGGTTCTGGGGACCTTTGGTATGGGGATGGATAACTCCCGACAAATCGGATACCGCGGTGGCCGCTGATCCGGTCGCCGATCCGGCTTTGCCAGTGATGATTGACGCGGCACAGACAACCGGGAATACGGAGAAGGAGACGGAAAGTCCTCGGCACTCATGGCAGGAGTTGGCCCAGTGGATGGACGATGACCGGATGGCCTCGGCCACAAGCGTCCCCATCGGCACGCGAGACCCGTTCGTGCCACCCCGGGCTGAAGTGGCTGTGACGGTAGAAGAGGACAAGCCCGACGAAGAGAAATCCGACCTCACGCTGGAAGATCTCGGCTTGGCGCTCTCCGGCACGATAATCGGACCGCATCGACGCGTGGCACAGATCAATGGAAGGTCGTACACGGAAGGTGAAACCGTCAAGGTGACAATCGACCGGCAACCGATCGAATTCGTGTTGGTCGAGGTCCATCGGACGTACGTCGTCCTGCGACGGCGGACGACGCACTACATGTTGAAGATCCCGACTGCAAACGAACCGGGAAAAATCGAACTACTCGGAAGCTTGAACTGAACTCTGAAGTTGGCGTCACGGAAGACCCATGAAGACTCTCGCTCGCGTAGCGTTGCTAGGTTTGTTCGCGGCGGCAGGCGTAGGACTGGCAGTGGCCGTCGGTATTTCGACCACACCGCCGGCTCAACGGCCTGACGATTCCAGGTCGTGCGAGCAGACTTCTGATATCGAGGACCGGGTGGCTGGGGCAAAGCGCAGCGATGCCCCGGGAAAACGTGACCCCGGGGCTTCGCAAGCTCAGCCGGCGACCACCCTGGTTCACGGTTCTCCGAGAGACTCTGAGCCTCCGCGGCGTCCGTCCGCGGCCATGATTCAACCGTATCCGCCGTACGCCCAGGCGGTGGCGCCCGAGATCAATCCACAGGGGATGCAGCTACTCAAAGAGCAAGTGCAGAAACTGCTCGGTTCTTCGGCCCCCCGCGTCGGGCACCCCGAGGCGTTGCCTGCACCCACGCCGGCGAAAGACGGCGCCGCGGCCCCCTCGCAATCCCAAGACACGCTCCCTCGAACGACCATTGAAGCCGAGGGCGACGACCAACTGTCGATCAACATCCACGATGAGGACATACGCAAGGTACTGGAACTGCTCAGCGCGCAAGGCGATTTGAACATCCTGTCCGGCAAGAACGTTACCGGCAAGGTCTCCGCCAGACTGACGGACGTCGACATCGAGACCGCGCTGGACGCGATTCTCAAGTCGACGGGCTACGTTGCACGCCGGGATGGAAACCTGATCTTCGTGGGAGCGCCGGGCGATTTCGATGCCATGGAACAGGCGATGGATAGGATCGGCACCAGGGTCTATCGGCCCAACTACATCTCGGCCGCCGAGATGCAGACGCTGATCCAGCCTCTGCTGACCGCGGAGCTCGGCGTGGTTAGCGTTTCCACGCCTGCAACGGCCGGAATCGGCAGCGACGCGGAGCAGGCCGGCGGCGACACCTTCGCCGGAGCCGACGTGGTCGTCGTCCGCGACTACGAGGCCGTACTGGCGGAGGTCGACCAGATGGTCGACGAGGTAGACGTCCGCCCCTTACAGGTACACATAGAGGCGATGATCCTCAGTGTCAAGCTGAAGGACACCGATCAATACGGCGTGAGCTTTGAACTGCTGCGCGACAAACCCAACGTCAATTTCGGCTGGGGGGCCCCGGTGCAAACGCTTGCCGACTTCAAGTTCGAGGAAGGGGCGCTCAAAGTAGGATTCCTCGACAGCAGCCTCGGTTCGTTCCTGAGCGCGTTGGAATCGATCGGCGACACCAACGTAATCGCCACCCCGCGACTGATGGTCATCAACAAGCAGCGGGCCGAGATTCAGATCGGCGAGAAGAAGGGCTACGTCAGCACGACCGTTACGGAGACCACTTCAACCGAAAGCGTGGAGTTTCTCGACATCGGTGCCCAGTTGCGATTGCGTCCCTTCATCTCCAGCGACGGCCTGATCCGCATGGAAATCCACCCCGAATTGTCCGACGGGACCGTGGAAGTGAAGGGAGGCTTCACGCTGCCCAACAAGGAAATCACGCAGGTGACCACCAACATCATGGTCCGCGACGGATGCACCGTGGTCATCGGCGGACTGATGCGCGAGAACCTGTCGACGACCACCAACCAGGTGCCCGTCTTGGGCAACCTTCCGCTGGTCGGGTTTTGCTTCCGCAGTTCCAGCGAGACGACCGAGCGGCGCGAGGTGCTCGTGTTGATCACGCCGCAGATCGTCTACGAACCGGAGACCTGCGAGCAAGGCGACCAGGAAGCCGGCGAGTTCTTCCGGCGGCAGAGCCTCTATTTCGACAAGATGACCCCGCTAAACAAGCGGCACATCGGACGGCGGTACTTCCGTATGGCCCAGACGGCCTGGGCAAGAGGAGATCGTGACCGAGCACTGCGATTCGCCGAATTGTCGGTCCACTTCGACCCGCTCAATCGAGCCGCCATCGACTTGCGCAGCGACATCTGGCTCGGCAACCCGATCGGTAACCACACGCTCGGTTCAGACCTGATGATGGAAACGTCTTCCTTGCCGATGGATGGGGTTACCATTGCGCCATGGCTGTTGGAAGAACTACAACAACAGCCGGTGCCGCCATCCGCGCCGCTTCATCCGCTTCATCCGCTGGATCCGGGACAGCCAGGCAATCGTGTTGACGTCGTACGGCCCAGGAGACTGGAATGAACTCGATTAGTCGTCTACCGTTGATCTGCCCGCTGTTGGCGGTCCTGCTCGGCTGTGCAACGGCGAAGACCTGTAAAGCGCCGCTGGAGGCACTGTCCGCCGAAGGGATCACCGAGGAGCGGAAAGAGCGTAATGAGGAGGTGGTACGCCAGTTCAACCGCGGCCGCGACTTCGCCGAGTTCGAGGCGGCCAAAGCGCGGTGGAACCAAAACGACGTCGAGGGTTGCGAGCAGGCACTCCGCCAAATAATTGCCGGCAACGCAGGTCATCGCGACGCACGGCTGTTGCTGGCCGAAATCTGTCTGACCAGCAACCGGGCGCAGGAAGCTTTCGAGCAGATCCAATGCGCATTGGACGCTCATCCCCAAGACGCCCTGGTGCACTACAGCATGGGACTGCTGCTGGACGCCACCGGTCAGAGCAGCGGAGCGCTGGCGTACTACGAGCAGGCGGCGGGAGCGGCGCCGAATAACGAATTGTATGCCGTCGGCTATCAAAGCGCCCTGGAGGCGGCCGCTTCTGCGTCGACTGGTTCGGCCAGTGCATATCCGGCGGATTATACGGGTGTTACGGCGACGGACCCTATTGTCGTCATGATCGCCCGGGGCCGCGAGGCCTTGGCCGCCGGTTCGGTGGAGGCTGCGTTGGCATTTTTTCACGAGGCATCGGACGCGCGGCCCGACAATCCGCAGATTCCCATCGCCGCAGCCGTATCAGCCCTACGATACGGCCAACCGACCCTGGCCGTCGAGGTGCTAAGTAGTGCCAAACAGCGTTTCCCCGGAACCCCCGGGCTGTACCGCGTCCTGGGGGTCGCCTACTATCGACTGGGCGACTATCAATCTTCGCAAGTTGCACTCCAGCAAGCACTTTCGTTGGACAAGTCGTGTGCTCTGACCTATTTTTTGATGGGGTGTACGTTGGCCAGGCTCGGGCAATCCGAGTCGGCCGACGTCCACCTGCGTCAAGCTCGGGCCCTCGATTCGAGGTATTCCGTGCGGCAATGACGCGAGCCGCGTTGCTCGCTTCCCGCCGTTCGGCCGATCTTGCCCAGATGGGTCGCCCTCTTACCGGTTCGGCGGCGCTTAGTGGTTGAAGCCGCGCGCGCTGCAACCGAACGACTATCAACAAGGGGCTTGCGAAGAAGTACGTGCAGTGAATCGATCCATAGGTAACAACATGATGGCGGCCGTGGCACTGGTCCTGGCCGCTGCAATCATCATCACGATCGCCAGCGGTATGTTGGCCGGTCACGGCTCTTGGCCGTTCCGTCTTGGCGTGCTGGGCGGAGGTTTGGCGATCGCCGGCGGACTCGTGATCTTGTGCGTGTACCGCAAGTCGCAGAATTTCAAGGCGGTCGAGCGCTGCTTCGAGGCACTCTGCAAGGTCAACCCTCGCGACCTTCACGGTGACGGCACTACCGGCGACGTTCCCCCGCTGCCGGCCTGCGGCCCGTGGTCCGGCGCGGTCGAACAGGTCCGCGATACCATCTTGGAGCTATGCCGGCAAGTTCAGGATCTGGAACACGCCAGCACGGCGGCACAGATCCGTTCGCGCCGTGTCGCCGCCGAGTCGGACCAGATCAAGTGGATTTTCTCCGAGTTGGCCGATCCCATTTTGGCAGTCGACAACTACGATGAGTTGTTGTTGGCCAACCACACTGCCGAGGATCTGTTCCAGATCGACGCGAACGGCGCGGAGTCTCGGTTGCTCTCCGAGTTGGTGCAATGCCAGAAGCTGGTCGACCTGTTGACCTCGACCTCGCGTCGAAAGACCTGCGGAAATCGCACCGACGAAATCGAAATCACCGACGAGCAAGGCCAGTCGCATTGGTATCGCGTTACCGCCACCAAGCTGTTGGGAAGCGACGAAACCGACAACCAGGAGCATGACGACCAGGGCGATTCCTCGGATGCCGCGGCGGCCGGAGCGTCGGGCTCCGGTGGTGCAGTGGCCGTGCTGCGGGACATCGGCGATCAGAAGGCGCTTCAAAAGCGAAATGCCGAGTTTGTCTCCGCCGTGAGCCACGAGATGAAGACCCCCTTGGCGGGAATCAAGGCCTACGTCGAAATGCTCGTCGACGGCGACGCCGAGGACGAGGAAACGCAAGAGGAATTCCTCGATGTGATAAACAGCCAGGCCGACCGTCTCCAGCGACTGATCGACAACATGCTCAACTTGGCCCGCATCGAGGCCGGAGTGGTGAACGTCAGTAAGCAGCCGCAATCGCTCAACGAGTTACTCGAAGAGGCCCTGCACGTCGTTCAGCCGGCGGCCGAAGCCAAACAGATCGAGCTGCTCGGCGACCTGAGTCCGATGTACCTGGGCGTGCTGGCCGATCGCGACATGCTCTTGCAGGCGGCGATCAACCTGCTGAGCAACGCCATCAAGTACACGGCCGGCGGCGGTCGCGTCGCATTGCGCAGCCGCATGGTCGACAACCAGGCAAGGTTCGAGGTCCAGGACACGGGCGTTGGGCTCAGCGAAGAGGACGCCCAGCGCGTATTCGAGAAGTTCTATCGAGTGAAGAAAGACAAGACAATGGCCTCCGGCACCGGACTCGGACTACCGCTGGCGAAGCACATTGTCGAGGACGTACACGGCGGGCAACTGACGGTCGAGAGCGCCTTGGGCGAGGGAAGCGCTTTTGCCGCGATCATCCCAAGTGCCGGACAGTTGGACGCCTGAACACAAATTGCGAGGAAGAACGGATGTTGAAGCGAATCTTGTTGTGTGACGACGAGGTCCATATTCTCAGGGCGGCCGAATTCAAGCTGAAGAGGGCCGGCTACGACGTGCAGACCGCCGGCGACGGGCAAGAGGCTTGGGAGGCGATCGAGGTCCAGAAACCGGATATCCTCATCACCGACTGCCAGATGCCCCGCCTCGACGGAATCGGCCTGGTTCGACGGTTGCGCGAGCACGCCGAAACCCGGGACTTGCCCGTGCTGATGCTGACGGCCAAGGGATTCGAACTCAGCCACGAAGATCTCACCGAGGAATTGGGGATCGTTGCGGTAATTGCCAAGCCGTTTAGCCCCCGCGAATTGCGGCAACGGGTGGACGCAGTCCTGCAAACCGACGAGGCGACGTCTCGATGAACTTGCCCACGGAAATCTTCGGCGACGTCATCGTGGTCCACACACCCGAGGAACTGAGTGCCGATCAGTGCGAGGAATTTGAAGAGTACGTCCCGACCCTGGAACGCAAGAACGTGGTGCTCGACGTCGACAACACCGAAACACTCGACAGCAAGGGGCTGGCGGCGCTGTTGAACGTTCAAGACGCCTTGCGCGAAGAGATGGGAGAGGTGAAGATCGCCGCCACCAACGCAAGTAACCGTAAGATTTTCGAGATCACCCGACTCGATCAACAATTGGAAGTATTCGACAGCGTGCTCGACGCCGTCAAGAGCTTTCAATGACATAAGCACCGGCAATATAAGCACCGGCAATATAAGCACCGGCGACAGTAAGAACTGTACCCTCTCAGCCAGAACCGGACACTTCCCGTTATGGGTAGCGCAACGCTCGTTCCACGACGACTCGGCGACTTGCTCGTCAACAAGGGGTACATCTCCGCGGATAATCTGCAGGCCGCGCTCGAGCAGCAAAAGCAGGATGGGCGCGACAAGCTGCTGGGGGAAATCCTCGTCGAGTTGGAATTCTGTTGCGAAGATCAAATCGTCGAGTGCCTGGCCACCGAATACGGCGTCCCTTATGCCAAGCTCGAAGCCCGATTGTTCGATCCGAAGATCGTCGACGTGCTACCCCGGGAGTACGTCGAGAAGAACCTCGTGCTGCCGCTGTTCGCCGTTCGCGATACGTTGACCATCGCGGTGTCGGAGCCGTCGAACCTGTTCCTGATCGACGAGATCCGCGGGCTGTCGGGCATGTTCGTCCAGATCGTCGCCGCCACGCCCAAAGACATTCGGCGGATGATCACCACGTTGCCGAACTCGAAGGTCTTCGTGATCGACGATATCATCGAAGATTCTGGTTCGACCGACGTTACGCTCATCGAAGAGGCGATCGAGGATATCGGCGACATTGAGGAAATCGCCGGACAGTCGCCGGTGATCCGCCTGGTCAACTACGTGATCTTCAATGCGGTGAAAGAGGGGGCCAGCGACGTCCATATCGAGCCGGCCGATCGCTGCACCCGAGTTCGTTATCGCATCGACGGGCGACTATACAAGTCGCTCGAGGTGCCGCAGCACTTGCTCAACGCCATGACCAGCCGCATCAAGATCATGGCGGGTATGGACATCTCCGAGCGGCGGCTTCCCCAGGACGGGCGCGTACACGTGATGCTCGAGGGCCGCAAGATCGATCTGCGCGTGAGCACCTTTCCCACCGCGATCGGCGAGAAGACGGTCATCCGCGTTCTCGACACCCGAAGCATCTCGTTGAATCTGCAGGACCTCGGCTTTGGCGAAGACATCCTCAGCGCCTTTCAGGAGAGCATCGTCGCTCCCAACGGCATAATCCTCGTAACCGGACCGACCGGCAGCGGAAAATCGACCACGCTGTACGCCGCGCTGAACGCGATCAGTTCGATGGAGAATAACGTCTGCACCGTCGAGGATCCCATCGAGTATCACTTGCCGCTGATCAACCAGTTTCAGGTGCAAAGCAAGATCGGAATGACGTTCTCCAAGGCGCTGAGGACCCTGCTGCGGCAGGACCCCGACGTGATCATGGTCGGCGAAATCCGCGACGAGGAAACCGCCCGGACCGCCATCCAGGCGGCCCTGACCGGACACCTCGTCTTCAGCACGCTTCATACCAACGACGCCTGCTCGGCCATTACGCGAATGATCAACATGGGGGTCGAGCCGTATCTGATCGGCGCGGCCCTCAACGTGGTGCTGGCACAGCGGCTGGTGCGATGCATTTGCCCCAAGTGTCGAGAGAGCTACGAACCGGCGCGGACCGTTCGCAAGGCACTCGAGAAAATGGGATACGAGTTCGACGAATTCCACAAAGGAGTCGGCTGCAAGAACTGCCGAAACACCGGCTTCAAGGGACGGCTCGGTATCCACGAACTGCTGGTGGTCAACGACGAGCTGCGCGACGCCATCGTTTCCAATCCCACGGTGGGAAACATCCGCCGGATTTCCGCCCAAAACAATATGATCACACTCGCTCACGACGGGTTCCGCAAAGTCCGCGAAGGAATCACCACGGTCGAGGAGATATTCCACTTCGTCGGTGACGTGAGGGACTAGAAATGACGTACAAATACCGCGCTCGCGATCCGCTGGGCAACACGCACGAAGGGACCGTCGAAGCTCCCACCGTCGACGACGCCACCCAACAACTCCGCCGCGACGGTTTTCAGGTCATCGACATTGACGAGGACCAGGGCGCCGGAGACCTGTTTCCAAAACGCGTCTCCAAGAACGACGTCATCTACGTCACCAACCAGTTGGCCATCATGGTCGATACCGGAATCACGCTCTCCGCCGCCCTTGCCGGAATCGTCGAGCAGGAAGCCAACGGGACGCTCAAGACAATTCTCACGGAGTTGCAGGCCGCCGTCGAAGGAGGGAAAGATTTCTCCACCGCGCTGGCCGCGTATCCCAAGCTGTTCGACAAAACATACGTCTCTTTGGTCAAGGCCAGTGAAGCGACCGGTACGCTGGGGCCCATGCTCGATCGTATTGCCGGCTATCTCCGCAAGGAGGTCGAAACACGCGGCAAGGTCCGCGCCGCAATGGCCTATCCGGCAGTGATGATGTTCGTCGCCACCGGCGTGACCGTCTTTCTGCTGACGTACATCCTGCCCAAGTTCGCTCCGCTGTTCAAATCGAAGGGGACTGAACTACCTCGGCCGACGTTGATAATGATGACCCTCTCCGACGCCATGCTCGGATACTGGTATCTGTGGCTGATCGGCTTCACCGTCCTGACGGCCGGCTTCCTCTACGGCAAACGCACCGAACCCGGCCGAAGAACCCTCGATTGGGTCAAGATCAATACGCCCATCATTGGACCAATGTCGCGAAAGGTAATCATCAGCAGAAGCATCCGCACGCTGGGGACCATGCTCACCAGCGGCGTGCCGATGCTCGATTCGATTCAACTGGCCGGCGACGTGTCGGGGAATTTCTACTACGAGAGACTCTGGCGCGGCGTCCTCGACGAAGTCGCCGGCGGAAAACGCATCTGCGAAGTCCTCCGAGGCGACCCGCTCTTCCCCAGAGTTCTCATTCAAATGATCGCCTCCGGCGAAGAAACCGGAAAGCTCGACGTCGTCTTGGAGAGGGTCAGCTCGTATTACGACCGTGAAGTCGAAACCTCGATCAAGACCACCACCGCCATGATCGAGCCGATCATGATCAGCGTCATGGGCGTGGTCGTCGGCACCATCGGATTGGCTCTCTTGCTGCCGATCTTCTCGCTCAGCCGGCAGCCGTGAGCCGCGCCGTTGTTGGGTGCGTTCACGGAAGAACCATTGTACGATTAGCTGTCGCGAAGTCCACGATCGGGCTGCGGCCGTCAGATCGAGCACCAATTAACGGCCTCGTTCCTTGTCGTGAGGTATTGCGGGCTCCGCTCGAAGTGAAGAATGCGCCGGTTCCGGTAGACTCGAAGATGGAACGTCGGCTTCCCGTGTGGACACAAATGAACTCCGGTACACGACCACCCGCATGACGGCGCTTGCCGTGGGGCACAAATGTCTGTATGCTAGCCGAAGTAGGGGTTGCAGGAAAGATCCGTCCTGCAACGGCGGCTTCGTCTTCAACTCGACCCACAACGCCCAATCGAACGTTCCAGAAGAAAACAGGATCCCAAGGGAAATGGCGAATCAGATGAAGGTTCAAGTAAACTCACGTTGCGCAACCGTCTTGACCATTCTCTGTGCAGTGGCGATCGGGCTGATGTTCTCGGTATCTCGTGCCAATGCCACGGGAGTCGCTCCCAACGTCCGCGCGGGTTCCGACATTGTCATGAAGGACCTGCGTTGGCCCGTCTGGGATCAGGGCACGTACTATTGCTTCTGGTACATCAGCTTCTTCCCGGAACACTACTGCACTTTCTACGGCGGCCTGGCCACCGGCGGACCCGAGAAACCGCCCGGAATGTTCATGTCGTATTGGGGGAACATCACCAATATCCACGAGGGCGAGTACTTCTACCGTCACGGCTACGGCGCCGAAGGCGCCAAGGGCGGCGCCAACGGAAAGGTCCACTTCATGCAGCCGAACTCGTGGTATCGGATGGTGCTGCGGATCTTCCCGCCGGCCAAGGGAGCCGACAAACACACCTACGTCGGTTGGTGGGTCAAGGACATCGAGAAAAACCAGTGGCATACGCATAGCGTGGTCCGTATCGACACCCGGGCAACGGGCGTGCAGGGAAACAGCGGGTTCGTCGAGGCCCTGGCCCCCGAGTCCGTTCATCGTGCGTTCGAGCGGCGGCTTGGCTATTGTCGCGTGGATGGAAAATGGTTCAAGTCGAATACTATTACCACCGGCAGCCCCCAGTTTTTCAAACTCATCGACAACGAGACCGTGCTGCGTTACGACAAGTCGGTACCAGATTCTCCCGAGCGTGGCAAGAAAATAGAACTTGCGGCCAAACAGCCCGACACGCCCACGCTCGACCCGCCGGGCGTTGAGAACGCAACGGCCTCTGTCCATGGCAATCAGGTTGCCGTTCAATGGGGTATCCCCCGAAGTGCCTCGCCGCAACTCGGCTACACAATCGAGGCCTTCGACAACGCATCGGCAACAGGCGCGCCGTTGGCCACCCTTGAAGACGTCGCCCCCCACGTTCTCGCCAGGCGGCTCGATCTGGATCGCGCGGCAAAGGGCGTGCGGCTGATCGTGACGGATATCTTCGACCAGACAACCTCGGTGACGATCCCCGTCAAGCAGACGACCCCCGCCGGCGCGAAAGAGATCTCCAAGCTCCGCCCGGGCCTGAAGTATGTTTACTGCGAAGCGCCGAGTGGTGTCTCGTGGGAAAAGCTGCCCGACTTCTCTGCGCTGGAACCGTCCAAGCAGGGTATTGTGAAGACCACGGACGATACGATTCGCGAAGATCGCGACCGCCAGTACGCGATTCAGTACAAGGGTTTTATCAAGGTCCCGGCGACCGGATTGTACGTCGTGGAGTTCGGCACCAGCGACGGCGGCCGCCTATGCATCGACGACCGCGTGGTTGCCGATAACGACGGGATTCACGGGACTTCGGTCCGGCAGTATCCCCTGGCACTGGAGCAAGGTCTCCACGCCTTTGAACTCTCGTATTTCAAGGGATCGAGACCCTACCTGGCCGACAAGATCCTCATGGCTTGGGAAGGCCCCCGACTGGAAAAGCGGAAGTTCGCGCCCGGCGACTTCGCTTGCGCGGACGACTCCGACACGCCTTCGATTACCATGCCCGCGGCCGGCACGCTTGCCAAACGCCTCGTCGACGACAACCTGGTGAGCATTCAGCCCACGATCGAAGACCGTGGCCATCGGATCGCCAAGGTCCAGTTCTATCGCGACCGGCTGTTGCTCTCGACGGCCGTCAACACCGTCGCCGGCGGCACCGGTGAGTTGGCCTTTCGCAACCTGCTGCCCGCGGGTGAGAACCGCCTCTGGGCTCGGCTCTGGTACGACGGCCACCGCTCGGTCGACTCGGACGTCATCTCCGTAAAGGCCGAGAACAAGACCGAGGGGCCATGGAATTTCGATACGCTCGGCGAGAGCATGTTTCCGCTTGCGGTTCGAGCGCAAAAAGGCACGATCTCGTTTCGAGGGGACGGGTTCTGTTTCGGCAATCAGCCCGTCTCGGGAGATTTTACACTGACGGCCCGGGTCGCCGATATCGGGATGTCTACCGAAGAGAACGGGATCCACCGATCGAATTGGCTCGGTCTTTACGTTCAACAGGACCTCAGCCGGCCCTTCTCGGGTCATCGTTTCGGTATCTATTGCACGGCGGGCGGCGACGTGAAAGGCTCGGCCGATTTCCCCGATCTGGCCGGAACCTATCGGTCCATCCCCTCGTTCCCGAAAGACCATCGTTGGTTGAGACTGGTTCGGCGCGGTACGCGGTTCCTGACATTCACCTCGGCCGATGGAAAGACCTGGCGGAAGGCGATGGATCGCATCAACCCCAGGACCAAGAAAGACATCTACGCGGGCATCCTGTTCCGGTCCGTGCCGGGCAAGAGCCGGACCCTGTTCTACGGCTCGTTCGATAACGTGACGTTGACTGCCGACATTTCCGAAGAACCGCGTAAGGCGATTCGCAACGCGGACCTTCCCCGCCCGGGACAGGTCACGGCACTCGTCCAGGCAAGCAAGACGCCCGGGACGCTCTGGGCCAGAACCATCGGCGCCGGGCTCCTCAAATCGACCGACGGCGGCGAGAAATGGCAATCGGCAAATGCGGGCCTAAGCGGCCCCGGGGCTCTCGCGGTCCGGTCGGTGGCCGTGCATCCGACGGACAACTCGATCGTTCTGCGCGGGTCGGGAGCCGTCGGCGGCGGACAGCTCGAAAGCGTGTTGTACCGCAGCACCAACGGCGGGAAATCGTGGAGCCTGGTCTCGCGGGAGATCGATTTCGACGGCACCGGCCCGACCGCGGTTTTCGGCGAGGTGATCTCGTTCTGTCCGGGCAATCACGATCTGGTCGCCGCTGCCGGAGAGACCCGCGGGCTATGGCTCAGCCGCGACGCCGGGCTGACGTGGAAACTGATCGGACTGAAAGGCGAGCGCGTCACTTGCCTCGGGTTCGTCCCCAAGACCGGCAACGACAATCCCATCCTGGTCGTGGGCACGTTTGCCGACAGCGAGTTCAAGACGATCGGCCTCGGCACGCCCGCTTCGGCGGTCACTGCGCCCGGGGCGATCTATTGGAGTGAGTTTCGCGACGGGAACCTCAGACTGCGTCAGAGCTGCGAGTGGGACGATTTCGGGGTAACGAACATCGGCTTCGGCGCCCACGAGAATTTCGCGACCTTTGCCACTACCCGAGGGGTCTTCTATACGTGGCAACACGGCAACATGTTCTCTCAGCGCCGCAACGAGATGCCCTCGGACATGTTGTTCACTGCCCTGGGCTACCGGCAGTTCATGAAGGAAACACGACCCGACGAGTGGCGGCTGAAGTCGACCACCTGCGCGGCGCCCTTTTCGGCAAACGAGAAGAGCCCCGTCTATTCGGTCGCGGAACGCACGACCGGCCGATGGTCCATACTATCCGATAATGCGGAGATAGTCGGTCAAGACACGGCTCTCGATTTGAACGCCGGCATCACGTGTCTGCTGCCCGACAAACAGGACGAAAATACGCTATATTTGTGCAACCGCCACGGTGTTTTCAAGAGCACCGACGCGGGCAAATCCTACAAACACGTTTTCAGATGCGCACCATGAATCGTTTAGCCCGAAGCGGAAGGCGATGGCGAGCGCTACGTGTCGACGATCCATCCTGCTGTCCACCGTCGCCTGCGGCTTCGGGTTAAACGAAGAGATCGTGCGTGTCAAGGAGAATTCCAACCCCTATTCTTTCGGAAAGGCACTGAATATGTTTCATTATCATCTCGCGGCGTATGTCTGTTGCAGCCTGCTGATCGTTGGCGCGCTGGGCTGTGGCGGATCGATTGCCATTGCCGGCGAGAGCACCGTGAACCTGGCCGCGGTCCAACCGTTGCAACAGACCGGAGAGGTATCGATTGATCGCGGGGCCGAAAACGAGCCGCTGGACCTGGGTGACGTGGTCTACGCGAAGGGCATCGGTGTGAGAGCGGGTTCCGAACTGACCTACGACGTGAGCAAGCGTGCGGGCCGGTTCGAGGCGTGGGCGGGGATTGATCCCAACGTGTCCGCACAGCGATCGGGCCGCTTTTGCGTCTATGCCGATGGGGACCTGGTGTTCGACAGCGGCGTGATCAATCAAGCCGCCAAGCGAGGAAGCTCACAGAACCCCACCCGGCCGATTCGCGTGGTGATCCCGCTGGCCGGCGTCGAGAAGTTGCGGCTGACGTTTCAGTGTGAAGACGACCAGGACAAGGCCGGCCTGTGTGGCGGTTGGGGTGACGCGAAATTCGTGCCCACTTCCGCCCCGGAGTACAAGATCGGCACGTACAAAGGCACCACATTGGCCGCAACTCCGCCGATGGGCTGGAACTCCTGGTGCCGTTACGGCACGGGCATCAACGAAGAACTCATCGAGAAGGTCGCCGATGCGATGGTCGACAGCGGGATGCGCGACGCCGGTTACGTGTACGTCAATCTGGACGACGGTTGGCAGGCCCGCGGTGCGAAGTTCGATGAAAATGGATATCCGCTCTGGGATACCGAAAAGTTCCCCGGCGGCATGAAGGCGCTGGGCGACTATCTTCACGCCAAGGGACTGAAATTCGGAGTCTACTCGCGCGCCGGCTGGGTCAAGGGGCACGAGACGCAGTTTGCCGAAAGGTACGCCGAGTGGGGCGTGGACCTGGTGAAGTATGACTTCAGCAACAAGCAGCAGCAGAAGGCCACGCTGGAGGCCATCCGGGCCGCCGGACGCGACGTGGTCTTTTCCGTGTGCGAGTGGGGACGCGAGCGGCCCTGGCTGTGGGCGCCCGGCTTCAACGCGGAGATGTGGCGCACGACGTATGACGTGAAGGACAAATGGACCAGCAAGTACGACAACAACGGCGGTATCGGCGTGCTGCGCAGCGCGCATCAGAACGAGGCGCTCGGCCCGTTCGTCGGCCCGGGACGCTGGAACGACATGGACATGCTCCAGATCGGCGTGGATGGGTTTGACTATGGACACGACCGGAAGAAGTCCGGGTTCGATATCACGCCCGACGAGGAGAGATTCCAGATGAGCCTCTGGTCGATTCTTGCCTCGCCCCTGCTGGCCGCCAACGACGTCACGACGATGAACGACCACACCAAGTCGATTCTGTTGAACAAGCAGGTGATCGCCGTCAATCAGGACCCCCTGGGAGTGCCCGGGTGGCGCATCAAGAAGATGGACCGGATTGAGGTCTGGAAGCGCCCCTTGAAGAACGGCGACGTCGCCGTGGTGTTCGTGAACCTCGACGAAGAGTCCCGTGATATCGACGTTACCTGGGCGCAACTGAACGTGCGCGGCCCGCGGGAAGTCACCGATTTGTGGCAACAGCGTAGTCTCGGCCAACATGACGAGTTGTTGAAGTTCGAGAGAATACCGTCGCACGGCGTGGTCTTCGTACGATTGTCGAAGTGACCGACAGACGTGATATTCACATCGAGAGAAGGGAACCCTTGC
>Ga0180429_10000748_pt1 | contig 28529 bp, 18 predicted proteins | sample SS_ome_FD_132428 | JGI IMG/M metagenome (GOLD analysis project Ga0180429, IMG submission 132428) | Hypersaline lake sediment archaeal communities from the Salton Sea, California, USA - SS_1_S_1 metaG | ecosystem: Environmental > Aquatic > Non-marine Saline and Alkaline > Hypersaline > Sediment ...
TCGGGCACGTAGAGCGTCACGTTGTCGAAGGCGAGTGAGAAGGTCGTCATGTAGGCGATGCCGTAGGGCCGGCCGACACCGATGGGCTCGAAACTGTACCAGTGGATGTCCCTGTCGAAGTTGTGATAGCAACCGTACATGGGCGCGCCGTTCAGCTCGCCGTATCCGAGGACGGTGACGTAGTGGTCGGTGACGGCGTTCCCGTCGGTGTCCACCGTGAAGACGAGGGGGCGACCCGCGTCGATCTCGTCGCGAAAGCCCTGCCAGTCGAGCGAACCCCACGAGCGATTCTGAGCCGTGCCCACGTAGCGCGCGTTGGCCCAGGGCGGGTACTTTCTCAACGCGGCCGGTACCTTCGAAACGTAACTGCCGCCGTAGGTGCACCCCGACGCGCTCCGCGACGTCTTCATGAAGTCGGCGAGGCAGTTGTCGTCATGAGTGTCCCCCGGAGGGGGTTCGGACAGGTCGTCGAGGATGTTCGGCCAGAGGTCGATCGGCAGGCAGTAGTCGTTGTAGTTTCCGGTGCTCGACATCATCTGGTTCACGGCAAGAGTCTGCGTCGACGCGTCGCCGGATACGAGGTCGTCGAATCCCTGGCCGTCCCAGTAACCGATGACCATCCCGGCCGACGTGGGGCCGCAACCGTTGCACCAGAGGTAGGCGGGCACGCCGGGAACGACGACCTCGTAGTCGAGCGCCGTCGACGCGTAGCCCGGCGACATCCCCGGGGGCGGCGTCGGGCCGGTGGTGCTGCACACATCCTGCTCGGGCGGAATCGGCCAATCGCCCGAGCCGCTCGAGGCGGAGTGGATCACGACGGCGATCAGAAGGAATGTCATCGTCTGGAAGGCTGTCCGATATTGAAAACGATCTAACCTCATCTTTAGAGCTCCCGCTTGAAACCGAGGGACCACTGTTCGGGTTGCGACTCGAATGATGGAGCGTCCGCCTGCCCCACGGGGGCCGGGCAGAAACACTCCCACAATGGTGGTTCGAAAACTCTCCCATAATATATCAAAATCCACGGCATCTGTGGCGGGATCACAGGGCGGGAAAGAAGAAAAACAGTCCATGTTTATATTTTCGCCTGTTATCTTGAACGCTCAGCTCAAGAAGGAATGCTCCGTCAAGATCAACCACTTCTGAATGCGGAGGAGAAACAGTGAATAACCGGGAAGACAGTGTCAGAGTGCCCGTGAACGGCTTCTTCCGGATCATGGCCATCGTCTTTTTTATTCTCGCGGCCGTTCCATTCACGGTCGCCCAGGACGAGCTGGAGCGCGAGCTCACCCGCGAAAAAGACCAGGGCCGCTCTGAACTGGACGAAGTCCTCCGCGGCCTCGAGTACGGCATGGTGGCGCTCGAAAAACTCGGCCGCCGTGAAGAACTGAAAATGCTCGCAAGAGTGGCCGACGAGGTGCGCGCGGAAATCAGAGGAGACCGAAAAGCGAAACGCGCCGTCACCGAAAGAGAAATCGGCCTCCGGCAACTCGATACGATGCGCCTCGCCATGAAGGCTCTGCTCGAGGCGGATCGCAAGGAGACGGCCGAGATCGTCGAACACGCCATCCACGCCCGCGAACTCGCAATGGAAGGCCGGCGCGATGAGAAGGCCACGGCGATCCGCCAGGGCGCGCCCGAGCTCGGTGTTCAAATCGAAATCCTCATGTACGCCGCCGACCTCTGGGATGAGTTCGGCCACGAGGAAAAGGCAGCCGCCGTACGCGAGCTGGCCGGCAACTTTCGCAAGAAGCTCGAGCGCCAGAAAAACGCTGTCACACGCGGCATCGAGGAACGGGAGCACGCCAAGCACCAGATCGAGATCATGAAGAGAGCGCTGAACGGTCTCAGGGAGGCGGGCAGGGAAGAGGCCGCCCACATTCTCAAGCGGGCGATCCAGGCACGGATCGTCAACGTCGAAGGGATGAAGGGAGAGGAAGCCGACATCGTCCGCGAGCGGAATCCACCCCTCGAAGAGCAGGTCGAGGTCCTCGGTCTGGCCTCCAGACTCTATCGCGAGTGGGGAAAGGCCGAAGAGGCGAAAGCGATCGGAAACCTCGCCGAGCAGATGTGGGCCCACAGAAAAGAAAGGATCGCCAGGGAGCAGAACTCCGACGCGCGCCGCATCAGGAAACTGGAGGAGAGGATGGAAGAGATGGCGCGGCAGATCGAGGAGCTGAAACGGGCACTTCGCGAGCGCTAGATTTTGGTGAACCGCTCAAGAATCAAAGCCGCTCTCGCCTACGAGACACCCGACACGCTGCCCTGCCACGAAACTCCGTGGGAGCAGACGCTCGCCGCGTGGCGCACGCAGGGCCTTCCGGGCGACGTCTCACTCGAAGACCACTTCGGTTTCGATCTCAGCTTCATGTTTCTCGACACGTCACCGCGATTCGGGCAGAAGATCTTGAAGCGCAACGGGGGGATGATCACGTATGAGGATCGATTCGGTTACACGCTGAAAAAGGCGGAGGGGATCTCGTCGACGATCGACTTCGTCGAACACAGGACGGCGAACAAAAAAACGTGGGAGACGATCAAACCACGATTCGTCCTCTCCGACGATCGGGCAGAACCGGCCAGGATCGACGACGCCATGTACTTTGGCCACTTCGCCCCCTACCCCACGTGGAGCGACGCGCGCGGCAAATACGAGCGCATTTATGGCCAGGGCCGCTACATGCTCTTCATGGTCTACGGACCGTGGGAGGCGACGTGGCGCCACCGGGGAATGGAAAACCTGCTCCTCGACACGGCGACCGATCCCGACTGGGTGCGCGAGATGGCCGACACCTACCAGGAGCTGGTCATCAACGTCCTCGAACGCTGCCTCGACGAGGGGATGAAACCGGACGGAATCTTCGCCGCCGACGACCTCGGCATGACGACGGCGCCTCTCATCTCACCGCGAAGCTGGCGCCGACTCTTCAAGCCGGCCGTGAGGAGGCTCGGTTCCTTTCTCCGCGAGAAGGAGATCGATTTCTGGATGCATTCGGACGGCGCGATCATCGAGCTCATCGACGATCTTCTCGACTGCGGCGTTCGGGTTCTCAACCCGCTCGAGGTCAAGGCCGGTATGGACGCAGTCGCGCTGCGCAAGAGGTATGGCAAGAATCTCTCCTTCTTCGGTAACATCGACGCGGCCAAGATGTCCGGGCCGCAAAGCGTCATCGGGGAAGAACTGGAACGCAAGATTCCGCTCGCCCGAGACGGGGGATTCATCATGCACAGCGATCACTCCTGCCCGCCCGATGTGTCCTTTGAGCGGTACGCGTGGATCCTCCAACGGGCGCGGGAGATCTTTGGGCGGACCACCAGATCCTAGCAGTGGAAGACCTCTTCCATATCAGCCCACCATTCTCCCTCGGCAAGACCGTCGAGCGGCTTCTGGCAGGGTTTGCATACCTCCCACCACTCCTGGGTGGTGCGGTCGGCGGCCATCATGGCCATGTCGGCATCGAAATCATCGCCCACGTATTCGAGGTAGCTGAAGAGATAGTGGCGTCCGTCGTCGAGCTTTCGCAGGAAGATCGAATAATTGCGGATATTGCACTTATCGATCATCTTCAAGACATCGGGCCAGACCGCGGCGTGGAGTTTCTTGTACTCGTCGATCTTCTCGTCTCTCAATCCGATCACCCAGCCGTAACGTTTCATGGCGCGCTCCTTCGTCAGATTTCCTCGTCATGCTCCTCGAGATCGAGCGGATAGGTTCCGTACTGGCGGACGAGTTTGACAATAAAATCGTAAACCTTCCCCGGCACGTTGGACGGCACCGAGTGGTCGGACTGGAAAATGAATCCCCCGCCCTTGGCGGCGTTGAGTGTCCTGAGCACCTCGCGGCGGATCTCGGCCTCGTCGCCGCGCGCCCAGACCTGGATGTCGCTCCCCCCGCAAAATGCGATCTCGTGGCCGTATTGTCGCCGCAGCTCCACGGCATCCATGCCCGCCTTGGTCTCGAGCGGGTTGTAGGCGTCGACGCCGATCTCGACGAAGTCGCCGAAGACCTCCTTGACATTGCCGCATCCGTGATAGATCACGGGCAAGCCAGCTTCGTGGCAGAGGTCGGCCATCGCCTTGACCCAGGGTTTGAAGTATTCGCGCCAGTAGGCGGGCGAAAAGAAGAGCCCCCGGCCGTAGGCCATGTCGCCCCAGATCACGAAGCCGTCGAGGAGCCCGTCGGCGGCCCGAAGCGCCGCCCGTGTGCACTCGAGATAGAAGGCGCCGATCCGGTTGATCGCCCGTCCCATGCGGTCGGGGTGGAGCCCCATCCAGAGGAGGGTGTTCTCCTGGCCGATAAGGCGCGTCAGGCATTCCGAGCATTCGATCACACTCCCGTAGACGGGAAAGTCGGGGCGGAGGCTCTTGACCGTGTCGACCCAGGCGGGCGTGTTGCGCGTGAATCCATCGCCCACGCCGGCGATCTGGTTGTCGCCCGCCTCGAAGTAGCGGCGGCGGTCGGCGGGATCATCGAACTCGAATCTCTCCAGCTTCTCGATCGTGTCGGTCTCCCAGCCGATCTGCTCGGGCATGGGAAAATCGAACTTCTTGCGCAGCGTCGTCTCGAATCCGGTCTTGATCACCACCTCGTCGCTTTTTTCAGAGATCGTCTCGAAGGCTCGGATGTGGGGATCCATGTTGGGAACGGTCACGATCCAGTCGAGATCGTAGTGGTGATAGGGGCTCGCGTCGGGCTCAAGATCGAGCTCCTTCCGCCAGCGGTCGACGAAACCGCCCCAGTAGAAGTCGCTGATCGGCACGCGGTCCGGTTCCTCGTGGCGCAGCGCCTTCGCCATCCTCGTCAGCTTGGCGCGCGTGTTTTCCGACCGCTCCGAGTCATTTGCGGAATTGTGCATCACACATCGCTCCTCACCCTCTCCGTTCGTCATTCTTGTTACCACTCGCGTCACCACTGCGCGGGCATGTAGTTCTCCACGTCGTCCTTGGTGATGACGTGCTTGGGCAGGTAGTTGACAGGATCGATCGACTCGCCGCTGAACCATCGCACCGCCGTGTAGAGCCCCAGGGCGCCGTCGCCCTCTGCCGACTGGTAGCTGATGGCGAGCGCATCGCCGTCCCTGACCGAGTCCATGCCGGTCTTGCAGTTCCCCGCTGCGACGATGACCACATCGTCGCGGCCCGCGTTGCGCAATGCCTCGAGCGCGCCCGTCATGGTGAATCCGTCACCGGCCAGAACGAGCCCGTCGAGCCGGTCGCCGAACTTGGTCAGCCAAGCGGCGACGAGCTGCATCGTGCCTTCGGCCTCGAGATTGGCCGTGTCCATGGCAAGGAGCTCCATCTCGGGCGCGTACTCGCAGAGCTCGGTGATCGGCGCGAAGGTGCGCGCGAAGAAGGGCGAGCTCCCCGGCATGTGGCGCACGATGGCGTACCCGCCCTTTTTCCCGAGAGCGTCGGCGAAATGCCGCGCCAGCATGCGGAACTGCCCCCAGTCGTCGGGGCCGGTCCAGGCGAGACAGTAGCCCATGGCGTCGTCGCAGGGGATCGTGTTCGACGTGATGCACGGAATGCGCGCCATGTTGATCCGCCGCAAAAGCGGGGTGCACGCCGTGGCGTCGACAGGCGCAAAGATGATCATGTCGGGCCGCTCGTTGATCGCCTGGTCGGCCTGCTGGGCCTGCAAATCCATGTTCCAGTTGCCATTGAAAACCTTGGTCTCCATGCCGAAGAAGTCGGCCACCGTCTCGAATCCGCGCACGTAGGAGGTCCAGTAGGGGTGGTCGCCCGCCTTGAGGAGCACCACCTTCTTTCCCGACGGCCCGTCCCTGGGCGATTCGGGCATGGGGGCCTTGTCGACGGTCCACCCCGCGTATTCGATATCCCACCAGTGGCCGCTCTCCGTTTCGGGAAGAGACTTGGGATCGGCCGGCCGCGGCGGGATCTGCTTCTTCTCCACCTCGGAAAGGATGTAGGGCTGGCCGTCGGTTCCCCTGAGGGCGAAGATGTCATTACCGCCCGATAGGACCGTTGGATCACCGCCGCCTTGCAGGGCGATCCGCTCCTCGTGCATGAAGTACATGGCGAAGATGGCCACGATGGCCACAACCGCCGCCAGGGTCACGCAGACGATCGCGAACCGGTCCTTGCTGCTCATCGTCTCCTCCTCCTCTTCTCCGATCTCGTCCTCTTCATCGCCGCCGCTCGTCTCGGCCATCAGCTCGGGCCGGCGGCCTTTGAGCAAATCGTACCTGTAGTTGGCCCAGGCTTCGTAAACCACCACCAGCGCCAGGATGAGACCGTTGACAAAGATCTGCACCTCGAATCCGAGGCCGAAGCACCCGATGCCGTTGAACAGGGTGGTCAGCAGGAGCACGGCGAAGAAACTCTTTGCCACGCTTCCCTTTCCGCCGCTCATCAGGGTTCCGCCGATGATGACAGAAGCGAGCACGGTCATCAAGGTCCGCGTCCCGAGCACCGCCGCCGACGTCATCGAGCTGAGACTCGCGGCAAAGAGCACACCGCCCGTTCCCGCCATGAGGCCGCTGAAAACGAATCCCGCCACAAGGTAACGGTCCCGGTCGAGTCCGGCGAGCCAGGCGGTCTCGGGATTGCCGCCCACCATGAAGAATCCCCGGCCGTAGGTGGTGGCCTTCAGAACAAAAGAGGCGGCGACCACGAGGACCACGGTGATCGCAAAAATCGGCGGCACGAGGGGAACGATCGGTGTGAGCAGCCAGTCGGCAAGCGCGAACTCGTCGATCGCTTTCGATCCGCCGCCGCTGTAGAGGTGCATGATGCCCGTCACGCTGATCATCGTGCCGAGAGTCACGATGAAGGAGTTGATCCGCGCTTTCACCACGAGCAGTCCGTTGACGAGGCCGACGGCGCCGCCGGCGAGGATCGAGAGGCTCAGGCTCCCCGCCCAACCCAGGTGGGGCTGGAGGCCGATGGAGAGCATTCCGCAGAGCATGACCACGGCGCCGATCGACAGGTCGAGCTGTCCGAGAATGAAGACGACCGTGAATCCGATGGCGACCACCGCGTTGAGGCTCGCTCCGCGCAAGATGGTGGTCACGTTGTGAACCGAGAGGAAGTTGGGCGCAAAGAGGCTGAGGAAGCCAAACAGCGCGAGCAGCAGGATCAGCGCCCGATGCTCGTTGAGCGATCGGTTGAGCGATCTTCTCGATTTCGGGCGGCTGCTAGACAAAATCCTTACCCTGCCTCCGCAAATGAGACTGTTGAATCCAGACGACGGCGATGAAGATGATCCCCGTGACGATGTTCTGCTGAAACGTGTTGATCCCCAGAAAGGTCATGATGTTCGACAGGAGCCCGATGACGAGAACGCCCCCGAGCACGCCGAGCATGTGGCCCCGGCCGCCGCTGAGCATCATGCCGCCGATGACCACGGCGGTGACGCACTTGAAATCGTATCCCTTGCCGAGGTAGAAGACGCCGAGCTTGTTCATCGACGTGAGAAAGATCCCCGCCACCGACGCCGCGACGGAGGCGGCGAGAAAATCGACGAAGACCACCCTTTGCACGTTGATTCCCGTTGTTTTCGCCGCTGCGGGCGACGATCCGACGAGACGGGTCTCCACGCCGAAGCGGGTCCGCGTCAAGACGACCTGTCCCAGGGCGAAAAGAAGGAGCATGACGACCACGATCAACGGAACGGGGCCGACGGTGACCCTGAAAAGACCGATGAAGGCGGCGCCGGCCGTTACGGGCGCCGTGTCGGGGTAGATCTGATTATTGCTCCACGTAAAGCGCATGAAGCCTTCCATGAAGAAGGCGACGGCGAGGGTCCAGAGGATCGGATTGGCGCGAAAGAGGCCGACCACCAGCCCGTTCAGAGCGCCGATCGCCATTCCGGCCGCGATGCCGAGACCGACGGCGGCCACCACGCCGAGGGGCAGGGCGGCGACGGTGACGATTCCCGAGAAGGCCATGATGGCGGGGACGGAGAGGTCGGCCATGTGGCCCGAGAAGGTGACGAACGCCATGCCCGATGCGGCGATTCCCAGAAGGGCGACGGCGTTGAGAATGCCCATCTGGTTCTTGATCGTGAAAAACTCGTCGGAGACGAAGCAACCCACAACGACGAGGACGCCGGCGATCAGATAGATGCCGAGAGTGTCGAAGATCTTTGCCCGATTCTTTCCCTTCGCGGCGCTTATTTTATGGCTCCCTCTCTCCGTTTGCGGCGAGAAGCACCGACTCCTCGTTCAACGCCTCGCCGCTCAACTCGCCCGTGATCCGCCCGGTCCTCATCACCACCACGCGATCGGAAAGCCCCACCAGTTCGGGCAGGTCGGAGCTGATCAGGACGATGCCCTTCGACCGATCGGCGAGGCCGATCACCGCTTCGTGGATCTTTTTCTTGGCCTTCACGTCGACGCCGCGCGTCGGCTCGTCGAGGACGAGCACCCGCGGCTCGGCGGCGAGCCACTTACCGAGGAGCGCCTTTTGCTGGTTGCCGCCCGACAGGTTACCCACGTCGGCCGCCGGCGACGCCGCCACGATCTCGAGCTCTTCGATCATCGCGTCGGCCGTGGACCCGCTCCGCCTGTCGGAGTGGAAACCGGCGGTCGTGTTTTTCGCGATCAGCGCCGAGAGCAGGTTGCGCCGCAGCGAGAGGCGCAGAAAGAGGCCGTCCCTTTTTCTGTCCTCGGAGAGATAATAAAGTCCCCTCCCCGCCGCCTTCTCATAGGACCCCTGCCGCAGTGGGCGGCCGTCGAGCTCGACCGTGCCCGCATCGACTGGATCGAGGCCGCAGAGGGATCGGGCAACCTCGGTCCGCCCCGCGCCGGCGAGCCCCGCGATACCGACGATCTCCCCCTCCTTGACGTGAAGGGAGACATCGTGAAAGAAACCCCTTCTCGTCAGATTGCGCACCTTGAGGACGGTCCGCCCCACTGTGGCCGTCCTCCGCCTGTAGAACTCGTCGATCTTCTCGCCCACCATCATCTGCACCAGTTCGGAAGGCGCGATCGCGCCGACGTCGCGCGTGGCGATTTTTTGTCCGTCGCGCAGCACCGTCACCCTGTCGGCGACGGCGAAGATTTCCGAGAGATGATGGGAGATGTAGATGATGGTCAGGCCCGCCTTCTTCAGCTTCCTCATAATGGCGAAGAGGCGTTCCGTCTCGTCGCGCGACAGCGCCGACGTGGGCTCGTCCATCACGAGGATCGACGGATCGTTGCCGAGCACCTTGGCCACCTCGACGAGCTGGGCCTCGTGCTGGCTGATCGCGTCGACCGGTGTTTTCGGGTCGAGATCGAGCCCCACCCGTTCGAGGCACCGCGACGCTTCTTCCATCATCGCCGGTCTGTCGAGCATGAATCCGAATCGGGACGGCAGGCGGCCCACGAGAAGGTTTTCGGCGATGCTGATCGGCCGGGCGAGGCTCAGTTCCTGATAGATCATTCCGACGCCGTGCGCCTTGGCGAGGGCGGGCGAATGGAGCTTGACCTCCTTCCCGTTGATCGCGATCCGGCCGGTGTAGTCGCAAAACGATCCGGCGAGCATTTTCATGAGCGTCGACTTGCCGGCGCCGTTCTCGCCCATGAGCGCGTGCACCTCGCCGACGCGCGCCTCGAAATCGACGGCGTCGACGGCGAGCGTACCCGGATAGGCTTTGGAGACGCCCTCCATGCGCAGGGCGACGGCGCTGCTGATCATGGGCGATCTCCCTCAAAACCAAGGTCGCGAACGTCGGTGGCCGTCATTCCCGCCAGGCGGGCGGCGTCGAGTCCCATGTGGCCGTCCTCGAAAACGTGGCAGCGCTCAGGCGCCACGGCGATCCGGCGCGCCGCCTCGAGAAAGAGATCGGGCGCCGGCTTGGGCGCGATCGGATCGTCGGCGGTGAGGACGACGGGAAAACAGTGCTCGATGCCCAAACCCTTGAGGGTGAGCACGACCGTCTCGCGCCTCCCGCCCGAAACAACCGCCATGGGCAGCTTTTCGTGAAATCGATTCACCACCTCCACCACCGGCTCGACCGGTTCGATGAGGTGAACTCTCTTCTTGAAATGAGCGTGCTTCCCGTCGACCACCGCGCGGGGATCGAGGTTGCGCTCATAGCGTTCGTTGTAGAGCGCCACGATCTCCTCCTCACGCATTCCGCGCAGGGCGTCGAGAAAGTCGGGCCGGTAGGGTTCGCCGAACTCGACGAAGGCCTTTTCCCACGCCTCCATGTGGAGCGGCATCGAATCGGCCAAAGTTCCGTCGCAGTCGAAGATCAATCCTCGAACATCGGGGCCGATCTCTATCACTCTTCTTCTCCTTTGAACGGCCTCTTCATCAACCGAGCCAGAAACTGAAATAGAGATAGAGGCCGACCACCACGGCGAGCACCAGAAGACTGGCGATCACGTCCCACTTGTTCCAGCTCGCCCGATTCTCGGCCTTCTGCTCGGCCGTTGCCGTGGCATAGGTGAGGCCGGAGATCTTTTTATCCACGGGGGGCGGCGTCAAGAGTGAGACAACAACAACGATCGCCACGCTGATGCCGAGGAGCCAGCCCGAGGCGAAAAGAAAATTGTAGTCGCCGATAAAAACGAGCCAATCGGGGCCGGTAATCGTGCCGCCCCCCACGAGCGCCTGGATCGTGAGCTTTCCCATGCCGAGGACGAATCCGGCAACGAGGCCGCAGACGGCTCCCGTGGCGTTGATCCGCTTGAAGAAGAGTCCGAGCAGGAAGACGGCGGTGATCGGCGGCGCGAGGTAACTCTGCACGCTCTGCAGGTACTTGTAGAGTCCGCCCTTGGAGATCAGCGGCATGACGGGGATCCACACGATGCCGAGAGCGACCACCACGCCCGTCGCAATGCGTCCCACGTTGACGAGCCGCCGCTCCGACGCGTGGGGATTGATCTTCTCATAAACATCCTTGGTGAAAAGCGACGCGCAGGAGTTGAAGAGCGACGAGAGGGAGCTCATGAGCGCCGCCATCAGCCCGCCGACCACGAGGCCGCGCAGCCCGACGGGAAGCAGTGTGGACACCATGACGGGAAAGACCTGATCGCCGGCGAGGACCGTTTCACCGTCGACGACCTTGGTGGGGATGGCAAGGAGGCCCTTCTGGTGCAGCGCATAGCCGATCAGACCGGGGAGCAGGAAGATGAGCACGGGCGAGACCTTGAGAGCCGCGCCGAAGAGCGCGCCGCGCCGGGCATCGCGCAGGCTGCGCGCGGCGAGGGTGCGCTGCACGATGTACTGATCGGTGCACCAGTACCAGATCCCCACGATGGGCGACGCGATCAGGATGCCGAGCCAGGGGAAGTCGGGATCGCTGTTGGGCCGCCAGAGGGCGAAGCCTTCCGAGTTTTCGCTGCAGATCTCGACGAGTTCGTTCCAGCCGCCGAGCTTGTTCAGGCCGAACCAGGTGATAAAAACCGAGCCGAAGATCAGGATGAACGCCTGGGCCGTGTCGGTATAAACCACAGCGCGCAGGCCGCCGAGAACGGTGTAGATACCGGTGAGGATCACCGTGGCCAGGGCACCGACCCAGAAGGCATTCTGCGGGGAGCCGAAGGTGTCGGGCAAGAGAGCGCCGAACACCATGCCGCCCGCGTAGACGGTGACCGACACCTTGGTGAAAACGTAGGCCACGAGCGAGACGAGCGAAAGGATCCACCGTGCCTTCGAGCTGAACCGCCGCTCGAGAAACTCGGGCATGGTGAAGACGCCCGACCGGTAGTAGAAGGGCACGAACACCCAGGCGAGCATGATCAGCACCCAGGCATGCAACTCCCAGTGGGCCATCCCCATGCCGCTCGTGGCGCCGTTGCCCGAGAGGCCAACGATATGTTCCGAGCCGATGTTCGACGCAAAAACGGACGCCCCCACCACGAACCAGGCGATGTTCCGGCTGGCGAGAAAGTAATCGGCCGACGTATCCTGTTTTCGCGACGACCACCAGACGAGAACAACGATCCCGCTGAAATAGACGGCGATCACGAGCCAGTCGAGTGTAACCAGACCTGTCTCCATGCTAGTTGCCTTTCGCCAGCGGGCGGACCCGCTGTTGAGCCAGCGGGCGGACCCGCTGTGTCCCGTCACGAGGGCTCGATCGAAGGACCGGCGCCCTGGAAAAGATGAGCGATGACCGCCGCCGCCGCCCCCTGCTTCTTGCTCCCCCGGGAACGGACGATCGAGCACGCCGACAGCGACGGCTTGAGAGCGTGTTTCCCCACAGCGGCGACGAGCTCGTCGAAGAGTCCATCCTTTGCGTCGAAAAGCCGGCCGTAAACGAACACGCCGGCCGGGTTGAAGAGATTGACCACCACGCCCAGTCCTTGGGCGAGGAATTGGATCATCCGCGAGAGTTCGCGCCGAGCGCCGATCTTTCCCGACCGCACCAGTTCGATCGCCTCGTCGGCGCTCAACGGCCGTCGTGCTTTCTTCTCCACCATGCGGGCGAAGACACGGTCGGTGGCGACCGTCTCGAGGCAGCCCCGATTGCCGCACCCGCACCGCACCCCGCGGGGATCGACGGTGATGTGGCCGAGCTCGCCGCCAAAACCGTCCCGGCCTCCGACGAAGCGCCCGCCGCTCACCACCCCCATACCGAGGCCGGCGCTGATATCGATCATGGCGAAGTCGTCGAGGCCGCGCGCCGCGCCGAAGAGCTGCTCGGCGAGACAGAGCGCGCGCTCTTCCTGCACGATGATCGCATCGAAATCGAGGCGTTCGGCGAGACCGGCGGCGAGGGGCGTGTTGTCGAGAAAGCGCAGGTTGGGCGAAAGCATGATCCGCCCCCGGCGCGCGTCGAGGAGACCCGGAACGCTCACGCCCATTCCGAGACAGGGGGAGGGGTGCTCGGAGGCGAGGCTCCCCGCTTCGCGCGCCACGCTGGCGAGCAACTTCGAATAGGTCCGCGGCGTGGTGAACTCCCGCACCGCTCCATCGGCGATGCGCCCGTCGAGCCCGCAGGCAAAGACCTTGGTCTCGTCGATGTTGATCACCGCGCCCATCACGTGGGCGGTGGCGCGGGCGAGGCCGAAGACCTTGCTCGGCCGGCCGGCGGTGAGCAGCGGCTCGGGTGATTCCTCGACGAGGCTTTTTTTCATGAGGTGATCGATGAGCTTCGACATGGTCGGTGCGCTGATGCCGGTGTGATCTCTGAGCGCCGTGCGCGTGCAGGGGCCGAGCTCGAGCAGGGCGTCGAGCACATGGCGGGCGTTGACCCGCCGGAGGAGTGCCGGTTCAACGCGGGCGGCCGCCTGGTTGGAACGCTTGAAAGCGCGGTGGCTCATCGACTCATTTCTGCCCGTAGTAGGCGTCGGATCCGTGCTTGCGATTGTAGTGCTTGTCCATCAGATAATCGGGCAGCGAGTCCTGGTCGGGACGGAGGAGGAGTGTCTCGAAGGCCAGCCGCGCCACCTCCTCGAGCACACGGGCATGTTCGAACGCTTCGGCCACGCTCTCCCCCCAGGCGAAGGGGCCGTGGCCCGCCACGAGAACCCCGGGAAAACTTGCCGGATCGAGCGACTCCTTTTCGAAATGCGCGACAATGATCCGCCCCGTGTGAAGCTCGTAGGCGTCGTCGACCTCGTCCCTGGTCAGGAGGCGCGTGAGCGGAACGGGGCCGTGAAAATAGTCGGCATGGGTCGTCCCCAGGCACGGAATCGGCCTGCGCGCCTGGGCGAAGGCGGTGGCAAAACGAGAGTGGGTGTGCACCACACCGCCGATCTTGCCGAAGGCACGAAAGAGGGCGCAGTGAATGGCCGTGTCCGACGAGGGCCGGAGCCGGCCGTCGACAACCGCACCCGACGCGACGTCGACGACCACCATGTCGCCGGCCGTCATCTCGTTGTAGTCGACGCCGCTCGGCTTGATGGCCACCACGCCGGTGTCGCGGTCGATGCCGCTCGCATTGCCGAAGGTCAGCGCCGCCAGGCCGGTGGAGAAGAGTTCCCTGTTCACCGTGCAGACAGCTTTCCTCAGGGCTTCGTGTTTCATGGCGCTCCTCCCCCACCTCCGACTTCCGCCTTGCGCAGGCGCACCTCGTCGCGCAGGGCGAGAAGCTCTTTCATCACGCCGAACTGATTCTCGGCGCGGTCCTTTGTTCCGAAAACGTCGTGGACCCGCCTGTAGAGCTTGTAGAGCCTGTCATAGACGGCGGCGCTCGTTGGTTCGGGCTGAAAGGTCTCATCGAGCACGCCCGTCATGGCCGCTGTGGCCGCCGCGAAGTCTTCGTGGCCGCCGGCGGCACTCCCCGCAACCACGGCGCCCGCCATCGCCGCGCCGAGGGCGCAGGTCTGGGTGCTGCGCGAGATTTCGAGGGGCCGGTTCATCACGTCGGCGTAGATCTGCATGACCATGGGATTCTTGGCCGAGATGCCGCCGCAGTTGACGACACGGTCGATGGCGACGCCGTATTCCTCGAAGCGCTCCACGATCACACGGGCGCCGAAGGCGGTCGCCTCCACCAGCGCCCGGTAGATCTCGGCCGGGGTGGTATGCAAGGTCATTCCGGCGAGAAGTCCCGTGAGGCGCTGATCGACGAGCACCGTACGGTTGCCGTTGTGCCAGTCGAGGCAGAGGAGCCCGCTCTCGCCGGGGAGCAGCCGCTCGGCGCCCCGCGTGAGCGCCTCGTGCGATCCCGATTCGGCCCCGCCCGGCGCCACACGGTTGACGAACCAGTTGAAGATGTCGCCCACCGCCGACTGCCCCGCCTCGAGTCCGTGGAATCCGGGAAGGATCGATTCGGGCACGATGCCGCAAAGGCCGGGGATGTCGGGGAGATCGGCGTCGAGCGGCTTGACCGCCATGTCGCACGTCGACGTGCCGATGATCTTGACGAGCACGCCGTCGCGAATCCCCGATCCGACCGCGCCGAGGTGGGCGTCGAAAGCGCCCGTCGCCACAGGGATGCCGGCGCTCAGGCCGAGTCTGGCCGCCCATTCTGCGGTGAGAGCCCCCGCCGCCTCGGCCACATGGTAGGAACGGTCGGGCAAGGTGCGCCGCACCCTTTCGAGCCCCCCTTCGATCCCACCGAGAAAACCGGCGTCGGGATAGCCCCCCCACGAGGCGTGGAACATCGCCTTGTGCCCGGCGGCGCAGATGCCGCGCCTGAGCATGTCGGGATGGGTCGTGTCGGTGAGCACCGCCGGAATCCAGTCGGCGATCTCCACCCAGGTGTGGGCCGCGCCGAAGAGGTCGGGCGCCACGCGGCAGCATCGGAGAATCTTGGACCAGAACCATTCCGACGAGTAGGTCCCCCCGCATTTGGCCAGATACTCGGGCCTGTCGGTGGCGGCGCAGGAGGTGATCTCCTCGGCCTCGGCGTGGCCGGTGTGGTCCTTCCAGAGCCAGGCCATTGCGTCGGGATTGGCGGCAAACTCCTCCTTGAGAGCGAGCGGCACGCCGTCGGCGTCGACGGGCAGGGGCGTGGAACCGGTCGTGTCCACACCGATACCGATCACCCGGTCGGGAGCGAATTCATCGCTCTCCGCAGCGGCGGCGAGGGCGCTCTTGACGGAGAACTCGAGCCCCTTGAGGTAGTCGGCGGGATGCTGGCGCGCCAGGTTGGGATCCTTTTTGTCGACGACCACCCCCCCCTCTCCCCTCTCGTAGTCGAAAACGCTCGTCGCCATCTCTGCGCCGGTCGCCACATCGACGATGAGGGTCCGCACGGAGTTGGTGCCGAAGTCGAGGCCGATCGAATATTTCTTCATCTCCGCATCCCAAAAAATTTCGATCCCGAATCGATCGTGGGCCCCCGAGGGCCGGCCGGAGAGGGACCTGAAAATCCCGTTGCAATACTTTTTTAACATTGTTAATTTAAGACGCTCGGAATGTAATTCAAACCTTTTTTTGCAGGTTATTTGGCGGCGTACGCATCGAGGTGGAGGTCCTCCCCATGTCAAAAACCACAGTGGGACTCATCGTGGGTAATCGCGGCTTTTTTCCCGACGCTCTCTGCCGCGAAGGGCGTGAGCGCATGATCAAGGCTCTCAAGAAGGCGGGATTCAACGTGGTCGCCTTGAGTCCGAAAGAGACGAAGCACGGCAGCGTGGAGACACGCGCCGACGCCCGCAAGTGCGCCGATCTTTTCAAGCGCAGGGCGGACCGCATCGACGGCGTGGTGGTCACCCTGCCCAACTTCGGCGACGAGCGGGGTGTGGCCGACACGCTCAAGATGGCCGGTCTCAAGGTGCCCGTCCTCGTTCACGCCTTTCCCGACGAGGCGGACCGGATGACGAGCAAGCATCGTGGCGACGCCTTCTGCGGCAAGATGTCGGTCTGCAACAACCTCTCCCAGTACGGCATCGCCTACTCGCTCACCTCCCTCCACACGGCGGCGCCCGAGTCGGAGTCGTTCCAGGGCGATCTCCAACAGTTCGGCGCCTGCTGCCGCGTGGTGGGCGGTCTCGACGGCGCCCGGGTGGGCGCGATCGGCGCGCGGCCGGCGGCGTTCAACACGGTGCGCTACAGCGAGAAGATCCTCGAGTCGGCGGGGATTTCGGTGGAGACGATCGATCTCTACGATCTCTTTGGCCGGGTGGAACGGCTGGGAAGCGGCGCGCCGTCGGTCAAGGCGAAGCTCAAGGCGATCAAGGCCTACACGGCCACGACGGGTGTTCCTGCGGCGTCGCTTCTCAAGATGGCCAAGCTCGGCGTCGTCGTCGACGAATGGGTCGCCGATCAGGATCTGTCCGCCACGGCGGTGCAGTGCTGGACGGCGATGGAAGAATACTTCGGCGTCGTGCCCTGCACGATCATGAGCATGCTGTCCGACGCGCTCAACCCGAGCGCGTGCGAGGTCGACGTGACCGGCGCCGTCGCCATGCTCGCCCTGCGCCTCGCGAGCGGCTCGCCGTCGGCGCTCCTCGACTGGAACAACAACTACGGCGACGATCCCGACGCGTGCGTGCTCTTTCACTGCTCGAACCTGCCCAAGTCGGTCTTCACCGAGATGAAGATGGACTATCAGGAGATCATCGCCGCCGCCGTGGGCAAGGAGAACTCCTTCGGAACCTGCGTGGGACCGATCGCGAAGGGGCCCTTCACCTTTTTGCGCGTCTCGACGAACGACGATTTCGGCAGCATGCGCGCCTACGTGGGCGAAGGGGAGATCACCGACGATCGGATCGACACTTTTGGCGGCTACGGCGTGGCGCGCATCGCCGATCTTCAGGGGCTGCTCCGGTTCATTTGCGAAAACGGCTTCGAGCACCATGTGGCGATGAATCGCGCCCTCGTGGCCGAGGGGGTCTACGAGGCGCTCGCCAAGTATCTATCGTGGGACATCTACTTTCACGAGGGTTAAATCACATGACGATCTGGGCCTTGATCACCGCGGTCTGCTTGTTTTCCATTGTGGCCGTCCCTTGCCTCGACGCTTCGGGGGAGGAGGAAAAAGATCCATCCGGTCCGGCGCAAGAAAGCCACGCAGCGCGAAGCGACTATCCCTATACGCCCGTGCCTTTCACCGCGGTGAAGCTGACCGACCTCTTCTGGGCGCCGCGCATCGAAACGAATCGCACTGTGACCATCCCCTACGCCTTCGAGCAGTGCGAGAAGACGGGAAGGATCGACAATTTCGCCATCGCCGGCGGCCTCATGGAGGGCGCGCACAAGGGGAGCTTTCCCTTCGACGACACCGATCCCTACAAGATCATCGAAGGCGCCTCCTATGCGCTCGCCGTGAAACCCGATCCCGAACTCGACGCTTACGTCGATCGGCTCATCGCCAAGATCGCCGCCGCCCAGGAGGAGGATGGATACCTCTACACGTGCCGCACGAACGGTGCCGACCACCTGCGCCGGTGGATGGGCGATCGGCGCTGGGAAAAGCTCCAGGGGAGCCACGAGCTCTACAATGCGGGCCATCTCTACGAGGCGGCGGCGGCTCATTTTCAGGCGACGGGCAAGCGCACCCTGCTCGACGTGGCGCTCAAGAATGCGGCCCTCCTCTGCAACACCTTCCATGCCGAGGGGATCCGCATGCCGCCCGGCCACCAGATCATCGAGATGGGTCTGGTGCGTCTCTACCGGATCACCGGCGACGAGCGCCTTCTCGAGCTGGCCTGCTATCTGCTCGGCGAACGGGGACGGACGCACGAGGGTGAGTCAGGACATTCAGAGGGACGCACGCTCTGGGGGCCTTACAACCAGGATCACGCACCGGTGACCGAACAGACCGAGGCCGTGGGCCACGCCGTGCGCGCCACCTACATGTACGCCGGGATGGCCGATGTGGCCGCCCTCTGCGGCGGTCCGCGGGGCGCTCTCAAGGGCGACACTAAGATGGTCCAGGCGATCGGCAGGCTCTGGCGCAACGTGGTGGAACGAAAACTCTACGTCACCGGCGGTGTGGGCGCGCGCGGGAGCGGCGAGGCCTTCGGCGACGACTACGAGCTGCCCAACATGAGCGCTTATTGCGAAACGTGCGCCGCCATCGGCAATGTTTACTGGAACCACCGCCTCTTTCTGCTCCACGGCAGGGGCGATTACATCGACGTTCTCGAACGCACCCTGTACAACGCCTTTCTCTCGGGCATCGCGCTCGACGGAAAGCATTTCTTCTACCCCAATCCGCTCGAATCGATGGGACACCACGAGCGGAGCGCCTGGTTCGGCTGCGCCTGCTGCCCTGGAAATGTGACGCGCTTTATCGCCTCCGTGCCCGGTTACGTCTATGCCCACAGGGGCGGCGACATCTACGTGAACCTCTACGCGGGCGGCAGCGCCGAGGTCGGGAGTGCGGCGGGGACGGTCCGCCTCGAGCAGAAGACCCTCTACCCCTACGACGGCCGCGTCACCATCGCCGTGTCGCCCGAGAAGCGGGGAGACAGATTCACCCTCCACCTTCGCGTGCCCGGATGGGCGCGCAACAGACCGGTGCCGAGCGACCTCTACCGTTTTCTCCACGAGAAGCCCGATGCGGTGACGGTCACCGTGAACGGTGTCGACGAGCCGCTCCACATCAGGCGGGGCTACGTGCCCATCGCCCGTGCCTGGCGTGAAGGGGACGTGGTCGAGCTCGACCTGCCCATGCCGGTGCGGCGCGTGCTGGCCCACGACGCGGTCGACGCCGACCGGGGAAAGGTCGCCTTGCAGCGCGGTCCGCTCGTCTTCTGCGCCGAGTGGCCCGACAATGAAGGGCACGTGTTGAATCGCGTGCTGCCCGACACCGCCAGGATCGAGGCCGGCTTCCACAAGGGGCTGCTCGGCGGGGTTCCCCTGCTGCGCGGTCCCGCTCTGAGCGTTCACGAGGGCGGCGACGAGGACGGGTTGGTCACCGAGGAGGTCACTCTCACCGCCATCCCCTATCACCTCTGGGCCCATCGGGGAAAGGGAGAGATGGCCGTCTGGATCGCCCGCGCGAAGGACGCGGCCAGGCCGCTCGGCCGCCCCACGCTCGCGTCGACGGCCACGCTCACCGAATCGGGAGGAAAGAATCCCGCCGCCGTCAACGACCTTCTCGAGCCCGATGCGTCGGGCGATCACAAGGTGCCCTTCTTCCACTGGTGGCCGCGAAAGGGCACGGTCGAGTGGGCACGGTACGATTTCGACGGTCCGCGGGAGATCTCCCAAATCGAGGTCTACTGGTTCGACGATCGGGGCCGGGGCGAATGCCGCGTTCCGGCGTCGTGGCGCGCCGTCTACCGCGACGGCGAAGAATGGCGGCCCGTCTTCACCACCGGCGCATACGGTGTGGAGCTGGACCGCTTCAACAGGGTCGTTTTCGAGACGGTCCGGACCGACGCGATCCGTATCGAGGTCACCTTGCAGAAAGACTTCTCCACCGGCATTCATGAATGGAAGGTGGAATGAAAAACTCCCCGCGGCCGCCCCGCTGTCGCGGAATAATGGCACACTCACAATTCGAGGGAGAATCCCATGGGTAGACGATTGTTCCGGCCGGCCTTTCTGCTTCTGACGGCCTTGAGCCTCTTGGGAACGGCGCGAGCGACCGACACCGCCCTTGTCGCCAATCGGTCCTTCGAGACGGTCGAGAAGGGGGAGCCCACGGGATGGACCATCCATCGCTGGGGCGGAGAGGGAGCGATGCGCGTGGCGTCGCCGGGCCGCACAGGATCCCGCTGCGTGACGATCTCTTCGGAAAAGGGGGGCGATCTCTCCTACGGGCAGGCCGTGACGGTGCGCGCCTTTTCGAAGTACCGTCTCTCCGGCTGGATCCGCACCGAGGCGCTCACGGCGACCACTGGCAGGGGGGCGCTCTTTAATCTGCACGCCATGAGCGGTTGCCAGACGCCGGCTGTGACGGGCACCACCGATTGGACGCGCGTCGAGATGGTCTTCGACACCGACGAGAACGACAGGGTGCTCGTGAACTGCCTCTACGGCGGCTGGGGATTCGCCACGGGCCAGGCCTGGTACGACGATGTCCGCCTCGAGCTCTTGGAGACGCGCGAGATGAAACCGGAGATCACGATCAGCACGGGCGAAGGCGCCGAGGGCGCCCCCATCTCGAAGTACATTTACGGCCAGTTCATCGAACACCTCGGCCGCTGCATCTACGGCGGGATCTGGGCCGAGATGCTCGAGGACCGCAAATTCTATTATCCCGTGGGCCACGGCGAGTCGCCCTGGACGGCGATCGGACCGGAGGGTACGGTCACCATGAACGAGACCGACCCCTTCGTGGGCGCCCACACGCCTGAGATCACGCTCGGCGCCGGCACGCAGAGCGCGGGCCTCGTTCAAGGCGGGCTCGGTGTCATCGAGGGAAAAACCTACGAGGGACGGATCGCTGTCGCCTGCACTCAGGGAAAGTGCCTTGTCCACGTGGCGTTCATATGGGGACCAACGGACGCCCAAAGGGCTGTGGCCACCATGCAGGGTCCAATCGGCCAGTACCGAACTTTCCCGCTCCGCTTCGAGGCCGGCGGATCGACTGACGATGGTCGCCTCGAGATCACCCTCTCAGGCGCCGGTGCGGTCCGTGTGGGCGCCGTCTCGCTCATGCCGGCCGACAACGCGAAAGGCATGCGGCCCGACGTGCTCGCCCTGCTCGGCGAGCTCGACTCGCCCATCTACCGCTGGCCGGGCGGCAACTTCGTGAGCGGATATGACTGGAAGGACGGCATCGGCGATCCCGACCGCCGCCCGCCGCGCAAGAACCCGGCCTGGACCGGCGTGGAGCACAACGATTTCGGGATTCACGAGTTCATGGATTTCTGCGCGCTCATCGGCACCGAGCCTTACGTGACGGTCAACACCGGCGAGGGCACGGTGGAGATGGCCGCCAACGAGGTGGAGTACTTCAACGGTTCGGTCGATACGCCCATGGGCCGATGGCGCGCCGAGAACGGCCGCACCGAGCCGTGGAAGGTCAAATGGTGGGCGGTGGGCAACGAGATGTACGGCGGGTGGCAGCTCGGCCACATGCCGCTCGAAAAATACGTGGAGAAGCAAAACGCCGTCGTCGACGCAATGAGGGCAAAGGACCGGTCCATCCAGTGCGTGGCCGTGGGCGCCGTGGGAAAGTGGTCCGAGACGACGCTGGCCGAGTGCGCCGATCACATGGAACTGATCAGCGAGCACTTCTACGTTCAGGAGCACCCGGGCGTGATGGCCCATTCGGCTCTCGCGCCGCGCGCGGTGAAAGGCATCTGCGACGCCCACCGCCGTTATCGCGAGACCATTCCGGCCCTCGAGGGAAAGGACATCCGCATCGCCCTCGACGAGTGGAACTACTGGTACGGCCCCCACCTCTTCGGCGAGCTCGGCACGCGCTACTTCTGGAAGGACGGCCTCGGCGTGGCGCGCGCGCTGCACGAATACTTTCGCAACTCGGACATCGTTTTCATGGCCAACTACGCCCAGACGGTCAACGTGATCGGCTGCATCAAGACGACCAAGACCGAGGCGGCCTTCGCCACGACGGGCCAGGTGCTCAAGCTCTACAGGAAGGTCTTCGGCACGATCCCGATCGCGATCACCGGCGCGCCCGAGCCGCTCGACGTGGCGGCGGCGTGGACGGCCGATCGGAAAGCGCTGACCCTGGCCGTGGTCAATCCCACGCGCGAGGCGCTCGATCTGCCGATCACCTGGAAGGGCCCGGCCCTCTCCGGCAAGGGGCGCGCCTATCGCATCGGCCACGACGATCCGATGGCGTTCAACGAACCGGGCAAACCGCCCAACCTCTTCATCGAGGAGTTTCGCTTCGATGATCTGAAAGAGCCGCTCATTGTCCCGCCACTGAGCGTGACGATTTTCAGAATCGATCGGTGATTTCCATTTCCTTGCCGATATGGATTTCTCGCCAAGAACGCCAAGGGTCGCCAAGAATTTCGGGAAATCAAGGTTCGATCGCCACGCCGCAGGGCTCGCTCACGAGCAGCCCGTTATCGCCTTCGACGACGACCACGAAGTCGAGCGGGCCCGAATAAGAGAGCGGGCCGAGTTTGTCGAGGAGCAGCAAGGCGTAGGCGAATCCCTGATCGTCGAGGTCGCCTGCGAAATCGACGAAGGGAGAACTGTTTGGAGAGCGGAGCGCCCACTTGGTCACGCTGTCGTAGTTAATCGGAATGTGGACCCCCTGATGCTCGAATCCGGGAGACGTCCCCGAGATCCCGGGTAGAATCTGATAGGAACGATTCGCCTGAGACGAATCGGTGTGAACGGCAATCCGCACGATCTCGGGCGCTGCGGCCGAGAGGGCAATCGGCGCCGCCACCAGCCGGGGCTCTTCGAAGGGGAGCAGAGGCAGCTCGATTCTCGAGGCATGCAGGCTGTCGCGTTTCACCCCCACCAGGCTCTCTTCGAAGACGGGCAGAATGCGCACGATCTCCGCCTCCGACGGAGGCCGGTGCCAGCACCAATTCTCCACGCGGGCGCGCAAAGCGTGGCCCTGGCGCAGCACGTGGGAACAGGTTCCCAGCGCGATGGAGAGCTCGTGCTCGCCCGGCGGCAGGTTGTCGCGCACCGTGGTCCAGCCGCCGGTGATGTACCGTTCTTCCCCGCCGGGAGCGACGTCGAATAGCGCGGCGTGCACCAGGTATCGTGTGTCATCGGTCTCGGTGTAGAGGTGCGCGCGCGGCGTTCCAAAGATGTGGACATCCTCTGCGGCGGCGGGCGCGTCGTAGGCCAACGACACTGGAGGAATCAACTGCTCGAGATATTCGGCGAGCAGCAGGTCTAGGGTGGGAAGCCAGTTGATGTACTCCTCGATGTCGAAACCGTAGAGGACCTCATGCTTCAGGTCATCGACTCCGGCCGCGGTGGGCGGCGCGGGTGACAGCCTGTTGTCCCCGTCGAGGTACCACGTTTCGGTGAGACCCGCCTGGGGATCGAGCGACTCCAGTTCGCGAAAATCCCACAGGGAGAGAGGATGGTCGTAGTAGACCGTGTCATCGGGCGTCACGACCGACCGGATGGGCGGTTCCTGGTCGACACCGTTCTCGACCCCCTTGAGGAATCGCTCGAACCACCGCTGGTGGAGCAGGTCGTAGACATTTTCCTCGTGGAAATTGTGGGGCGTTCCGTGGCCGCCGGTGGCGAGAAACAGCCTGCGCGGCGTGGTCGGTTTCAGCACGTCCCAGAGGTCAGCCGCCAAGGTGGGATGGCGGGCGCGATCATCGAAGGCCAGGGTCAAAAGCAGAGGCACATCCGATTCCTGAAGATGTGGAACCAGATCCCAGGGTGCGACCTCCGGGCTCTCCACGTAGGCGGCAAGGAATTCGTAATCCTCGGCCACGATGATCGGCATGATGAAGGCGAGATAATCGGGATCAAAGTGTACGCCCGACAGGGCGACGTGCTGTGTCAGCGTGATGTGGTGTAGATTCCGCTTCTCGGGAAGGGTACTCTCCTTCAGGTAGGGAAGCATGTTCCTCGGAGCGGCGCAGGAGATCACGGGGAAGGGCTCGGTGCGCCAGGGATTTTGGGGAAGAGCCTGTCCGGAGTGGGCCGCGGCGATGAAGGAATGAACGCCCCCTTGAGACGCGCCGCTCACACCGAGGCGGTCGAAATCGACGAGATCGGGGTATCGGTCTTCGGCCCCTTCCAGAATCTCCGCAAGATCGACCCGTTCCCGGATGTAGTAGAAGGTCAAACCGTAGCTCTGCGGATCGTTGAGTCCCATCGAACTGCCCTGGCCGCGCACGTCATAGGTCACGGTCACATAGCCGAGGGAGGCGTAATGTTGGGCAGGGGGAACGACAAAGGCATCTTTACTGCTGGCGAAGCCGTGGACGAAAACGATCATCGGCCAACCGTCGGGGCCGGGAGACGCATCGGGATACCGCACGTCGATCCTCACCTCATAGCCGTCGGTGTAGGTCAGGGGAATGTCGAGATCCTCGATAATCGGAAAACCGCCCGGCGGCGGCGGCGGATCGGCTGCCAGAGCCCCTGTGTGGCACGTGATCGCAGCGGACAGGATAATGAGTACCAGGCATAGAGTCGTCTTTGTGGATCGATTCATGATTCTCCCTGCGCTATTCGGAACGGTCGCCATTTTACCCCAATACGGACGCCTGAATCTAAGAAAACCGGAGGGGATCGATCCTCGAAGAGTTCAGGCAAATGCAGAGCGTTGATGAGCGGTCGGGAATCCTGTATGGTGCGGCAGCTTCATAAAAAATATCGGCACCTCTCGGACCAACGACGTGAAAGGAAAGAAACAGATGGCGGTGGACAAGGATTTCCTCCTGATCATCACCTCCTCCGAGATCGGAACGGGCGAAGCCGACCTCGGCGCCAAGCTGACCGATCTCATCTTCAAGGTCTTTGCCGGGTCGGAGACGCGGCCCTCAAAGATCATCTTTCTCAACTCGGGGATCTTCCTCACCACCGAGGGCTCGCCGGTGGCCGCCAACCTCGAGGCGCTCGAGAAGGAAGGCACGGAGATCGTGTCGTGTATCACCTGCCTCCAATATTTTGACCGGATGGAGAAGGTGGTCGTCGGGCGGCCGGGGGACATGAAGGACACGGTGAGCGCCGTGGTGAATTACGGGAAAGTGGTCACTTTTTGACCTCGGACAGGAGACTCGAGATACTCTCGGCCAGCGTCGCCCTGCTCACCGGTTTCATGAGCAGCTTATTGATGCCCAGTTCATCGATGCGCCCGGGGGTGAGCTTCGCGTTGTATCCGGTGCAGACGATGACCGGCAGGTCGGGCCTGATGCGCCGCACCTTCTCGACGAGCTTGTCGCCGGTCAGCGCCGGCATGGTCTGATCTGAAACGACGAGATCGTATTTTTGGGGATCTCTCTCGAAAAGAGCGAGCGCATCGCGGCTGCTCGTGCGGGCCACGACCCGATATCCGAGTTTTCCCAGCACCGATGCCTGCAGGTCGACGATCGTTTTCTCGTCGTCGACGATCAGGATGGTGCCCTTTCCCCTTGGGATCGGCTGACTCGATTCTTCTTTGTCCACTGCCTCCGCCTCGATGGCGGGAATGAAAACATTGAAGGTCGATCCCCGTCCGGGCTCGCTCTCCACGGTGATGCATCCCCCGAGTTCCTGCACGATTCCGTGGACCATGGAAAGTCCTAGCCCCGTTCCGGAGCCGGGGGTCTTGGTCGTGAAAAAAGGATCGAAGATCCGTTCCTGGTCGGATCTGGTGATCCCGCTCCCCGAATCGCTCACCGCCAGTCGAAGGTACGTTCCCGGTTCCAGATCGAGAGGCCGACCGCCCTTTCCTTCGGTGATCTCCTTGTTTTCCAGGCGGATTTCGATCCTTCCAGTCTCCTCATCGAGAGCGTGGGCCGCATTGGTGCAGAGATTCATCAGGATCTGGTCGAGCTCGATCGGGTTCGACACGACCCAGTCCGCGTCGCAGAGGAAAAGGGAATTCATCTCGATGCTCGAGGGGATCGTGGCGCGGAGGAGTTTGACCGTCTCCTTCAAGACGGGAGTCGTCGCGATCGGTTTTCTTTCCACGTCAGATTTTCGGCTGAAGGCGAGGATCTTGTTGACCAGATCCTTCGCCCGCTCTCCGGCCTTGAGTACGCTCTCGAGATTTGACCGCACACTGCCGAGCAGAGCCCTCTCCCCCATGGCAAGCTCCGTGTTGCCCATCATGATATAGAGGATATTGTTGAAATCGTGGGCGATCCCGCCGGCGAGGGTTCCGATCGCCTCCATCTTCTGGGCCTGGAAAAACTGCTGTTCCATCCGGACCCTTTCCTTTTCCGAGTGCTTGAGATCGGTGATGTCGAGGATCGCCCCGATCAGTCCGAGAGTTTTGCCATCCTCGTCGGCAAAGACCGCTTTTTCGAAGATCACGTCGCGCTCTTGGCCCAGCGCGCTCTTGGTCCGCCACTCGTACCGCTGCGTGCCCCCCTTCGCGAAGAGTTCCTTGTCCTTGGCGCGATAAATAGCGGCGAGATCGGGCGGACTGAGGTCAAAGACCGTCTTGCCGATCATCGATTCCCGATCTCGTCCATAAAAAATCTCGAAAGCCTTGTTGAAACCGAGGTACCGCCCATCGATGTCCTTGTAGAAGACCGGGATCGGAACGGCGTCGAGAAGGGTGGTCAGGAAACTCTCGCTGCTGCGCAACGCTTCGTCGGACCGCACGCGCTCGGTGATGTCTTTGACGGTCAATCGCAGTTGGACACCGTCTGCGTCGGAGGCGTCGACTTCGTCGGAGGCGTCGACTGCGTCGGAGGCGTCGACCAGGAGCGAGTCGATCTCGGCCCAGAAGAGGCTGCCCTCGGTGGTGCGCATGCGCAACTGGCACGTACACTTTCTCCTCGTGTCGTATGCCTGCCGGCGGTGCTTGTAGAAGACATCCTGGTCATCGGCAAAGATGAAGGCCGAGAGGGGCGTCTTGATGACGCTCAGCCTTTCGGCACTCAGCATGCGGGCGAGCGTCAGATTCGCCTCGACGATCAGGCCCTTGTGGCTCAACGTGGCGTAGCCGACCGGGGCCGAATCGTAGAGATCGGAGTACCGGTCGCGCGACTCGATCAGCTCACCCTGAGCCCGGCGGAGCTCCTCGTTCTGCATCTCCAGTTCGATCTGGTGCGTGCGCAGTTCGTGAACCAGCATGCGGGCCTGATCGGGTGTCATGTCAGGCCCGTCGAGGGTGCCGCCACCCAGTTCCGCCTCCGCCCGCTCGCGCAGATTGCCCGGAACTTTTGGAGAGCGATTACCGTTTGCCATTGCCGAATCCTCCGTCTACGTTCCCGAGCCCTTCCGATCGCGCAATCGCTTCAAGTCGGTGATGTCGCGTTCAGTGGTCGCAATATACCCTGCGGTCTGTTTATCGTCAGAAACGAGCGTCGCCGTGAGCCAAACATCGACAATCCGTCCCTCCTTGCACAGGCGCTTGGTTTCGAAGGAGGGGATCAACTCGCCCCGGAAGGCGCGCTCCGTGAAGTCGACCGTTTCCTCGATCCTTTCGGGCGGCACGATGTCGGCGATGTTCATTTTTAACGCCTCGGCCTCGGAATAGCCGTACATGTTTTCGGCGCCGCGATTCCACGAGATGATTTGGCCCTTCGTGTCCAGCAACGTGATCGCATCGTTGGAATCTCGAACGACGATCGCCAGCCGGCGCAGCTCGGCGGCCTCCTTGAATTCGGTGATATCCTCGAAGGTGACCACCACGCCGTCGATCACGTTGGCCAGCGTGCGGTAAGGGCGCACACACATGGCGTAGAACCTCCCGTCACGGCTCTCCACCTCGACCCTCTGTACGCAGAGGTTTTTGAGGACTTGCCTGCCATAGTCGGCCACATTCACATCCTTGAGCGTGGAGGCGAGGTGCTCGATGGGACGGCCCGCGTCGGTCGCCGTGAGCGGAATGATCGCCGTCGCCTTGGGCGTGAACCGCCGGCAGCACAATTCGGTGTCGAGAAAGATGGTCGCAATATCGGTGCTGTCGAGGAGGTTCTTCATGTCGTCGTTAGTCCGGGAGAGCTCGTCGATCCGGGACTGGAGCTCGTTGTTGACCGTTGCCGATTCCTCGTTGAGCGACTGGAGTTCCTCCTTCGATGTCTCCAGCTCCTCGTTGGTGCTCTGCAACTCCTCGTTGGTCGATTGCAGCTCCTCGTTGGTCGACTTGAGCTCCTCGTTGGAGGTTTCGAGCTCCTCGATGGTCGATTGCAGACTCTCCTTGGTGTATTGCAGTTCCTCTTCGATCTCGACCACGGTCTTGTGAGAACGCTTGGCCGGCTTGACCGTCGGTTTGGTTGATCGGGATTTCGAGGGGGTGGCGGTCTCCTCGAAGATGACCATCATCAGCCCGTGCATGGCGCTCCGTTCGAGCACCGGCTTGACCGTGAGATCGACAAAGAGTTCGCCGCCGTTGAAATCGACGCGCAGCCCCTTGTAGACCGTCTCCTGCTTTTGCGTGGCGACCTGGCGGATGGCGGCGGCCAGTTCGGCCTTCAATCCTTTGCGGGCCATTTCGACGATGTTCACACTCGCCTTTCCTTCGGCCGGCTCGAGGTACCGCCCCGTGCGGCCATGAATGTAGACCACGTTGCACGAGTCGGTGACGATCGCGCAGGGCGGGGCGTCGCTCTGGTGGAGGATCGTCTCGACCATCTGCATGGCGCTCAACCCCTCCGCCCTTTGCACCGTTCCGGGCAGATCGAGATCGCGCGCCTCGTAAAAATCGGGCAACGTGGGAA
>Ga0180429_10000750_pt1 | contig 28496 bp, 25 predicted proteins | sample SS_ome_FD_132428 | JGI IMG/M metagenome (GOLD analysis project Ga0180429, IMG submission 132428) | Hypersaline lake sediment archaeal communities from the Salton Sea, California, USA - SS_1_S_1 metaG | ecosystem: Environmental > Aquatic > Non-marine Saline and Alkaline > Hypersaline > Sediment ...
CGGCCTGTACTCCAGGATCAGGAAGTTGTGCGTGCTCAGCGCGAAGTGGACGTTGACCGCGGTTGCGATCGGCCCGCAGGGGTTGTGTGGCGCCACCGTGACGTACTCAGCCTCCGCCATTGCCGCCACCTTCTTCATCTCCCACAGACCGCCCATCAGGCAGACATCCGGCTGGACAATGTCGGCCCCGGCGTGGTCCAGCAGGTCGCGGAACTCATACTTGGTGTACAGACACTCGCCCGTAGCGATGGGGATCGGCGACTTCTCGCGCAGCCTGCCCATCGCCTGGCGGTTCTCAGGACGCAGCGGCTCTTCCAGGAAGAGCGGGTGGTACGGTTGCAGGACGTGGCACAGTTGCAGTGCAGTCGACGCCTGGAAGGGCTGCGTGTGCGCGTCCAGCCCGATGTCCACATCGTCGCCCACGGCGTCACGGACCGCGGCAATCCGCGCCTCGGCGCCCTTCATCGCCCGCGCCAGCCCCATGTCATGCCATAGTGGATCGCTGCCGCGGTCAAATGGAAACATCTTGAGCGCAGTGTAGCCGTAGGTCTCGACAAGATGCTGCGCGTTCTCGGCCAACGCCTCGGGCGTCTCGCCGCCCGCCGACTGGTAGACGCGTACCTTCTCGCGGCACTTGCCGCCCACCAGCTCGTAGACCGGCACGCCCAGTGCCTTGCCCTTGATGTCCCACAGCGCGTGCTCGATGCCGCTGATGGCCGCCGTCACGACCGAACCGGTCGGGAACCGGGAACCAGCATACATCAACTGCCACAGGCCCTCGATGTCGAAGGGATCGCGGCCCAACAACCACGACGCCAGATCCTCGATGACCTCGACCGTGGCCCTGTCGGGCCCGATGCTGTACGCCTCGCCCACACCGTGGATGCCCTCGTCAGTGAGGATGCGGACAAAGGGGATGTTGCGGGAGCCCGCGTTGGCCAGATAGACCTCAATCTGCTGTATGCGCATGTTGTGCCCCTCTGGTTAGGCATCACGAGTGAAGAGTGTCGAAGGTTCACCGGTCAGCGGATCATCACTCGTCACTTGTCACTCATCAGATCTGTTCGTTCCGGCCGCGACCACAATCATCCGCAGTTCGGTATCTCCCGTGTTAGCGAGGCTGTGTCGACCGCCGGGGAAGACGACGGTGACATCGCCGGGACCGACTGCGTATGTCTGGCCATCAAGGGTCATAGTACCGGTGCCGTCCAAGATATAGTAGACCTCCTCGTCGTCGGTGTGGGTGTGCACACCGATGGTGACGCCGGGCGCCAGGATGTCGTCGTGGACGAAGCGCAGGCTCCGCCCGACGAGATCGACATGGCCGAGCACCTCGGTGCAATCCAGTGCACCCTCCCCGTCGTGGCAGTTAGGCAGGGGGCGGCGGGTCTGGTCAGACTTGGGCTTGTGAAGGGTCGTGCTGGGCATTGGGGTCACCTCTTGGGGGGTTAGCGAACGCGCGGGATTCAGTGCAGTCCCGCGCGCCATTAACGTTGTACAGGATCGGAACTGATAGACGGATTGCAGCCAGACACGGAGGCGGGCTGCCTAAGCCGTCGGCACCTCGAGCCCCTTCTCTCTGAGCTCCTTGGTGTAGGCCTTCCATCCTGGGCACCAGCCCGTGTGCCAGCGCCAGACCCTGGCGAACAGCGACGTGGGCTTGGCTTGCGCTCGACTGCGCAGCGCACAATCGTGACAGCGACTTGTGACAGCGACGGACTCCTGCATCGGACCCTCCTGATGTGAGGTGCTGCTACACCGTGGCAGTGACTGAGACCAACCCGAGCCTACACCTTGTAGACCCGACTGTCTAGTCAGGCCCGGGATCGGGGGCGTTCCCGTATCCTGTTGAACCCGTCTGGGCGCCCTGCCATCAGCGACCCTGCAACAGCCTGTCCTGGGACCGCCACGCTGGAGCGTGGCTCCGGGCTGTCTCACAGAACTTACGCGTTGCGGGTCGTGGGATACGGAAACGCCCCGTACGACCGGGTGTCCCGCTCCCGAGCCGCACGCTTGTCGTGGCGCACCCCTCAGTCGCGACGGGCTCGGCTACGAGGTCGGCTCCGCACCAGGCGTCCAGGTCAGATAGAACTCCTGGTGCTGCGACACCACCACCTTCGGCGATGGCATGTTGTGCCGCCCCGCCTGGCGGTACAGCCGGCGGTAGGCCTCGTCGCACGCAGCCAGATTGGCCCATGCCCGCTCCCATGCAATAGTGCCCATCGGCATCGCGCCCGCGATCGCCCGGCAGTAGCGCTTGTCAGGGAACCCACCTGCAGTCTCCTCAAGAGCCCTATTCGCCAGCTCCCACTCCCGGTACGCCTCGAGTTGCCCCGGACCAATCTCCAGGATCCGTCGCTCAATCACCTGCATCGCACACCTCCCGCGTCACTGGACCACCCAAGCCCTCCCGTATATCATACGCCTCAGACCCAAGACTCAAGACCCAAGGCTCACCAGGCAGCGCCGCGTATTGCCCGGCACTGCCCGTCACGGATCAAGCGTCACGCGGCACCCATGAGGTCCCGATGCTCGCATACCTTTCGCTCCAGCGCTACGCCGTCTACACGCTTCTCACGATCGCCGGTGTCGCGGCCGTCATCGCCATCGAACGGTACCGGGACAGACCCGACGCGGCGCCTGGCCTGCTCTACGCCAGGGGGTTTCTGGTCGCAGCCGGGATCTGGATCGCGGGCTGGGGTCTGGCATGGATCGCGGACCTGCTGCCCACATGGGAGATGGGGCGGGGGATCGCGCTTCTGATTGCGCGCCTGGTGCCGCTCCTGGGACACCTCCTGAGATCTACCGGCTACATCGCGATGCCGGCCCTGTGGCTCAGCTTCAGCCTCACATCGCCCGAGTACGATAGGCGCGCGTCACGCGAGGCCCTTCAGTGGCCGATGCTCATACCGGCGGCGCTGGGCTTCCTATCGGTTGTGAGGGAGGTCCTTCTGTGGGCCGGCGGACCGTACGAGTCGCTGGTCTACCGATATAGCCGGCTGCTGCGCGCCTTGGGTTGGCTGACACAGGCCTATGTGTTGACCGCCCTGGTGGGCGGCCTCGCTGCGAGGTGGTGGCGACGAGGCAACGGCGTCCGGAGCTAGCGGGTCGCGTTCCTATCCCAGGATAGTCGCGGTGATCGCAGGCACGTCGGTGAAGACCGCCGTGGCCCCCGCCGCCGCCAGCGAAGCTGCCGTGTTGTAGCCCCAAGTCGCGGCGCCGGAGGCCATCCCCACGTCGTGCGCCGCCCGCAGGTCCCGGATTTCGTCGCCCACGTAGATCGCTTCTCCAGCTGATCGCCCCGTGTGACGTAGCACGTGTCTCAGCTTTGCCGGTTTGCCCCAGAGCGATACCCCACACTCGAACGTGGCGACCAGCAGTCCCAGCTCATCGCCCAATACCGCGCGAACGTTGTGCTCCAGATTGGAACTCACCACAGCGATGGTCACCCCGGCCTCGGTCAGCGCACGTAGCATCTCGGGAACCCCATCGATGAGCGGCACCTCGCTGATCTGCTCGGTCATCAGCCGGCGCAGGTACGTAGCGATGCGCGGCAACTTCCACGCCGGCAGCTCCAAGTGCTTCATTAGCTGGACGGCGTCCATACCCCGGAGCATTTCGACATCCTCTCCCTTCACATGCGGGAAGCCGAACCTGTCGGCGACGTGGTTCACCACCGTGGCAAACCAAAGCACGGAGTTGCCCAGGGTCCCGTCGAAGTCGAAGATGGCTAGCTTGTAACGCGGCATCGTCTCCTCATCCATCGGCGAATAGAGACCAATCATACCGCCGGAATCAGTGCGGACAACGACGCACGCCGGCACACCGTGCCCCGAGGGCCTGCTTTATTGCAGCTCCCGTTCTCATGGGACCCGCTGCCGGAACGCCAGAGCAATCGTCACCGCCCCCAGCCCCACCAGCGCGGCACTCGCAGCAAATGTGGCCGGATACCCCACCCGCGCCGCCAGCAGTCCCCCTGCCGACGACGCCGCCATCGTTCCCAAGCCACTTGTCAGATTGGCGATCGCCGACGACGCAGGTCGCCAGCCGTCCTCCACGAGCTCCTGGATCATCAGACTCCACACCGCACGGGCGGCAGCCGCCAGGACCGTCAGTCCGATGAACCCCAAAGCCAGCGTCGCCCACGACCCTCCGGCGGTCATCAGCCCAATGCTCAACGCCACGCCCATCGCGCTGGCGGCGACCGTCGACACCCGCCCATGTCGCCGAACCAACGCGGGTGTCACCAGTGGCGCAGGGATGCTCAGCAGGTTGGACACGGCAACCATCGTGCCGATCTGTGCCGCCGTCGCGCCGAGGTTGGCGTCTGCGTGCACGCTGAAGAAGACGCGCGCGGTGAACTCCCCGCCCACGCGTAGCGCACAGACCAGACCAATCGCAGCGAGCACGAGGGTCGGCATCGGTCCCCGGAGCGCACCGCGATTGCCAGCCAAGGCAACGCCGACCACAGCCGCGTCAGAGTCCTGATGCTGCGCCAGCCATCCCGGGTCGTCCCGCGGCAACGTCAGCAGTGACCAGATGACAGGCAGGTAGACCAGCGCGCCGAGGGCCAGCGTGAGCCCATAGGGTCGAGGCTGTGTCAGCGAGGTGAGTCGATCGCCCAGGCCCAACTTGACGAGCGCCCCGGGCAGTAGGCCCCCCATCATCCCGCCCAAGGCTGCGCCCACCGGGCGCAGCGCGATCATCAGCGCAAATGCCAACGGGCGATCCGTCTCACCGGTCACCCTCACCAGGAACGGCTGCTGGCAGACCATGCCCACCGCCATCCCTGCCGCAGCCAGGACGCGACCGACAATGATGTAAACCACCTGCCAGGAGACCGGGACCAGGTCCGCGAACGAGACCATAAGCAGACCAGCCATCCATCCTAGCGCACCGACGATCTGCCCCCGCCGCGCCCCAATCCGGGTTGCCAGTGCCGCGCCCGGCAATGCCGCCAGCGCGTACCCCATGTTCGCCGCCGCGGAAGACGCCCCCACGAACTCCGGTCCGTACCCCATCCGCACGACGTATAGACTAACAATGGCGTCCAGGAGTCCGGACCACGTGAAGCCCAGGGCCACAGCCGACCCGAACACCACCCACGCTTCGCGGGGCAGACGGCGAAGCTGCGCGAGCACGGGGATGCGCGCCCGCGCCTCGGGTACATCAGTCATCCGTCACCATTCACGGCGGCGCGGGACCAGCGCGGAGAGCTTCGGCACCAGCCGGCCCGTCCGCGCCTTGTACGCCTCGTATGCGTCGCCGAACTTCGAGACCATGACCCGCTCCTCCTGAGGCAGCCGCAGCACGACCAGGACAATGTATGCGACCAGGGGCCCGACGGTGAGCACCCAGTTGCCCGCCAGCAGGCCACCGCCAAGATAGGCCAGCAGATAGGCCACATAGATGGGGTGGCGCACGTAGGCATAGGGGCCGGTGTCGACCAGGACCTGCTCCTCCTTGGTCACGATCATGGAGTGGAAAGACTTGCCCAGGTGGGTGTGCGCCCATCCCAACAGTGTGATCCCTGCCGGCAGCATCACGGCACCCACCCAACGCGCCCACATTGGGAACACCGGCGTGTAGCTGAACCCGATCGTTCCTGGCGCCACCACATACTCCAGACCAAAGACCATCGCCACAATCGCGGCGATTGCCCCGGCTACCAAGCTTGCCTTCCCCTCATGGACGGCGACGTCCTCCTGGTCGCGCTTCAGCCGGTCCTGGGCGATGGCGCGGATGCCCGTCATCGCCAGCGTGCACAGCACGAAATCCAGCCTGAACAACCACTCAAAGGCCATCAGTTCACCTTCCCTGCCTCGTCACGCATCGCTCGTCACTGCGGATCCGGGCCCCTTCCCATAGACGGCACAATCTGAAGTAGCCGACGTGCCGGAATCCCAGCGCCTCATACGCCTTCTGCGCCGGGATGTTGGAGTCAGCCGTGAACAGGATACCTTGACTCGCGCCACGGTCCCGCATCGCCAGAAGCGATCCTGCCACGGCCGCCCGTGCGTACCCCCGCGATCGGTTCTCAGGCGGCGTGTACACCCCGCCCACCTGTACCGCCTCATCCAGCACCGCGTTGAACCCCGTTGTCGCCACCGGCACGCCATCCCTCACCAGCAGCCACACCGTCCCATCGTCGATCAATCTGCCGATGCGTCGCTGCACATCCGCACGGTACTCAGTTGTGTCGGTGGTCCCCATCGTCTCTGTCTCGTAGCCCACGCGCCACGCAACCAGCGTCGCCACGTCGTCCTGCGCCGCAAGGCGCGCACTCACGGCCCCCTTTGCCAGCGGCTCCGGCACCACCAGGTCAGGTAGCGCCAGGTCGTACAGCTTCTCCCGATGGTTCAGCTGCACGATCTCATCCGGCATCATCAGCTCGGCCTGGATACGCACAGCCTGCTCATCTGGCCCCAACACGCCCTTGATGGGCCGACCGGAAGCCGCCACGGCAGCACGCCACAATGGTCCCAACAGCGCGTCGGTGTGCGGCGCCGACACCTGGCACATCAGCGCACCATTCCAGAAGTGGGCCACCACCCCCACCATCTCACCGTCCTCGAAGGCGCCCACGTACGTGCCCGAGTAGCGCTCGCCCGTGTCAACGATGCCCGCTTGCCTCACGTTGCCCAACAGGAACATCGATGAGGCCAGGCGCGGCATCAGAAACGCCTCGAAGGCCGCCTCATCGCCGGCTCCCAGCACGCGCACACTGATCCGGTAGTCACTCATAGGTCCGTCCGTTTACAGTCACAAGGGAGCACGGGATGAATCTCGTCAGCCGTCGACCAGGCACCTGCCGGCCCCAGCGGGTCTTCTGGTACTGCGACAGAGCCCTGCCTTAGGACCCGTGGGTCGCGATCTCGTACATCTCGGCTGTGCAGGCCTCCAGCACTTTCTTCAGTTCGGGATACGGTTCCCCGTAGCGATCAATCAGACCCGAGTGCTGACGGTCCTGTTTGCGCGCGATCAGGGCGGGGGCATCTATCAACCCGCAGTAGTGCCAGCCAACGAACTCCGGACGCGCGAATGCCTTGCGGAAGAACTCGTCCGTCCATTCGGCCCGCTGCTCAAGGTTGTCGGCAACGGGACCGTAGGGACGGGGCATGTTGTCGGTGATCATCGTGTAGGCGGAATCGCCATTGATGATGGGTTTGTCGGCCACCCTCGACCAGCGATCTAGACCAGGTTCCTGAACCTCATACTGCGCGTACATTTGATAGAAGATGATGTCGATGAACTCGCTTGTGATCGGCAGCACCGTGTCCAGTGTATCGGTGTTGGCGTTGATCTTGTCTCCGACGAACAGGTGGTTCGGGTCGTAGCGACGTATTGCATCTCGTGCTGTCTTGTAGTACTGCGCCACGACCCCCTTGAGGAACTCGACATTGTCGCGAGTCTCATTGCCATTCGACAGGTCGGTCCGGGGCCGCCACCCCTCCGCTGCTTCCAGCGCGTCGAACGAATCGAAGCGTGTGCCGTAGGTAGCATTGAAGGTGCCGATCTGGCCGTGGTAGATCTCGTGCATAGTCCGAACATAAGCTTGCTTGCCTGCCGCGTCTGCCGGCAGATTGCGCAGCCGTCGCTGGAAGCCGATACGGGCCTTCCGCACTGCCCCGCCAATGACATCGGGCCGTTCACGACAGTCTTCCTCGGTGAACAACGGGCAGTCGGTCATTGAGTAGCCGAGCAGAAAGGGATCATCCCTCGCGGGGGCGGCGATTGCCGCGGCCATCTGATCGCAGTGCGCCGCGAACTCGTCTGAGTAGACATCCCAGAAGTTGCTGTCAGGGATCTCGGGCCTCCAATGAGGAATGTCGACGAAATGGATCGGCTGCATATAGGGCATGGACGGCTGTGGGGTGTTGATGACCGGCAGATCCGTGTGGACACCCGCTGTGTTGAAGCGAAACTCCTGACACGTCTGCAGGAACCAGGTCCTGAGGGCCGGCGTGAACCCGCTGCTGTTGAGGTCATCCAACCCCAGACGCTGCTCCCATGCCTTGCGGCTATAGTCCTGATTCCAGAACTCAGCTTGCAGGTGGTTGATGCCCAAAACTCAGGAAGGCATTGCCTTCGGGCGACACAAGCCACCACCGGTCATCCTTCTCCACGCGGAAGAAGCCTGTTGCTGCGAATCTCTTGCCCATCCAGCCACCGAAGCGGTCGAATCCCTCGTCGGCCACGTTGAAGCCTCCCGTGTGAAGCACTCCTATCGGCCAATCTGACGAGCATGACCGCGAACCACCCATCGGCGAGTATAGGGCCCTTCCGCCCAGTGGCCAGACAGAGCTCATGCATACTCCGAGCAGCCCCTCCGGAGCACGCCTCGAGGGGCTGCGATGACCACGCTAGGCATCCCTGATCAAGCCCATCTTTCGTTCTGGGCCCGGCCGCCCCCATCCGCACCGCGCTCCAAGCGGACAACAGTCCGCCGATCCCCGACCAGAGAACCGATCTCCCGGACGCAGGAGTTGACAGAAGAGTCCTATCAGGGCCTACTATCCGCAGACACCAGTCCTACCGGCTACCGGGAGCAGCGCATTGACCGCTTTCGAGACGGGCACGATCCACATCACCGACGCCGCACGACAGGCGTTGCAGGGCGCCGGTCTGACGGCGGCAGGCCTCCTCGCACGGCACCGAACGGGCGACTGGGGCGGTGTCAGCGATGCACGCCGGATTCGCAACGCGTGGGCGCTTGAGCAGGATGATCTTGTCCGCTCCCTCTATCTGCTACCAGACGGCGCGGAGATACTGATCAGCACGGCTGACACACGAGACGCCACGTGGGTGATGCTCAGGGCGGAGTTTGGCCCGAGGGAGGTCGACCTGTTGCCCGGTTACGCCTTCTGGGCTCGCACCTATGACAAGGGTATCAACCCCCTCATCGAGCTGGAGAGCCCGCACGTCTCGCGGATCTTGGACTCCCTGCAGCCCTCTCGTGTCCTCGACGTGGGAACCGGCACGGGACGGCACGCGCGCGCACTCGCGCTGCGCGGCGCCCGGGTCCTCGCGATGGACCTCTGCCCAGAGATGCTGGCCGTCGCGCAGAGGCACGCCAGGAATGACAGGCTAGACCTGGGCCTCCACCTCGGCGCCCTTGACGCACTGCCGGTCAGGTCAAACAGTGTCCCTCTGGTGATCTGTGCCCTGGTTCTCTGCCACGTGGCTGACCTGCGCCGCGCCTTCGCGGAGCTCGCGCGTGTCGCCGCCCCGGACGGACACGTGTTGATCACTGACTTCCACCCCGAGTGCGTGGCGTACGGGATGCGGTCCGGCATCCCACAGGCTGACGGCTGGTCCACCCTACCGAATCCCCGCCGTACACGTGATAGCTACCTCGCAGCGCTCGCGGCATCGGGCCTCGTGCAAGAGCAGATCATCGACCTCCACGTTGGCGACATCCCAGAGGACAGGAAGCGCTACTTCGGCACGTGGGTTCAGGAGGACGCCGACCATCCATTCTGCCTCGTTGTCCTCGCCCGCAAGCCCGGTGCCTACCCGCCACACTGCACGTAGCCAGTCGCCCGTCGTCCCGTACCGCCGACCCCCGCAAGGAGCCGGTTGTGGACATGCTACACCTACTACTCGCCCCGCTGTCCGCTATCGGTGTCCTTGCGGGCGCGGAACGCCACCTCAACTCCTGTGTGAGAGCACTCGGCCCGTGCCGGGAGCACGCCGTGCTGTTCGCCCTCGGCATCTTCACCATCTGGAGGACAACCCTCCTATCGACGCCGCACCGCAGGAGGAGGGGGATTCCCCTCCCGAAGCCCCATGCCCGCGCTGCCAATGCTGCCGCGTGCCCCAAGACCGGCGACTCATCGCTCGGCACGCCTACCCTGGTGACATGACCAGGTGACAGCAGCGCATGGATGGCTATACTGACTTACAGACATCTCCAGTCACCCAGGTGAACCTATGCCCGAGCAGACTCCCGAAGCCGCTACCAAGCTGAACCCCATCCGAACGCTGGCAGGCGTCCTGATCCACCCCCGGCGCGCGATGGTCGCCCTGAATGCCGCCCCGCGTCGCTGGTGGTGGGTTCCCTTGCTTATCACGCTGGCGGCCCTGGTCTTCCGGGGCGCCGTGTACGCGCGGGCTGACCACGAACTGATGTACCAGCACCGGCTCGCGTGGTTCGAGTCTATGCCCGAGACGGAGAAGGGCCCCGGCACCGAGCCGCCAACCAGGACCGACCCGCACCCACTCACCGTGTGGCTGCCCATTGGCGCTCGCGCCGTCGGTACCCTGATCACTTGGCTCCTGTGGGCCGGCCTTGTCGCGCTGGCGACCACCTTCCTCGGCCACAACGGCGCCAAGTTCGGCGCGACCTTCGCGATGGTCGCGTGGGCCAAGCTTCCCTTCGCCGTCCGGAGTGTTGTGCAGGGCATCGCCATGTCGATCACCGGCAGAGCCATCTACAACCAGGGGCTCTCCGGCCTTGTCTCGGACAGCACACCTCAGGCGCCCAACCTCAGTTTCGGGCCCAGACCCTACGTCCCGCCGGCACGCGGCACCGCTGTCCTCGCCGCACTCCTGGGACAGATCGATGTCTACGTCATCTGGAGCCTTGCACTCACAGCCGCCGGTGTGTGGGCCTTCGCTCACATGCCGAAACGGCGCGCCTGGCTCATCACGATGGGCATCTGGATCCTCGCAACTGCTGCCGGCCTCATCCCGTCGCTGCTGGGGATGGGCGCGAATCTGTTCTGATGATATGGCCCATCCGCTGATCCGCATCGAGGACTTGCGCCGCGACTTCTCAATGGGCGACCAGGTCGTCCATGCCCTCGACGGCGTCAGTACCGAGGTCGGCGCTGGTGAGTTCATCGGCGTGATGGGGCCGTCCGGCTCCGGCAAGTCCACGCTGCTCTATCTGCTGGGCGGTCTGGACCGGCCCACGGCGGGCAGTATCCGGGTCCGAGGTGACGAGATCACCGCGCTCGACGAGAACGAGCTGGCGCGCTACCGGCGACGCGAGGTGGGGTTCGTATTCCAGTCCTTCCACCTCATCCCCACGATGACGGCACTGCAGAACGTCGAGTTCCCCATGGTCTTTGCCCAGGTTCCGCCGGACGAGCGTGCGGAGAGGGCGGCCACCCTTCTGACGCAGGTTGGCTTGAGCGACCGGATGGCGCACAGACCCACCGAACTCTCGGGCGGCCAGCAACAGCGCGTCGCCGTCGCCCGGGCCCTGGTCAACGACCCCGCCATCATCCTCGCCGACGAGCCGACGGGCAACCTCGACTCCAGGACCGGGCGCGAGATTATGACCCTGCTCGCCCGGCTCAACCGCGAAGAGCAGCGCACCATCGTCGTCGTCTCCCACGACCCGGCCGTGGTCGAGGTCGCGTCGTCGACGCTGCACCTATTGGACGGCAGGATCGTCAACGGCGACCACACCCTCCGCGATCCGATGCAAAGCTGAGACAGGAGAGACCGTGTCCATGCCTACGAAGTCCCTGACGTTGCTCATCCTGGTTCTCGTGACGCTCACCACGCCCTTGGCGGTGTCGGCCCAAGATCCGCCGCCGCTGTATCTCACCAGTCTCGAGCCCGGCACGGTGGTCAACAACACCCCCCACACCCTCAGCCTCTACGGCAGCGGATTCACCGCCGAGTGCGTGGTGCGCGTCGTCGGCTATGGGCTCCTCTCCACTAGCTACGTCAATGCCGGCGCGCTCACGGCGTTGCTCTCATCGGGCATACCCGCGGGCACCTACACGCTCGAGGTCGGCGACGGCACACGAACCGCTGCCCTGAGCAACGCCCTAGCGGTCCGGAACCCCGACGCGCCGGCCGAGCCGCCCAAGGCACCTCCGCCCGGCCAGCCCCGTCTCACCATCCGCACCTACGCGGTCGAGCCCGCCCAGGTCAAGGCAGGCGAGGAATTCGCCGTCACCATCGAGATCTACAACAATGGCAGCCGTGCCGGCGAGAACACCTTGGCGGTCTTCCCCGGCGGAACCTTCCTGCCCCTGGGTGAGAAGGGACACCTCCTCTGGCAGCTCCACATCAACCACACTGTGCAGGTCACCCAACGGTTCCGCGCGCCCGACACCCTTTCATCGGGCGTCCACCAGGTGCGCGTCGATCTCAGCGCCAACGACTGGGAGGGCAGCCACTTCGACTTCCCGCACAGCGTCCCCGTCGAGGTAATCGGCAAACCCACGGGCACCGGCTTCACCGGATCGCCGAAGGTGACCATCGAAAACGCCGTGACGGATCCCCCGGTCTTGGTCCCCGGCGAACCCTTCAGCCTGACACTGCGGCTCACAAACCACGGCAGCCGCACCGCCGTCAACGTCTTCACCACAGCCGCATCCGGCGAACTCGTAGTGCCGGCGTCGGGCGGCGACACGGTCTACGCCGAGGCCATAGGCATTGAGGAAACGGTCACCGTGACGCTGCCCCTGATCCTCGGCCCGGCGGAGACGGGTGGACGCCGCAGCCTGGCCATTGCGCTGGCTTACAGCGACTACGACGGCCAGGGCTACAGCGACCAACAGAACATCGGCGTCGACGTCAACCCCGGCCTGATCCGCCGGCCTCAGATCGTCATCGCGTCCTACACCACGGCGCCCGACTTTCTCGCCCCTGGCGACACCTTCACCCTCACCCTGCGCTTGACCAACGTCGGCACCGGGGAGGCCGAGCGGATGACGCTAGCGCTGGGTGGTGAGGGCGGCGGCGGGTTAGCGCCGTTCATCCCGCTCAACGCCGGCAACGTGCTCTTTGTCGACAGGCTCGCTGCGGGTGCGGAGATGTCGCTGTCGCAGGCGCTCATTATCGATGGCGCTGCCGAGGCCAGAGCAGTCAGCCTGCCCATCGGCCTGGCCTACGAGGACGCCCTGGGCAACCGCACGGACGACACCCAGCGGCTGAGCATCATCGTGCGCAAGCGACCCGAGCTCCAGGTGAGTCTCTATCGCGAGCCTGGCCCCCTTGCCGTTGGGATGGCTGCGCCGGTCGCCCTAGAGGTGGTCAACACCGGCCGCAGCGGGGTCAACGTCGTCGGGATCGAGGCTGCGGCGCCGCAGCTCGAGTCCCGCGAGGACGGGCTCCCCTTCATCGGCACGCTGGACCCCGGCGGCTCAGCGCCTCTAGATCTGGTCGTCACGCCGCTGGAGAGCGGATCGGTCGATCTGACTGTGAGCATCGCGTACCGTGACGACTTCAACGAGGCACGTGTCATCAGCGACACAATCGAGCTCGACGTCATCGGCGGCGAGGAAGGACCGGACCGCCCGGGCGGCGAAGGCCCCAACATCGACGCGCTCGGTGAGGTCGAGGACGCCTCGCCGGAGACCGCCTGGAAGAAGCTGGGGCGCGCGATCCGTGGCTTCTTCGGGCTGGGGAGTTAGCCGGGTACCGGTGCCATGACCTTCAGAGACCTGCTCCGCCTTATCGCCGCCAACCTCAAGCGGATGAAGGGCCGCGTCATCATGACCGCCATCGGCGTCGTCATCGGCACAGCGGCGGTGATGGTCCTGGTCTCACTGGGTGCCGGCTTGCAGAAACAGGCCACCGAGAGCTTCGGCGGGGGGGGATCGCTCAACGACCTGAAGGTCCAGGCGCCCCAGGGCGGCGGCGTCCGCGGCCCCATGATGGAGGCGCCTGCCCCGGAGGCATCAGGTAGGCGGCGCACTGACGACCCAGTCCTGGACGACAACACCCTGGAGGCATTCCGGCAGATGGACGGCGTCGTCCTGGTCACGCCCATCGAGAGCCTGCAGGGCGGCGCAATGCTCCACTACGGCGAACTCACCGGCTACGGACAGATCGTCGGCGTCGAGCCGGTCTACCTTGAGACGCTGGAGGCGGCGTCCGGCGACCTGACCCTGCACCGCGGCGAGGTCGTCCTGGGCGCGCAGATGCCGGAGAACTTCCACAACGAGGAAGCCTTCCGAAGCAACCGGGGCATGGTCATCACGGCGGGCGGCGAGGGTCAGGCAACGGATCTCCAAGATGCCAGGCTGACGATGGCGCTGGAGCGATACAGCCAGGATGGGAATGTTAGCGGCAAGACCATCCGCCTCCACGTCGGTGGCGTGCTCGAGCCGGTCGGCTGGCGCTACGACTACACCGCCTTCTTGTCCCTGCGCGACGTGGTTGAGCTAAACAGCTGGCTCCAGGGCAAGCGCCTCGACCCCGGCAGGGAGGGCTACCAGGAAGTTCTGGTCCGCGCGGGATCAGCACAAGACACCCTTGCCATCGAACGCGAGCTGATCAATCAGGGCTACTACGTGCAGTCGGACCGCCAGCAGCTGGAGCAGGCCGGCACCTTCTTCACCATCCTCCAGGCCATCCTGGGCGGGATCGGGGCCATTGCTTTGCTGGTCGCCGCCTTCGGCATCGCCAACACCATGTCAATGGCCATCCTGGAGCGCACACGCGAGATCGGCCTTATGAAGGCCGTCGGCGCCTCCAACCGCGACGTCATGGTCGTCTTCCTGGGCGAGTCCGGCGGCATCGGGCTCCTGGGCGGCATCGGTGGTGTCGGTCTGGGCTTCATCCTCAACCTCGTCCTCAACCTGGTGGGCCGGTCGATACAGCTTGGCGACTCCTTCGTCGGCATGGATCCCGACGCTATCACCGACATCGCCCACACACCCGTCTGGCTGCCACTCTTCGCCGTCGTCTTCGCCACCCTTATCGGCATCGCCTCTGGCGCCTACCCAGCCTCCCGCGCCGCTGGCCTCAGCCCTATCACCGCCCTCAAGTACGAGTAGCTTCGTCCCATCCTGCTCTCCGGTCCAGAGCCCGTCCGCTGCCTCCCCCGGGCCATGGTGTGTATCGCCGTCTGGGCCCTGTGCCTCCAGATCCGGACACACTCAAGATTCGATGCGGGATGGCACAGTCGGCATCCAGCACCGAGGGCCAAGCGCTCGGCCTCTGAGCTACCTGGAATTCCAGTCGAGCATGCAGACCCAGTGGAAGTCCTCCCCCGTCCACGCGAGGACATCGCGTAGCTCCCGAGCATCAAGGAAGTACCCATAGCCCCCTGGTACCATGTCTGACGTGAAGCTGTGCCCCTTCTGCAACAGAATCGAACTGTGAATCGTTAGATTCCTGCGTTAGAATCTAGTCAAAGAGAGGGCGGCCCGAACACAGGCACGCCCATAGACCGGAGAGGTCACGGGGAGAGCGGAGGTAGGGCTGATGGATCACCGGAGGGAACAACCGACCATGCTGTGCGGGGCACGACGCCTCACGGCTCTGGCCATCGCACTCGCAGCGCTGGCACTACGCATCACACCGGTGCTGGCGGGCATCGTCACCGGCACCCAGACCTTCTTCTTGCCGGGCGACGCCACGCAGTTGTTCGAGATCCTGGAGGACATGTGCCCGGACCCCGCCGGCAGCAACCCTCCGGTCAGCGCGGCAGCCGGCATGCACTCGACGATCGGCGTGACGGCGTCCACCAACGGCACCCGCGTCTACTACGACCACTGGGAGGACGGCTACGACACCACGCCGACCCAGCCCGGCGCCACCACCGAAACCTTCGTGCTGCAGAAGGGCGACGTCCAGTCCTTCGAGTCGGCCGGCATCCCTGTGGGCGCCAACCGGGGCACCGGCGCGTCGGCGATCACGGAGTGCGATGCGTCGAGCGCGCCCGTGTCGACCCACTGCTACGACGGACGCGACCGGATCACCGTGCTGGGCGGACCGGCGACCGTCGCCCGGGCAGCCTGGTCCGACACGACTGACGTCGACACGTTCTACGCCCTGGCTTGGGAGCTCTACGCCACCAAGGTCCTGGGCACCGCCTTCGTCGTCCCCATCGGCGAAGACCTGTCCACCTACTCCGAGGACTTCGACCGCGTGTACGTCATCGTGCAGGCCACGGAAGACGGCACCTCCGTCCAGATCGACAACGGCGGCGACGGATCTGACGAGGTGGACACCACGCTTAACCGGGGCGAGGTCGCCCAGCTCTACGATGTCAACGCCGGCACGACCGTCTCCGCCAGCGCTCCCGTCCAGGTCCAGATCATCGCCGGCGAGTACAACTCCTCCTACGCCATCCGTGGCTTCACCGGCGTACCGACGTCGCTGTGGACGGACGAGTACTTCGCGCCCGTCGGCAGCCCAGACCCGGATGGTCTGGATGGCACCGACTACGACGACACCGCCACCGACATCTACATCTACAACCCGGGTACCTCAGAGATCACAGTGAGTACGGCAGACAGCACCGGCACGGGCAGCATGACGATTGCTGCGGGCTCGGTGGTAGCCTACTCAGACGGCACCAACGGCGTCGGCCGCTACGTGCCCGTGGACTCCGGCGTGCACCTGTGGTCGGATGACACCTTCTGGGGCCTTGGGGCCTACGACACCGAGCAGCAGATCTTCGACTGGGGCTACAGCCTCGTGCCCATCGAATGGCTCACCGACGAGCACTACGTCAGCTGGGCGCCGGGCAGCCGCGACGGCTCCGGCAACCACAGCCCGCTCTTCGTGACGCCAGTAGAGGATGGTACCGTCATCTACGTGGACTACAGCCCCGTGGACGGCACAGTTGATGAGACCGTGGTGGTGGACCAGCTGGAGACCGTGCGCTTCTACGATCCCGACGGGGATGCCACGGGTACCCACATCTGGGCATCCGGCCCCGTGGCCATAGTCTGGGGCCAGGAAGCAACTGAGCCTCCCATCGACAGCGACTGGCTCGACATGGGCTACACTACCCTGCCGGTGGCTCCTCAGTTCGTCGAGGAGGTTGCAGCGATCACCAAGAGCGCCGACCGGGAGGCCATCTCCACCGGCGCAGGCCAGCAGGCGGTCTTCACACTGGTGGCCTCCGCCTATACACAGGTCCTGGACTCGGTCACCATCACCGATACGCTGCCGGCTGACTGGGCCTACGTCGACGACAGCACAACCGTCGAGTACGCCGACGGCACCGTCCAGAGCGGCGATAGCGCGGATCCCACCATAGGGGGGCAAGCCCTGGTCTGGCAGGGCTTGGGTGGCCTGGGCGTGGGCGAGAAGCTCACGGTGACCTTCACGGCGGAGACGACACAGACGCCGACCGGCAACTTCAGTGTCAACGAGGTTGAGGCCGGAGTCGAGGACGAGGAGGGCAACGAGTATTTCCCGAGTGATCGGACACCGATCTACATCACCGACCTGGCGATGAGCAAGGTGTCGGATGCCGACGGTGCCACCGTCACGGCCGGTGACACGGTGGTCTACACGGTCGTCATCACCAACACCGGCAGCTATGTCCAGCAGAACATCGTCCTCAGCGACACGGTGCCAGCAGGTACGACGTATGTCGCTGGGTCCGCCGAGATCACCACCGCAGGCGGAGCGGGCGGCACATTTGCCGACACGTTCAGCAGCGTTTCCTACAGTCGGTCCGATGGGACACTTCCTTGGGTGACGAGCTGGGACGAAGACGGAGACGACGATAACCCCGCATTCAACTGGGGATTCACAATCTGGGTTGGCAACGACGGTGGGGAGACCTGTCTACGCATTCTCGACGACCAACGTAGCATCGAGCGCTCCCTGGACCTCAGCGCGTATGCTTCAGCGACTCTGACCTTCGACCGCAGGCTCGACAGTGTGGAGTCTGGTGAGCAGTTCCAGCTGGACATCTACGATGGCACAGCCTGGGAAAACGGCGTTCTGACGTGGGATGACTCGGACAACGCCGGCAGCTACACGACCGAATACGTGGACCTCGCGCCCTTCCTGAGCAGCAACACCGTGATACGGTTCGGTCAGCCGGCGGCTCGCGGAATGAACTGGCGCGACAGGCTCTTCATCGACAACGTGACGGTCACCGTCGCCGGCGGCGGCAGCGCGACCGTTGACGGAGATGATCCACCGGAGATCGTCTCAGCGACAGACGGCTTCAGCCTGGCGGCAGGCGGCGTGATGACCGTGACCTACGAAGTCACCGTCGACACCCCCTACCCCGCGGGGCTACCCACGATCGACAACACAGCGGCTGTCACCAGCGACCAGAGCCCCAACCCGCTCACCGACAGCACCTTCGATCCGCTGCCCTTGACCTCCATCGGCGACTACGTCTGGTTGGACGACGATGTGGACGGCGACCAGGACACAGGTGAGGTCGGCATAGCCAACGTCACCGTCAACCTCTACAACGCAGCCAATCAACTCGTCGCTACCACCACCACAGCAGGGGACGGCAGCTATCTCTTCTCAGGCTTGCCGGCCGGCACCTACATCGTCCGAGTGGATACGAGCACGATCTCTGGCGGGGTCGGCGACTACGCCACCTATGACGAGGACGACGGAACGTCGTCGCCCGACTCCGAGACCCGTGTGATAACCACGGCAGCGCAGCCGCACCAGACCGCAGACTTCGGCTACGACCCCAGCGGACCCACCGAGGTGGACCTGCTGGATCTGGCAGGCCGCACATCCATCACCTGGGTGCCGCTGCTGGCGTGCGGCTGGCTGTTGGCCTTGCCCAAGCTGGCGCCTCAGCGCAGGCGCAGGAAGTAGTAGACACGCTCCCTCCTCCGGCCCAAAGCCCGACCTCTCTCTCCAGGGCTCTGGGCCGTCCTCCTTGCCCACAAGGACATCCTACCCAAGCCACCTTCGGGACGGGCGCCACGGTGTGGCCCCCGTCCCGTGCGAGGGCTACTCCTGACGCATCACGCCTTGCCCTTGACAGACTGACCTTCCTCCCTTATACTGAGTATATACTCAGTGAGTTGTTGCTCATCAAAGGACCCACCCGTGTCCAAGCGCGCTCAAGCCAAGGAAGCCACACGCCTCCGCATCCTCGATGCCGCCCACGACGCCTTCATCCGCGATGGCTTCCTCGGCCTCAGCACCGCCGAGGTCGCGCGAACCGCCGGCGTCGCCCACGGCACCGTGTTTTTCCACTTCGAGTCCAAAGAGGCCCTGCTGCTCACGATGCTGCGTCAGGAGTTGGGCGAGATCACAGAGAGGATGTACGAGCGTCTGCACGGCTCCGACACACTCGCCGAACTGCTCGACACCTACCTGGACGAGTTGGAGGCTCGCGAGCCCTTCTTCGCCATGCTGGCCCGCGAGACACCCTTATACGCCCCTGAGTTGCGCCGGTCGGCGATGGGGTACGAGGGGGCAGTGCGCAGCTACTTCCACAGCGCGCTGAGCCACGAGGTGCTGGCCGGGCGCTGTCGGAATGTGGACGTGACCGCCGCGCTGGGCTTCCTCTTCGGCTACCTGCACGACCTGCTGAGCCTGCGGGATGCCTACGCCGAGGGCACGAGTGTGATCGCCGAGAGACGCGTCAACATCGCCAGGACCTTCCTGACCATGGTGGCAACATAGACCCGGAGGAGAAACAGATGGCCGACGAGAGGATGTGCGAGAGCTGTGGTATGCCAATGCGGAGCGCAGAGGACTTCGGCGGCGGGCGGATCGACAACGCCTACTGTGTGCACTGCACAGACGAAGCCGGCGAGTTGAAGCCCTATGAGGTCGTCCTGGCGGGTATGCAGCACTTCGCGGCGCAGTCGACCGGCGTATCTGAGACCGAGGCCCTCAGAATGGCCAAGAAAGGCATGGCCAAGCTACCGGCCTGGCGCGACTACTCCGCCTGATTCGCCCCTGCGCAGAGTCCGCGGCAGCGCGCACCTCGGCGTGGTACGCACCATCGCTGCCTACATCGGCCAGGATTCCCTCCCCCGGTGCATCCGACTCTCTCGCCAGATCGTGGCGCCGATGTAGCGCTCGCCCCGGTGGTCATCGTTGAAGTAGTACGCAGCGACCAGGCAGCCATCTGCACGCTGCACCAGCCGCGGGTAGCCCATGTCGGAGTTGCCACCGCCGGAGCGCAGAGTCCGCGGATCTGACCACGTGGCGCCCCCATCTTCGCTGAGTCGTGCCTGCATCTCGAAGGGAGGGTCACGGTAGCCGCTCACCAGACACAGCCGTCCATCTGGGAGCAGCGCCATCGCCGGGGGATTGCCCCCACGCCCGGTGCAACTGACGGGCGTCGACACGTATTCCCAGCTGAGGCCCCCATCGTCAGAGGCGTGGAGGTCGATCCAGTACGCGTCTTCACCCGCGCGAGGACCCGCGCGTCGGACCGCCGTGACGATCCGTCCATCGGGGAGATGGGCGCTCGCGGGCATGATCGCGTATCCCTCGTCGCACGTCGTCACCCACGAAAGCGGCTGAAAGCTCCTGCCTCCATCCTGCGTTCGCACGCAGAGAACGCCCTTGCCCTCGCCCCCGTCGGCACGCGCCGCGCTGACAAAGAGCGTGCACGACTCACGGTCGGTGACCAGGTAGTCGGTCCGCGCCTCTATCCCGGCCTCACCAAACATCGGCAGCGCATACGGCCCTGCCCACTTATGACACCGGTCATAGGAGACGTAGAACCAGGAGACGGTGCCGGCGCCCAGACCCGTGCGGGCACACATCATCGCGAAGTCAGGATGTGTGAAGTCTATGTCCCCCGGACACTGCGCGGGCGTGTTATCCAGTCCGGCGGAGATCGCTGCGCCAGCCTGAAGCTCAGGCACCTGGTGCTCGTCAGCCGACAGCGCGCGCCCACCGGGCGTGCGGCAGGGCATGGCCGCGCAGTCCCACGTCTCGCCACCGTCCAGGCTTCGCGCCTGCACCGTGACGAAGGGCTGCGCCCTATCTCGCGCGTGCCCGGCCACCGTGGCATCCATCGTCCCTACCGTGAACACTGCCACGAGCTCATCGCCCCACGCCCACATACCGTAGTTCGCCGGCCACCCGGCGAACCGTTCTGCCTCGCGAAACACAGTGACACGTCTCATGGCACCACTACACGCTGAAGGCCGTTGCCGCGATATGCGTCTGCGGGCGCTCCGCGGTGGCCCAGAAGTAGACGGTCACGAGCTTCCCGTCAGGCCGGCAGAAGAGCCGAGGGTAACCCAGATCGGGCAATCCATTCACGGAGCAGTAGTCATCACGGACAACGTACTCGGGTCCCCAGACTGTGCCTCCGTCGGCGCTCACCCGGGCGATGATCTGCCGGCGGCTGCGGTTACCGTACACACAACAGAGCCGCCCATCCTCCATCCGCACCATCGCCGGCGGATTGCCGTTCCAGGTATTGCCTGTCTCCGTCTCCCCTACGCGCGAGCGGAAGTGCCAGGACCGGCCGTTGTCCTCTGAACCGTAGACGTCCACCCAGTTGTGCAGGTCAGACTTCCGGCGGAGCGCAACCACGATCACGTCCTCCAACAGACGGACAGGCGCAGGCATCACCGCACGGCAGGGATCGTCGGGGTCGACGACCCAAGAGACGAACTCGAATCGACGTCCCCCATCTCGCATGCGCACGACGATCGGCTTGTCGGTCAGCAGGACCGTCGTCTTCTCACCGGCGAAGGCAGGACGCACAGAGAGGAAGACCAGAAGCTCGTCCGGCCCGGCAAGCAGATAGCCGGTCCGCGCCGTCAGGTGACAGCCGACCAGGTCAGACTGGTCAAGCAGGTCGCCGAAGCGATAGGGGCCCTGCCAGGCGGCACCCCGGTCAAGGCTGGCGTACCACTGCGCGCCGGCATTGCCGTGGTAGCCATAGGCTTCCACCCGCAGCACGAAGCCGGGCACGGCAAAGTTCAGAGGCGCGGGCAGAGGCGTGACCGCTGCCCCCTGCCCCGCGTACGGCGACGGCCGGCACGTCGACCACGTGGCGCCGCCGTCGAGGCTGCGAGCCAGCCACGAGGTAAACGGCCCCTCGGTCAGAGTCTGGTGCAGCGTGCCTGGGAGTCCGAACTCACCCATCGTGAAACCCACCAGCAGCTCGTCGCCCCATTGCCAGGTCGGGCTGTTGCCGCCGTTGTTCGCCGGCACTGCGCACCACTTGGCAGGGTCATAGACCACGACACTGTGCCGTGCGTCTGTGACCTTGATGCGTTGATCGGTCATCTTGTCTCCCCTCCCGGGTCAACCGTCCGTCGCACACATCTCCGAGAGCACACCGGCAATGATCTGGAGCCCCAACCGCAGATTGTCCACTGAGATGCGCTCGTCGATACCGTGGAAGCCCTCGAGCTCCTCCGACGTCAGCACTGCTGGATACAGGCCGAAGGTTTCGAGCCCCATCTCGCGGAAGAAAGCAGAATCCGTGGCCCCCGGCGTCAGCATAGGCACCGTGACACTCCCCGGCACGAGCCGCCCCGCCACCTCGCTCAGCACATCGAAGAACCGCCCTCGGGTGTCGGAGACGGCCTTCGGAGAGGGCATTTGATCAACTTCGACGCGCACGCGATCGTCGGCGATCACCTCGCGCAGCCTCTCGACGAACTCCTCGGCATCCTCATCGGGGAGCAACCGCGCGTCGATCACGGCCTCAGCCCGCTCGGGGATCACATTGGTCTTCTCGCCGCTGTAGAGGCCGGTCACGCTCATCGTGTTGTGCAGCATCGAGGCAATCGTCGGGGTCTCCATCAGCGAGCGGCGGACCAGGGCGAGCGGAAGACGCCGATCCAGATGGCGCAAGAGCAAGGACAGCGGGAGAGGCTGCGTCGCCGCCACGCCGCGAAACATCGCTGCCACAACAGGATGGACCCGAACGTCGCACTCGTGGTCCAGCACGCGGCCCAGAGCGCGCACCAGCGTGTCGTTGGGGTTGTTGCCGTGCGGCATCCCGCCGTGGCCCGGGTCGCCCTCCGCCACCAGGCGCAACCAGATCGCCTGCTTCTCGGTCACCGCCACGGTGAAGACCACGCCCGGCCCAAAGAAGTCGCGCAGACCGAAGCCGCCCTCATCCCAGACGATCCCCGACGGCCCCGGACCCACGACCTTGTCGGCGTGATGCGCCAGCATCCACTGCACGCCGTTGACGCTCTCGATCTCCTCATCTGCCACTGCGAGCAACACGATGTCCCGGTTCCGGATGGCGCTCTCTTGCTGGAGCAGATCCATCGCCAGCAGGTGCAGGATGCCGGCGCCCTTCATGTCTAGCGTTCCTCGACCCCAGACGCAATCATCGCGCACCTCGCCGCCGAACGGGTCACACGACCAGCGCTCAGGATCGGCCGTCACAACGTCCATGTGATGGAGTAGGATGATCGGCTCCTCCCGGACGTCCGCGGGCACCGTCGCCGGCAACCGGGCCACAAGATTGGCTCGACCCGGCGTCGGCTCAAAGACCTGGTGGGCGATGCCGCGTGCGTCAAGCTCGCGGGCCAGGAAGCTGGCCGCGGCCAACTCACGGCCTGGCGGGTTCGTCGTATCGATCCGCACATACTGAGCCAGCAGCTCCGCAGCCTCGGCCGCTAGCACGTCCCAATCCGTCACGCGCCCCCCTCTCCGCCGCGCAGCCTCACTCCCAGCCCAGGTGCGTCGCTCACTGTGGCGAAGCCCGTCGCCGAATCCACCGGATACCCCACCGCCGGGTCACCCTCGATGAAGACCGGACCGATCAACTCGCACGCGATGATGTTCGGGTCGCTCAGCACCAGATGCATCCCAGCGGCGCTGCCGATGGATGACTCCAGCATCGAGCCCACGATGCAGGGCACGCCGGCCGCCCGGGTGATGGCCAGTATCTCCCTCGCGCGCGCGATGCCGCCGCACTTCATCAGCTTGATGTTGACGATGTCGGCGGCGCCGGCCCCCACGATGGCCAGCGCATCCGCCGGACTCAGGCACGACTCATCCGCCATGATCGGCACAGTCGCGACCTCACGGACGCGCGCCAGACCCGCGATGTCGGCCGCATCCACCGGCTGCTCGATCCAGCGGATGGTGTGGTTCGAGAGCTGTGCCATCGCCTGTAACGCCACGTCAGCCCTCACCCATCCCTGATTCACATCCAATAGCAGGGCGACGTCCGGACCGACGGCGCCGGCGATGGCGTCGATCCGCGCTGCGTCCAGGTCGATGTCGGGGCTTGCCCGCCACGCCTCAGGCGTCACACGTGCGCCCGGCAACGGCCCCCCTACCTTCACCTTGAGCTCGCGATACCCCGCCCCGGCGAACCGCGCGGCCATGCCGGCCATCACCTCCGGCGCGTCCAACGGTATCACAGGATAGAGACGCATCCCCTCGTGCACCGGCCCACCCAGCAACCGATAGACCGGCAGTCCCACGTCCTTGCCGGCCAGGTCATAGAGGGCCATATCCACCGCGGCCAGCGCCGCCGGCAACCCCGGGGCCACTTCCTCGGCGCGTGTCAACAGCGCGGTCAGGTCCCGCGGGTCCGCGCCCACCAGCACCTCGGACATCGCCTCCAACCCGGCGATCACGTCCGCCTGCGTCTCGCCGGTCACCTCTGGATCCGGCGACGCCTCCCCCAGGCCCACCAGCCCCACGTCTGTGTGCACCTGCACCATCGCGTAGTCGAACACCGGGTAGCTGCCGTAGGCGACCGTCAGCGCCACCTCCGGCACCAACGTCAGCGGTCCCACGTCAACGTAGGTGATGCGCATAGGCTATGCCTCCATCTGGGCGTTCGGGTGCCCGGTCACGAGTAACGAGTGATGAGTGACAAGTGTTAGGTGATGCTCGGAGACAGGGGAATGATCTGCCCCCATCACTTCCCTACGCCAGATCCCGCCGTACCCGGAACACGCCGTAGACCAACGGCAGCGACACCACGTGGATCAGCGCGAACACGCCGAACATCCAACGGAACCCGAGCCCATCCACCAGGGCACCGGCGATGGGCTGTCCCAGCCCGATCCCCACATTGCCAACCGCCATGATGAAGGCAAACGTGAAAGCCGCGATGCGTGGATCGCAGAACGCCATCCCCACCGCGAAGTAGGCCGTCTCGTAGTAGCCGAAGGCCACCCCAAAGACCACTACGATCGCCCACGCCAGTCCCGCGTTGGGCACCAGGGCCAATCCGACCGTCGCCACCGCCGTGATCACCAGTGCGGCGTAGATGCTGGTTCGGCGTCCGAGCCGCGCCATCAGTGGCCCGCCCACGATGCCCCCCAGGATCGTGCCGACGCCGAAGACCGAAGTGTAGACGCCGACCCGCGCCAGCGACACGCCCAGACCCTCGTTAAGGAAAGCGTTCATCATCCCGCTGGCGCTGTAGAGCGCCAGGGAGTAGACCAGGCCCAGGGCCAGGAACTGGATGAAGCCCCAATCTCTGAAGACGCTCGGGCCGCGCTTGGACGCCGCGGCAGCCTCGGTTGACGCCAGGGAGGGCTCCCGCGCCATCAAAGCCAGCGGCACCACCAACAGCGCCAGACCGCCGGCCAGCACGATCGCCAAGGACCACTGGCCGTTCTGCGACAGCGCGCCGATCACCAGCGCCGCCACCACGCCACTCAAAGCCCGACCGCCGACCATGAGCCCCTGCACCAGCCCACGGTCCGCCTCTGCCGTCGTGTCCACCGAGAACCCATCCGACGCGGTGTCATATGTCGACATCCCTAGGGCCGCCAGTACCACCATCGTCAGGTAGATCGGGAACTGTTCCAGCGGATGCACCCCGGCGAGCACGAAGAACGCGACCGCCTGCAGCACCAGCCCGATCACGATATAGGGCTTCCTTCGACCCAGCCCAAGGAGATTCACCTTGTCGCTGAGCAGGCCCACGAACAGCTTCAGCGCGAAAGGGATCAGCGTGATCCCACCCACCAGCCCGATCCGCGTGTACGAAACCCCGTACTGGCGCAGATAGAGCGCGTTGAACCCGGTGAAGAACGTCAGCACCGCTCCCTCCGCGAAGTACACCGCCGCAAAGAGCGCCATCCGCAACGCCCGTGTCCGACCCTCTGTCATCAGCCCCCTCCTCGCCTTCTTACTCCAAGTGTCCCACCTGCCGATCTGTGGATCGCGGACGTCTCACCCACGAAAACCTGGAGTCGCCCGGCCCACACGGGCACCGATTATCCGGGGCCTCTCGCCCCAGTCAACTTGCGTCGCGCCGCCCTCGGCACTACCATGGCCCCATCACTGGCTTGTCCGCACCAGACAGCAAGGAGACCAGCCCATGTCAGACCACAGACTATCCCAGCTCCTGAAGTTCCAACCCGGCAAGATGCGCCAGATCAGCAGCCAGGGCCGCCAGTCCCCACCCGAGGCCATGGCCGCCGCCGTCGGCCTCGACGCCCCTGGCAAGATGGTCAAGATACCCGCCGGCGAGACCTACACCGTCGCCGAGATTCCAGGCGCCGGCACCATCGTCCGCATCTGGATGACCACCATGCAGCCCATCCCCAACGCCATCGAGAACTTCAACGACGCCCTGGTCATCCGCATAGCCTGGGACGGCGAGGCGACGCCCTCGGTCGAGGTCCCCTTCGGCCCCTTCTTCGGCGTGCCCTGGGGCGAATACACCCACTACATCGCGGAGCCGCTCAGCTGTACCAGCGGAGGCTACAACTGCCGCTTCCGCATGCCCTTCAGCGACGGCTGCCGCATCGAGGTGACCAACGAGGCCGGCACCGACTGTCCCGCCCTCTTCTTCCAAGTCCAGTACCTCGAGCTGGCGGAGCAACCGTCGCCCGTTCGCTTCCACGCCCAGTGGCGCCGCGAGAACCCGACCCAGCCCGGCAAAGCCTACCGCGTCCTAGAGGCCCAAGGCCAGGGCCACTTCACCGGTATGCACCTCTTCATGCAGAACGCCGAGCGCTGGCTCGATCCCGAGGCGATGATCTCACGTGCCAAGGAGAGCGGCCCTCTGGCAGCAATCTTCCCGAACGCCCTGGGCATGGGTATGCTCGAGGGCTGGGAGTCAATCTATGTGGACGGTGAGGAGACCCCCTCTATCCCCGGCACCGGCAACGAGGATTACTTCAACAGTGGATTCTACTTCAACAAGGGTCCCTACAGCGCTCCGCAGTGGGGGTGTACCGTGCGCAGCTATCTCAAGTCGCGCTGCGCCGCGTACCGCTTCCACATCGACGATGCCATCCCCTTCAAAGAGCACATCGTCGTCGACATCGACCACGGCTACACCAACCAGGTCGCCGCCGACTACAGCAGCGTGGCCTACTGGTACCAGGGCGAGCCGCATGGCGCCTTCCCGGCGTTGCCGTCGCTGGCCGAGCGCCTGCCTACGTCGCCCCAGGAGAACGTAGCCCAGTTCGCATTAGCCACCAGCCCGGTCTGGGTCCCGGCGACGCTTGTCGGACTCAAGGTGTTGCGTCGCCTCTGGCGAGGTCCGCGCCGCCGCTGAACCCTGCTAGCGGGGGGAGGATTAGGGCGGTTGCCTCCCCCCCAACTTCCCCCCACCCTACCCATTCGGGTACTATCTCTGCCGGCCCCTTGACAGACAGGCCGCGCCGCGGTATCATTATGTTATTCATAACGATGTTATATACAACATAACTCGGACATATGACTGATTACCGTATCGCCGTTGTCGAGGACGCCATCCTCGTCCTGGAGACCCTGCTCCAGGGCAGGGATCCCCTCTCTCTCGCTGAGCTGACCCATCGAACCGGCCTTGTCAAGAACAAGGTGTTCCGCATACTGGCCACGCTACGGGAGCACCGTCTGGTCGCCAAGGATGCTCAGGGCGGCTACGCCCTTGGACTTCGTCTCGTCGAGTTCGGAGAGCGGGTCCAGGAACGCGACCAACTGATTCGGTCGGCTACGCCGGTGATGGACCAACTCCTCGAGGGGACCCAGGAGACCATCTTCCTGGGCGTCATCGACGGTCTTGAGACGCTGGTCATCGCCGCGCGACAGTCGCCCAGATCGGTCCGTCTGACCGGTGCCGTCGGGCGCCGCGGCCCGATGCACACCGGCGGGACGCCCAAGACGCTGCTGGCCCACCTGCCCGACGACGAGCGCACGGCGATGCTCGACCGACTCAGCCTCTCCCCCGTCACCGCGCACACCATCACCGACCGCACCAAGCTCGAGATCCTGCTGGCGGAGATTCGCGAACAGGGCTACGTCGTCACAGCCGACGACCTGGACCTGGGCGCCGTCTCCATCGCCGCGCCCATCCGAGACCATCACGGCACAGTGATCGCCGCGATGTCCATCGCCGGTCCCGTGCCTCGGTTCACGGAGGAGACCACCCGGCGGTACGTGGACCTGATCATCTCGGGCACGCAACAGGTATCCCAAGCACTGGGCTACAGAGCCCCCGACCAGGCCTAGCCGGCGCGAGCTGGCGCGACAGGGCCTCAACCTCGGCTATATGCGCATGTCTGCATATACAGCTGCGCAAAGTACAAGTGGAACTCATCAGAAAAGACACGGAGGCAGAGGCAAGGTGAAGATGCGCAAGAAGTACGACGGCTACCAGGCGTTCCAGTTCCTCGAGGCAGGTGTTGACTACAAGGACATCAAGCTGGCGGCAGATGTCGGCCGCGTCGAGCCCTACATCGTCCCAGTGACGGACGCGCAGGAGGCCGAGGTCCAGCGCATCCTCGACGAGGAGATCATCATCTCCGCTCACGAGCACGCCAGCAGAATTCCAGAGAACGTCGACGAGATCTTCGAGTATCGCCGCGGCGGGCGCGAGTTCACGGGCTACGCCGGGCTGGCACAGTCGGGCCTGGACATCTTCTTCGAGAACTTCATGGACGGCACCGCCC